>Ga0180017_100140_pt1 | contig 29193 bp, 26 predicted proteins | sample KR46_S_MetaG_FD_129674 | JGI IMG/M metagenome (GOLD analysis project Ga0180017, IMG submission 129674) | Groundwater microbial communities from the Olkiluoto Island deep subsurface site, Finland - KR46_S_MetaG | ecosystem: Environmental > Aquatic > Deep subsurface > Groundwater | place: Finland...
CACCTTACCAGTCTTAAACCGAAAGGTGGTCGAGGCGGCGATAATGATCGGTCTGGCCCTGAACTGTTCGGTGGCCCGGTTCTGCAAGTTTGACCGTAAGCACTATTTCTATCCCGATCTGCCTAAGAACTATCAGATATCGCAGTACGATCTGCCCATTGCCGACAACGGTTACCTGGAAGTACAAGATGAGGACGGTAATCCGGTCCGTGTCGGTATCACCCGGGTACACATGGAGGAGGATGCCGGAAAGCTGGTACACCAGGGTACTGATGCCACTACACCCTACTCTCTGGTGGACTACAACCGGACTGGTGTGCCGCTTCTGGAAATCGTGTCTGAGCCCGACATGCGTTCACCTAGGGAGGCGCGTGCTTATCTTGATAAGCTTAAGACGATCATCCAGTACACAGGTGTTTCGGACTGCCGGATGGAAGAAGGATCGCTACGCTGTGACGCGAATATCTCGGTGCGGCTCCGGGGATCGCAGACGCTCGGTACCAAGACGGAAATAAAGAATATGAACTCCTTTCGGGCCTTACAGAAGGCTGTACAGTTCGAGATTAATCGACAGATAGAGTGCTTGGAGACGGGCCGGCGCATCGTACAGGAGACCCGCGCCTGGGATGAGATTGAGGGTGTAACTCTAGCCACGCGTAGCAAAGAGGAGGCCCATGACTACCGCTATTTCCCGGAACCGGACTTGGTGCCGATTGTGATCAGCCCGTCGTGGATTGAGGAGATTACCCGGCAGTTGCCTGAGTTGCCGGACGCGCGTTGCCGGCGGTTTATCGATGAGTACAGGATTCCGGCCTATGACGCCGGGGTGCTTACCGGAAGCAGGGAACTGGGCGACTACTATGAAGAGTGCGTAAAGATTTACCCCCAGGCGAAGACGGTGAGCAACTGGGTTATGGGTGAGTTGTTGAGGCTTCTCAACGATACCAACAGCGAAATCGGGGAGAGCCGTGTAACGCCGCGCCAACTTGCTGAGATGCTGACCCTGATTGATAAAGGAACAATCAGCGGTAAGCTGGCCAAGGAAGTATTCGGAGAAATGTTCCGTACCGGCAAGGACGCGGAGATGGTGGTAAAGGAAAAAGGTCTGGAGCAGATCAGTGACGAGGTTTCAATTAACGCTGTGATCGAACAGGTGATCGCAAGTCATCCCGGCCCGGTTGCCGATTACCGTGCTGGTAAAGATCGAGCACTCGGATTCCTGGTCGGACAGATTATGAAAGATACCCGTGGGAAGGCCAACCCTGGTTTGGTAAACGAGCTTCTTAAGAACCGTCTGCGGTAAGCAACGAGAGAGAGAGCCGAGCTTCAGTTAAACCCGCTGTCGAAGCGGAGATGTGATTCACTGTTGCGGCTAGGTTTTAGATGGGTTACCGGAAACCATTGCAATGTTATGCTTTTATTAATGGGGAGGGAAACGGATTGGAAAACGAGCGGAAGATTAAGATTCTGGATACCACTTTACGCGATGGCGAACAGACTGCAGGCGTGGTCTTTGCCAACCACGAGAAACTGCGGATCGCCAGGATGTTGAGCGAGATGGGTGTGGATCAGATCGAGGCCGGCATTCCGGTAATGGGCGGGGATGAGGAAAAAGCGATCAAGGAGATCTGCCAGGCGGGACTTAAGTCCAGCATTATGGGCTGGAACCGGCCCGTGCTTACGGACATCGAGGCTTCATTGAGAGTGGGTTGCGACGCCGTGGCGATTTCGATCTCCACTTCCGACATTCACATCAAGTATAAGCTTCAGTCCACCCGCGAATGGGTCTTGGAACAGATGGTAAAGGCCTGCGAATTCGCCAAGAAAGAGGGCGTGTATGTATCCGTGAACGCCGAGGATGCTTCCCGGAGTGATATTAACTTTCTGATGGAGTATGCTAGGGCGGCGAAGCAGGCCGGTGCGGATCGCATGCGCTACTGCGACACGGTCGGGATCATGGATCCCTTCACGATTTACAACAATATCAAAATAATAACTGAGAAGACCGGTATCGATGTGGAGATGCATACCCACAATGACTTTGGTATGGCTACCGCTAATGCGTTGGCCGGGGTTCGGGCCGGATCGTCGTGGGTGGGTGTGACCGTGCTGGGACTGGGAGAGCGGGCCGGAAACGCCGCCCTCGAAGAGGTGGTCATGGCTCTGAAGTTTATTTACGACATCGATCTCGGCTTCAAGCACGAAATGTTCCTGGAAGCAGCGGAGTATATTTCACGGGCGTCCGGGCGGGAACTTCCCAAATGGAAGGCGATTGTAGGCTCCAACATGTTTGCGCACGAGTCCGGTATCCATGCTGACGGGGCGTTAAAGTACCCTGGGACGTATGAGGCTTTTAGTCCAGAGGAAGTCGGCCTACAGCGGCAGATCGTGATCGGCAAGCACTCTGGAACGGCTTCGGTGCGTTCGAAGTTTAAGGAGTACGGCATTGACCTTTCTCGCCACCAGGCGCAGGAACTGCTGCCGCTGATCCGGGCCACCGCAGTATCCCTTAAACGTTCGTTATTTGATAAAGAACTAGTGTACATGTTTGAAGACTATTTTGGAAAGAGGCATTAGCAGTGGGTCAAACCATCATCGAAAAAATTCTCTCCAACAAGAGTGGGAAGAACGTTACGGTCGGAGACATCGTGGTCGCTACGGTTGACTATGTGATGGGGCAGGACGGGACCTCACCGCTGGCGATCAACGCCTACCGGGCAATGGAAGGCAAAAAGCTGTTCGACCCTGCTCGCGTTGCTCTAGTGATCGATCACAGTTCACCCAGCCCACTGGAGGCTGTCTCAAACCTACACACTTTGATGCGCAGTTTCGCCCGGGAGACCGGCTGCAAGCTGTACGATGTCGGTGAGGGAGTGTGTCACCAGTTGATGCTGGAGACCGGCCGGATCGGGCCAGGCTCACTGGTTGTTGGGGCGGACTCGCACACCTGCACGTACGGTGCCCTTAACGCCTTTTCGACTGGGGTTGGTTCGACGGACTTGGCCGCTGCGCTGATTTCCGGCAAGATGTGGTTCAAGGTACCCGAGACCATCAAGTTCGTGTGTAACGGTAAGCTACCTCCCGGAGTGTATTCCAAGGATCTGATTCTATTCCTGATTGGTCAGGTAACTGCGGACGGTGCAACCTACCTTTCGGCCGAATACACCGGAGAGGCAATTCGGGCGATGTCCATTGAGGCCCGTTTTACAGTTGCCAACATGGCGATTGAGATGGGGGCAAAGGCCGGGCTGATGGAGGCTGACGAAAAGACCTTTGACTGGGTGAAACGTTTCGGGGGCAGCGGTTTTGAGGCAGTTGCCGCTGATGCAGACGCCGTTTATGCCAGGGTCCTCGAATATGATGTCTCGGCGTTGGAGCCACAGTTAGCAAAGCCCCACCGGGTGGACAATGTTGCTCCACTTTCAGAACTGGCTGGGACTCCGATCCACCAAGCGGTGATTGGAACGTGCACCAACGGTCGTTTGGAAGACCTGCGGATTGCGGCGGAGATCCTGAAAGGCCGTAAGGTTTCTCCTGATGTCCGATTCATTATCGCTCCCGCCTCACGGGAAATCTATGTTCAGGCGATGCGCGAGGGTCTTCTGGAGACCTTGGTGCTGGCTGGCGGGGCTGTGGTCACGCCGGGGTGTGGCCCCTGCGTAGGGACTCACAACGGAGTGCCTTCAGACGGCGAGACTGTGATATCCACCGCGAACCGAAACTTCAAGGGCCGGATGGGCAACCGCAATGCAGAAATCTATTTGGGCTCACCGGCGACTGTGATGGCTTCGGCGATTACGGGGAAGATCACCGATCCCAGAGAATTTCTTTAAGTAAGAAGGTGACTATACTTTGGAGTTTAAAGGCCGTGCCCACAAGTTCGGGGACGACATCAATACTGACTATATTATTTCGGGAAAGTATAAGTTTAAGACCCTAGACATGAATGAACTGGCTCGACACGTGATGGAGGACTTAGATCAGGACTTCTACAGCAAGATAACGCCGGGAGATTTTCTGGTGGCGGGTCGCAATTTCGGCTGTGGTTCTTCTCGTGAGCAGGCTCCGCTGGCGGTTAAACATGCGCGTTTGTCTGCCGTCTTGGCCAAGTCCTTTGCCCGCATCTTCTACCGGAATGCCATTAACACCGGGCTTCCGGTGGTGGAGTGTGATACTGATCAGATCGAACCGGGCGACGAACTGGTCGTGGACCTTGCAGCCGGAGTGATCCACAACCTGACCAGGGGTGTTGCTATTGAGGTCAAGCCGATGCCGTCGGTGATGCTGCAGATTTTAAGCGACGGTGGACTGGCTGCTCACTTTCGTAAGTACGGTGAATTCAAGCTGGATCAGGAGGAAGAAAATGCCCTATAGAGTGACGTTGATACCGGGGGACGGGGTCGGCCCGGAGATTACGTCTGCGGCCCGGCGGGTGCTTGATGCTACGGGCGTTGATATCGATTGGGAAGTGGTCGATGCCGGGGAGGCCATGATTGAAGAACACGGCACTCCTCTGCCGGAGTCGGTTCTCGAGTCCGTGCGCAGAAACAAGATTGCTCTGAAGGGACCGCTGACCACCCCGATCGGGAAGGGTTTCCGGAGTGTAAACGTAACACTGCGCCAGGAACTAGACCTTTTCGCTTGCGTGCGGCCGGCGCGTTCACTGCCGGGTCTCGCGACTCGATACGAGAATGTGGATTTCATCGTGGTACGGGAAAACACCGAGGACTTGTATGCAGGCATTGAACACCGGGTCGGCAAAAATGCTGCGGAAACCATCAAAATCATTACGCGTGAGGCATCTGAACGTGTGGTGCGGTTTGCCTTTGAGTTGGCCCGGCGTGAGGGCCGGAAGAAGGTTACCGCCGTACATAAGGCCAATATCATGAAATTGACCGACGGCTTGTTCCTGGAGTCAGCGCGTACCGTTGCCGAGTCATACCCGGACATTGCTTTTGAGGACTGGATCGTGGACGCAATGGCCATGAAGCTGGTACAGGTACCGGAGAACTTTGATATCCTGGTAATGCCCAACCTATATGGGGATATCCTGTCCGACCTTGCGGCCGGTCTGGTGGGAGGTTTAGGCGTCGCACCAGGGGCCAATATCGGAGACGCAATGGCCGTTTTTGAACCTGTGCACGGGAGCGCACCGAAGTATACCGGAATGAATAAGGTGAACCCGGTGGCAACCCTTTTATCAGGGGTGATGATGCTCCGTCATCTTGGCGAATCTCAGGCTGCGGACCGGGTAATGCGGGCTGTGATCGAAGTGCTCACGGAAAAGAGAATGGTGACTTACGATCTTGGCGGAACGGCTGGAACCAGCCAGATGGCCGATGCCATTATTGACAAGATGTCTTAAGAGGTGTTCTAGAACAATAGTCTCTTTCATGCCCGGACAAGGTCACTCTTGCCCGGGTTTTCCATTGCCCGGGCTTTCAATTTTTTTGCGACTCATAATTACGGAGTGTTACAGGCAGAATATACCTAATAATGTCGGATTGAGATTGGAGGACGGATATCTTAATGCAGGTAGTGATGCTTTCGTGGGAATTCCCGCCAAAGAAAGTCGGTGGGTTGGCTCCGCACGTCCATGATCTAACCAAGGCGCTAGTCCGTGAAGGTGTAGAAATACACCTGTTTACGTGCAGCGCTCCCGGTGCACCGGATTATGAGGTCGTGAACGGAGTGCACGTCTACCGGGTTACGCCTTATCAGGTGTCAACCCCCGATTTCCCAACGTGGGCTCTTCAATTCAACCTGGCGATGCTGGAACGGATCATGTCGGTTACAAAAAACATCGGAACACCACAAATCGTGCACGCTCACGACTGGCTGGTTGCCTTTGCCGCCCGGGCGCTGAAGCACTCTCTGCATCGCCCATTGGTAACTACCATTCACGCCACGGAGTTCGGTCGGCATAACGGCCTGCATAACGCGACCCAAAACTACATCAGCAACGTGGAGTGGTGGCTAACTTTTGAGGCCTGGAAGGTGATCGTATGCAGCCGGTATATGGAGAACGAACTGAAGTATGTATTTCAACTGCCCGGGAACAAAATTGGGGTCATCCACAACGGTGTAAACCCGGAGAGTTTTGCACCCCGACCCAGCGTAATGTCCCGCGAATTCTACGCCTCGCCGGATGAAAACATTGTCTTTTTCGTCGGCCGTCTGGTTCGGGAAAAGGGTGTTCAGGTACTGCTCGATGCGGTACCGAATATTCTGGCGCATCACCCGAATACAAAGTTTGTGATCGGCGGAAACGGACCCCACGAAGAATCCCTGCGAAATCAGGCACGGGCTCTGGGAGTTGAAAACCGAGTTTACTTTACCGATTTTCTGAATGAAGAGACGCGGAACTCGCTCTATAACTGGGCAAACGTAGCAGTGTTCCCCAGTCTGTACGAACCATTTGGAATTGTGGCCCTGGAAGCAATGGCCGCGCGCACACCGGTCGTGGTTGCCGATACCGGCGGCATGAGTGAGATCATTGACCACGGAGTTGAAGGGCTCAAGGTTTATCCTGGAGACGCCCACTCTCTGGCTCTCAATATTAACCTGCTGTTGGGCAGACCGGACATTGCGGATAAGCTGAAGGAACGGGCGTACCACAAGGTGGTTGAGCATTACGATTGGAGAAGAATCGCCCGAAGAACAAAACAGACCTACCGGGAAGTCTGGACGGAGCACCAGCGTTCCGAATGGGTCGAACGGCCACGCATCTTCGGCAAGGTATATCAAATGCTACGTTATTCATAGAGTTTCAAAACATCTTTACCGATATCGAACAACCTCCACCGGAACACCGGCGGAGGTTGTTCGCTGCAGGTTAAACCATCTGACTTTAGGCGTACACTTGGTAGTCCAACTCGGGAAAGATGTTGTCACGCTGTTCAAGGGAGGAGATCCATTCCGGCTCGATGCGATTCTCCCGGATTTGATGCCAGATCCCTTTGAAGTTTGCCAGGTGTCTCTTGGTGCGTTTATTCGCATAGTCTACCATCGTATCCGTGGCCATGATGAAGGCCCAGTCACTGGATTGGGCCAGCAGGAGTTCACGTGCCGCCTGTGTCAGAGCACGGTTCAGCATCCCATCGGCTTGCGGATAGTCACGGGCGAGTTTCACCATTTCGCCTGCGGACCAGTGCAGATGACGGTAGATCCAGTGGTTGGAATTACCCAGCCATACATCGTGATATCCCTGGTCACCCCAGCTGGAGGTACAAGGAGTGGCCACCTGGTTGCAACGGTGGCGATCTAGATACACGCCTGGGGTCATCATTTCCAGTTGGTCACTCTGCGCGACCTTCCGCATCAACAGCTCGAGCCAGCGTGGGCCTTCAAACCACCAGTGCCCGAACAACTCAGCGTCGTAGGGGGCGACGATCATGGGGGGGCGATCCATATGCCGCGCCAGGTACTCCACCTGATGCTCCCGGTTAAAGACAAAATTTGCGGCGTGGATGTCGATTTTGGATTCGGCCCATTCCGGCACATAAGGCTCTTTGTGGTGGGTCTTTGCGCCGGTAATTCTGTGGTATTTCAGGCCCGTGTGGATTCTGATCCCTTCCGGGTGGATATGCGGCCTGACGTAGTCAAAGTTTAAGTCAAAACCGATGTCGCGATAGTATTCCCGGTAGTCGAAGTCTCCAGGATATCCTTCCTTGGCGCTCCAAACCTGTTTGGACGATTCAATGTCTCGTCCGAAGGCGGCCACTCCGGTAGGGCAGTATATCGGTGCGAAAATGCCGTACCTTGGACGACGGTCGGAAAACAGGATACCGTGAGAGTCCGTAAAGAAGTATTGAATTCCCTGCTCCTTGAGGATGTCGTCGATCCCAGGGGCGTAAGCGCACTCAGGGAGCCAAATGCCCCTTGGCTTTTGACCGAAGTAGCGCTGGTAAGTCCGGACTCCGACCGCGACCTGAGCACGTGCTGCTTCTGGATACTCCATCATCAGGGGGAGGTAACCGTGGGTAGCTGCGGAGGTTATAACCTCCACCGAACCAGAGTCTTGGAAGGCCTTGAAGGCGGTGAGCAGGTTGCGCTGGTAGCGCCGGCAGAAGGTGTCGTAGACCCCGCGATATCGATATTGATACATTTCGGCAACGGGCTCGAAGGGTGTTCCGCGGGTGCGTCTTACCTCTTTTTCACATAATTCGAGCATACCCTCAAGGTGTCTGATGTAGCGTTCCTGAAGGAAGGTATCATCAAGCATGCAAAGCAGAGGCGGGGAAAGCGACACCGTCAGCTTGAAATCGATATCGTCTTGAAACAGTTTTTCGATGGTCCAGATTAAAGGAATATAACACTCGGAAAGAGCCTCATAAAACCAGCGTTCCTCGAGTGAGAACGCATGCTCCGGATGACGTACATATGGCAGATGGGCGTGCAGGACTATTGACAGGTACCCTTTCGGCATACTAATCTCCTTTTCGTGACTCAGACAGAGTAGGTGAACTGATTCCTTGAGGCAGATCCATACGGCCTCGGATTTCCTCAATCAGGGTCGGAGAACTCAGCCCGCTCTGATAGCGGGTGAAGGACCGGTAGATTCCATCCAGCCACATCCATTCTTCATCAATCCGATCTGATATTGTAGCTCGGGGTGTGGCTACGAAATTTGAGCGCAGAACGGTAATAAACCGCCCGCCTGGCAGAACACGACCCAAGTCAAGACAAAAGGTGCAGTTCGGTTGCCCTACCTTTATGTTCCAATTATCGGTACAGTCCTGTATCGGAATATCGACAAAACTGTTGGCGTTTGAACCATTAAAGCCTTCTACGCCCGTTACATCATAGAGGCGTAACACCGGGCGGCTTTCTTCCCACGGAGACAATCCGTCCAGTTCCTGAAGGATATTCTCCTGTCTGGCTGCCGACACTTCCCAGTAAGCGTACAGCCAGTTCGGGTTGCGCGCCAGCAGAACCAGACGATCCTGCCCGTATTTCGAGGGCGGATCGGGGATGTGCTCTGGTGTTTTATAATACGCTGGTATAGAGATCTCCTCCGCCGCCTCCATTCCGAAGTCGTGACGACGGGACTGTTTTAGCCCTGGCTTGGCCTGAGCCCGAATACGCGGCCATAAAAAAACGGCCACTGCCAGGAAGATTAGGCCGATCGCTATGGCCCAGAGGACAACTGGCATCTTGCATCCCCCTTTATAAGGCAAAATTTTTCTAGATAATTCGTGTAAGAATAATAAACATAATGCGCAACAGCTATCTTTATTATTACCGACCTAAATCGGTTTATTTCAAAAATATATTGAACTTCTGGAGGCGAGGCACTTGCCGCGTGAGATCGTTCTAGGAAACGGGGGCATGCTGCTGAACTTTGACGCCAGTGCGAGTTTGCGCGATCTGTACTTTCCTTTTGTGGGAATGGAGAATCATGTCGTGGGACGGAAATGCCGTCTCGGCATTTGGGTCGAAGGATGCTTTCGCTGGCTGGATGATGATCAGTGGATAAAGTCGATCAGTTACCGGCCCGGAACACTGGTTAGCGATTTTCACGGCCTTCACCCCGACCTGCCGGTGGAGGTCGGTATCTGTGATGCGGTGTATCACCGGAGAAACATTCTGCTGCGGACGATTAAGCTCAAGAACCGAACTAAACGACCGCTCGAGGTGCGTGTTTTCGCTCATAACAACTTCTACCTGGGAGGGAATGACATCGGTGACACGGCATCATACCATCCCGGCCTCGGGGCGATGATCCATTTTAAGCGAGAGCATTACCTTTTGATCAGCGGCAGTTCGCTGGATGGAGGGATCTGGCAATACCACGTGCAGAAGAGGTTCGGAGGCGAAGAGGGTAGCAGCCGTGATGCTGAAGACGGATTGCTGAGCGGAAATCCGGTCGACCAAGGTTCGGTCGATTCGACCATAAGCTTCCGGGTAAATCTGGACACCGGAGCCGGTGAGGATCTGACCATGTGGATTTGTGCCGGTGAGAGCCTGGATGAAGTAACAGAAATGAGTGACCTGATCCTAGAGCGCGGAGTATCCAGGCTGACCAGAGAAACGGAAAGATATTGGCACCACTGGCTGTATGCCACCGGAATTCCCTTTGAGGAACTCTCGGAAGAACTGGCTGAGGCGCTGAAGCGCAGTCTTCTGGTGACTAGGACCCAAATCGATAATGGTGGAGCAATTCTGGCGGCCAATGACACGGACATCTTGGAGACCAATCGGGACCACTATTCCTACGTGTGGCCGCGTGACGGAGCTTTGGTTGCATACGCCCTGGACTTGGCAGGATGCCACGATATCACCGCGGCCTATTTTCGTTTCTCCGAGAGGACATTGGAGCCCGGGGGCTATTTTCTTCACAAATACCTTCCCAATGGAATGGTGGGGTCAACCTGGCACCCCATACTTGCAGATCACGGAGGCACCCAACTGCCTATCCAGGAAGACGAAACAGGGCTTGTCCTCTGGGCTTTATGGCAACACTATCTGGTGGCCGGCGATTTTGAGTTCGTGGCGGACCTTTATGAAACTCTGATTGCTCCGGCCGCAGAATTTATGGTTTCCTACCGCAACCCGCAAAGCGGACTCCCGCTTGACAGTTTTGACCTCTGGGAGGAGCGCCGGGGAGTGTTCTCTTTTACCACTGCGGCGGTCTGTGCGGGACTTGAAGCTGCAGCGTCCTTTGCAGCGATATTCGGCGATGATGCATTTAGTTCACGATGGCGTCAAGCGGCCGGTGAGGTGCGAGCCGCTATGGTGCGATATTTGTTTGACGAAGGAAGAGGCCGCTTTTTGAGAGGCCTCTTCACGTCTCCAAATGGCGAGTATTTGCCGGATTATACGCTTGATGCCAGTCTTTATGGGATATATCGGTTTGGAGTGTTCCCGCCGGGTGACCGGCGTGTGGAGCAAACAATGCGAGCCGTTGCCGAGGGACTTTGGGTCCAAACGGATGTCGGCGGCATCGGGCGTTACACCAACGATTACTATTTTAAGCGCAGTGATGATATCGAACGTGTTCCGGGCAACCCCTGGATAATCTGTACACTGTGGGTCGCCGACTGGTACTTAGAACAGGCGGAGAACAAAGCCGATCTGGAGAAGGCCCTTCGGCTTATCGAGTGGGCGAAGTGCCATCAGTTGCCCACAGGAGTGTTCTCCGAACAGATCCATCCTTACACGGGAGAACCGCTCTCCGTAGCCCCCTTGACCTGGTCGCACGCTACCTTCATCCAGGTCGTCCTACACTACCTTCAGAAAAGAAAAACGCTGCCGGAGGCTTGTCTTTAGGACTCGGTCGGAATTATGATTAAGTCATCAGATTTGCAGGAGGCCGAACAGTTGTTTCAGAATCCCTCCGATGACGTCTTGCGCCCGCTTCTTCAGAGCGCTAAAACAATTGCCGTGGTGGGGCTTTCACCAAAACGCCATCGCGACAGCTACCGTGTCGCTAAGTACCTGCAGGAGCGGGGCTACCGGATAATCCCCGTATATCCCCGCGAGAATGAGATATTGGGGGAAAAGGTGTACGCACAGTTGGATGATTTTCCGGTAACCGTCGATATCATTAACGTTTTCCGGCGCAGCGACCAAGTACCGCCGGTAATTGAAAGTGCGGTGAGGTTACAGCCCGCTGCAGTCTGGCTCCAGTTGGGGGTAATCAGCGAGGATGCGGCTGTGCTGGCCTGTGGTAAGGGCTTGCTCCTGATAATGGACCGGTGCATTATGATTGAGCACCGCCGGTTGGGGCTCTAGAATGCACGTCGTTCTCGTTGAACCCGAGATTCCACAAAACACTGGAAACATTGCGCGTACCTGTGCTGCCACAGGTACCACCATGCACCTGATCCGTCCCCTTGGTTTTTCCACCGCGGACCGGTACCTTAAACGAGCGGGTCTGGACTACTGGTCCTTGGTAACCGTCCACTACCACGACTCATTCGCAGAGTTACAAAAGTGCTATCCGGACCACCCATTTTTCTTTACTTCCGTTATCGGGAAGCAATTCCACTCCGACATCTCCTACCCTCCTGACAGCTTTCTGGTTTTCGGAAAAGAAACTGAGGGGCTGCCCAGAACACTGCTTCAGGCTAATGCCGTCAACTGTATCCGGCTTCCCATGGTTCCCGGCGCCCGCTCCCTGAATCTGTCCAACAGCGTTGCCGTTGTCCTCTTTGAAGCCTTGAGACAACAGGGATTCCCCGGTCTGAGATAGGACTGGGGCGGCCTTTGAGCGCCAAGGCTGAAGAAGGGAATCGGCAGGTCTTGCCCGAATTACTCAATAGTGGGATCTCCAGCACAATATGGGGAGGCAGCGAATCGTTGCAGGAATTCGTTCATTTGCATGTTCATTCAGAGTACAGTCTCCTGGACGGGGCAGCGCGTATCAAGGATCTGGTTAAACGGGCGGCCGACTCCGGGATGCCAGCGCTGGCCCTTACCGATCATGGCTGCATGTTCGGCATTGTTGATTTCTACCGATCCTGCAAAAAGGCAGGCATTAACCCGGTCCTGGGCTGTGAAGTATATGTAGCCCCAAGAGGCCTGAATGACCGCCAAGCAGGCGTTGACGACAAGATGACCCACCTGGTGCTGTTGGCCGAGAACGAGCAGGGCTACCGCAACCTGCTGACATTGGTGTCTCAGGGCTACACCCAGGGCTTCTATTACAAACCACGTGTAGATAAGGAACTCCTGGCTAGGCATCACGAAGGCCTGATCGCCCTCAGCGGTTGTCTGGCCGGTGATGTGGCTAGCTTGATTCTCAAGGGCAAATCGAAGAAGGCGTTGGAAACGGCGGCCGAATACCGGGACATCTTTGGGAAGCACAACTATTACCTGGAACTACAGGATCACGGACTGGAGGAGCAGGCCAGGGTGAACCGTGAACTCCTGGAGATTGCCCGGAATATTGACCTGCCGTTAGTCGCCACCAACGATATCCACTATGTCAACGCGTCGGACGCGGAGGTGCAGGACATCTTGCTCTGCATCCAAACCGGCAAGACAGTGAACGACCCTCAACGCTTGCGTTTTAACTCACAGGAGTTCTATTTTAAGTCCGGCGCGGAGATGGCCCGGCTCTTCGCCGAGACTCCTACGGCGATGGCCAACTCGCTGAGTATCGCTAATCGGTGCCATGTGACGCTGGATTTCGACACCTACCACCTGCCGGAGTACCGGGTTCCGCCCGGGCACGACGCTGATTCGTACCTGCGCGAGCTTTGCCTCCGCGGGACTCGGGAACGGTACGGGGAAATCAGTGACAGCATCCAGAAACGGCTGGATTTTGAACTGCGTGTCATTTCCGAAATGCGCTACAGTTCCTACTTTCTGATCGTCTGGGATTTCATCCGGTTTGCACGGGAGGAGGGCGTACTGGTCGGCCCCGGCCGGGGCTCGGCGGCGGGCAGTCTGGTAGCCTATGCCCTGAAAATAACCAACCTGGATCCGCTTCCGTATGGGTTGCTCTTTGAACGCTTCCTGAATCCCGAGCGCGTATCGATGCCCGATATTGATATCGACTTCTGTTATGAACGCCGTGGTGAAGTCATAGACTACGTCTTCGAGAAATATGGGCGAGATTGTGTAGCCCAGATCATTACCTTTGGAACCATGGCGGCTAAGGCTGCGGTGCGTGATGTCGGGCGGGCTTTGGGGATGCCCTACGGTGAAGTGGACCGGGTGGCCAAGCTTATCCCGGCAGAGTTGGGGGTAACCATTGACAAGGCACTGGCCACCCCTGAATTGAAAAGCGTTTATGATGAAGACCCGCAGGTCGCTAAGCTGATTGAGCTGGCTCGGGCGCTGGAGGGCACTCCGAGGCACGCCTCTATACATGCTGCCGGGGTCGTGATCGCCAGAGAGAAACTAACTTCTTATCTGCCGCTTTACCGAACCACGGACGGTGTTGTAGCCACGCAGTTCGCCAAGGAAACGGTTGAGGATCTAGGACTGCTGAAGATGGATCTGCTTGGCTTGAGAACCCTCACCGTGATCGGAGACGCCGTGAAGATGATCCGGGCGAAGCGGGGCTTAACGTTGGACATAGACTGTATTCCGCTGGATGATGCTGCGAGTTACGACCTGCTTGGGCGTGGGGACACGGTCGGGGTGTTTCAACTGGAATCCAGCGGAATGCGCGGCATTTTGAGAGATATGAAGCCGGAAACTTTCGAGGACGTGATCGCCCTGGTCGCCCTCTACCGGCCCGGACCCTTGGGAAGCGGTATGGTTGAGGACTTTATTAAGCGCAAACACGGTGAGATTCCGGTAAAGTATGCTCATCCGACGCTGGAACCGATTTTGCGCGACACCTACGGCATCATCCTCTACCAAGAACAGGTCATGCGGATCGCCAGTGAACTTGCCGGGTTCTCCCTGGGTGAAGCCGACCTGCTGCGGCGGGCGATGGGCAAAAAGAAACCGGAAATCATCGCCGGGCTCCGTTCCCAGTTTATTGACGGAGCCCAGGATAATCAGGTCGACCCGGAGGTGGCCGGACAGATCTTTGATCTGATGGCCTTTTTTGCCGGGTACGGTTTTAATAAGAGCCATTCGGCCGCATACGCCCTGATCGCTTATCAAACGGCTTATCTTAAGGCCAACTACCCGTTGGAGTATATGGCCGCTCTGCTAACCTCAGTCCGGGACAATGCGGACAAAATCAGTGTCAATGTTGAAGAGTGCCGGCGCATGGGGGTTGAGGTACTGCCTCCGGACCTGAACGAGAGTCTGGACACCTTTACCACCAGCGGGGGAAAGCTCCGGTTCGGGCTGGCCGCGGTGCGTAATGTGGGCGTCGGTGCGGTTCAGGCGATCATTGATTCCCGCGATCAGGACGGCCCCTTCACGAGTCTCGCCGACTTCGCCCAGCGTCTGGATAGCCGGGTGATGAACCGGAGAATTCTGGAGGGACTGGTACGGGCGGGCGCCTTTGCCAGCCTTGGGCACTCAAGGGCTCAATTATTGGCCGTTCTGGACGAGGCCGTCGGGATTTCTCAGAGCGCGCAAAAGGAGAAAGCATCGAACCAGCTGACCCTTTTCGGCGGATGGACAGGCCGGCAGGCGTACACCCTGGACTTTCCTGAAGTTCTAGATTTTCCACAGAAGGAAATTCTGGCAATGGAGAAGGATGCCTTGGGACTGTACATCAGTGGCCATCCCCTTGAAGATTATCGCGACCTTTTACGGGCAGTCACAACAGCTAGCGCCGGGGAACTGGGAGATATGCCACACGGTAAGGATGTGGTCTTAGGAGGGCTAGTCACGACTGCAAAGCGCATCACGACGAAGAAAGGTGCCGCCATGTGCTTTCTAGAGATTGAGGACCTCACCGGCAAGGTGGAGGTGGTGGTGTTTCCCCGCACCTATGAACAATATCGGGAACACCTGAGCGCCGACAATGTGATTCTGGTGCGCGGCTCAGTGGACAACGCTCACGGTGATAACATCAAGATACTGGCCCACCAGGTTTCCGGCACGGAGAGTGATGGATCGATTAAGCTCACGGTGCCTGACGGTGCCCCGGAAACGGTCGAAAGGGTGATCTCAATCCTAGACTGCTACCGCGGACATTGCCCTGTTCAGATCGTCGCCCCGGGCCTGGAGCTGAACCTGAGTCAGGAGTACTCTGTGGATCTGGCTTCACCAGTGGTAAGCAGGCTGAAGGACTTGTTGGGAACCCACCGGGTGTATGTACGGTGGGGGCTGACCGGTATGTAAAAACGGGTAAACCTTGGGGGTACTGGCCATCCTTGTCAATAGCGGGATCCGTGTGTTATCATACAAGCTGACATTTGTAGGAAGAGGTGCAGTCGATAATGGCTGGAGAATGGGCTTCAGAGTACATCGTAATCAAGGCGCTGGAGAACGGTGTTACCATAATGGGTTTAACCCGGGGCCGGGATACTAAGTTTCACCACACCGAGAAACTGGACAAGGGAGAGGTCATGGTTGCCCAGTTTACCGAGCACACGGCGGCTATCAAGCTTCGCGGCCGGGCTGAGATTCACACGAAGCACGGGATTGTGTTTACGGATAACGGTCAGAGTTAATGCTCCTCAACACTTCGGAAATTGCTAAAAAAAGGGATAACTGTGCTCTGGGTAGAAAGAATAACGTTGAACTCATTTGGGAGGGTTCATCGTGTGGAGAGTAGTCTACATCGCTCAGGGTAAAACGGAAGCAGACCGTCTGATGAGGCTGCTCTGTGAAGAGGGTCTGCTTGTAAAGCTGCGTGCCTTTGAGGAAACAGACACCAGTGAGCCGGCGTGTGTAGAAATTATGGTACCGGCGGCTGAGGCCGACGAGGCGTTGGTCATCATCCATGCACTCTAGGCGGGGGGAGAGGTTGTGATTGGTTTTCGACTTCTTTAAGAAGGCTAAATACTTTACGGTAAAGCAGGATGTCAAGCGGGATATTCCGGAGGGCTTATGGGTCAAGTGCGATCTCTGTAATGAGATTCTCTTCACTAAGGACCTGGAGAGAAACCACAAGGTGTGTCAGAAATGCGGTCATCATTTTCGCCTTACGGTGGAAGAACGTCTGCACATTACGCTGGATCCGGATAGTTTTTCGGAATACGATGCCGAGCTTGAGTCCTCAAACCCGTTGGACTTTCCAGAATACAGCGGAAGGCTTGCGACCGCTCAGGAACAGACCGGTCTACGGGAGGCGGTAATTACCGGTGAGGGTTCAATCGGCGGTCACCGGGTGGTTGTTGCCGTGATGGACTCTCATTTCATCATGGGCAGTATGGGCTCAGTAGTCGGTGAGAAGATTACCAGAGCCGTGGAGTTTGCCCAGGAGAACCGTCTGCCCCTCATTGTCTTTTGTGCTTCAGGGGGGGCCAGGATGCAGGAGGGAATGCTCTCGCTGCTTCAAATGGCAAAGACAAGCATGTCGGTGGGCCGGCATTCCGAAGCAGGGCTTCTCTACATTTCCGTATTAACTGATCCTACAATGGGTGGCGTTAGCGCCAGCTTTGCCCTCTTGGGGGATATCATCCTGGCGGAGCCCGGAGCCTTGATCGGGTTTGCAGGTCCCCGCGTAATTGAACAGACGATCAGGCAGAAACTGCCTGAGGGATTTCAGCGGGCGGAATTCCTGCTTGAGAAGGGGTTTGTGGACCGGGTTGTTCCTCGTCCCCAGATGGCCGGAACCCTGGCGGGACTGCTTAGCCTGCACGAACGAGGTGGTGTCTGATGCCGACCGTTTTTGACTTTGAGCGCCCGGTAATCGAACTGGAGAGCAAGATAGCGGAGCTTAAGTCGTTCGCTAATGAGAAAGGTCTAAGCCTTGAGACTGAGATTGGGACGCTTGAGCAACGGGCGTCGGAACTGAAGCAGTTCATCTACGGAAACCTTACGCCCTGGCAAAAAGTACTTATTGCCCGTCACCCGGAACGTCCCGGCAGCCTGGAGTACATCGAGGTCATGATCACTGATTTTGAAGAGCTGTGCGGGGATCGTTTGTATGGAGACGACGCGGCGATCGTGGGCGGGATCGGTCGGTTTGAGGGTCGGCCCGTAACCGTGGTCGGGCACCGCAAGGGCCGCGATACCAAGGAGAACCTGGCCCGGAATTTTGGGATGGCACATCCAGAGGGATACCGCAAAGCATTACGCCTAATGAAACAGGCCGAAAAATTTGACCGTCCGCTGATTTGCTTTATTGACACGCCTGGTGCGCATTGCGGGCTTGGAGCCGAGCAACGCGGTCAGGCCGAGGCAATTGCCAAAAATATTATGGTAATGAGTGCGCTCAAGATACCCATAATAGTACTAGTTATCGGGGAGGGTGGCAGCGGCGGCGCACTCGCGTTGTCAGTCGGTGACCGTATTCTGATGCAGGAACACTCAGTGTTTTCCGTGAGTTCACCCGAAGCCTGCGCCAGTATCATCTGGAAAGACTCGGCGCGGGCTCGTGATGCCGCGGAGGTATTGAAGTTGACGGCCCATGACCTGCTCGGCCTGAAAATCGCCGACGACATCATTAGTGAACCGTTGGGCGGGGCACACCGGGACAAGGAAGAGGCCACCACGCTGTTGATCAGCGCCGTGAGTCGTACTATGGCTGAACTGACGGCAATGGGTAGGGATCAGCTTCTGGATGCACGGTATCAGAAATTCCGGAAGATCGGCGTGCACCTGGTGTCTGATTCGTCCGGTGCCTAAACACCCCCCACATCTAGCAGAGGGGGACGCCCGATTGCAAAGGATAGGACTGCTGACCAGCGGTGGGGACGCACCTGGGATGAATGCCGCTATCCGAGCGGTTGTGCGTAAGGGTGTCTATCATGGCCTGGAAGTGACCGGAATCATGCGGGGGTTGGCTGGATTTATCGACGGCGATGTGCTACCGATGAATGTCGGCTCCGTTGCTGACATCATCCATCGCGGAGGCACAATCCTACGTACCGCACGTTCCGAAGATTTCGCCACCCGGGAAGGCCGGGCCACGGCCTATGAAAATGTGGAGCGGTTTCGACTGCAAGGGCTGGTGGTAATCGGAGGGGACGGTTCCTTTGAAGCCGCCCGTGTTTTCCATGATGAGTACGGGCTGCCTGTGGTGGGTATACCGGCCACCATAGACAACGACATTGCGGGAACCGAAGCTTGCATCGGGTTTGACACTGCGGTTAACAATGTGGTGGAGGCCATAACGAAAATCCGCGATACTGCTACTTCTCACGAACGGACCTTCATCGTTGAGGTGATGGGACGCAACTCAGGTTTCATCGCCCTGCAGGCCGGTCTGGCTGGAGGGGCGGAATCGATAATAATTCCTGAACTCCCCTACAGCATTGATGAAGTATGCCAGCGCCTGATGCGCGGCTACCAACGCGGAAAACTACACAGTATGATTGTAGTCGCAGAGGGTGTCGGCAGCGGCATCGAAATCGGCAGAGCGATTAAGGCGCGTACCGGTTTTGATACCAAAGTGACCATCTTGGGCCATATCCAGCGGGGCGGGACGCCAACTGCTATCGACTGTGTACTGGGCAGCCGTTTCGGGGCCAAGGGTGTGGAACTTCTAATGGACGGCAAGAAAAAGGTGGCCGTCGGGCTGGTTTCGGGCAATATCATCCATTGGGATCTAGGGAATAGCAACATCAAGCCGCGCGAGATTGATATGGAAGTCTACCGCCTGGCTGGAGTGTTATCCATATGAGGTGGTGAATGATCATGCGGCACACTAAAATAGTTTGCACAATCGGTCCGTCTTCAGAATCAGTCGAGGTTCTGACAAAGATGATCAGAGCGGGAATGAATGTTTCCCGCCACAATTTTTCACATGGCAACCACGCCGATCATCGTCGACGGGTGGAAGCGGTGCGGGAGGCGGCCAAAAGGGTCGGACGCGAGGTCGCGATAATGCTGGATCTCAGGGGTCCTAAGATTCGGGTGGGCGAGTTTGCGAAAGGTTCCGTGGAGTTGAAGGCAGGCGACACCTTTGTACTAACCACAGAAGACGTGGTCGGTAACCGGGAGCGGGTTTCGGTGAACTACCCGCCTCTGACGGAGGAGGTCACTCCGGGAAAACGGATTCTACTCTCCGATGGTCTGATCGCGCTGGTGGCGCGGGAGGTAAGAGGCTGTGAGGTAGTCTGTCAGGTTGAGAATGACGGCATCCTTTCCGACCGTAAGGGCGTGAACCTTCCAGATGTACGCACCAGTATGCCGGCGGTAACGGAAAAGGACGTTAAAGACTTGGAGTTTGGCATGGAACTCGGGATCGACTACGTAGCCGCCTCGTTCGTCCGTCGGGCGGAAGATATGATTGCGGTACGCCGGGTATTAGAGGCCGCAGGCTCTGATGTACAGGTGATATCCAAGATTGAAACTTGGGAGGCCGTGCAAAACCTCGACGAAATCATCGGTTTCTCCGATGCGGTGATGGTAGCACGCGGCGACCTGGGGTTGGAGATCGCCCCGGAGGAAGTGCCTCTGGTTCAGAAGAAGATTATCAGGCGCTGCAACCGCTTGGGGAAACCCGTTATTACCGCGACCCAGATGTTGGAATCCATGATTCATAACCCACGGCCCACAAGGGCCGAGGCCAGTGACGTGGCGAACGCCATTTTGGACGGAACCGATGCGGTGATGCTTTCAGCCGAAACGGCCGTTGGTGATTTTGCGGTGGAAGCGGTAGAGACGATGTCTCGTATTGCCACCCGGGTTGAGGCGGATCTGCCCGACGACCGGCTGTTTTCACAAAAGAGGGAGTCTCTAAAGAATTCGGTCACCGAAGCGATCAGCTACGCTACCTGTGCCACCGCCAGCGATCTCGGTGCTGCCGCCATCATTACCGCCACACAGACGGGGTTCACGTCTCGGATGGTGGCTAAATACCGACCGAGTTGCCCGATTATCGCCGTCACCCCTCAGGCCGCTGTAGTCAGGCGGATGGCCTTGGTGTGGGGTGTTGAGGCGGTGCTCGTGGATGATGTAGGTGACACGGACGGGATGATCGCCTTATCGATTCAGGCCTCTCTGTCCGCTGGACTGATCAAGGGAGGCAATCTGGTTGTGATTACGGCCGGGGTGCCCGTTGGTCAGCACGGTACCACGAACCTGATCAAAGTGCATACTGTGGGCAATGTATTGGCGCGCGGGACAGGCCTTGGACAGGGTGCGGTGACGGGAGTGGTGAAACTGGCCCGAACCGCCGAGGAAGCCGCGGAAAAGATCGGCCCGGGTGATATTCTGGTGGCGCCAGCCACGAACCGAGACTATGTACCATACATGGAACGTGCTGCTGGTTTAGTTACCGAGGCCGGAGGGCTGACTTCGCATGCCGCCATTGTCGCCCTGCAGTTCGGCATACCGGTAATTGTGGGTGTGGACAGGGCCATGCAGCTTCTGCCTGAAGGAGAAGTGGTGACCATCGACGGGCAGCGCGGGCTGGTTTACCAAGGTGCTGCCAAGGTGTTGTAGAGACCCTGGTCAACCGTGAAACGGGGATTTAGTCGATGTAAGGGGGTATCCTAACTACACAGGAGGGATACCCTTGGATTTGATTCTGACCTACCTCACTGCGCTCGGCCTCAGCGGAATCGGGGTCGGCATGGTGTTGGAAGCGTTGGGTGTGCCGTGTTTCCCCGGGGGTATTGTCATCATCCTGGCTGGGTTTTTGTGCAGTCAGGGAAGGATGGAGTTTCAGACGGTTCTGGTCGTAGCAATGACCGCCTACACCGTCGGATCAATCATCGCCTACTTCATTGGGAAGAATTTCGGGGAACCTTTTTTCAAGCGGTACGGGCGTTACTTGGGGGTTGGGTTCCAAGAACTCCTAGACAAACAGAACTTACCAGCGCGCTCAGCAGGTGCCTTTATTTTGCTGGGGCGTTTCGTGCCGGGCGTCGGCAATCTGACCCCTTACCTGGCAGGCTTAGTCCAACTGCCCCTCGGTTGGTTCCTGTTCTACAACTCCCTCTTCGCCATAATCTGGGCCAGCATCTATCTCTATGTAGGGATGTTCTTTGGAAACAGATGGCCCGCAATTGTGGCCTTTGTACAGCCGCGTTTGATTGGGATCGCCATCCTTGGAGGACTGCTGGTGCTGGCCGTACTCGTAATCAGGGATATTAGGCAGGTGAGACTGCAATAGCACCCCATCCCCCGCAAAATATGCCCACAGGGATCGTAGTATGATAAGTTATGAATAACCGTTCACGATGATCTGGTGAACGGTGTTGGGCTTTGTGCTTGATTGGCTGTTTGCTTAATGATGTGTAACAATTCTAGTTGTAAACCGGGCAGGTAACACATCGATGCAGCGCGAAAAATGCATCAGGAGTCATTACAGGTGATGGAGGGTTAGAGTTGAAGTACGTTGTTATCGTAGGGGACGGAATGGCCGACGATCCCCGACCGGAACTGGGCGGTGTGACCCCCCTGGAGTATGCCAACACTCCTAACTTAGATCTGCTGGCCGTCCGGGGAGAACTAGGGCGAGTGGTTACGGTACCGGATGGTTTTCCGCCCGGGAGCGATGTAGCCAACCTGTCTGTAATGGGTTATGACCCTGCCCGCCACTACACCGGCAGGTCGCCATTTGAAGCAGTCAGTATGGGCGTTACACTTTCCGACACAGACGTAGCCATCCGCTGCAACCTGGTGACCCTATCTGAAGAGGTGGAATACGCCCGTAAGCGGATGGTGGATTACAGTGCCGGAGAGATCAGTACGGCCGAAGCAAGGGAATTAGTATCCTTCTTGGCGGAACACCTGGGAAATGAACATTTCCGTTTCTATGGAGGGATCAGCTACCGGCACTTACTAGTATGGCAAAACGGTACCGACCAGTATGAACTTACTCCGCCTCACGATATCTCAGACCGGGTTGTGGGGGACTATCTGCCGGCTGGGCCGCAGGCCGAAGAACTGTTGGCCCTGATGGAAGAGAGCGGCAGACTCCTGAGGGATCATCCGGTCAATGTGAAACGCATCGCAGAGGGACACAATCCGGCTAATTCGGCTTGGTTTTGGGGCCAGGGCCGTCGCCCGTCACTTCCATCCTTTAAGGAGAAATACGGGGTTGACGGTGCTGTCATCTCAGCTGTGGATCTGATTAAGGGGATCGGGCTGTGTGCCGGACTGCGGGTCATTGAGGTTGAAGGGGCCACCGGAACAATCACCACCAATTTTCGGGGTAAGGCGCAGGCTGCTCTGGACGCGCTGTCCGGGGGTGAGGACTTCGTTCTGGTGCACGTTGAGGCTCCAGACGAGGCCAGTCACCAAGGAGATTTGGAAACGAAGATCAGGGCTATCGAGGAGATTGATGCCAAGGTTTTAGGTGAGGTATTGAGGGGGATGAAGGCCTTTCCCCAGTACCGTGTGATGGTACTCCCTGACCACCCAACACCATTGTCTCTGCGCACCCATACGGCTGATCCGGTACCGTTCGTTGTATACCGCAGTGACGACGACGTGTCCCGCCCCGGAAGGATGTTCACGGAGCGAATGGCGGCAGCCAGCCCGCTCTATTTTCAGTTGGGCTACCGATTGATGGACTATTTCTTCAGCAAGCCCTGAGGGAGCGCAGGTATTGTTGTGGAGATTAGTGAGGTGAAAATGACTTGGAAGAGGTAAAATGCCCGCACTGCCGGTCCGTAAGAATAGAGCCGATCAGGAAGAAAACCCAAGCCCTGATCTTTCTGGTTGGGGCCGTGGTAGCGCTGTGGCTGGCACAATCTGTGCAAATGATCTGGGCGCTGGTCGGCGTATTCTTGGCGATGGCCTGGATCAGGTTTATGGATCGTGACACAAAGATGTGTACCCGTTGTAAGCATACCTGGCAGGTGGAGTATAAGCGTAAGGCTGACAAAACGTAGGGGGTGAGAGAATCAAAGGATTCGTTGCTGAACCGGAAATGCCCGGTGCGATTATCGGAAACTCGGCGATGCTGGCATGCATCAGAAGCTCCGGTGAACTATATAAGATTTTCTGGCCTCAAATCGAATGGCCCCAGCATTTAGGCATCTTGTGGACGGGCTTAAACCTGCGAAAAGAGCAGTGTCATGAAACCTTATGGTTCCACTCCGATCTCTGGCTGGCGCGGCAGCAGTATGTCGAAGACACCAACATCGTGGAGACAATCTACCTTAGCCGTTTACACCGGCTTAAGGTCACGCAGACTGACTTTGTACTTCCGAATGAGGATACCCTCGTGAGAAGGTATCGGATTGAGAACCATGGTCTGGAGACGATCTGGCCCTTGTTTATGTTGTACAGTTCGATGTACCTGGAAGAGTCAAACCTGTACGACTGCGCCTATTTTGATGCCGAGAATCATTCGCTTGTGTTCTTTCGGAACAAGATTTGCTTCAGCCTGGGGAGTGAGAATCGCGATCTCGAGGGATTTCAGTGCGGAAGGCGGGGAAGCCCATCCGATCCCCTGAACAGTGCCAATAGCGGCTGTCTTTGTGGAATGCCCGATAATATGCTGATGAGTGCCGGTGCCCTGTCCTGGAATGAGGGTGAATTGAAACCGGGAATGGTGGCGGAGAGATCCCTGTTTATCGTAGCCGGCAACACCGCCGAGAAGAATGCAGAGCAGCTTCGCCTTCTTCAAGCGAAGGATGCTGCCGATTGGGAGGATCATACCACCGGCTACTGGCGAGGCTTCCTCCACAAAGCGAAATGTTTACAGGCGGGGGTACCAGAAGTTTCACTGTTCCGTCGTTCGATTCTCACCCTTCAGTTAATGACCAATAAAAAGACTGGTGCTCACATTGCCGCACCTGAGTTTGACCCACACTATACCATGTGTGGCGGCTACGGTTACTGTTGGGGGCGTGATGGAACCTTTGCAGCCGTAGCCCTGGATGAGGCCGGATACCACAGTCAGGCAGAGCAGTTTTACGGCTTTACGGTCAAAGTGCAGTGTCCGGATGGTAGCTGGCACCAGCGCTACTTTACCGATGGATCGCCTGCGCCCACCTGGGGGAAGCAGATTGACCAGACGGGTGCGATCTTATGGGGTTATGAACATCATTACCGGCTCAACCCAAGTAAACGGTTCCTGGATCGGGTCTGGCCGTCCGTTATGTCCGGAGCGAATTACCTAATTGCATCGCTCCAGGAAAACAGTCTTCCAGCGGCCGGAATGGACCTGTGGGAGGATGAGTACAGCCAAAGCACCTATACGGCTGCCGCAACCTACGGTGGACTGATGGCGGCTGCGGAGCTGGCCAAAGTAGTCGGCGAAGCGGAAATGAGTAGCCAATGGGGGACCTCTGCGAACCGCGTGAGGAGTGCCATTCTAAGCCTCCAATGGGCTGAAGAGCACAACCGGTTCATACGCGCTGTGAACCGGCGAGTAGGGTTTGGTGACTATGAGCAGGCCCGAAACAACGGAGAAACAGCCTATTCCGGAACTGATGACGCCGGTATCTACCCGAATTTCTGGGTTCCTAAGGATCAGCGCCTTGATGCGGCGTTGCTGGGACTGACCTATCCGTTCGGGGTACTCCAACCCGGTGACGCGATGATGGCGGCTACGGCCTCCGCTATTGAGAACGAACTTTGGAACACCACCGTCGGAGGTGTGCACCGTTACACCGGAGATCTCTACAGGGGCGGCAATCCGTGGTTAATTACCACCTTTTGGTTGGCGATTTACCATAGCCTGGCCGGCGACAAAGAAAAGGCTAAAGTATTCCATTCCTGGTGTTTGGATCAGGCCAGTCCTCTCTTGCTGCTGCCGGAGCAGGCCAATAGTGTGCGGGGTGGTCCGTCATGGGTATTACCGTTAGGCTGGTCTCACGCGATGTACATCCTGTCCGCGTTGGCGCTAAATGGCCGGCTCTCGGTCTGATTGACCGAATGAACCGTAACCAGGGCACAAAAATACCCGCGGATTGGGCAGACAGCCCCGCGGGTTTTCTTGCTTTTCATATGGTGCCGAAGGGGGGAGTGGACAAATTTGATTTTGGCTAGTGTTGACTAATTCTGCCAAGTCCGTGAAATGCCTGTCCTGTCTGGGTTTTAACTCGCCGCTAATGTTGTCCTGTCCGGTTAGAACTACCCCTTGCTAACAAGTTCGTTAGAATTTGGTTAGCAATTGGTTAGCAACATTGGACACTTATCCACAAGAGGTAAAGTGGTATAATTATCAAAGGGGGCGCGGTTGAAATGTTGAAAGTTCGACAGGAGAGGCAGCGGCGCGGAATATCGCAAGCCAAACTAGCCTGCCTAACAGGAATCGGGGCACCCGATCTTTCCAGTATGGAGCTGGGAATCAGGAAGCCGTTTCCGGGCTGGAAAAAGCGGATCGCTCGCGCCTTAGGTGTCACCGGCGCGGAGGCAGACCGGCTTTTTGAGGAAGTGGATGCAACTGATGAGGCACGATAAGGTTTCAAGAAATACAGCCTTCGAGGATCTCCCCGAATGGCTGACACCGGACGAGACAAGGACTTATTTGGGACTGGGCAGGAGCACGATGTACGACTTGATCCGACGGAACGAAGTTCCTTACAAGAAATTCGGTCGGATTATCCGGATTCCCCGGACTGCCCTGCAGCAGCAGGAAGGTTAGTTTTATGACGCAGCTATTATTCGAGACGGCCCGTGGTGCAACGGCTTATCGGGCGATCCTCACCGGCGACGGCCATTTTCTAATCCAGGAGGCCCAGGCAGGCCGTCGAAAGTCATTCCGGATTAATGGGTCAATTTTGAACGCGATCCGGATCGCGGAGGATCCTTTCGCGGCGGCGGCTGACGCCTACCACCAAGCACGACTACAAAAACAAGCCCGGAAGCGGGTGACAGGGGGCACCGGCGGTGACCGATGAGAAGAGACTTCTAACGGACGAGCACCCGCTGATTGTGCTTCCGAGCCTGGCGCAAGCGGTCGGACTAAACGAAGCTATCATCCTGCAGCAGATTTACTATTGGTTACAAATTGCGCGGAAAAACGGTACCAATTTTCGGGATGGCCACCACTGGACGTACAACACCGTGCAGCAATGGCATGACCAGTTTCCGTTTTGGGGTAAAAATACGGTTTGGCGCGGACTGCACAGTTTGGAAAGGAGGGGGCTAATCGTGACCGGCTGCTTCAACAAACTAGGAAATGACCGCACAAAATGGTACAGGATTGACTTTGAAAAGCTGCAAAGCCTTATACCTCAACCATTTACCCAAAATGGTGTAATGCCATTTACCCAATTTGGTGTAATGCATTTACCCAATTTGGGGCAACCATAACCTGAGACTACGGTACCTGAGATTACATTACCTGAGACTTCAAGAGATAGAGGGAGTTTTTCGCAAGCAAAAAACCCCACACTCCTTTTTTCCGAATTTAAAAACCAGGGTCAGGTTGACGAAGATGTCCGACACGCGATTGAGTACTTCCTGAGTCGGTACCAAGAGGTCCTCGGTAAGGAACATATGCCACTCAAGACAAGGACGTGGGAAGGGATCGTAAGTACCATATTCAATATCTGGGATGACAGCATGGACCGGTGGCTGGATGACATCGACAGCGAGACCATCCGGCACATGGTGGACCACTACCTGGAAAAGGTGACCACCGGCAGATACACGGCAAAGAACATTTGCATCACCCACTTTAACAATGCTGGGGTCAAGAAGGTGAATTTTTACGAGGCGGCCTACTAGTGACAAAACACGCCGACTGGCCGCCGGGCAAACTGTTGGAGATCAGGATGAGCGGCTGCGTCCTGATTCTGGGGGAGCAGGAACTTTTGAGCCTGTTGGCCCAGGATCAGGCACTATGGCAAGCGGCATTGCAGCGGGGTAAGGCGGTCCGCAGGCGGGAACAGACGGCTAAGAGGCAGGCAACAAGGAGGTGACACCATGCCAAATCGATTGAAGTCGCCTTGCTCGGTACCCGGGTGCCCGAATTTGGTTGAACCGGGTACGGGTGGAAGATGTGAGAAGCACAAACGTCCGGCCTGGGATGGGCGGACATGGCAGGACAATCCGTGGAGCACGCCAGAAGGACAACGGTTAAGGCGGCAGGTGGTCAAAGAGGAGCCGAACTGCCGAGTATGCGGAAGGCCCACCAACTCTGTTGACCACATCCACCCTAGAGCGTGGGGCGGTAGCCATGCAAGGGAGAATCTTCAAGGGTTATGTTTAGGCTGTCAGAAGGCTAAGACGCAAAAGGAGGCAACGGCAGGACGTAAGGGGTATAGGCGGTAAAATCTCCACCGTTCCTGCGCCCGAACGCGGACTGGCAGATTCGCGTGGGTTTTCGGGCATCAGCAATTAGGGGGGTATATGGGGATGTGTTGGGGGGCATAGCCCCTTCAGTCTCCACAGTTCCTGCGCCCAAACGCGGAATGACAGGTTCGCTCATACAAAACTCGTTTTAAGATAAAGGGGCGTCCAGGCCGTTCTCCTGGGGGGTTGTAAAGCACGGGTAGCAGTATGCGCTACCATTAATTGCACAAAACTATACAGCTAAAAAAAGAGAGTCACCCGCTTAAACTGAGGAACTCGTATTTGTCTGTTTATGTCTGTTGCTCGGCCCTCCTTTTAGACAATTGGACAGCTAAAAAAGTGGTCGGAATTTACCACCTAAACCCCTCACTGGCGCGGGGGTTTCTTTGTTTGTGCTTTGTTAGCAGAGCCAGCCGTTTGCACCTCACGCGCATGGGGTTCTTTTTCCTTGCGAAGCTTCATGAGGTATGGAAATTTTGTGCTGCGTATAAAAGGGGGATTTGACCGCGGTAAAGCCTCACACCTTAACATTCCTTAACATGTGGGCGTGATGTGACTGGATCGCCCTTTGTACTGTAGTTTTATGTAGCAGTCGCACTTGCCAACAATCTTAAGAGTTTTCATGTCTAGTTTTGTCTAGCAGTCACACTCCGCGCATGGCCGTTTGAACGGCTCCGGCAACCTCAAGTTTTCTCAAGTTTTCATGGCCGCTTGAACGGCTCCGGCAATCTTAGGTTTTCTTAGGTTTTCATGCCCAATAAATTCAGCCGATTTCTCCGAGTATCCAGCCCTTATAGCGGACTGGGTGGCATTTAGATCAATTAAGTTTTCTTACCTTTTAAGGACTGTAAAAACCCAACCTGAATGTCAACATGGGTCAACATCTCACGCGCCGGTGTGCGCGTTTTCTGTTCCCGCAAACTCTCAAGCTCTTCGGGATTTTCCTTGGCGTATCACGCGCAGGTGTGCGCGTTAGGGGCTCGCATTAATCCTTTTTTGAATCTCAACATTTCTCAACAGCCGCACGCCTAGACGCGCGATCAGCACCGATTTTGTCCCGTTTTTCGGGTCTGCCCCTTACCGGGGTTTTGGGCGGAGTTCGCCCAAAAGTAGTCTCCTTGTAGTCTAGTTTTCCCTAGTAGTTGAGTCGCGTCACGGCCAGGCGCGCAGAGTACGACTGGTTCCTGCTAACAAGCATCAAGTAGGAGCGGCGATTTCCCTTTTGTGACACGCTAGATTGCCACAGGAGCGGCGCAAACCGACCGGGGTATACTAGACCATTACCGGAGCGGAGAATGGCGGTACAGACGGCTGCCTCCTGGTGTGGCTAGGGGAGGTTGGACACGTCAGCTTCGTTCCGGGAATGCGTAGCCCGGCTGAACTACATGGCTCCCGCAGCGTACGAATAGCAGCGGATTTGCCGGCGCCGATCTCGCCGGTCTTGGCTTCACTACGCAAATACTGCGGCCGGATGCCAAACTGGTATAACAACTCGCGGTAAAAATCCCGCGG
>Ga0180017_100143_pt1 | contig 29111 bp, 31 predicted proteins | sample KR46_S_MetaG_FD_129674 | JGI IMG/M metagenome (GOLD analysis project Ga0180017, IMG submission 129674) | Groundwater microbial communities from the Olkiluoto Island deep subsurface site, Finland - KR46_S_MetaG | ecosystem: Environmental > Aquatic > Deep subsurface > Groundwater | place: Finland...
GCCGGTGGCCTGCGCGACAGGTATCCTGAAGCGGAAATCATCTATGTCGGTACAGACCGCGGCCTGGAAGCCGAACTTGTTCCCAAGGCGGGCTTCGAGTTCTATTCCGTTCCTGCCCAAGGGTTGAAGCGGAAACTCAGCCTTTCCAATCTCCTCGTACTCTGGCGAACCGCGAAGGGATACCAGCTATCACGCGCCCTCATCCGGGAGTTTGGACCGCAGGTCGTGATCGGTACCGGAGGGTACGTCTGCGGCCCGGTAGTGATGGCCGCGGTACGGCAGGGAGTTCCCACATTCATCCACGAACAAAATGCCCTGCCCGGTCTGACCAACCGGCTTCTGTCACGCTTTGCGGACCGGACGGCGGTTACCTTTGTTGATGCCGTGAAGCATTTCCCCCCCAAGGCCCGTGTGATCCTCACCGGGCTGCCGGTCAGATCGGAAGTCCTGGCTGCCGATCGCAGGGCTGCCCGCAAGAGGCTCGCCATTGAGGAATCCGACAAGGTACTCCTTTCCTTCGGCGGTAGCCAGGGCGCCCGCAGCATCAACAAGGCGCTGCTAGCCACCGTGCAGCACTATGCCTTTCAACCGGGAATCCGCCTTTTCCACGCCAGCGGCCCGAAGGGTTTTGCCGAATTCCAGGATGACCTGGCGGAACGGGGCCTGTACATTGAGGTCATTCCCAACCTGACCGTAGCCCCATACTTTTACGAGATCGCGGACCTCCTGGCGGCTGCAGACCTCGTTGTGTGTCGGGCCGGTGCCTCCACACTGGCTGAGATAACCGTGCTCGGGTGTCCGAGCATTCTGATTCCCTATCCCTTTGCCACGGCCAACCATCAGGAGTACAATGCCCAGGCTCTGGTCCGCCGCGGTGCCGCTGTGGCGGTGAAGGACCGTGAACTGGACGGGGAACTGCTGAGAGAAACTGTTGTGAACCTTCTGTCTAGCTCCCACAAACTGGCAGCATTCGCCCAGGCAAGCCGGGAAATGGGTAAGCCCCGTGCCCTGGACAACATCCTGGACGTCGTGGAACGGTTGGCCGCCGGACAAACACGTTGAATTATCAACTCGTTGACACTATACTTGAGTGGGAAAGACAAGGAAGTTTCTTTGTCGGGGAACCGTTGGACAAGTTGGGGTAACACCTGATTGGTACGGTGCATAGAATATGGCGAGCGGGCGCCCCCTTCAGGAAGGAGAGAGTGTTTGTGCCAGGTATTCCCCAGAAGGTTCACTTCATCGGTATCGGCGGGGTTGGCATGAGCGGGATTGCACAGATCTTGCTTTCGTTGGGGCACCAGGTCAGTGGGTCAGATGCGAAGACATCGGCGGTGACTGAGCGGCTGCAGGAGTTGGGTGCCAGGATATACGAGGGCCACAGCCCGACAAACGTTACAGATGCTGAAATTGTCGTCACTTCCAGCGCGATCAGGCCGGATAATCAGGAAGTGCTGGCTGCATCTCGGATAGGCATTCGCATTGTCCCGCGAGCCCGGATGCTGGGGCTGATTATGAAGGAACAGAAGGGGATTGCCGTGGCCGGAGCCCACGGTAAGACGACCACAACGTCACTGGCGGCGTTCCTTCTGGAAAGGGCGGGCCTGGATCCTTCTTACGTCATCGGGGGGGAAGCGGCTGAAATCGGTAACGCCAAGGCCGGAGCCGGTGAATATCTTGTGGCTGAGGCGGATGAGAGTGACGGGTCCTTTGTGCTATTGGATCCGACCATCGCTCTAGTGACCAACGTCGAGAACGACCACCTGGATCACTATCATACCCTGGAGAATATTGCGCAGGCCTTTAAAGATTTCCTGATGCGAGTGCGTCCGGGGGGAGTAATGGTTCTCTGTGCTGACGACCCGATCCTGCGCCGTCTGGCCGGGGAGATGGAGACCCCGGTGATCACATACGGACACTCTCCAGATGCGGAATACCGGCTAGAGAGCTTCAGTCTGAACTGTATCACCTCCGGAGCCGATGTCTACCGTCGGGGTGAGTTTCTAGGCCGGCTCGAACTGTCCATTCCCGGACGCCACAACCTGCTGAATGCTTTGGGTGTTCTGGCGGTGGGCCTGCATCTGGGTCTCGAATTCGGGGAGATCGTCGGGATTCTCAAGACCTTCCGGGGAGTCAAGCGCCGGTTTGAGACAATTGGCGAGATCAGCGGAGTGCGGGTAGTTGACGACTATGCGCATCACCCGACGGAGGTTCAGGCCACCCTCGAAGCGGCACGTCAGACCAATCCCGGGCGATTGATCGCGGTGTTCCAACCCCATCGTTACACTCGGACCCAATTCCTGCACAAGGAGTTTGGAGCGTCTTTCGCGACCGCGGACGTGGTGTTGCTGAACAGTATTTACAGTGCCGGAGAGACTCCGATCGAAGGTGTCACTGCACAGTTGATCGTTGACGAGATTAAGAAACATCGCAAAGACGGTGTTGGCTATTTCGAGACACAGGATGAATTAGTCAGCTACCTATCGGGGATGGCACAGGCCGGGGATTTGATCCTGACTTTGGGTGCCGGGGATATCCGGGAGAGTGGCTTCGCTTTATTGAAACGGTTGGAGGGTTTCGCCGGTGGCAATTCTGCGTGATCTCCTGACCCGGCTTTCCGGTCGGGTCGAGAGCAACGTATCGCTTAGAGAGTATACCACCTGGCGTGTGGGCGGACCGGCAGAGGTTCTGGTTGAACCGGCCGGGATTGGGGATCTGTGTTTGGTCGTAGAGTACGCCCGCGAAAGGGATATTCCGCTGACCGTAATCGGTAATGGGTCGAACCTACTGATTTCTGATGAGGGCATCGGCGGAATAGTGGTCAAGCTTGGTCCGAGGATGAGCCGGATCGTGATCGGTGAAGGGTTCATCCAGGTGGAAGCTGGAGCGAGGCTGGCCGGCATCCTGACTGCAGCCCGTGATGCCGGCTGCGGGGGCCTTGAGTTTCTAGCCGGCATCCCCGCCTCCGTTGGTGGAGCCGTAGCGATGAATGCCGGTGCCAACGGGTTATCTATCGGAGACCGGGTTTTGGAGGCCACTGTCGTGGATCTGAATGGTAAGGTCCACTTCAAAACCCACGATGAGCTGGGTTTCGGTTATCGAACCAGCGCTTTGCATGATGAAGCGGCCATCGTGGTCAGTGTTAAGTTAGGGTGTTTCCCCAAGAGTGCGGCGGCTATTAGGGCCGAGGTCGAACAGCACCTCGCCAGGCGTAAACAGACGCAGCCGCTTGAGTATCCGAGTGCCGGGAGTGTTTTCCGTAACCCTCCGGGCGAGACTGCGGGCCGTTTAATTGAACTTGCCGGGGCCAAGGGTTTGCGCATCGGAGATGCCGAGGTATCCCGTAAGCACGCCAACTTTATTGTTAACCTGGGTGCGGCAAAATCCCGGGAGATAAGGCAGCTGATGTTCCAGGTGCAGAGACTGGTTAGCGAACAAACCGGAATCTGGCTGGAGCCGGAAGTTAAGCTTTTGGGTAGACACGAAGCTACTGAATAACTATGGAGACCATTCAACGATTTAGGTGTCAACGCCATTTTTAATAGATTAATATCTACTAGTTCCGATGACATATTGCGTACCGTATTTTTGAAACACAATATGACCTGACAATGAATGGGTCTCCTCGAGGCGGGGTGACTGCATGGGAAGAATCATTATCAGAGGAGGTAACCGCCTTAAGGGAACAATCAGGGTTGGAGGTTCAAAGAACGCGGCCTTACCGATTCTAGGAGCCAGCCTTCTTTGTCCGGGAGTAACAGTTATTGGGGACGTGCCGAGGTTGAGGGACGTGGATGTAATGATCAGTCTACTTGAATACCTCGGCGCTCGTGTCTCTCGAAACGGACATACCTTGCATATTGACGGGAGTAACGTCCGCCCGTTGGACGTGTCGGAAGAACTGATGCGGCGAATGCGTGCCTCAAACCTAGTTCTGGGGCCGCTGCTAAGCCGTTTCGGACGGGTCTGCATCTCTTATCCCGGAGGGTGTGATATCGGGTCACGTCCGATGGACCAGCACCTCAAGGCGATCCGGAAACTGGGGGCCGACATTGTTGAACAGAGGGGTTTCATCAGAAGCACCAGCAAAGGTTTAGTCGGGCGGGACATTCAGTTTGATGTTCCTAGCGTAGGGGCCACGGAAAACACGATGATGGCTGCGGTACTGGCCAAGGGAACCACGGTGATCCGCAATGCCGCCCGGGAACCGGAAATATCTGACCTGGCCACCTTTCTAAACGGCATGGGCGCAATGGTTTCCGGTGCGGGAAGCAGCGTCATCCGAATCACAGGCGTAAGCGAAATGAGTCCGGTGGAGCACGTGGTGATTCCGGACCGGATTGAAGCGGGAACTCATATGATCGCTGCAGCAGTTACCGGCGGCGACCTCTCGATCATCAACGTGGTGCCCGAGCACGTAGAAGCCATAATCGCTAAACTGCAGGAGTGCGGAGTGGATGTGACTGAGACCGAAAACTCGGTGCGGGTTGTCGCCGGTGGGGAGTTGCTGGGTGGGGACGTAAAGACGATGCCTTACCCCGGTTTTCCGACAGACATGCAACCACAGTTCGTAGCGCTCTGTGCTCTGGCTCGGGGAACCAGCATCATCACTGAGACCATCTTTGAGAACCGGTTTAAGCACGTACCGGAACTACGCCGCATGGGAGCGGACATCCGAATCGAAGACCGCACGGCCATTGTTCGTGGTGTGCCCGCTCTAAGTGGAACCCACGTGGCTACTTCCGACCTGCGTGCCGGTGCCGCCCTGGTTTTGGCCGGCCTGGCTGCAGAGAACACAACGGTGGTTGAGTCCCCGGAGCATATCGACCGAGGGTACGAAGACCTAGAGCACAAATACCGTTCGGTAGGTGCTGATATTCACCGTGAACTTTAGGCGCTTAAGGGATGTCTGGTTCTGAGCGGAGGGGGAGCGAGAAGCAGGAAGTGGGTTTTTGCACCACATCCATCTTCTCCGCTCTCACGCTGCAGATCCCATTAGGCGCTTACTTTTGTTTGGACAAGTCCTGCTGGACCAAAGTATAATGTGTAATAATCACAGGAGGCCGAGAACGTGCGCAGATCCGGATTAAACTGGTGGGAAACAGTCTTTTTCGGACTGCTGTTGCTTATTGCCGGGTTTATTCTAATCCGGTCCCCCTTTTTTGAGGTCAAGACCATTGAGGTGTACGGCAACAGTCTTTTACCCGTTGACGAGATAGTATCTGTCGCTGGCTTGGTTGCTGGTACCAATATATTCCAGGTGCATCTGGGTGAAGCAGGGGAAAGACTACAAACCCTGCCGCTGGTTAAGAGTACCCACCTGGAACGCCGGTTCCCATCAACGCTGGTAGTGACGATTGAAGAACGAATACCACTGGTGCTGGTGAATATCGAGGGTGCCTTTTGGGACGTTGACGAGGATGGTGTGGTGCTTCGCCGGCAGACGGCGTCCACAGAGGGACTCCCGGTTGTAACAGGAGCCAAGCCGGGCAGTCCTGAGATCGATAAGGCCCTTGGAGTGGCCGCGTCCTTACCCGGCGACCTCAAACAACAATTGTCCGAGATTAACGTTTCGGAAGGCTACCGGATAACCCTCTACACTGTGGACGGCATTCTGGTGCAACTTGGACAGGCAGGCCGGCTTGAACTGCAGGGTATGATCCTGGCGGAAGTCCTGGACACCGTCCGGAAGTCCGGGAAGACCGTGGAGTACATTGACCTGGCCGAGCCGGAGAAGGCCGTCATCAAATACCGGGGGGAGTGAGAGTGCCTTGACCGGAAAGAAATCATACGTGGCCCTGGTTGTCGTGGGGCTTCTCCTGGGTTTGATGTTGAGTATGCAGTTTAGAGTCACCCGGGAAAATACCGCAAATATGAGTGTGGAGCGGGTCCGGCAGCTGGCCTCCGAGGTCGAACAGACCGCCCTTAAACGTGATACGCTCAGAGATCGGATTGATGAGCTCCGTAAGGAGCTCGACGAAATTGCGGCCTTAGCCAGGCATGACCGGTTACGGGGAGAACTCGAGCTGGTTCGGATGCGGGCCGGGCTGTTACCTGTGACCGGACCCGGTATCGAGGTAACCCTTAACGACAGCGCGTTGCCGCTTCAACCAGGTCAGAATCCGAATTGGTACATCCTGCACGATGAAGATTTGCTGATGGTACTCAATGAACTGAAGGCAGCTGGTGCCGAAGCGGTGGCTATAAACGGCGAACGTCTCGTGTCCACCAGCGAGGTGCGCTGCATCGGACCGGCCGTGTTAGTGAACAAGACAAAGCGGCTGTCGCCCCCCTACGTCATTACGGCGGTCGGCTACTCGGAAACGATGATCTCGGCGCTTAAGATGAGGGGCGGGGTGCTTGACACCCTGGAGTACCGCAACATCCAATTCTCAGTCAAGAAGCTGAACAAAGTTGTTTTACCGGCCTATACCGGTCCGACCGGGTGGCGTTACGCCCAGCGGGTAGGTGAGGGGGTGACGCATTGATGAAAGGAATGAAGCACGGTTCTATAGTGTTGGTGGCGATAATCCTGGGGGTTTTACTGGCCCTGCAGTTCAGGGTAAGTAGCGAGCCCCAGCCGGCGGTTGCATCCGGGGAGCGGGCCAGAGAACTGACTAACGAGCTGTCGGAACTCAGAAAAGAAAAGCAGAGCCTCGCTCTAGACGTAGCGGACCTGGAGGAACGGGTCATGACCGCAAGGCAAGGCATCGGCCAGGCCGAAGCGGCCATCATCAACGAGATTGAGAAACACCGCGTGCTCGCCGGATTGACCGACGTGGCCGGACCGGGGGTGGAAATCATCCTGCAAAACGTCAGGCGGTCCGAGCAGCCTGCGGATGCTGCGGTGTTTTCGATCAGGGACGAAGAACTGGTAATGCTGGTCAATGAACTGCGTGGTGCCGGTGCCGAAGCCATTGCGGTAAACGGTCAGAGGATTATCAGTACCAGTGAGATCCGACTGGCCTTTCCGTTTATTAACGTGAATCTAATCCGCATCTCCCCACCCTACACAGTCAGCGCGATCGGTGACCCCGAAGCCTTACGGAATATGGTCGAACTATCCGGTGGTCTGGTCGAAATCCTAAGAGACTGGGGTATTGATGTCCAGGTTGAAGTCTTGGATGAAGTGATCGTTCCGGCTTACCAGGGGACCATCCGTCTGGAGTATACCAGCCTGTACAAGGAAGGAGACTAGACTGTGGCGCTCAGCATTTGGATCGCCGGCATTGGACTTGTGGTGGGGATTGCCATTGGCTGGAACATACCCCTGTTCATACCGGCGGCTTACGGTAAGTACCTGGGTATCGCCGTACTGGCTTCCCTGGATTCGGTTTTCGGTGGTATTCGGGCGGCGATGGAGGATAAGTTTGACAACGTCGTCTTTCTGTCCGGCTTCATCGGTAATGCCTTGATGGCGGCCCTGCTCGTCTTTATCGGAGACCGTTTGGGTGTGGAAATCTACATCGCAGCGGTGGTGGCCTTTGGTGTAAGGCTGTTCCAAAACCTTGGCATTATCCGGCGGCACCTTTTCAATCGGTGATAACTTTTTAACTGACGAACAAAGGAAATAGCCACCTGATGTAGAATTTTACTGTTTAGGTGTGATCATGGTAGCTGTTACCCCCCCAATAAGGAGGAAATACTCTTGATAGACTTAGAGCTTGAAGCCCATAGTTTTGCAAACATTAAGGTGGTCGGGGTTGGCGGAGGGGGATCAAATGCCGTAAACCGGATGATCAGCGCTGGCCTGAAGGGTGTCGAGTTTATCACCATTAACACGGATGCTCAGGCTCTGGCCATGTCCTTGAGTTCACAGAAGGTTCAAATCGGAGCTAAACTGACCAAGGGGCTGGGTGCCGGCGGTAATCCTGAGGTTGGTGAGAAGGCGGCGCAGGAAAGTCGCGATGAAATCTTGGACGTTCTGCAGGGAGCCGACATGGTCTTCGTCACCGCCGGAATGGGGGGCGGCACCGGTACCGGTGGTGCGCCGGTAGTGGCCCAACTGGCCAAGGAACTGGGTGCCCTGACCGTGGGAGTGGTTACCCGACCGTTTACCTTTGAAGGAAGAAAACGTTATACCCAGGCCGATGAGGGTGTGACTAAGCTTCGTGAGTGTGTTGATACGCTAATCACGATTCCGAACGATAAGCTGCTTCAGGTTATCGAGAAGAAGACCTCTGTCATTGAAGCCTTCCGTATCGCCGACGACGTCCTCAGGCAGGGTGTCCAGGGGATATCGGATCTAATTTCGGTCCCCGGACTGATTAACCTGGACTTCGCCGACGTGAAGACGATTATGCGCGAAACCGGCTCCGCCCTGATGGGTATTGGTACCGCGTCCGGTGAGAACCGTGCGGCGGAAGCCGCCCGGATGGCCATCTCCAGCCCACTTCTGGAGACCTCGGTGGAAGGAGCGCGGGGTGTCTTGTTGAATATTACGGGCGGCGGTTCCATGGGGCTCTTTGAGGTCAACGAAGCGGCCGAGATTATTGCCCAGGCGGTGGATCCGGAAGCGAACATCATCTTTGGTGCCGTAATCGATGAGACCCTCAGCGAAGAGGTTCGGGTTACAGTAATTGCCACCGGCTTTGAGTCCCGGGTGATTCGGGAAGAGGTAAAGAAGACCGCAGTGACCGAAGAGATAAGAATTAAGCCTTTCAGTGAGCACGACAATATTGAAGTCCCCGCGTTCTTGCGCAGACGCAGTTAGACAAAACAAGTTTAATTATTATGTTCCGGACAAGTCAATAAATGACAGAAATTTCCTGCCCTGGCTGCTATAATAGAAGCCAGGGTTTTTCCTTTGTCATAAAACCCAGCCCCGGCCATATAATGGTAGCGAAATAGGGGGCAAGCCCGGCGTGACCTACACCGTTTACCTGGATGAAGTCTTACTGGGCAACTGGCTGATGAACTTTGCCATCCTCTGGGTCACAGCTCGTCTTGGGCGCCTACAGACTTCCGGTTGGAGACTAGCCGTGGCTTCCGGGATCGGCGCACTGTATGCCCTGGTGTTATTCTTCCCGTCTGTGGTTAATCTGGGGGGCGTTTTCGGAAAGATCGCAGTCTCACTCCTGATGGTGGCCGTAACGTTTGCACCTGGTCCGGCGCGGAAGCTGACTGCCGCCCTTTTGATATTTTACCTAGCATCCTTCTCAATGGGCGGGCTCGTTTTCGGAGTGGGATATTTCCTGGGGGGAAGTGCTTCATATCAGGTGTATTCGGGCATTCCCGACTTTCCGAGACTGTATTTTTGGCCTTCAATCTTAACCGCCCTGGCGATCACCTGGCTGGTGGGCCGGATCGGGGGTACCTACCTAAAACAGCGTCTGGTCAAAAGCCTCTTGAACGTACCGGTAGTGTTAACGATCTACGGCAAGCGGATTCCCTTCACGGCCTTGATGGACACTGGAAACCAGCTCTCGGATCCTCTGACGCAGCAGCCCGTGATAGTGGTCGAACTATCCGCGATTCGGGAGGCATTACCAGTCGAGTTGCTGGCAGTGCTGGAGAATCAGGATGAGCCCGATCCCGTTGCCCTGGTTGAAGCGATGCAGGATCACCGGTGGTCTAACCGCCTGAGGCTGATTCCCTACCGGTCTCTCGGGAAAAGCGGCGGGATGCTAGTGGGCTTTCGCCCCGATAAGGTCGAACTGATGCACGGGGGACAAATGGTGACGGTTGAGCGGGTTGTGGTTGCCCTTTATCACCGTAGACTGAGTGAGACTGATGATTACCGGGCTCTTCTGAGTCCGAAAATCCTTGATTCCTTACCCGATATCGCCTGAGTAGTATTCCTGAGAGATGGGTGGTGTGTTGTTTGGGCGGTTTAGCCAGGCTCAAGTGGAAGACGCGTTTGCTGGTTATGAAGCTGTTGTACCGGCTGGGGTTTCGTCCCGAGATCCACTATGTGGGAAGTAGTGAAGCCCTGCCGCCGCCACTCTCGGTGGATGAGGAGGCCGATCTGATCGTCCGCCTGGAATCAGGCGATCAAAGGGTGCGCAGTACGCTGATTGAAAGGAACCTGCGCCTGGTTGTCTACATCGGACGCAAGTTTGAGAATACCGGGGTGGGAATTGAAGACCTGGTGTCAATCGGTACGATCGGCCTAATCAAGGCCGTCAATACCTTTGACCCCTGCAAACGGATCAAGCTTGCCACCTACGCCTCACGTTGTATTGAAAACGAGATCCTAATGTACCTGCGCCGGAACAGCAAGACCCGCAGCGAAATCTCCTTTGAAGAACCGCTGAATATTGACTGGGACGGGAATGAACTGCTCCTTTCCGATGTCCTGGGCACCGAGAATGACGTGATCTGCAGGAACCTGGAGGAGGAAGTAGACCGAAAACTCCTGCGCCTAGCCCTGCAAAAGCTCTCAGGACGGGAACGAAATATCATGGAATTGCGCTTTGGCCTAAACAACGGGGCCGAGAAGACCCAAAAAGAAGTCGCTGATATGCTGGGCATCTCCCAGTCGTACATCTCCCGCCTGGAAAAGCGCATCATTAAGCGTCTCAAGAAGGAAATGTACCGCTTCGGCTAGGTCAGGAAACGGGGACATTCCAGGAAACGGGGACATTCCAGGAAACGGGGACAGGCTACTTTTTCCCGTATATAAGATACATCCCCGTTCTAAAACTTCTATGATACAAAGCGATAGGTGGTAGGGTTGATTACGTCGTGAAAAAGTTGCCTGTCCCCGTTTCCTGGCCACAAAAAGCACCCTCAAAGCATCGAGGGTGCTTTCTTCATGCCATGAAAACCCATGCCAGACACCCCCTTGCAACGTATAAGCCTAAAAAACGGCGGTAATACTGAGATCAACAATGCCCGCACAGGAGGCTGTTAATTTGGTGAATAAGGTTGAGATCTGCGGCGTTAACACGTCGAAGCTCCCCGTTCTGACCTCGAGCGAAATGCGCCGGTTGTTCGAGGAAATGCAAGCCGGAGATCCGACCGCACGAATCAAGTTGATGAGCGGCAACCTAAGGCTGGTGTTGAGTGTGATTCAGCGGTTCACCAACCGCGGTGAGTACGTGGACGACCTGTTTCAGGTCGGGTGCATCGGTCTGATCAAGGCCATTGACAACTTCGACCTAAGCCAGAACGTCAAGTTCTCGACTTACGCGGTTCCGATGATTATCGGGGAAATCAGGCGCTACCTGCGCGACAACAACCCGATCCGGGTTTCCCGGTCACTAAGGGATGTTGCGTACAAGGCGCTTCAGATCAGGGACAACCTGGCCAACCGGTTCTCCCGTGAGCCGTCGGTGACTGAGATCGCAGTGGAATTGAACATTCCCAGGGAGGACATCGTCTTCGCCCTGGATGCGATTCAGGAACCACTGTCGCTCTTTGAACCCATCTACCACGATGGAGGCGATCCGATCTTCGTGATGGATCAGATCTCGGATGAGAAGAACCAGGATGCCACCTGGCTCGAAGGGATTGCGATCAGGGATGCCCTCCGGCGTCTGAGTCAGAGGGAGAGAATGATTCTGACCCTGCGGTTCTTTGAAGGGAAAACCCAGATGGAAGTGGCTGAAGAGATCGGTATTTCACAGGCTCAGGTGTCCAGGCTGGAAAAGGCCGCCCTGAATCACATGCGAAAACACATCTGATTCTGAAAGGATCCCCGAAAGGGGAGAGGGAGATATGATTAGTAAGAGAATCCTCTATGTTACCGTAGCTGTACTCGGCCTGGCCGTAATCGGAACCGGCCTGATCGGCTGGCAAGACCGGGCCGTTGAGGCCTATAGCCGTGATAACCTGATTCGACTGCACGTAATTCCGAACAGTGATTCGGAGGTAGATCAGGCTATCAAACAGCGTGTCCGGGATACCGTGACCGAGACGTTGCGCCCGAATCTTGGCGAATTAGACAGCGTAGATGAAGCCCGGGAATTTGTCCTGCAAAACCTGGATTTGATCCGTGAGACCGCCGGCCGGGAAGTAACGGCATCCGGTTACTCATATCCGGTTCAAGTCGTCTTCGGCACCTTTGACTTTCCGCTCAGGGAATATGGCAGTCTGGTGTTGCCGGAGGGTAAGTACCAGGCCGTGCGCGTTGTCTTAGGTGAAGGCAGTGGCTCCAACTGGTGGTGCGTCCTGTTTCCCCCGCTTTGCTTTGTGTACACCGGTGAGGGAAGTCAGGAAGAGGCGGTTGTGGCCTGGCAGCAGGAAGGACCGGTACACCTGGAGATGAAACTCCGAGTTGTGGAGCTCTGGGATCGAATTAGGTAGACAAAACACAGAGAAAGAGGCCGCTCGGTTCTTACTGAACGAACGGCCTCTGCGTGCTGAAATAAGTGGCTTGTTAGCTCCTAAAAGCGCCGATTGCCTGGTCCAGCTCACTCACTAGGCGGTTTAAGGTTTCTGTTGCTACCGCTGCCTGTGCACTTAGGTTACTTTGCTCTTCCGTGTGTAGCGATATCTTGCCGAGGCTCTGGGCGATCTGCTCAGAAAGGACCGCCGCCTCCTGCATCTGGCGGGCGAGAGTTTGGACCTGAATGATTATGTCTCGGAAGGCTTCACCTGTCTCGGTCGCCAGTTGGTGACCGCTGGAAATGATCTTGAAGTCTTCATCCATGAGGGTTACCGCTTCACGCGCGTGCTCCTGGACACTATCGATCAGGCCCGAAACATTTCTGGTGGCTTCCACGGCGTCTTTAGCCCGGTTATGCATTTCACCCGCCAAGGCCACGAAGTTTCGCGTTCCATCCTGGCTTTTGTCAGCGATCTGGCCGCCATCGGCAAAAGCCACTTCGGTGGCTGCTCTGCGGGCCAGTAGAGCGGCCTGTTCCGCAAGCGCCTTCACGAATTCGTTGACCTGGTCGACGCTCTCCAGTTTATTCTCCAGCTCCCGCAGGGCGGAGCCGGCACGAACTGTAAGCAGACGGCTTTTTTCCATCTGAGACAGGAAGCTGGTAGCCATTTCTTCCACTTGGTGGGCTCTTTGCCGGGCCTTGTCGGAAGTCGCCGCGACTTCACGGGCCACTCCGACCATCAGCTGAATCTTCCCGGTCGTCTTAACCAACACGTTCGCCGTCTGGCTTGCGGCATCAGCCGCCAACTCGGAATTGGTCCGGATCTCTCCGGTCAGCCGGGCAACCTGCTGAGAGGTGTTACTGATCCGGCCGGTCAGCAGGCGCAAGTCACCCACCATAGTCGAAAAGGAACGGGACAACCGGCCCATTTCATCCCGTGATTCGAGGTTCAGATCGGAGCCCGAAAGGTCTCCCCGGCCTACTCTGGCCGCAGCCTCCTCCAGCCGCCACACCGGCTCTACGATGGTCCGGGAGAGATACCAGGCCAACCCGAGTCCGAGGATGAGGCAAAGGGCAGCCATCGCCGAAGTGATGATCTGAATCCGGGTGATCCATTCCGCGTTTTGTTGTACCGACTGGGTCATCAAGTCGCGCTGGTAGTCTACGAAGTCCTCACCCAGGCGGATGATGCCGCGCACAGTACCCTTCTGAGCGATCGTGGCTTCGATGATTCTGGAGATCCGTTCGCTCTCGGACAGATCCTCCTGCTTACGTACGGCGATCAGAGGTTCAGCGTAGTCCGTGACAAAATTAAGAACTGATCGGGAAAGGTGTGCGAAAAGGGCGCGTTCTTCCTGGCTGATCAGTTGACTCTCGATGCTTCTTAGGGTTTGCTCGGTGCGGAGAGCCTGTTTGCGGTATTCGGCCTCCCACTCTTCTTGTCCCGTCAGATAGAAGGTCCGAGCCATAAGGGCTTCATATTCAAATGACAAGAGCATCTGCTGGGTCTCGTGCACCAGGCTTACGCGCCTTTCGATCAGCTGCTCATAGGAGCGTTGCATACTACTCATGGCGGTAAGCCCGACGAGACCGGTAATTACAAAAAAGAAGAATGTAACCAAATATCCGGTTATGATCTTTTGCCGAATGCTCAAGGGATCCACCTCCTTGCTCAGCTCAGGAAGGAAGAACCACGATTGCCATTTTTAAAACAGAGTGTGCTATTTAGCAATCACCTCGCGGGACAAAAGTGATTTCTTTTCACAAAATTATACCATATTTCCAGCGGCATAGTGTCAAGTATTTTCGCTTATGCCCGGTATAATTCCTGTCCTTTTTTTCGGTGGTCGAGCATATCCATATTACCGGGGTGATCCACATGATCAAGATTTCCGATTTGCGCATGCGTGAAATCGTAAATGTGCAGGATGGACGCAGGCTCGGCCTGATCAAGGACATTGACCTTGACCTGGAAAACGGAAGAATAGGTGCGATCATACTGGCCGGTTCTTCCCGGATGATGGGCTTCTTCGGCCGCGACGAAGAGATCGTGGTGCCGTGGGAGAAAATCGTGAAAGTCGGGGTCGACGTGATCCTGGTGGAAGTGCCGAACGTCGCCGAACGCTACTCCGCCCGCCGCTAAACAATCGGTAGCATACCGACCTTCGTAGCAGGTGCCCTGAGGGCACCACTTTTTGTTGTCATTTGTCCGATTGGGAACTAGAATGGAAGTGTCACTCAGTATCAGCCGGGGCAGGGGGATGGGTCGTTGTGTCTGAGCAAGCGCTTGGCGGCATGAGCGGGTCAGCCAAAAACAGCAGCTGCATACCGCTGCTGCTGTTTATTCAGGTACACCGATAAGTACTATTCGGCAGTGTCCGGGGCCGGAGCGCCCTTCACCAGACCCTGTTCGACCAGTATCTGCCACAACAACTCGTTGTTTGCAACCAGCAGAGTGGTAGATACGTCGATGGCGTAGACAGTCATAACGTCGATAAGAGTGTTCACGGCTTCCGAAGGGCTCGCATTACGTTCCAGAAGCTCGTCCATGCGATCCCGTAGGAGTTTTCGGTACTGGGGCATCAAGTCCTCACTGATTTTGTCTCTCAACTCAGTAAGTTCGTCGGTGGGGAACATCGAATCGCCTCATCATATTGTTATAAATTTGGGTTTCACCGGCATCCCGCACAACTTGAAGCTGAGCAGCCACTGCAGGATGCACCGCCGCCCCCGTCCGCCCCGTCGCCCCCGTCCGCCCTGGGGGCCCCAGGGGCCGCAAAACCGGAGACCAGTTTTCGAGGGTACACTTGGTCACATTCAGGGCACTTGACATTCTCACCCGTTTCACCCATAGGGCAAAGCTTTTCAAACCTGTGGCCGCACTTGTCGCATCTGAATTCGTAGATAGGCAAGTGCCTCCGTCCTTTCGTATGGTTCTGGTTCTTAGCTTAACGCCCGTGAACCGCGCCTGTCAAGCCGGCCCCGGCCCCGGTTGTTGAATAGTGGCGGGCTGGTGGATTATAATTGATTTGTCGAACTAACTACCTAAGTATGCAAATAACGTGCGGAGGGAAATCAGGTGCAACTCACTTTTTACGGCGCCGCCGATACCGTTACCGGTTCGTGTTTCCTGTTGGACACCGGGCGTACCAGGATCCTGGTGGACTGCGGTCTGTTTCAGGGCCCCAAGCCCATTCGCCGCCGAAACTACGAGCCCTTCCCGTTTGATCCGGAATCCATTGACTATTTCTTTCTTACCCACGCTCATATTGATCACAGCGGGCATATTCCAAGACTGGTTAAGCACGGATACAAAGGACCGATTGTGTGCACGGCTTGTACAGCCGACATGTGCGGGGCTTTGCTCCCGGACAGCGGCTACATTCAGGAAATGGAAGTCGAACGCAAGAACCGCAAGGCCAGGCGTACCGGCCAGCCTGAGGTCGAGCCGATTTACACCGTAGACGACGCCTACAGTTGTCTGGGGAGTTTTCAGGCCGTGGCCACGGATGTTAAGCACGAACTGACTCCCAGGATCGTGTACCGGCTGCGTGACGCCGGGCATATTCTCGGCGCGGCGGTAATCGAAGTCTGGGTCGGGGAAGAGGATGGTGCGGAAACTAAGATCGTCTTCTCCGGCGACCTGGGCAACAAGGGCCGTCCTTTCGTGCGTGATCCCGACAACGTCTGGGATGCCGACTGTCTGGTACTGGAATCAACCTACGGAGACCGGAAACACAAAGAACCGGATGAGGATCCTGCCGAGAGGTTTAAGGAGGTCATCTGGAAAACTTATCGCAAGGGCGGTAACCTGATCATCCCGGCCTTTGCCGTAGAACGTACCCAGGACCTGCTCTACCATATTTTCAGCCTAATGCGGACTGACGAGTTGCCCCCGATGGACGTCTATGTGGACAGTCCTCTGGCTATTGCGATCACTCAGATTTTCGGGGCCAATCACAACTGTTACGATGACGAGGCCTGCAAGTTGCTGGCGGCGGGTATTGATCCTCTAGGACTGCCGCACCTGAAAATGTCGCATACTGCCCAGGAATCCCAGCGGTTAAATCAGACACCCGATGGAAAGATCATCCTGGCCGGCAGCGGTATGTGTGAGGCCGGGCGGATTCGCCACCACCTCAAACACAACCTGTGGCGCCCCGAGTCCACAATCCTGTTTGTCGGTTATCAGGCCGAGGGAACCCTTGGCCGGCATCTCCTCGACGGAGGGGAGAAGGCCCGGTTGTTCGGGGAAGAAGTGGTGGTCAGGGCCGACATTGAAAACATTCGCGGGTGGTCCGCGCACGCCGACCAGGATATGCTGGTAGACTGGGTGAAGCGTTTCCGGGTCTATCCGCAGCAGCTCTTTCTGGTGCATGGAGAAGCCAAAGCGGCCCAGAAGTTAAAAGAGCGTCTGCTTCGTGATACCGGGATTGTCGCCCGGATACCGGCCTGGAAGGAGACTGTGACCATCCACCGCGGTCAGGAGCAAAGAGATAAGCTGACCCAAGCCTGTCAGCGGTTCTGGACCGATTTGCAGGGCTACCTTCAGGGGGAAACCAGCTCTTACGATGACGTTCTGGCGAAGGTCACGGAGTTTCAACAGTACCTGGCTCGCCGGGCGGAAGGAGCCAAAAAAGAGTGACTGGCCTGGTGCCGCCCGTTTTTCGGTTCCGCATCTATGAAGGCCATCCGATCCGTGCCGGTTTCAGCACTAGGAGCGGCGGCGTCAGCTCAGGATGTTTTTCCACGCTGAACCTGGGGCTGCACGTCGGGGATGAGCCGAACCACGTAATCGAAAACCGGCACCGGTTTTGCACGTCTCTGGGTGTTGGTGCCGAGACCCTGGTCTGCGGGGAGCAAGTTCACGGCAATCGTGTTGCTGTGGTGGATCGTTCCGACTTGGGCCGGGGGGCGTTTGACAAGGATACCGCTATTCCCCTGACCGATGCTATGGTTACGGGACAACGCGGGGTTTCCCTGGCCGCCTTCTTCGCTGATTGCGTACCGCTCTTCTTTTATGATCCTGAGCGGCACGTCATCGGTCTGGCCCACGCCGGATGGCGGGGTACCGAGAGCCGCATCGGCCTGGAGACCGTCCGGGTGATGGAGGAGCAGTTCGGTTCAGCACCGCAGCACCTGTTGGCGGCCTTCGGCCCGTCCATCGGTGCCTGCTGCTACGTGGTCGGTGACGCGGTTCGGACGCGGTTTGAAGCGGTTTTCGGGCCGGACTCGGGCATTCTGCGCCGTGCCGGGAAAATTTGGATGCTGGATCTCTGGGCGGCGAACCGGTTGGTGCTTTTGGAAGCTGGATTGCGGCCCGCAAACATTGAGTCGGCAGGGGTATGTACTGCCTGCAACGCCGGAGAATTCTTTTCGCATCGCGCCCATAACGGTCAAACCGGACGTCAGGCCGCTTTGATCACCTTGGAGTGATATGAATATGGAAAAGATCCTGATTGTGGACGATGAGAAGCATATTATCGAGTTGCTGAAGTTCGGGCTGGAACGTGAGGGCTACCAGGTGCTGGTGGCGCACGACGGGTATCAGGCCCTTGAACTGATCAACCGGGAGTCACCGGCTCTTGTAGTCCTGGACGTGATGCTCCCGGAAATGGACGGTTTTGCCGTTTGCCGGGCGATCCGCGGTGATACCCGGACGCGCGAGATTCCGGTGATCATGTTGAGTGCGCGGGGGCAGGAACTGGATAAGGTCTTGGGGTTGGAACTGGGGGCGGACGACTACGTAACCAAGCCGTTTAGTGTGCGCGAACTGATGGCGAGAGTCAAGGCACGCCTCAGACGTTCATCCGGCACCGGGCCGGAAGACCGGAGGCCGGTTACGGTCAATGATCTCTTGATCGACCCTGAAAGACTGCTCGTGAGTATTGAAGGCGAACGTCAAAGCCTAACCCCGAAGGAGTTTGAGCTGTTGTGGTTCCTGGCGCGTCGTGCAGGCCGGGTTTTTTCGCGGGATTATCTCCTGGAGCAGATCTGGGGGTATGAGTATACAGGCGACTCACGCACAGTGGACGTCCATGTCCGGCACATCCGGCAGAAACTTGAGCGCTTGCCCGGAGCGCCGCAACTGATCGAGACAGTCCGGGGAGTAGGCTACGGTTTAAGGAGTTGAAGTGATGCCTCAACGCTACAATGCCCAGATTTACAGGAGTCTCCTGCTGGTTGCGGTCTGGTTCAGTGTTTTATTGCTGCTTGCTGAGAGCGGGTATCTGGGGGTTTGGCTCGGCATTGTTCTGGGCTTGACATTCGCGGTGGCGATGGCGATATATGCCACCCGGTCGGTGTCCAAGCGGATCACCATCGTGGCCGAGACCGCCGGTGAGATCGCTGAAGGTGACCTGGATAAGACCATCGTAGTGCATGATCAGGATCAGGTGGGAAAACTGGCGCAGAGCCTGAATCAGATCGCCCACCGTCTCCGTGACACTCTGTCCGAGGTGACGGAGGAAAAAGACCGTATGCACGCGGTACTGGACAGTATGGCCGACGGCGTAATCGCGGTAAATGCCGAGGGCCAGGTAATACTGGTAAACCCGGTTGCGGAAAACGTTTTCGGGATCCGTGAAGAGACCAGTCGGGGAAAGACCATCGTGGAGGTCGTGAGGGACTTTGAACTCGACCGTCTCTTCCAAGAGACTTTGGTTTCCGGACACGTGGCTAAGAAGGAACTCCGCATCCTGACCCCCGATCCCCGCATCTTCAGACTGCATCTCACTCCTCTGCGGGGGAAGGAAGGCGGCATCGTGGTGCTCTTTAGAGACATCACCGAACGCCGGTTACTGGATCAGATGCGTACCGAGTTTGTGGCCAACGCTTCGCACGAACTCCGAACCCCACTGACTTCCATCCAGGGGTTTGTGGAGACGCTGCAGGACGGCGCCATTGAGGATGCGCCGGTAGCGAAGAAGTTCCTGGGGATTATCGACGAAGAGGCCAAGCGTTTGTCCCGACTGGTGGATGACCTTCTTGAACTGGCCAAGGCGGAGCAAAACCGGGGTTCCTTCCAATGCGAATCAACCAGGGTGCAGAGTGTACTGGATAAGGTGTTCAATGTCCTTGCTCCGAAAATCGAGGAAAAGAATTTGGAAGTGCGGATTGATGTACCGGCGGATCTTAACGTGGAAGTCGATCCAAACGCTCTTTACCAGGTGCTCATGAACCTGGTGGACAACTCCGTACGTTTCACAGAGGAGGGCTGGATCCGCATCTGTGCCCGGCGGGATCCACTTGGGGTCTGGTTTGAGGTGGAAGACAGCGGCGTCGGCATCGACCAGCAGCATCTGCACCGCGTTTTTGAACGTTTTTACCGTGTTGATAAGGCCCGCTCCACCGAACTGGGCGGCACCGGACTGGGTCTGGCCATAGTGAAGCACATTGTGGAGGGGCACGGTGGGAAGGTCGGCGTCTCCAGCATCGTCGGCCGGGGAACAACCTTTGAATTGCTGATTCCGGCGCAACCGTAACAATAATTTAACACTTCGTTAATGTACAGATAACAGTCGCGTGTTAGTTTGGTTTAGAGTATGTCCTACCTCTCCAAGGGAGGTTGCCGTCGCAATTGTTGAAGAAGTTGCTGCTTGTAAGCGTCATCTGTTTCTCCCTGATGCTGACTGCATGTGGGACCAAACCGGTCACGGTGGTCGGTTCAACGGCGCTTCTGCCTTTGGTTCGAACGGCTGCGGACATGTTTATGGAAATCCATCCTGAAATCACGGTCAATGTCAGCGGCGGGGGCTCCTTCACCGGGTTGGCCCAGGTCGCTTCCGGCTACATCAGCATCGGCACCAGTGATGTCCCCGCTCCGCCCGATGATCCTTTCTACACGGATCTGGTGGAACACGTTATCGCCATTGCCCCCTTCGTCATTATTGTCCATAATGACGTGCAGGTGGATAACCTTACCCACGAACAGCTGGTGGGCATCTTCACCGGCCGGATTACCAATTGGCAGGAGCTGGGTCATCCGGCCTCGCTGCCGATCAACATTATCCACCGGCCGCCTTCCTCCGGTTCCCGAAAGGTAATTCAAGAAACCGTTCTCGGGACGGAGCAGTTCAGTCTTAACGCCACGGTGATGAACTCAACCGGGGAGATGCTGAAATCGGTCTCCATGATCACCGGGTCGATCGGTTACTGTGACTATGCCTACCTAACCAAGGCCGACGTCAAGCCCCTCAAGCATAACGGCGTGGAGGCCAGTTTCGAGAGCGTGGCCGACAACAGCTACCCCATCATTGCCTACGGCCGAATGTACACTAAGGGAGAGCCTTCGGGATACTCGAAGGCCTTCCTTGACTACGTGCTCTCAGAGGAGTTCCAGCTTGGTGTCTTGGCGGAGATGGGCTATGTACCTGTGTTGACCAATGACGCAGTGTGATTTCCGGAGGTCTGGTTTTTGAGTAATCGGCAATTAAACAGTCAACTGGCTTACGACAAGCTGTTCCGGTACATCTTCATCATTTCGGCGGTGATGGTCAGTTTTGTGATCTTTTCGATTATCATCTTTGTATCCAAGCAGGGTCTGCAAACCTTCCAGGACATCAGTTTCTGGGAGTTTCACACCGGGACGATCTGGAACCCACCGGTGCAGTTCGGGGCCGTTCCGTTTATTGTTGGTTCCGTGTCCGTGACGTTACTGGCGATTGCCCTGGGTGGGCCGTTGGGACTCGCCGGGGCCATCTTTATGGCTAAAGTGGCTCCCCCTTGGGTTCGGGAAATCATGCGGCCCGCCACCGACCTGTTTGTCGGGATCCCATCGGTTGTCTACGGATGGGTTGGGCTGACCGTATTCCTGCCGATCATCTCTAAGTATACCAGCGGCCCCGGATTCGGTTTGTTCCTGGCAGGGGTGATCCTGGCAATCATGATTCTGCCCACTGTGATCAGTATTTCGGAGGATGCCTTGCGTGCGGTGCCGAAAAGTCTGGAAGCCGGTTCATACGCCCTTGGGGCCACCAGGTGGCAGACCATCTACCGGGTGCTCATCCCGGCTTCACTGCCCGGTCTGGTCACGGCCTTGATTCTGGGCATGGCCCGGGCTATCGGTGAGACAATGGCGGTGGCCATGGTGATCGGGAATTCACCCCAGTTGGCCGGTTCGCTTTTCGGGCCGACCGCCACTCTGACTACTGAGATCATCCTGAGTATGGGACAGACACCTTTCGGTTCGCCGTGGAATAACGCCCTTTTCTATATGGCCTTCACATTGTTGATGATTTCATTGTCAATGATTCTACTGATCAAGTTTGTCGTTAACAGGAGGCTGGTCAATGAACAGTAACCGGCTCAGTAATACTGTGGCGACCGTTATCCTTTGGGCTTCCGGATTTTTCATTGTGGGCCTCTTGGTATTCTTCCTGGCCTATATTCTAGGGCAGGGTTTTAAGGTTCTCAGTCTAGATTTCGTGTTTGGCCCCGCTTCCCAGGGAGGGGTCGGCCCCCAGCTATTTAATACCTTTTACATTCTGGTGTTATCCCTGCTGTATTCGGTTCCAATCGGGGTGGGTGCTGGCATTTACCTGGCGGAATACGCCAAACCTAGCCGGCTCACGAACCTGGTTCGCCTGAGCACCGAGTGCCTCGCCACCGTACCTTCGATCGTCTTGGGCCTGTTCGGTCTAATTATCTTTGTCAATGTCCTGGGTTTGGGCTTTACCATCTTAGGCGGTGCTGCTGCGCTGGCACTCTTGAATCTGCCGGTGCTGGTGCGGGTTACCGAGGAAGCACTGCGTACCGTCCCGCATGCTCACCGGGAGGGCAGCCTCGCGCTGGGTTCCACTCAATGGCAAACCATTCGCCGGGTGGTGTTGCCAAGTTCCATTCTGGGTTTGATTACCGGAATTACCCTGGTTTCCGGGCGGGCCATCGGAGAGGCGGCGATCCTCGTCTTCACAGCAGGCACGAGCGTCTCACGGCACTATCCGGACTTTAACCCGCTGGTTGCCGGTGAAACCCTGGCCGTACACCTGTGGTATGTGCGGGGCGAACCCTTGGTGGCCAACGCCGATGCTGTAGCTGCGGGAAGCGCGGCACTGCTGGTACTCGTGGTCCTGTTCTTTAATCTGGCCATCGGACTGCCGGCTCGTATTTACCAACGCCGTCTGCGTGGGTCGAACTAATGGAGGTAAACGTGGAAGTAAACGTGGAAAATAAGTTTGTGGTTCAAAACCTAAATTTGTTCTATAAGGATGTCCAGGCCCTGCGGAGTATCAGTATGGAAATCATGAAGCAGCAGATCACCGCGCTGATCGGACCGTCCGGCTGTGGTAAAACCACATTTTTGCGGGTGTTAAACCGGATGAACGACCTGATCGAGGGCGTACGCATCGACGGCACGGTGTTGCTTGATGACCAGGACATTTTCGGCCCTGACGTCGATGTGGTTAATCTGCGCAAACGGGTGGGGATGGTCTTCCAGCGCCCGAACCCGTTTCCCATGTCGGTTTACGATAACGTTGCCTACGGCCCCCGGATTCATGGGCAGAAGAACAAGAGCCAACTGGACCAGATCGTGGAAAAGAGCCTCCGTTCAGCCGCGCTGTGGGATGAGGTGAGCAACCGGTTGTTTAAGTCCGCTTTGGGACTTTCCGGCGGTCAGCAACAGCGGCTTTGTATTGCGCGACTCCTTGCGGTGGAGCCGGAAGTAGTGCTGATGGATGAGCCGACATCGGCCCTGGATCCGTTGTCTACCCTTAAGATTGAGGAACTGCTGCGGGATTTGAAAAACCACTACACTATCGTCATTGTCACGCATAATATGCAACAAGCGGCCCGAGTCTCCGATTCCACCGCCTTCTTCCTAAACGGCGATATGGTCGAGTTCGGCCCCACAGAGACCCTGTTTACCAGACCGAAGGATCAGCGGACAGAGGACTACATCACGGGACGTTTTGGTTAACCAAGGTTTTAGCTTGTAACTAGTTACACCGTGTGCTAACCTAAAGTGGTAAATCTATTTGGTGGAGTGGGTTGATTTGACGAGCAGGTCGACATTTGACCGGGAACTTAATGATCTGAAGCAGGATATTCTCCGTATGGCTAGTCTTGTCGAGCGTAGTCTGTTCCTGGCCCTGGATTCCCTGCTAAGCGGGGACCCGGTGGCCGCTAGGGAAGTAATCACCGGTGACGACGCGATTGATAACCTGCAGGATGATATTGAGAACCAGTGTATCAAACTGATCGCCACACAGCAGCCGATGGCGCGGGATCTGCGTGTGATCATCACCGGCATCAAGATTATGATCAACCTGGAGCGGATGGGGGACCACGCCGTGGATATCGCCCGTTCGGCGATGTGTGTTTGTGGTCAGATGCCGCAGAAGCCCCTGGAGAAGATCCCGCATATGGCTCGTCTTGTTCAGCAGATGGTAAAGGAAGGGATGGACGCCTACGTCCACAATGATGTCGAGAAGGCCCGTCAGATGTGCATGACCGATGATGAGGTTGATGAGCTTTACAATCTCACCTTCCAGGATCTGATCAGTTACATGGAAGAACACCCGCAGTCCATCGGGTGTGTCGTGTACCTTCTGATGGTGGCCCGCTACCTGGAGCGGATCGCCGACCGGGCGACGAATATTGCCGAGGACGTGATTTACCTGGTTACCGGGGAGCGTCAGTGTCTGAACTAACTCGAAATATGGTCATAATTCACCAAAATAGCCCATACAAGGGCTATTTTGCTTCATGAGCAGGACTCCGCCGCCTAACCTAGAATATATCCCTTAGTTGTAACGGGGGAGGTGGCACGCTGCAGTTTATATGGCGGATATTCTCCATCTCTCTCATCATTGCGACTGTTTCTGCGGTGCTCTTCGGGGCAACCTACAAGTGGGTGTGGCCTTATGTTACCAACCCCTTTATCGACTTGGCCTTGTTAAGGCAGGAAGCCCTAGTCAGTGACACAATGGTTGAGGCCTTGGTCGTCCGGGACGAGATAGTAGTGCGGGCACCTTCTGGGGGCGTCTTACACCAGAGGATAGACAACGGCAGCCGGGTGTCTAAGAACACCGTCATCGGTGTAATTGACAGCCCCGGTGCCAGCTACCCGATCCGTTCCCCGGTGACCGGTGTGGTTTTCTGGACTGTAGATGGTTTAGAGGATGTATTGAAGGCCGGTAACGTGTTGGATTCCGAGTCCATCCCGCGTCTTTCATCCGTGACTCATTCGCACGGAGACCAGACGTCCAAAGGCGAACCCGTCTTTCGGGTGGTGGACAACCTAAGGCCCGTCCGGCTACAGCTCAATGTACCCAGAGGGGTCCTTCCCAGGAAATTACTGACCGAGGGTCAGCGTTGGCGGCTTATGTTCGGTGAAGACCAGTACCGGGGGCGAGTTGTCTTCATATACACGGATGACGGACAAAGCCGAGTTGAATTACTGCTCAACCAATACCCGCAGGACTTGCTCCGTGATCGGCGGATCAGTTGTCGGGTGGTGACCCGTGAGGCATCCGGGTTTGTGGTTCCACGGACGGCGCTAGCCCTAAAGTCCGGACGGCCCGGAGTTTACACCCTGCGCAAGGACCGTCTGGTGTGGCAGCCCGTGAGGGTCGAGGGGCAGATGGGACCGAATGTCCACGTGTCGGGGGACAAACTGGTGGAGGGGGAGCCGTATGTGCTTAATGCATGGCTAGCCCAAGACGACCGCCGAATTTGACCAAGGGGTCAGACTTAAAAACTTAAGTTTTTAAGTCTGACCCTCCAAGGAGCACTATGAATATAAAACAGAATCTCCAGCAGATAAAACAATCGTGTGCCGCTGCGGCACAGCGCTCAGGGCGTGCTCCCGAAGCAGTAAAGATTGTGGCTGTAAGCAAGACGGTGGATAACGAGAGGATCAGAGAGCTTGCTGACGCCGGACACACTGTTTTTGGGGAAAACTGGGTTCAGGAAGTTGTTGCCAAGCAGGCGGTATTAGGACTTGACCTGGAGTGGCACTTCATCGGCTATCTGCAGCGAAACAAGGTCCGGCAGCTGGTCGGCCGGGTGGCGCTCATTCACAGTCTTGACCGGTGGTCACTGGCGGAGGAGATTAACCGGTGCGCGGTGAAGGCCGATTTGGAGATAGCTGTGTTGGTACAGGTTAATGTGACCGGAGAAGAATCTAAGAGTGGCATTAACCCGGATGAAACACAAAGTTTTCTTAGAGAACTGGCAGGATTTCCACTGGTGCGGGTAGAAGGTTTGATGACTATGGCTCCATATTCTGTAAATCCCGAGCAGTCACGTCCGATCTTCCGTGAATTACGGGTAATACGGGATGAAGCTCGGCAAAAACTGGGGCTTAAACTGCCCCATCTGTCAATGGGTATGAGTGGGGATTATCTGGTGGCTGTTGAAGAAGGGGCCGACATTATCCGGGTGGGAACAGCGATTTTCGGACAGAGGACTTGTCATTTGAGGGGGGTTTAGGCGTTGGGGAACCGCAAACTGGTTGACAAGGTGCTTGGTTTCATGGGCTTCGAAGATGATGCGTCGCCTGAGCAGGGCGGTCCGGGAGAAACAGAGCGCGAGGTTCAGGACTCTCGTAAGAGAGGAGCCACCGTGGTAAATCTGCACACCCAGCGCAACGTGCGGGTAGTCGTCGTGGAGCCATCAAGCTTTGACGATGTACAGGAAATTACGGATCACTTGAAGAACCGCAAGCCGGTCATTGTAAATTTGGAGAAGGTCGACAACGACCTGGCCAGGAGGATCGTTGACTTCCTGAGCGGTGCCGTTTATGCTGTTTCCGGCGCGATGCAGAAAGTAGGCGGCGGCATCTTCCTGTTTGTACCCTCGAACGTAGATATTGACAGCGAGATCAAGGAGACGGAGCGGGGTAACTTCTCCTGGATGCGTCACTAAAGGGTGGAAGACCGTTGAAACATATTCGAAAAATCGGGATTATCGGCGGAGGAGTGATGGGCGCTGCCCTAGCCTCCGGCGTTATTGGGGCCGGGCTGGTGCCGTCTTCAGCGATTACCGTCGCCGATGTCAGCGAAGCCTGTCGTCGGCAGTTGTGCGACAAATCTGGTGTGAACGTTACGCCTGATAACCGGACTGCTGTGGACGGTGCCGATGTAATTATCCTGGCGGTTAAGCCTTTCATTATGGATGCGGTACTCAAAGACATCGGACCACAACTCGTACCATCACAGACCGTAATCAGCATCGCCGCCGGGGTTGAAATCAGGGACATCGAAGGCAGCCTTATCGGGCCGATCCCGGTGATCAGGGTGATGCCCAACACTCCGGCGCTGGTCGGGGCCGCTGCAAGCGCCTACGCTTTGGGGAGTTTTGCCGGAGCTGTCGATGCGTCCCGGGCGGAGGCGGTTTTTAATGCTGTAGGCCGTGTGGCCGAGGTTCCGGAAAGGCTTCTGAATGCGGTGACCGGACTAAGTGGAAGTGGTCCGGCGTACGTGTTTCTGGTTATCGAGGCTTTGGCGGACGGGGGCGTGCGGATGGGGTTGCCACGCGATGTGGCAATTCAACTCGCGGCTCAGACCACCTTCGGGGCCGCGAAAATGGTTCTGGAAAGCGGCAGACATCCCGCCGAGCTTAAGAATATGGTTACCACTCCCGGAGGCACCACCGCTGCCGGTCTATTCGCCTTGGAAGAGGGTGCGGTACGCGCAGCCTTCCAGAAAGCGGTGCAGGCTGCCGCCGATAAAGCCCGGGAAATCAAGAACTGAGGTGCTGTATCATGCTGTTTGATGTTGTAAACATTGCCTTTCAAGTATACATTTACATCATTTTTGGTCGGATTATCCTTTCGTGGATACGGCACGATCCGCATCATCCAGTCATTCGTTTCGTCTATGACCTGACCGAACCCTTCCTTTCAATTTTCCGGCGCATTATCCCGCCGTTTGGTATGATTGACCTTTCGCCGATTGTAGCCCTTATTGCTCTGCACGTGTTGCGCTGGATGGTATTAAGCCTACTGCTTCGTTTTTAAGGGGGGTTACTGATGATCAAGCCGTTAGATGTCCGTAACAAGGAATTCCGCCGTTGTTTCCGTGGGTACGACGAACAGGAGGTAGACAGCTTCCTTGATCATGTCGTGGATGCCATGGACAAACTGCTGCGGGAGAACACAGAGCTTTCCGAACAGGTTCAACGGATGGGGACCGCAGTTGCCCACTACAAGGAACTCGAAGACGTGCTGAAGAGTACCATGCTGATCGCGCAGAAAACTGCCCAGGAAATGAAAGCCAGTGCTGAGAAGGAATCCGAGGTAATCATCCAGGAGGCTCAGGCCCGGGCCGACGAGATCGTTCGGCAGGCTTCCCTGGAAAGCGAAGAAATGGTGCGCAAGGCTTCTACGGAATCCGAGAGGATGCTGACCGATTCCCGTGAACAAGCCGAGACTATCCTGCGTCAGGCCCAACAGGAGGGTTCCAGAGTCTTGGATGAGGCCACTGTGAAGATCAACCGGATCATGGCGGAGTACGAAGAACTACAGAAGCAGAGTAAAGTCTTCCGGGCCAAGTTCCGCTCCTTCCTGAACGCCCAGATTGAAATGCTGGATGTGGAGGAGAAAACGCGCCAGGGGCAGGCTTTCCCTGAACTCCCCGAACCAACCGGGCTTCTCAGGGAAAAGCTGGCCTGATGCCGGAACTGATCCGGTCGGACGGCCGAGGGGTTTCCTTCGCCGTGCGCATCCAGCCCCGAACCTCCCGGAATGAAGTGGTGGGTGTACTGGGTGATGAGATCAAGATCAGGATAACGGCTCCTCCCGTCGACGGAGCGGCGAACGAGGCACTGTGCGCTTTTCTCGGACACTTGCTCGGAGTACCGGTACGCGCCGTGGAAATTGTCTCGGGACGTTCCGGACGTCGGAAGGTAGTCCGCGTTACCGGCCTAAACGCAGAAAGCGTTCGGGCAAGACTGCGGTTGACTTAAGCCCTGCGAATGAATATAATTGGTCAGTAGAATCTTAGCGAAAAACCGATGATCGGGAAGAGTAGGATGCCCTCGGGGCTGACAGTGAGTCCGGGACAGTGGAAACCGGGCGGCAGAGGAATCCGAAAATCACCCGCGAGGTGCGGGCTGAACGGGAAGAGTGTCCCAGTAAGCTTTGCCGGTGGTTGCCGTTAACAGCTGAGCGGTCGGTCGGGTGTCAGTATCCGGTCGTCCATTAGGGTGGTACCGCGGGAACAAATCCTCTCGTCCCTTGGATGAGGGGTTTTCTATTTGGTCGCCGTCTATTGAGGAGGAAGAAAGAATTTGGACTACAGCAAAACACTTAACTTGCCTAAGACAGACTTCCCGATGCGGGCCAACCTGCCCCAGAGAGAACCCGAGATTTTGCAGTTCTGGGACGAGATCAAGGTGTACCAACAGGTTCAGGCCAAGAATAACGGACGTCCGAAGTATATTCTGCATGACGGGCCGCCCTACGCCAACGGGCACATCCATCTCGGTACTACGCTGAATAAAGTACTTAAGGATCTGATTGTAAAGTTTCACGCTATGGACGGACAGGATGCTCCGTATGTACCCGGGTGGGATACCCACGGACTGCCGATTGAACAGCAGGCCATTAAGGCCTTTAAGATCAGGCGTGACCAGGTCGGCCCCACTGAGTTCCGGCAGAAATGCAAAGAGTTCGCCTTAAAGTTCGTAGACATCCAGCGCGAGGAGTTTAAGCGGCTGGGGGTCAGGGGAGACTGGGACAATCCCTACCTCACGCTCTATCCGCACTTTGAAAAGCGGCAGATTGAGGTCTTCGGTGAGATGGCCAAGCGCGGCTACATCTACAAGGGTCTGAAATCCGTCTATTGGTGTTCGACCTGTGAAACGGCTTTGGCCGAAGCCGAAGTGGAGTACGCC
>Ga0180017_100144_pt1 | contig 29017 bp, 27 predicted proteins | sample KR46_S_MetaG_FD_129674 | JGI IMG/M metagenome (GOLD analysis project Ga0180017, IMG submission 129674) | Groundwater microbial communities from the Olkiluoto Island deep subsurface site, Finland - KR46_S_MetaG | ecosystem: Environmental > Aquatic > Deep subsurface > Groundwater | place: Finland...
AAAAAAAATCCGCCACGCTGTGGAAAAAAGAGGCGAATCAACCATCCCCTCCACGGGCAACAAACCCGTGACCAAACGGTGCAAAACCACTCCGGCAGCATACAGGTCGGCCCGCTCGTCGGCCTTCTCGGGGTTGGCCTCCTGTTCCGGGGAGGCGTAGTAGGGCGATCCGATTTTCAGCCCCCGGGGCTTGACCCACGCTTCACCGCTCAGCCGCGACAGTCCAAGATCGATGAGCTTGATGGTCCCGTCGCTTCCGAGCATGAGATTGCCGGGCTTCACGTCGAGATGAACGATGCCCCGGCCGTGCAAGTACTCCAGCCCGTCGAGAGTCTGGCGCACGAAATCGAGCGCAGTCAAAGGAGGCACGACACGCGTGGCGTTCTCCACCACGCGCCCCTCGCCGACAAGGGTCCCCACATTCATGCACAGATATTCAAGGACCATGAACGGCCGTCCCTGATCCTCGTCCAGGTCCCAGACCGCGGCGATGTTGCGGTGGTCGCAAGCGGCCATGAGTCGCGCCTCACGCAGAAAAGCCTCACGAACCTTATCCTCGCCCATAAGCTCACTCAAGAGCTCGTGAGGCTCAAGCAGCTTCAGGGCCATGACCCGGCCCAGAGCCCGGTGTCCGACCTTGTAGACCCCGCCCATGCCGCCCCGGCCAAGAGGGCCCAGGATATCATAACGTCCAATCTTCATGGTTACCAAAGCCTCGTGGCGTAATACTCGGGAAAGCCCCTCGCGCGGATCTTGGCGACGGTGCGTTCAATGTCGTAGGGAACGAAGCGGACCTCGATCAGACCCGTCTTGGTATCCCAGATCAGATACTTGGCGTTGTTGTTCCCGTCCCGGGGCTGCCCCACGCTGCCTGCGTTGACGAGGCAGGGGCTCCCGTCCAACAAAAAGCGTTCGCGGACGAGATCCCGACGCACCACTTCGGTCCCGTTCCAGCTGACCAGGCCCAGGTCATGGGTATGGCCGACAAAAGTCAGCGCCTCGCCCCGTCCGAACCAGGCCGCCAGCTCTTCCTCGTCGACATCGAAAAGGTACGTAGTCACACTGTCGGGGGGAAACCCATGCACGAACCTGGCCTCGGCCAGACACACGAAACGCGGCAGGGAAGCCATGTATTGAAAGCTCTCCGAAGACAACAGGCTCGCGGTCAGGCCCAGGCCCTTTTGTGCCGTGGTATTGAACCAGGCCCGCTCCGAAGCGTTGACGAGGCCCAGCTCATGGTTGCCCATGCAGCACAGCACGCCGCGCTCACGCACGGAGATGACGGCTTCTTCCGGATTGGGCCCGTAGCCGACCACATCCCCCAGGCAAACCACCCGTTCGACCTGCAGGGGGGCCATGTCAAGCCAGACGGCGTCCAGGGCCTCGATGTTGCCATGGATGTCCGAAAGAATCGCAACCAGCATGCAATCTCCGTTGAGGCAGCCCTCTTTTCATTTTGCGCGACCAATGTTAAGCACGCACTCAGCATTGATCGGGACACACCAATATACTCTCAGTATTTCAAGTAAATAACAGTAAAGGAACCACTCATGATCCGCAAATACATCTTCATCTGCTTCTTCACCCTGTGCCTGGCATCCCCTGCCTCAGGCGGCCGCATCGGAGATGTCACCCTGCCCGACCAGATCACTCTGGGTGAGTCCACCTTGAGCCTCAATGGCCTGGGCATGCGCACCTTCACCTTTTTCGACGTCTACGCCGCCGGACTCTATCTGGCCTCGCCTTCCACGGACGCCGGAGAAATCCTGGCCGCGGACGCCCCCCGGGCCATGACCATGCACTTCTTGCGCAAGGTCGAGGCCGAAAAAATTTCCGGGGCCTGGCTGGAAGGTCTCGCGGCCAACACCCCGGACGCCGACGCGTCCCTCAAAGAGCGCTTCGCCACCCTCGCGGGCATGATGGAAACCATGGACAAGGGCGAAACCCTGGACTGTCTGTACGACCCGGCGCAAGGGACCTCCGTCGTGGTGCGCGGCCAGGTCAAGGGCGTGATTGCGGGCAAGGACTTTAGCGACGCCCTGCTGGCCTGCTGGATCGGACCCAAGCCCGGGCCAGGCGAAAAATTCAAGGCCGGCGTACTTGGGGTACGCTGATCTCCGGGGCGCCTGCGGGCGCCTTTATTTTTTTTTGCGCCAGGGGAAATGGCAGCTTAAAGCCTCCCACGCATACCGGATTCCCCGCAGCACGAACAACCCGAGCACCGTGAGCAGCGCCGCATTGACCTTGACCGCCTGGACCGAAGACTCCTTGAAATAGGCCTTGGCATGCTCATACTCCTGCTCCACCGGAGTGGGGGAAGGCTCGTCCGTCTTTTCCACCGGCACCAGAGCGCCTTTGTTTTCTTCCATCAGAACGTTCTCCGCGTAAATTCTTCAATCAATCGTTTGAAAGCCGCCGGATCCCCACTGCCTCTGTAACGCAGGGCCACGTAGGCATCGATGACGTCCCGCGCTGCCTGCCCGAGATCAGGGCGCTGTCTGCCGATGCGTCCGGCATAGTCATGCGGCCCCTCGGCCGGTTTCCTGGCCAGGCCGATGGCGGCCAACTTTCGGCAAAAACGGCCGTAGAGAAGCGCAACCTGATCGCGCTCCCCCTGCCGCGATCGCAGCATGACCGCGAACGCCACACCAAGAGTCAGGCACAGCCCCGCAGCCAGGAAGGCCGCCAGTTTCCCGGCCCCGGCAATGGTGGTCGGGTCGATGCCCAGACGCTCCCACAGGCCCCGTTGCCGCTCGTGGCTGAATCCAAGTACCCACTGGTTCCAGGAATTGTTGGCCGCGTCCCAGCCGAGCTGGAAAAACCGCCCCACCTGGCGCAGGGCCCGGATCCCTTCAGGCAGCAGCACCCCCTGTCCCTGAGGCACAAAGGATTCCACCCCCGTCACCAGCCGCTGCGGCGCGACTACGGAGGTCGGGTCCACGCGCTGCCAGCGCCCGTCCACCCAGACCTCGACCCAGGCGTGGGCGTCGGACTGGCGAACGATGAGGTAGCCGCCCATGGGGTTTTCCTCCCCGCCCTGGTACCCGACCACGACCCGCACCGGCACCCCGGCCGCGCGCAGCAGAAAGGCCATGGCCGAGGAGTAATGTTCGCAGTATCCCTGCCGGGTTGCAAACAAAAACTGATCGACAATGTCCGCAGCCATGGCACCGGGACGCAGGGTGTAGACGAAACCGCCCTCGCGGAAAAGTTCAAGCGCTGCTGCGACCATCTCGGCCGGGGACAGGCCCGAATCCTTCCACTGCCTGGCCAGATCACGCGACCGGGGATTGCCGTCTTCGGGCAGGGCAATCCACGCCGGACCGGGGAGGGGTGTCTGCTCCGGCGCAGGATCCGACACGAGTTCAAAGCGCGACCGCGAACTGACCATGCGCATGCCGGCCAGGGTGCGGTCGGAACGCAGCACCGTGCCTCGGGGGGCGAAAACAGGCAGGTCGAGTGCGAAAATCCACTCCTTGTTGTGCGGCTCCAGGGTCAGAGTGTAGGGCACTGCCTGCTGTGAAAAATTCTCCGAACGTGACTGGGCAAGTTCGACAGGCAGGTCGCGAAACCATGTCAGGCCGTCAAAACTGTCCAGAACCAGTCCGCGCCAGTACAGACTGTCCCGATCGGGAATGGGCCCTGGAAAATCGACCCGAAAGGCCACCTCCCGTGACAGGGACAGATTGGCCACGGAGCCCGGCTCCAGAGTCTCGCTGAATCCGCTGACGCCCTCGTCGCGCTGGTCGTGTACGCCCCACAGGGCGCCCTGCAGGCGGGGAAAAAAGACAAAAAGGAGCAGGGCCAGGGGCAGGGCCTGCACCAGCAACAGCCCGCCGCGCCGCAGGTCCGGCAGCAGCCGTGATTCGCCGGAATGCAGGTGGACCAGGGCCGCGGTCACGGCCATGACGGAAAAAAACATGTAGGCGCTCATGACCAGGGTCTGGGAATAAAGGACGTTGGTCACGACCACAAAATAGGCCAGAAACAAAAGAGCGAGCATGTCGCGCACGGACTTGCTCTCCACGGCCTTGAGCCCGAGCATGAGGGAGAGCAGGGCCACCCCGGCGTCGCGCCCGAAGGAGCGCCCATACGTGAACAGAACCAGGGCCAGACAGCCCAAAGTCAGCACGACGCGCAGCCAGCGGGGCGGCACGGGCCAGCCCCGGTATTGCATGCCCAGGGCATAGCCCCAGGCCGCACAGACAAAAATACCGACAAAAATCGGAACGTGCGGCAGATGCGGGGCAAAGGCCAGGGCCAGGGCCAGCAGAGTGATGCTGAAGCGGCGCTTGTCGTGGATCATGACCCCTCCGGCATGAGGGCCAGGGCTTCCAGGCAGCGATGGGCCTGCGACATGCCGCTGCCCGGCGCGATGTCCAGGCCCGGTAGGCGCAGGCCATAGCTCAATCCCTGGCGCTCAGCCTCCCGCACCAGCCCGGCCAGCAGGCTGATGCGCTCCTCGTAGTCCGAAACCCGGATTTCGTACCAGTCAAAAACTACCGTTCGGGCCACCCCGGAGCGAAACTCCTTGGCGAACAGCCCGCCCCCCTTGGCCGAAGCTTTCCAGGACACTCTGGACAGACCGTCCTCGGGCCGATACGGCCGCACGCCGCCGAACTCGCCGGACTGGCTGACGGTTCCCAGCGCGCCCTCGTCCCCTTCCCCGTGCAGGCTGCGCCAATCCATCCTGTCCGCCGCAAGGGGGCAGGGATAGACCAGACCGGTTACCGGCAGGATGAGGGGGGACCAGGCACGGAACAAGCCCAGCGGATAGCGAGTGCTGATCACCACCTGCCCCAGCGGCCGAAGCCCGCGCCGTGAAGTGGGGATGCTCAGGTCCATTTCCCGCCCGGCCCTGGCCGGCATGGAAAAACTGTCCTCGGCGGTGCCGACACGCACTCCAAGACGCCTACGCTCCCGCCCCCCGGCACGGAAGAAGAGTTGCAGCCGCGCGTCATCGCCGCAATAGGCGGGGAACAGGCGGGCGGACTCCAGTTCCAATCCGGCCAGGTTGGCGTAGGCGTGAATGGCGGAGAGGATGGAGATGCTGCCCAGCAGGAAGGTCAGCAGAAAGGCGAGATTGTTGGTGTAATTGATGGCCGCGACCAGCATGGCCAGGAGAAAAAAGGCGAAGACCATCCCGGCCCTGGTGGGCAGGATGTAGATCCGCCGCCGGGTCAGGCGCAGAGGCAAGGGCGCGCGCTGCCGCGCCTGGATCAATGTGCGGATGAACCTGATCATGCTTCTTTTCCCCGCGCGATGCTCAGGGGATGGGCACCGCGTCCAGAATGGCGGCCGGATCGACGCCCGACCCGTCGGCTGAGCGCAGCCGGTGCCCGGCAAGGCTCGGGAAGACGGCCTGCACGTCCTCGGGCAGCACAAAGTCGCGGCCTTCGAGAAAGGCCCAGGCGCGAGAGGCGCGGACCAGGGCCTGGCCAGCACGGGGCGAAAGACCGTTGACGAACCGTCCGCCCGTCCTGGTCCAATCCAGCAGGTCGCGCACGTAGCGCAGCAGCGGACCGCTGGTGCGAACGTGATCAACCCGTTCCTGCAGATCGAGCACCTCGCCCGCGTTGCTGACCGCCTCGGGCAGGGTCGGACGGCCGGCGTTCTGACTGCGGCCCAGGAGTTCGAGCTCCGAATCAAGGTCCGGATAGCCAAGGCTGATGCGGAACAGGAAGCGGTCCAGCTGCGACTCCGGCAGGGGGTAGGTCCCGGCCTGGTCCAGGGCGTTCTGCGTGGCCAGCACGAAGAAAGGCCGGGGCAGCAGTCGGGTGCTGTTGTCCAGGCTGACCTGCTGCTCCTCCATGACCTCAAGCAATGCGCTCTGGGTGCGCGGAGTACCCCGGTTGATCTCGTCAGCCAGGAGCACGTTGGTGAAGACCGGTCCGGGATGGAAGACAAAGGTGGACTGCGCCGCGTCAAAGACCGAGACCCCCAGCACGTCTCCGGGCAGAAGATCGTTGGTGAACTGCACGCGCTTGAACTCAAGGCCCAGCACCACGGCCAGGGCCTTGGCCAGGGTCGTCTTGCCGATGCCGGGGATGTCCTCGATGAGAAGGTGCCCACGGGCCAGGAGGCAGGCCAGGGAGAGACGCAGCTGCGTGTCCTTGCCCAGGACCACGCCGCCGAGCAGATCCAGGGCCTGCCGCAGGGTGCTGACCATCTATTCTCCCAGGAGCTGGCCCATGGAATAGAGCCGGCCGGGTTTCTGGCCTGCCAGCCAGGCCGCGGCACGCAGGGCGCCGCGAGCGAAGTTTTCACGCGAATGGGCGCGATGGGTGACCTCGACGCGCTCACCGGGGCCGAAGAAATAGACCGTATGATCGCCGACTACATCGCCGCCGCGCAGGGCATGCACGCCCAGCTCCTTTTCCGGCCGCGCGCCGATAATCCCCTGACGGCCATAGTTGCCGACCTCATCCATGTTCCAGCCCCGCGACTGGGCCAGAACCTGGGCCAGCTTGACGGCCGTGCCGCTGGGCGCGTCCTTTTTGTGGTGATGGTGAATCTCGGTGATCTCCATGTCGTAGGCTTCGCCCAGGATGCGCTCCAGCATGGGCAGGATACGGACCAGGGCGTTGACGCCGATGGACATGTTCGGGGACCAGAAGACCGGGATGGTCGCGGCCAGGGTCTCAAGCTCAGCCAACTGGTCGGCAGACAGCCCGGTGGTGCCGATGACAATGGGATTGCCGGTTGCAGCGGCCTTGCGGGCGGAGCTCAGGCTCACTTCCGGAGCAGTGAAGTCGATGACCGTGGCACCGGGACAGGACGGCAGAAGATCTTTCAGCTCGTTCGCCACCGGGCAGCCCAGAAGTTCCAGCCCCTTGCTGAACTCGGCCCGCTCCACAACCCCCTGCAAGGTAAACTGGTCGGACTCCATGGCCAAACGGACCAGGGTCGAACCCATCCGCCCATTGGCGCCCATGATGATGACTGGAATGCTCATGTCAGACTCCTCGTGTTTTATTGCCCTTGTGCGCCAATGAGGCGCAGATATTCATCTTCCTGCAGGATCACCGTTCCGAACTGGCGGGCCTTGGCGAGCTTGGCCGCCCCGACGTTTTCGCCGCAGATCAGCAAATCGGTCTTGGAATTGACCGCGCTCTGCACCAGCGCCCCCTGGACGCGGGCCTGTTCCTGCATGTCCTCGCGGGAACCGTGCATCTTGCCGGTAAAAACCACATGCTTGCCGGCCAAGGAGCTGTCCGTGACCTTTTCGCGCGCCGCACCGGTGGGCATGATCCGAAAGCCCAGGTCCAGCAGATGGCGCAAGGTCGGGGCCACGCGCTCAAGTCCCCTGGCGATGGAGTCGGCCGTGATGGTGCCAAAACCGTGAACGGCCTCGATCTGCTCCCGGCTGACGGCCGGCAGGTCCTGCAGGCGGAACTGCTCCAACAGCTTGCGGCTGTCGCCCTTGCCCAGATCCTCAATGCCCAGGGCGGCCAGGAACCGCCAGTCCTCGACTTCGCGGGTGCGGCTCAGGTACACGGCTTCGGCCAGATTGCCCGACAGCACGGGGCCAAAACCCATGGCCCGAAATTCTTCTTCGCCCAGCTCGTACACCTTTTCAAGACTGTCATAACCTGAACGGACCAGCTTTTCCACGGTTTTGCGGCCGAACCAATCGGCATTGCCCAAGGTTTTGAACCAGTGTTCGATGGTCTGCACGACCTGATCCGGACAGTGTTCGTTGCGGCAGATCAGAAAATCGTTCTCGCGCACAAGAACCGTCCCGCAGGACGGACAGGCTGAAGGCAGCGCGGTCGCGGCCGGGACGAGCACGTTCTCGACCTTGGGGATGACCTCGCCGCTGCGGATGATCTCGATCTCTGCGCCCGGCCCCAGACCCTTCTTCTCCAGCAAACCGGCGTTGTGGGCCGTGACCCGGCGGATGGTCGCTCCGGACACGTTCACGGGCTCGACCATAAGGACAGGGGTGACCTTGCCGGTACGGCCGACCTGCCAGACCACCTCGCGCACCACGGTCAGGGCCGTTTCGCCCTTACGCTTGACTGCGATCTGCCAGCGGTAGTGGTGGCTGGTGGCGCCCATGGTCCGGCGCACGTCCTCGTCGACCACCTCCACCACCATCCCGTCCAGGGGGTAGTCCATCTGCGCCGAGAGCTCGTCCGTGAGGTCGTCCATGAGGGCCAGCAGCTCCGCCCCGCCGACCACCCGGCTCGGTAGCTCGGAATAGGGCACAAAATGCACGGCCTCGTCGGCCAGGGCTTTTTTCGCCAGTTCGTTGACCGTGTCCGAGGTCACGATGCCGACCACCAGATTGCGCGGATGCTCGAAGGCGTCGGAAAGGTGCTCCTGAAAATAGCTCTGCAGAATGACCATCTCGCCCACGCCCTTGCCCCGGCCGCCGAGCGGGATCATGCCCTTGGCGAAAGCCGAACTGACCTCGTAGCCGCTCTCGCCGTTGCCGCGCGTGACAAAATAGGTTCCATCATCGCGGCCGGCCAGCCCGTCGAGCTTGGGCGTGACCCGGTAGCGCACTCCGCTCACCCCGATCTCGGCGGCTTCCTTTTCCACGCGGGCCACGAAGCGCTCCAGCTCCTGGGGAGTGTAGGCCTTGTCCGTGGAGAGCATGGGCACTGGATGGCGGATTTCGCGCTTGCCGGAAAACGTCTCGGGTTCGACCCGGTGCAGAAAAAGATTGTCTGGGTCGATCTCCCGCAACCGCGCGAGCAGCATGTCGTACTGGCCGTCGCTGACCAGAGGCGCGCCACGGCGGTAGGCCTCGTTGTACTCGGTCAGGCGTTCCACCAGCCGATGCGCTTCGGAAGGAAGGTTTAGAGGCAGAGTCATACGTGAAATCCGTCCTTGCTCAATCCATGTCTCCCGGGACTGCATGTCATCATCGCGTTGCCCTCGACTCATGCAGGTCGTAGCGTTTCTCCAGGGTCTTGATGCGGTCCCGGATACGGGCCGCCTCCTCGAATTCCAGCATTTCCGCCGCCTTGCGCATTTCACGCCCCAGGCGGGCCACTTCCTTGGCCGCGTTCTCGGGGCCGGGGTCGTAATCCGCACCGCGTTCAGCCGCCCTCTCCAGCTCCTTTATATCCTGGTGCAGGTCGTAAAGGACGTTTTCCGACGACTTGCGGATGGACTGCGGGGTGATGCCGTGCTCCTCGTTGTGGAGGGTCTGCCGCTCCCTGCGCCGCTGCGTCTCGCCCATGGCCTCGGCCATGGAGCGGGTCACGGTGTCGGCGTAGAGCAGCACCTTGCCCTTCACGTTGCGCGCGGCGCGGCCGAAGGTCTGGATCAGGGACCGGGCCGAGCGCAGAAAACCTTCCTTGTCCGCGTCGAGCATGGCTACCAGAGAGACTTCCGGTATATCAAGGCCCTCGCGCAGCAGGTTGATGCCGACCAGTACGTCGAACTCTCCGGCGCGCAGGGCCTGGATGATGGCCACCCGCTCCAGGGTGTCGATGTCCGAGTGCAGGTAGCGTGAACGCACGCCCCGGGCCTGCAGGAACTCGGTCAGGTCCTCGGCCATGCGCTTGGTCAGGGTCGTGACCATGACCCGTTCGTTGACGGCGATGCGCGCCAGGCACTGCTCCATGAGATGATCCATCTGCCCCGTCGTCGGCACGACCTCTATCTCGGGATCAACCAGGCCCGTGGGCCGGATGATCTGCTCCACCACCACGCCCTCGGCCCGCTCCAGCTCCCAGGGGGCGGGCGTGGCCGAGACAAAGACGGTGGTGCCGATGCGTTCCAGAAATTCGTCAAAGTTCAGGGGCCGGTTGTCCAGAGCCGAAGGCAGACGAAATCCGTAATCGACCAGGGTCTGCTTGCGCGAGCGGTCGCCCTTGAACATGGCCCCGACCTGCGACACGGAGATGTGCGATTCGTCCATGAAGAGCAGAAAATCTTTGGGAAAATAATCGATGAGCGTGGCCGGCGGCTGGCCGGTCCTGCGCCCATCAAGATGCAGGGAATAGTTCTCGACCCCGTTGCAGTATCCCATCTCCTCGATCATCTCGAGGTCAAGCTGGGTCTTTTGTTCCAGACGCTGCGCCTCAACCAGCATGTTCTTGCCCTGAAAATACTCCAGGCGCTGCCGCAACTCCTCGCGGATGTCGACCATGGCCCGCACCAGATTGTCCCGGTCCGAAACGTAATGGCTGGCCGGATAGATGACCGTCTTCTGAATGCGCGACAACACCTCGCCGGTAAGGGGATCAGTCTCGTAGATCCCGTCGATCTCGTCTCCGAAAAATTCCAGGCGCAGGGCCTGCTCGTGCTCGTAGGCCGGGATGATCTCCAGCACATCTCCGCGCACGCGGAAAGTGCCCCGGTGCAGATCGTAGTCGTTGCGCTCGTACTGCACGTCCACCAGTCGCCCGATGATCGTCTCCATGGCCACGTGCTGCCCGCATTCGACCGGAATGACCATCTTGGCGTAGTATTCAGGCGAGCCCAGACCATAGATGCAGGACACCGAGGCGATGATGACCACGTCGCGGCGGGTCAGCAGGGCATGGGTGGCGGCGTGGCGCAGCTTGTCGATGTCGTCGTTGATGGCCGAATCCTTCTCAATGTAGGTGTCGGAATGCGGCAGGTAGGCTTCGGGCTGGTAGTAGTCGTAATAACTGACGAAATATTCCACGGCATTGCGCGGGAAGAGGCCCTTGAACTCGTTGTAGAGCTGGGCGGCCAGGGTCTTGTTGGGGGCCATGATCAGGGCCGGACGATCCAGACGCGCGATGACGTGGGCCATGGTGAAGGTCTTGCCCGACCCGGTCACGCCGAGCAGCACCTGGTCGCGCACGCCTTGCAGGATGCCCGAGCAGAGGGCATCGATGGCCGCGGGCTGGTCGCCGCGCGGGACATATTCGGATTCAAGCTGAAAGAGGGACATGGATAACCTGCACGCCGGGCCGGGGCCCGGGGCCATGAGAGACTTACCTCGGCTGGACGCCCAACACGTTGGGCGCGGGCCAGAAATTTCTGTTGCTGCCTTGAAAAAAATCGGACCGGTACTCGCCTACGAAGCGTCCCACGTAGCCGTCCACGTCGATATACATGGCCGCGTCGGCCCCGCCTTCGACGTACATTGCTCCGATGAGGTCCAGGGGCAGATCAAGGAGGGCCTGGGCAAACTCGTACATGGACAGCCGGGGGCGGCAATGGATGAAGAGCAGACGCCCGTCCCGGTCCATGGCGATGGCTGCCCCGGAATGGCGGCTCGGGCTCTGTTCCCAGAGGTTCTCGCGCTCCCTGCTGATGAGGCGGTAGTTCTGGATGATCCCGTCGTAGTCCGCGAGAACGTCCTGCCAATCCGGATCGCTTTTGCGGTCCACCCAGCGCAGCGGGGGCAGGGACGATTTCCGTGGCTGGAAGGCCAGAGAAGCACCGTAGTTCGGATGAATGTAGGGATTGATCTCCACGCTCGCGTCGCGCATGTACCCTGTGCTGCGCATGCGGTCATCGGCCCGGAACATGCCCGCGTTGATGACCGCCACGAACCGCGAATGGAGGGACCATTCCTGCATGCTGCGCATGCGGCCGCTGTTCAGGGCCGAACCCAGACGCACGTGGTACATGTCGGGGTTTATGCGCAGGACCGCCATGCCGCCCTGCCGTCCCTCCAGGTCGCCGACCTGATCGGGAATCAGGAACTCGCGCAACTCCAGCCCGGACGCCAAAACCCGCCATTCCTCCGCGTGCGCGGGAGCAAGCGGAAGGCAGATGACCAGAAGGGCAAGGACGGCGCGAACAAGAAAGGCGGACATGCGTTGTGCTCCCAGGAGGCCCGAGGCCCCGGCTGGCAATTACATTTCACAGAAGCGGAATCATTTCAAGCAGAACGGGACAAGCGGCATTGAAGCCCGTCCCAAAACATGCTAGAAGCCTTCCAAAACCGGCGCTTACAACCCGTCCAGGGAGGATGGTTTCATGGATATTGTTCGGCAGGAATCACAAACCGCGCACCTCTGCCCGCGCGGACATGTCGCCACCATCTGCATCCGGACCTTCAAGGGCCGGCGCGATGTCCTTGTGCACCTCTTCCGCCCCGACTGGACTGCGGAGGCAGAGGGTTACCTGTGGCCCGAACTGGTACGGGAAGAACCTGTAAACGAACCCGGCGCGGGAAGAGGCAACAGCCGGGCCGTGGTGCTCGAATCCTTCACGCGGGAAGAGATGGATCAGATCGTAGCCTATCTCGCCACGCGCTACGCCGACCGCCTGACCCGCATCAGCGTCAATTCCCTCGAATTCCCCGTGCCCGGGGGGCTGCTCCCTTTAAGCTCCATGCCCGAAGGCAAGGACATCGGCCGCATCCGCTTTGAAATCGTGCCCCGTTATCCCCTGCCCTTCTCCGTGCACGGACTCTACGACCTGAGCCAGCACAAACCCATGGCTCCAGATTCTTCCCAGAGCTAGCAGGCTGCTAATTCCCGGCCTGCTCGCGCTCGAAACTCTGGCGCAGCATCCGGAACAGGGCGCGACCGTTCTTGGACGGTTTGCCTGCCGCCTTCTCCACCGCCGCCAACTTGGAAAGCTGGCGCAATTTCTGGGGATCGAGCCCAAAACGCCCGACCATCTCCGTCAGCACATCCCCGTCCCCGGCCCCGTCCACCAACGCGTCCCGCCATATCTCGAGCTGGTGAAAGGCCTCGGCCTGATGAAAGCGGAGCTGATCCAACTCATCGAGGGCCTCTCGCAGGGGCACGGGATCGATCTTGCGCATGACCGTGCCGATGAACTGCTGTTGCCGCCGCCGCGCCTCCTTGTCCTTCAGGGTATGGAAGAAACGGATGGCCTCCACCAGGTCCTCATGCAGATCGAGTCGTTCCAGCTGTTCCGGGGCCAGGGCGATGAGGCTTTCCCCGAGCTCCTGCAGGGCTACCATGTCCCGCTTGAGCTGCGACTTGCTCGGACGCCCTTCCCAATCTTCCTCATTTCCGTGCGCGAATTCAGTCATTGCTTGCTCCGTTACATGTATTAGGGTCCCGGGCGACCAGGGCGCCATCCCGCAGGCTCCAGGGTCCGCGTGGCGCGGGCAACCTCATGGCCCGCTCCAGGCGGGAAAGAAATTCAACTCGCCGCACTTCGAACCCGCCGAAGCGCAGCATGTGCGCGGTGGTCTGCTGGCAGTCGAAAAGCGCGAACCCGGCTCCATGCAGGGCCCGCATCAGGGTGACCAGCCCGGCCTTGGAGGCGTCGGGCTCGCGGTAGAACATGGACTCGCCGAAAAAGGCCCCGCCCAGGGCCACCCCGTACATGCCTCCGGCCAGTTTTCCGCCGGACCAGACCTCGATGCTGTGCGCGAAACCAAGCTCGTGCAGCCGGCAATATGCGGCCAGCATCTCCGGCACGATCCAGGTCCCGTGCGCTCCTTGGCGGGGCGTTTGGGCGCAGCCGCCAATGACCGTCTCGAAGGCCGTGTCCAGGGTGAAGTCGAAACGTCCCTGCCGCAGGACACGCTCCAGGCGGGCGGGCACATGGATACGCCCGGGCTCCAGCACGAGCCGGGGGTCCGGGCTCCACCACAGGATGGGGGAATTCTCGCTGTACCAGGGAAAGATGCCCTGGGCGTAGGCCATGAGCAGCCGCTGCGGAGAAAGATCCCCGCCCACGGCCAGCAGCCCATCCTCGTCGGCGTGGGCCGGGTCAGGGAAGAGGGGCTGGGCGGGCAGGGCGAAGACGGTCATGTGCCTAGCGGGGCGAGTAGGTGAAATCCAGCTCCCCGGTCCCCGTGAGGCCGACATGCACCTTTCCGCCGGAGGCGAGAACCCCGAACAGGATCTTCTCGGCCAGAGGGTCCTTGATCTCCTTCTGGATCAGCCGCCCCAGGGGCCTGGCCCCGAAAGCCGGGTCAAAGCCCTTTTTGGCCAGCCAGGCGCGGGCCTCAAGCGAAAGGTCCAGCATGACGTTCTTGGCCGCGAGCTGGACGCCCAGTTCACCCATGAACTTGTCGACGATCTTTTCCATGATGTCCTGAGTCAGGGAATGGAACGGGATGATGGCGTCGAGGCGGTTGCGGAACTCGGGGCTGAACAGCTTCTCGATGGCGGCCAGGCCGCGCAGACCCCGGTCCTCCTCGGCCCCGGCCTTGAAACCGATGGCGTTGCCGCTCATCTCGCGGGCCCCGGCGTTGGAGGTCATGAGCAGCACCACGTTGCGGAAATCGGACTTGCGACCGTTGTTGTCCGTCAGAGTGGCGTGATCCATGACCTGCAGCAGGATGGAGAACATGTCCATGTGCGCCTTCTCGATTTCGTCGAGGAGCAGCACACAGTGCGGGGTCTTGCGGATGGCGTCGGTCAAGAGGCCGCCCTGCTCGAAGCCGACGTAGCCGGGAGGCGCGCCGATGAGCCGCGCCACGGCGTGCTTCTCCATGTACTCGCTCATGTCGAAGCGCACGAAGGCCACGCCCAGACAATCCGCCAGCTGCTTGGCCAGCTCGGTCTTGCCCACACCTGTGGGGCCGGTCAGCAGAAAGGAGCCCAGGGGGCGTTCGCCGTTGCCAAGGCCCGCGCGGGAGCGCTTGATGGCCTGGGCAAGCATCCCCACGGCCTCCTTCTGTCCGAAAACCTTGGACCCGAGGTCGTATTCGAGACTGGCCAGCCGTTCGCGGTCCGAGGCGGAGACGCGGGAACTGGGAATGCGCGTCATGCGTGCCACCACTTCCTCGATGTCCCGCCGGGTCACGGACTTGCGCCGGTTCTTCTCCCCGGAGAGGACAAAAATGGCCCCGGCCTCGTCAATGACGTCGATGGCCTTGTCCGGCAGAAAACGGTCGTTGATGTGCCGGGCCGAAAGCTCCACGGCAGCGGAAATGGCCGAAGATTGATACTTCACACCGTGAAATTCCTCGTAATAGGGCTTAAGGCCCATGAGGATCTTCTCGCTCTCGGCCACGGTGGGCTCGACGATGTCGATCTTCTGGAATCGCCGGGACAGGGCACGGTCCTTCTCGAAATGGTTCTTGTATTCCTCGTAGGTGGTGGAACCGATACAGCGCAGCTCGCCCGAGGCCAGCACGGGCTTCAAAATGTTGGAGGCGTCCATGGACCCGCCGCTGGTAGAGCCAGCGCCGACGATGGTATGGATCTCGTCGATGCAAAGGACGGCTCCGTCCATGGCTTTGAGCTCGGAAATCACACCTTTGAGCCGGGCCTCGAAATCGCCGCGGTACTTGGTCCCGGCCAGCAGGCTGCCCATGTCCAGAGCGAAGATACGAGTCTGGGCGAACTGCTCAGGTATCTCGCCGCGGGCGATCTTGAGCGCCAGCCCTTCGGCCACGGCGGTCTTGCCCACGCCGGGGTCGCCGACGAAGATGGGGTTGTTCTTCTTGCGCCGCGCCAGAACCTGCAGGGTGCGTTTGAGTTCCTCGTCACGTCCGACCAGCGGATCGATCTTGCCTGCCTCGGCCCTGGCGACCAGATCCACGGTGTATTTATCCAGGGCGCTCTGCTTGCCGCCCTCTTTGGTCTCGGTCTCCATCGCGCCGCCCGCGTCGGGGAGCTGGTGGGAGATGTATTCGAGCACGGCCAAGCGGGTCAGCCCCTGGGCCTTGAGGTAGTAGACGGCAAAGGCGTCCTCTTCTTCGAGCATGGCCGCCAGAAAGTCTCCCGCCTGGACCTGGGACTTGCCCGAGGACTGGATGTGCAGGATGGCGCGCTGCATGGCCCGCTGCACGCTGACCGTCTGCACGATCTCATGTTCGGGACGGGGGCTCACGTCGAGATGATCGATGAAAAACTGCGCCAGCTGCTTGCGCAGGCGTTCAAGGTCAATGCCGCAACCGGCCAACAGGCTCTGCCCGTGCACGTCGAGCGTATAGCTGTACAGCAGATGCTCCAGGGTCAAAAACTCGTGCTGACGCAGTTTGACCTCGCGCACAGCATTCCCAATGATTCTTTCCAGATCCTTACTCAGCATTTACACCTCTTCCATGGAACAGCGCAGGGGATAAGACCGCGCCTTGGCCATTTGATGCACAAGCTGCACCTTGGTTTCCGCGACCTCGGCCGTATAGATTCCGCACAAGCCGATCCCCTTCTCGTGAACACTCATCATGATGGAGAACGACTCGGCATCCGTCTTGCCGAACACGTTCATAAGTACTTCCACGACAAAGTCCATGGGCGTATAATCGTCATTATGCAGCAACACCTTGAACTGCCGGGGTTCCTGCAGCTGGTCCTCGACCAGCAATCCGGGGTCTGAACCCGGAGCCTCAAATGGTTCGGTCATGACGCACCCTGGCCCTACTCATCTTCACCGTACTCGTTTATCCAGGTCTGCAGAATTTCGACGACCTGCCGGGCCTGCTTGACCGAGGAAATATTGAACTTGGAATGCGGGGAAAATCGGCCGTTGCGTTTCTGGTAGCGCCCGACCCTGAACTTGACCGGCCCGAATTCCTCTTCGCCGCGCCCCACTTCCTGATAGGCGAACATCACCGTGGCCCAGGCACCGCGGGTCAGAACTTCCTTTTTGAGCTCCCGGACCTTCTGGACACCCTCTTCATCGGTCCAGTCTATGGAAATGTCGTCGATGGTTTCAGCCATTGTCACTCCTCGTAATTGGATGTTCCGGAAACCCGGTCGTGTCCGAAGCGGCAATTCACATCGACCGCCCCTTCGACCGGGAACTATTAATGCCACCCCGCTTAAAAGCAAGCCTCAAGAAGCAGGCCGCGCCGGCAGCGAAAAATGGGGAATGGACAACGGGGTGAAAACAACAGGAATCGATGACCTCAAATCCGACGGATGCTACGGAACCATTCTCAATGCGTTCCATTCCTGACGGATTCGGCGATGGGCAGGGTGACCACGATGCGGGCACCGTGTCCGGGCTTGGAGAAGGCGTGAATTGTGCCTTCGTAGTCGGTGACGATGTCGTAGCAGATGGACAGGCCCAGGCCCGTACCTCGTCCGACCTCCTTGGTGGAGAAAAACGGTTCGAAGATCCTGGCCACGACATCCTTGGGAATCCCGGGGCCCGTGTCCACGACCTCGGCGACGACGTGGCGGGTATTGGAGCGCGTGCGCATTGTAATGATGCGGTCCCGCGGGGTGCACTGCCGTTCCGAGCATTTGTCGTCGATGGCGTCCCGGGCGTTGACCAGGAGGTTGATGAACACCTGTTCGAGCCGGTTCGGATCCGCGAGCACAGGGGGCTGCTGCGCATCGAGCTCCCAGTTGATGACGATGTCCCGGATCTTGAGCTGTTCGCTGAAAAAATCACAGGCACGCTGCATGACCTCGTTGACCAGGACTTCTGTGCTCTGCAGGTTCGGCTTGCGCCCGAATTCCCGCATATGTTCGATTATCTTGGTCGCCCGATCCACGTTGCCCACGATCTTGTCGGTCATACGCTGCAGGTCTTCGGACTCCGGCAGTTCCCCTCTGCGCGCCTTGCGTACGAAAAAGTTGGCCACCATCTTGAGCACTGCCAGGGGCTGGTTCAGTTCGTGGGCCACTCCTGCGGCCATCTCGCCGAGGGTGGCCATCTTGCTGGACTGGATGACCTGTTGCTCGGCCCGGATGCGGTCGGTGACATCGGTTACCACCACGAGCATGATGTCGTCTCCGTTCAGGAGCGTGCGGGAGATGTCTATGGATACGAAAAATTCCTTATCTTCCTTGTCGATGTGGGTGGCCTGGGGGACCCTCTTCTGGACGCGGAATTCCTCAGGATGCAGACTTGTGCCCCGAGCGAACAGGTTGGCAAAGGATTTGCCGATGACCTCTCCCTTGCAGTAGCCGTAGAGTTGCGACATCTTGCGGTTGCAGTTGCGCACTTCAAGATTTTCGGCGTCGAGTTCGAAGACTGCCACAGGAATGTTATCGAATATCGTGGCATAGGTGCGTTCCGATTTCCTGAGCTTTTCCTCCAGCCTTTTGCGGTCCGTGATGTCCAGACACATCTCCATGACCGCAGTGATTTCCCCACGACTGTTCCGCACCGGGGCGGTACGAACTATCCAGTGGGCCGGCGAACCGTCCTTGTAGACGCCCCTCTCTTCAGTGGTATGCGATTTCCCGTCCTGGAAGGTCTTCTCCACGGGACAATTCAGGCACTTCGAGTCCCGGCCCTTGTAGACCTTGTAGCAGTGCTCCACGGGCCTGGCCCCGAAATGCTCCCCGAACAAGTTATTATACTTGAGCAGGCGCAGATTCCGGTCCTGAACCGTGATCAGGCACGGCACTCCTTCAAAGAGGCTCTGGTACATGGACAGGTTCTCATCCATCTCGTGCTGCCGCTGCCGAATCGAGTGGGCGATGGAATTGAAGAATTCAACCAGGTCGCGAAACTCCCCCGCCTTGTCAGGATCAAGATCGCGCCAGGGAGCCCCTGTGGATTTATTCCGCAGGGCGGTCTCCATCATGGCCTTGGGTCTGGCCAGACGCAGTGAGAACCAGAAGGCAAAGCCCGCCACGACGATCATAAGAGCAGGCAATGATTGCAGAAATCCCAACCGCAGGGGAGCGATCCAGTGTGCCGTCGCAGACGGGACAGAAAAGGTCAGGCTGATTGTGCCGAGCACCCGCGCACCCTGCTCCCGGGCGTGGCAGGATGCGGTGAAGCAGTCTTCGCGGGAGGGAACGGCGCGGATCAGAGTCAACGAGCCGGTGTCTGGATCTTCCAGCATGGCGAAATCCGGCGCTTCGCCGGGACGTGCGGGCATGCTCGCATCCTTGTGGCAGGCGACACATTCCCGCCCTGCTCCTGTCGTCACGCCCCCTTCCAGACCCCTCGGGGCAGCCAGGGTGGCCAGACCTTTTTTATTGCGCACAAGCACCGTCAGGTCAGCGTTTTCGCTGAAGTCATTCAGAAAACCCCGCACGGCTTCGCCCGGATCTTCCCGACCCGCGCCCTGTGTCATCATGCGTTCCATGCTGCGCACAAGAAAAACGGATGCCCGGTCTGCAGTGCGGACGGCGTCTTCGAGCGCCGCCTCGCGCATGTTGTCCCGGGACACGACGAAAAAAGCGCCCAGGCAGGTCAGGCCGAGGAACAGCGCCATGAGGCTGCATCTGATGGTAAGAGAGAGACGGGGACGAGGTGCGGGTGCCATGATGCCGCGCAATAATCCTAGGAACCGTCCACCAGAGGCAGGGAGACGCGAAAAGTCGTGCCCGCTCCGACGGCCGAATCCACTTCGATTGTTCCGCCATGGCCGCTGATGATCTGATGCGTGACGAACATGCCGATGCCTGTGCCCAGAGCTCCTTTGGAAGAAAAGAAAAGTGTGAACATCCTGTCCATGGTTTCGCGATCCATGCCCATGCCGTTGTCGCGCACCGTGATTATGGCGCGATCCCCGTCCACGGCTGCGGATAATTCTATGCGGTGCCCCTTCTTTCCGGTGTCAAGCCGGCAGGCGTCCAGGGCGTTCTCCAGGATGTTGGTCATGGCCGAGGAAAAGGCAATTTCATCGATGCTCACATGACCGTTCACGCCCAGATAGTCGCTGTGGAATGCGATGCCTGATTGACCGGCCTTGACGGCCACGGTCTCGGCCAGGTGGGCGACCACGGCTGCCAGGGAGTGCGGGGCAAGCTCCGGCTCGCGGGATTTGGAATAATAGAGAATGTCCATCACGGTCTTGCGCATGTGGATCAGCCGGTGGCGCACGGTTTTCCAACCGGCGGCGATACGCTCCAAGTCGCCCGTCTCGATGCCCTTGTCCACCCGATATGCGCCGCCGTCTATGGCCATGAGCATACCTTTGACGCCGTGGGACATGGAGCCGAGCATCATGCCCAGCGATGAGAGATGATCCTGCAGCTCACGGATCTGGGTGATATCAGTGGCCACCTCCAGAACCTGCTCCACTTCTCCACCGGCGCCGGTCAGGGGTGCGGTCCAGACCAGGATATTGCGCCGGCGGCCCGTGGTGGTGGTCACGACGGTCTCGAACTGATGCGCAGTCCCGTCACCGAAGGTTGCGAGCACCGGGCAGGTTTCGCAGGGGGTGTCGCTGCGCTTGTAGAGGTCGTGACAGGTGCGCCCCTCGGGCAAGCCGAAGTCACGGCGGAAAGTGGCGTTGGCTTCGACGATACGCAGGTTGCGGTCCTGCACGGTAATGGAGCAGGGCACGGTGTCGAAGAAGTGTTCGAACTTGCGCTGCGTGCGGGACAGTTCGTCCTGTAGGCGGCGCATCTCGGAGACATCCACGGCGACTTCCAGCAGCAGCTCGATCCCTCCCCCGGAACCGACCACGGGCGAGACATGGGAAAGCACGGGTACCCTTGTGCCGTCCTCGGCGATCATGATCTCGTCACGATGCACGCTGGACTGTTTTTCCGCAGCTTCGCGCACAGGGCTGACCCAATTCTCGCTTCCGCAGCGTTCGTACACGCTGCAGCTTCGGAGGCCGGCGCGACGACCAAAACGCGCCTGATAGACCTCGTTGACGGTGACCACGTTGCAGTTGCCGTCATGTATGGCCACAAAAAAAGGCAGTTCGAAAAAATAATTCCCCTCGGGCGCGGCCCCGGACAGAATGGTGAAAGCTTTCCCCATACTCTCCATCACTTGCGTGGCGGCCAGCCTGCGCTCCATTTCCACCAAGGCGGCGGATTTCTCCCGCACCAGCCGTTCGAGATTTCTTGTGTGCTCGCGGACCTGTTCCCGAAGCAATATCCGCTCCGAAACCTTGGCCAGGGCGATCTCAAGCAGCTCCTCGTCAATGGGCTTGGTGATGAAGTCCGCCGCGTCGTGCTTGAGGCTCTGAATGGCCAGCACCATATCGCCGTGACCGGAGATCATGATGACTTCCGCTTCGGCGTTCAGGCCCTTGATGTCCTTCAGGAGAGCGATCCCATCCTTGCCGGGCATCTTGATGTCGGTCAGCACTATGTGCGGGGAAGCGGATCGGAATTTTTCCAGGCCATCAAGCCCGTCATGGGCCGTGATGGTCGCGTATCCGAGATCCGCAATGAGCATGGAAAGAAGCTCGCGGATGTCCGGCTCGTCATCGACGATGAGCACCGTGAGCTTGGCGTGTGCCGGCGGGGTAGTATGTTCTGGCGGTGTCTGCATGGTGTATGAAGCACGACGGGCCGCCGTCGCAAATCGCCGGCGGCCCGTCGTGGGAATCATCATTAATTACTTCAGGACTTCATCGACCAGCTGCATCAGCTTGCCGTTATCGATGGGTTTGGAGACCACGGGCACACCTTTCTTCAACGCCGGTGGGCGTGGACCGACCCCGCTGACGACGATGACGGGGATCTCCCGCACACTCTCGTCCTGGCGCATGCCTGCATAGAACAGGGTCCCGCCCTTTTCGGGCATATCCATGTCCAGGGTGATCAGGTCCGGCCGCTCGGCGCGAACCTTCTCCAGGCCCTGTACTCCGTTGGAAGCGGTGACAGTTTCGTACCCGTTGTCCTGGAAGAGTTCCTTCAGATACACCAGAATTTCGGGATCATCATCGATGATGAGAATCTTCTTTGACATTCCTGGATCCTCCCTAACCACGGGCGCTGACGCGTCCGGGTTTGTGTTCGCAAGTATCGGGAAGCCGCGAAGGCAGCCCCCCGTTTGAGATTCAGTTCAGCGCAGCTTGCCGAGAGTCTTGGTCATCTCGACCATGACGGCCAGGCCCTGCTTGGCCTCGGGGCTGGACATGGCCCGTATGAGGCCGATGGGTCCGCAGGGCTCCGCCTTGTCCAGATCCATGGTGGTGAAGGCATCGGAAGCCTTTTCGATCATCATGCGCACCTTGGGATCGGACAGCTTGCCCAGCATGCCGATGAGGAAGACGAAAGCGTCGCCCATCTCCTCGATCTGCTCGGGCCCGTATTCCTGGGCGACCTTGGCGCGCAGGTTGAGCATAGCCTCATACGTACGGAAGACGCCCTTCTGCTCCAGTTCGCCCAGATACGCGATGGCTTTGGGCACCGTGCTCTTCATCAGCGGTTCAGCGGTGTTCCACAGGTTGATGAGGGTTTCAAGCTGGTTGAGGGTGTAGGTCAGGTTGTTGACGCTGCGAAGAGAGGTCTTGAGCAGCACGAACAGGTCTTCCATCTGGAAACCCGTCTCGATGTCGCCGAGTTCGTGCAGCATGACCTTGAAGGCGTCGTTCATGACCGGCTGCATGTCGTGCCAGAAATTCTGGCTGACGACGGCGCGCTCATGCACCAATGCCAGTTTGGTCTCGATCTCCTCGAGACGCTGCAGTATGAGATCTTCTTTAGACATGTTCATGAATCACCCCGCTTAAGCTTTGGCCAAGTGACGCATTTTGCCGGCCATGAACATCTGCGGTTCGAGCGGCAGCTCGCTGCCCTTGAGCATCAGGTCGAAGTAAATCCACTTGAACATCATCTTGCCCCAGTAGTTCATGTGGGACTCGCCGAGCAGGGAGAAGGGTCCCATGCCGGGGAAGGGATATTTGCCGGGCAGGGGCTCGACCTCGTAGTTGAAGTCGATGAGGTAGGCCTGCTCGTAGCCGGAGACGATGAAGCAGGTGGAGTGGCCGTCGAAAGCCGGTTCCGGTTCTTCGCCTTCCATTTCGCGGACCAGGTTATCAACCACGATGTCGGACTGATAGTGCGCTACGCTGCCCGCCTTGGAGGTGGGTACGTTAGTGGCGTCTCCGATGACGTACATGTTTTCGAAGTTCTTGGCCTTCAAGGTGTGCTTGTCGGTTTCGACATAGCCCATGGCGTCACCCATACCGGAATCGATGATGACCTGCTGGCCGAAGTTCGGCGGAATGGCCACGAGCAGATCGTAGGGCACTTCTTCACCGGCCACGGATTCGAGGGTCTTGTTGCCGACGTTGACGCTGTCGACGACGAAGTTCGGAGTGATCTTGATGTTCTTGTCTTCGCAAACCTTGCCGAGGATTTTGGCGGCCACGGGCTTGGTGAAGGCGCCGGTCAGGGGGGTGACCAACTCGATCTCGATGTTCTGGCGCACGCCTTTGAGCGTGAAGAACCAGTCGGCCAGATAGACGAACTCAAGGGGAGCAACAGGGCACTTGATGGGCATCTCGGCAATGTGGTGAACGATGCGGCCTTCCTTCATGTTCTTCCACTTCTTGAACAGAGCCTCAGCGCCGTTGGGGGTGTAGAAATTATGGATGTTGCCACCCCAGTCGTCCATCATGCCGTCCACTTCCTCGGGGCAGATGCGGCAGCCGGTGGCCACGACGACCCAGTCGTAGGAATAGGAGCCGTTCTTGCACTTGACGACTTTCTTGGCCGGATCGATATTCTCGATGCTGTCCATGACCAGCTTCACGCCCTTGGGGATGAAGTCTGCCTTGGGCTTCATGCAATCCTTGAGAGTGTAAACTCCGAAAGGCACGAACAGCCAACCGGCCTGGTAGTGGTGCTGCCAGTCACGATCGATGACCGTGATCTCCCATTCGCTTTCTGGGAGCTTGTGGCGCATTTTTGTGGCGACCATGGTTCCACCGGAGCCGGAACCGAGAATGAGCAGTTTCTTCATAATGAGGCTCTCCTTGAATGAATAATATAATAAAACAAATCGGATTCCTGGTTCTCAAGCTTCGCGGGGGACCGAGACTCCCGAGTTCTTGGCGTGAAAAAGTCACTTTCGCGGCCGGAAGTACCGGCACGGCAACAACATGTAATCCAGACTAGTCTATACTTGATTAGATCAATTTAGACAAAGCCAGTCCGAATTAGAGGCAGTCCATTGTTCCTGTCAAGGCATTTTGTGGACTTTTTCACAAAAACTTCATCTCACCGTAACAAAAGGAAATCATGTTCAATTTCCCTACTCGAAAGGGTGTTTTCTACCCTTCAGTACCGGTCATGGCCATGTGCCAGCAGCCGGGCTTTCGACTGCCGAGCATGTCCGCCAGGGTGATGGAATCGAGTTCGCGTTCCAGTTTTTCGGTCACTCCGCGCCAGACCTCGCGGGTCTTGCATTCGTGGCAGGCATTGCAGTTGGCGTCGCTGCCGCTGCACTGCGACAGGCGGATGCCGCCATCCATGAGGCGCACCACGCTGCCCAGGGTGATGTCGTTGGGCTGGCAGTTCAGGGCGTGGCCTCCCATGGCCCCGCGGACGCTTCTGACGAAACCCGCCGCTTTAAGCGGCCTGACGATCTTCTCGACGAATTTGACGGGGATGCCGGTGTGCTCCGCCAGCTTGGAGGCGGGCACGGGCGCCGAATCAGCATGCAGGGCCAGATCCAGCAACAGTCGGGAGGCGTAATGAGTCGTAGTCGAAATGCGCATCGGATACTCCGCTGATCAGATTTGAGATGTTTCCCATGACTGTCTGAAGATGCCGCAATGGATTCGTATCGCCCGTCAGCGGTCTTGCCTCTTGGCTTTTGGCAATACTCAGGCGTTCCCGCAGACAAGTCCCGGCAACGGCTGAACCACCGACGACGCTTGAAAATCAGAGCGTCGAAGAGGTCATCGCCAGGCGTTGAAGGACTCCGCCGCGAAAGCTGGCAATTCCATTTCGGACATCTTCAATTTAGATAAAACAAGTCCGAATTAGTCGCAGGCCACTCTTCCTGTCAAGACAGGAGTGGAGGGACGAAAAGTCTGTGAGGCGGGAGATTGAAGGCGAAAACGGGCTGCAGGGTGATGGAGCTGCAGGAAACGGGCAGGTTTTACGGCGAACCCGGTCAGCGCGGGCGAAAGGGTGCGCGGAGAATCAGCACACCGTCCTGATATCGTCCAGGTCACCCTTGAGGCTCTCGCATTGCGGGGGGAGACCGTCAATGATATCGGACAGTTTGATCGAGTCGAGAGCGTTGGCCAGCACCGTGCTGATCCGCTTCCAGGCGTCGCGCGTGAGGCAGATGTCGGTACGCGAGCACAATTCGGCATCATCACAGCAATCCGTCAAGGAAAGAGAGCCTTCCATGGTGCGCACAATCTCGCCGAGGGATACTTCGCTTGCCGGTTTGTTCAGGTGATACCCGCCGGTAGCTCCGCGCTTGCTGACGACCAGTTCGGCCTGCCGCAACGGTTTGAGGATCTGCTCGATGAACTGAACTGTGATCCCCGTCCTCTCCGAAATGAAGGTGGTTCGAACCGGCGCGTCGTCGTCGTTCATGGCCAGATCGATGAGGATACGGGTGGCGTAGCGGGAACGGGCGGAAATTTTCATGAAAAAATACCTTTGCGGAGGTTATGGATTACTGGATTGAAGCTATGACAAGGATCGCATTACGTCAAACACGGTCCCGCAACTCGTGCATCTCCCCCCATTCGCTTGCCTATTAAAAACATACGGGCTAATAAACGGCAATTCTTTTCGCTGAAAATCTGGAACCGCAGAGCATGAACCCTTACCCTGTTTTTGCCGCTCAAAGCGTCGCAACCATACCTTCTTGCACATGAAAACCAAGACCAGCACGTATTTGGCGCGATTTTTCCGCCTTGGTTTCCTCGCGCTCGCCCTCGCGGTCGTCGTGCCGACAGCGGATTGCGTCGCGCAGCCTGTACTTCTGCTCGATCCGGCCTTCCAGGCGCCCCAGAGACCAGGAGTTCCCTTCGACCACGACCGGCACGCCGAAGACCTGGATTGCACCCTTTGCCACCACAGCTACGAAAACGGCCAGAACATCTGGGAACACGACATGCAGACTCGCTGTTCGGCCTGCCACGAAGCTGGGGACCGGGGCAGGCTCGGCCTGCGTCAAGCCTGGCACGGCCAGTGCGTCGGGTGTCATGAGCAAAGTCCGAAGGCCCCGGTGACCTGCGGGGAATGCCACGTCCGCGGACAAGAACGGCAACCCCGATGATCCGCGCCGTCTACGACTTCGCCACCGGCCCCATGCTCTGGTTTTCCAGCGCATTTTTCCTCTGCGGCCTCGCCTACAGGCTGGTGCGCTACCGGGTTCTCATGTCCAAAGCGCGCCAGGGCCTGCCGGCGGATTTCCGGCCCGGTTGGGCTCTGGCCTCCATCGTGCACTTTCTCCTGCCCCTGAACCGTACCGCCCGCAGCAGTCCCTGGTCCACCCTGGCCGGCTTCGGGCTGCACATCCCGCTGCTCGTCGTCGGACTCTTCTTTTCGGCGCACGTGGTCATGGTGGAGCAACGTTTCGGACTCTCATGGCCGACCATCCCCGACGCATGGGCCGACGGACTGACCGTTCTGGCCCTGGCCAGCCTGGCCTTCCTGGCTGGAAAACGACTGCTGCATCCGTCGCTCAAAGGCCTGACCGAAGGCAAGGACCTGGCGGTCCTGGGCCTCGTCGCCCTGCCGCTGCTCACGGGATTTGCGGCCCACCAGCAATGGGGCGAATCCCTGCTGATGCTGACCCTGCACGTTCTCAGCGCTCACGCGGTGCTCATCGTGGCCCCGTTCACCAAACTCACCCACATGGCCCTCTTCTTCGTTTCCCGCGCAGCCACCGGAAGCGATTTCGGCAAGCGCGAAGTGGGCCCCTGGTAATCGCATATCCAATTGGCGGATAAAACATGAATTTTGATGCGGACATTCTCGACAGGACCATGAAGGAAAAGGCCGGAGCCCGGCTTGAAATGTGGCTGTCCATCTGCTCCCGGTGCGGCATGTGCGCTGAGGGCTGCCATTACTATGCCTCCGATCCCAGACCGGAGCACGTGCCGTCCTACAGGATCAAGCCGCTTCTTGACCTGTACCGCAGGCGCGGCAAGGTGACCATGGAGATGCTGGAGACACTGCGCGACGTCTGCTACGGGACCTGCACCATGTGCCAGCGCTGCACCATGTACTGTCCTCACGGCATCGGCATCGCCGCCCTGGTCCACGCGGCCCGGGGAGTGGCCGCCGCCATGGGCATGACTCCGAGCGGACTGGCCAGCGGCCTGCAAAACGCATTGGAGTTCGGCAACAACCTTGCCGTGACGGAAGAAAATTTCGTAGACACCGTGGAGTGGCAGCTTGAGGAGTTGCAGCAGGAAATGCCTGATGCAGAGGCTCCCATGGACCGGGAAGGGGCCGAGTACCTGCTGACCTTTCATCCACGCGACATCAAATTCTACCCTCAGAACCTGTACAACTACCTGAAGCTGTACAACGCTGCTGGAGTCGATTTCACCCTGTCGACCCGGGCCTGGGACTCCACCAACCTCGGGCTCTTCGCCGGCGACGTCCCGGCAGCGTCCCGACTGGCTGGCAATGTCATCGCCGCGGCGGAAGCCCTCAAGGTCAGGGCGGTGATCACCGCCGAATGAGGCCACTCCATGAAGGCTCTCGGGTTCGAGGCGCCACTCTGGTTGAAAAGGACGCTTGGTTTCGAGGCCACTCCGCCCATCAAGGTCTGGGCGGACGGCCTAGCTACGGGCAGGCTGAAGCTGAAAAAGGGATTTCACACCGTGCCGGTAACCTTCCAGGACTCCTGCAACTTCATCCGCAACGCCGGCATGTATAGACAGTCCAGGCAGCTCATGGCCGCCGTGGCCACGGATTTCCGTGAAATGCACCCGGCCGGCAACGCCACGTACTGCTGCGGTAACGGTGGCGGACAGGGGCTTATGCCGGAATACAAGAAACGCAAGATCGCGGCCATGAAGGCCAAGGCCGAATGTATCAGGGCAACGGGCGCATCCCTGGTGGTGGTGGCCTGCCACAACTGCGAGGACGGCATCCAGGAAACGTGCAAGGCCTACGAGGTGGATGCTAAAATCGAGCTTTTCAGCGCTTACCTGGCCGAAGCCATCGATCTGGACGAGGCATGAGGCCGCAATGACGTCACACAGGGGCCGCACCGTGATTTTCCCGACATCCCGCCCAAAGCGGACCGGGCCTTTCCGCAGCCATGGGTACGGATGACCCCGGTCCTTTTCCAGGCCTTGCGCCATGCCCTGTTTTCCGGCGCAGACTGATGCGGCGAGAACGCTGCAGTCTTGTCATCTGTAATACATCAATTTTCCAAGGAGTTCCTTATGTCCCTCAAAGTCGTAGTCATCGGCGGTGTGGCGCTTGGCCCCAAGGCCGCATGCCGCCTGAAGAGAGTTGTCCCCGATGCCGAAGTGACCATGGTCGATGCCAGCAAGCTCATTTCCTACGGAGGATGCGGCATCCCCTACTACGTGTCCGGCGATGTCAGCGACCACAAACAGCTGCAGGAAACGAGCTTCCACATGGTCCGTGACGAGAAATTCTTCCAGTCATGCAAAGATTTCAAGGTAATGACCGAGACCCGCGCCCAGTCCATCGACCGAAAGGCTAAAACCGTCCTGGTCCAATCCAAGGACGGCGCCCAGTCCACGCTGCCTTACGACAAGCTGATTCTCGGAACGGGGAGCACCCCACGCAGGCTGCCCATCCCAGGGCGCGAGCTGGGCAACGTCTTTAACGTGGCCACCCTGGACGAGGCCATCCGCATCAAAGACCAGGTCGCCGCGGGGAGCGTCGGCTCGGCCGTCATCGTCGGCGGAGGCTTCATCGGCCTGGAAATGGCCGAATCATTCGCCGACATGTGGGGCATCGAGACCACTGTGGTCGAGGTGGCGGACCAGATCATGCCCGGGTTCCTGAGCCCGAGCATGGCCGCCATCGCCCGCAAGCACCTGGAGGAGCACGAAGTCACGGTCCACACGTCGGAAATGGTCCAGGCCATCGAGGGTGAGGACGGCAAGGTCGCCCGCGTGGTGACCAACAAGCGCACCATCAACGCCGACCTGGTCATCCTGGCCGTAGGCGTGATCCCCAATGACACCCTGGCCCGCGAGGCCGGCCTGCTCTGCTCCGACCGGGGCGGCATCATCGTCTCCAAGACCATGCAGACCTCGGACCCGGACATCTACGCTGGCGGCGACTGCGTGGTCATCGAAAACCTGGTCACGGGCAAGCTTGGCTACTATCCCCTGGGCTCCATGGCCAACCGCCAGGGCCGTGTCATCGGCACCAACGTCGCAGGGGGACGTGAAACCTTTGACGGAGCCCTGGGCACCTTTATCATCAAGCTCTTCGACTACGGCTTCGGCGGGACGGGCCTCTCCCTGCCCGTGGCCCTGCGCGAAGGCTTCGACGCCTTCAGCACCCAGGTCATCATGAGCGACCACTCCCACTTCTTCCCCAAACACGACATGGTCAGCCTT
>Ga0180017_100145_pt1 | contig 28996 bp, 30 predicted proteins | sample KR46_S_MetaG_FD_129674 | JGI IMG/M metagenome (GOLD analysis project Ga0180017, IMG submission 129674) | Groundwater microbial communities from the Olkiluoto Island deep subsurface site, Finland - KR46_S_MetaG | ecosystem: Environmental > Aquatic > Deep subsurface > Groundwater | place: Finland...
ACCCTGGGCGGTGACCTTTTTTCACCCCGAGTCCCTGGCTCCGCTGCACGTGCCGCTGCACCCCACCCAGCTCTACCACAGCCTGGCCGGACTGTTCTGCTTTGCCGTGGCCCTTGCGATCAAACCGAAAATCAAACACGCAGGCCAACTCATGGGCATCTTCCTGGCCCTTTTCGGGACATTTCGTTTTGTCATCGAAATCTTCCGGGCCGACTATCGGGGAGACTTCGGGCCCATCAGCGTGACCCAGATCATCGCCCTCGGCGCCGTCGCCCTCGGGCTCTTCATCATCCAGCACAGGAGATCCCATGCTCGCTAGCATTCCCGCGGAAAACCTCTACTACGCAATTCCGCTCCTGATTTTACCCATCCTGCCAAATTTATGGGCCATCTGGCATCTGCACACGCGCGAGTTTGCCACGCCCCAGGAAAAGATGGCCTGGATTGTGGCCCAGATCGTCTTGCCGGTGGTCGGTGGTGTGGGCTATATCCTTTTCGGCAGGAAACGCTCCCTCAAGAAACAGTAACGACCGGACCTTTTCTTTTTTAAAAGCGGCCGGAATGAATGAAAACAGCACCCAGTGAGGTTCGCATGTCCTCTTTATCCATCGGCAGAAAAATCCTGATCGCAGGAACTCTGGCGGCTCTGCTCGGCACAGTTCCGGGTTGCGTCACCACTTCGGATTTCGACCGCCTGCGCAGTCAGGTCTATTCCCAGGAACAGGAACGCATCAAGCAGCAGGAACGCATTACCCAGCTTGAGGCCGAACTGGCCCGAAGCCAGCCAGCCCAGGCCAACAACTGGGCCGAAGTGAACACCCTGCGCAGCCAGGTGGCTGGCCTGACCGGCCAGGTCGACGACCTGCGCAGAAGCCAGGAAATGCAGCAGCAGGCCACCGGCGGGCTCGTTACCGTAGACACGCTCAATACACGGGTTGTGGAGTTGGAACGCAAGAATCTGTTCATGGCCACCCAACTGGGCATCGTCTTCGCCGAGATGCCGCCGCTTCCCGCAGCCCAGCCCACGGACTCTTTCCCCGGATTCACGACGCCCCAGGCTCCGGAAATGCCGGAACCTCCCGCTGTGGTCCAGCCTGCAATCCCGGACGAGCCCCAACCCGTCGCACCGCCGGAAAGCCAGGCCCCGACCGGACTACCCGGACAGGAGTTATACCAGCAGGCCCTGGAAAATTTCTACGCCATGAAATACCAGCAGGCCCAGACCATGTGGGCGGAGTTCGTCAAAGGTTTCCCAAGCGACCCCCTCGTGCCCAACGCCATCTTCTGGCAGGGCGAATGCTTCTTCCAGATGCAGGACTACGCCAACGCCGTCCTGACCTATCAGAATGTCATCGAGGACCACAGCAAATCCAACAAATACACGGCCGCCCTCCTCAAGCAGGGCATCTCCTTCTTCAAGCTGAAGAAGGACCAGGCCGGCAAACTGGTGCTTGAAGACCTGATCAAAAAACACCCCCAGTCCGCCGAAGCCAAGCGCGCCCAGGCATATCTGAAGGACGGCAATTAGCCGCCCGCAAGGATCACGCATGTCCACCCACGAATACAGCCGCATCGTCAGCCTGCGCTTTCCCCCCGAATCGTCGGGCCAGCCCATGATGTACCATCTGGCCAGGCACTTCGACCTGACCTTCAACATCCTGCAGGCAAACATCAACCCGCGCCGCGAGGGGCACATGATCCTGGAGCTTTCGGGCACCCGGGAACACTACCGCCAAGGCGTGACCTACCTGCAGGAACAGGGTATCAAGGTCACACCCGTGGCCCACGAGATCTCGCGCAACGAGGAGTCGTGCATGCACTGCGGCCTGTGCACGGCCCTGTGCCCCTCCAAGGCACTGCATCTCAACCTTCAGACCAGGCTGGTCGATTTCGACCAGGAGAAATGTACGGCATGCAACATGTGCGTCACCGTGTGTCCGGTCCGGGCCATGATCATGGAGGTCGACCCGAACACGTGGTGAAGGAGGAGTCATGACTGCTGTGGAAAGATCTTTCGCCCGGGTTGACGCAGCCCTGAAGGGATACCTGCGCGTGCTGCCGACGGGCCGGTTCATCTCCCTTTTTCCCTGCCCGCAGACGGGAGGCTCGCTCCAGCTCACTGAAACCACGCAGTCCAGCCTGCCTGACGGTCTGGGCCACTACCTGCGCGCCATGAACGACAAACTCAGCGCCATCCTCTCCATCCTGACCCAGCAGACCCTGCACGAGGACTTTCCCGTGCCCGTGCTCATCCATGACATCAGCGGGGCCGGGATCAGGTTCAGCGCGAACCAGAAGTTCGAACTGGGCCAGGGCGTGGAGGTTGTCATTGCGCTCAGTAACCAGCCCCAAAGCCTGGCTGGTGCCATGGGCGTCGTCCTCCGTGCCGAGGAGCACCAGGGCGAAGCGCTCTGGGCTCTGGAATTCAAAGATATGAACGACTGCGAACGCGAAAAGATCATCCAGTTCGTCGTGGCCAGACAGCGCGAAAAAATCCGGGAGCGCCACCTCGCCCCGCCATGATGTCCAAGAGTATATCCCCTCGAAGAAGGGGATTAATGTATTTTAAGCATCTGCAAAGAAAGGATTACCGCCTTTGCAAAAATAGCTTGCGGGGTCTCTTTAGACCTTTTTGCAATGACCTCCTTCATCATAACCTTGGATAACGTCATGCACAAAGAACAGATCAGCCAGGAGCTTTTGACCCGGATCACGAACAAGGCCGAAAGCACCATCCGTGAAGTCATCTCGGCGGCCCTGACGGAAGAAATCAACCGCGCCCTGACTCAGGCCCTGACCGAAGGCGAATTCTACCGCGCCATCAGCACGGATCTTCAGGAAGGGCTCAAGTCCATCTACAGGGAGATCAACACCGCCGCGACGAGCACCGGTTCCGAACCGCAGGTGGCGGCTCCTCCCGTTGCCGACGAAATGTTCTCCGAGGCATCGACCCAGCTCGGGGCCATCCTGCAGACCACGGAAAAGGCCACCGAGAGCATCATGGAGCTGGTCGAAAAGCACCTGGATTCAAGCGAGCGCGCCATGACCCTCCTCGACTCCCTGGACAACGGCGCAGCTCGCCCGGAAATCGCGGAACTGCGTGCAGGCAATCAGGCCCTAAGCGAAGATCTGATGGAAATCATGACTGCCTTGAGTTTCCAGGACCTGACCGGACAGCGCATCAAGCGCATCGTTGCGGCCCTGCAACAGATCGAGAAGGTGGTTTTCGAACTCTACATGGCCACGGGCCTGTCCATGAAAGCCCTGGAGCTCAATCCCGAGCAGTCCGTGGAAGAAATCCGCCAGACCTCCAAGGCCCGGGCCACGAGCCTCAAAGGCCCGCAGGACGCAAGCTCCCAGACGGACGTGGACGATCTTTTGAGCCAACTCGGTTTGTAATTTTTCTCATTCACCATAACACAAGCCGGTTACGGAATTCTCCGCAACCGGCTCTTTTCATGGAGACAGATCATGCCTCAGCTTTCCGACATCACCCTCTTCTCCTTGACCCGGACCATGAGCGTCCTCGACCAGCTCTTTCAGGAAGAGCCCGACCTGTACGAAGATTTCGTGCGCGAGATCTGCGCCGATTTCACCCTGGCCAGGGAATACATGCTGGCCATCCAGGAGATGGCTGGCCGCGAAGCGGACAGGCAGGCCCTCGCCCAGGCCGACCTGACCCTGCGCCACATGCTGGCACTGTGGGTCCTGACCAACGACCTGACCGTGCCCGTGACCGGACTCGACCAAATGCAGTAGCCTTAGCCTTGCAGGCCGTTCAAAAATGGTGAGATGCAAGGAAGCGCAGTGTATTGCGCATACATAAGCGGTCTGGCTTTTTTCGCTGACGCAGCAGATCGCCGTTTTGGAGCGGCCTGCAACAGTCAGCTAGTCTTCCTTGTCCCCGCCCCCGGCCAGGGGGTGGGAGGCGTCGTAGACGCGCATGACCTGCGCCAGGTCCAGGTGGGTGTAGCGCTGGGTGGTGGAGATGCGGGAATGTCCGAGCAGTTCCTGCACGCTTCTGAGGTCCGCCCCGGCCTGGAGCATGTGCGTGGCGAAGCTGTGGCGCAGGGTGTGGGGGCTTATGGAGCACGGCGCTCCGCTGCGCAGGGCTATTTCCTTGACGATGCGGTCGGCCTGCTTGCGCGTCAGCCGCCCGCCCCGCCTGCCCAGAAAGATGGCCTGTTCCCGCGCCGCCGGACCGAAGGCCCCGCGCTGTTCCAGATAGCGCCGCAGACGTTCCGCAGCCGGACCCGTGAGGGGAACCACCCGCTCCTTGCGGCCCTTGCCGAGCACGCGCACCAGCTTCTGATCCAGATCCACGTGGGCGAAATCAAGCCCCAGGGCCTCGCTGACGCGCAGCCCCGAGCCGTAAAGCACCTCCAGCAGGGCCAGATTGCGCAACCCTTCGGGGTCGGGGGCGACGTCGGTCTCGACCAAGTGGATGGCCTGGTCGACATTGAGCACCTTGGGGTGAACCTTGGGCAGCTTGGGGTTGCTTAAGGATGCGCAGGGATCTTCCACGGCCATCTTGCGTTGACGCAGGAAGCGGTAAAAGGCGCGCAGGGCGGAGAGCTTGCGGCAGACGCTCGATTTGGCCAGGCCACGCCGGTGCAGATCGGCCAGGTAGGCGGTAATGTCGGCCTTGGTCACCGCGGACGGCGCGTCAAAGCCCTTGTTTCTGCGCCCAAGGAACAGGTGCGCGCCCGCGAGGTCGGTCTCGTAGGCGGCCACGGTGGCCGGGGAATAGCCGCGCTGGGCGTCCAGATAGAGCAGGAAAAGGGCGACAGGCTCAGGCGCCGAGGCGTTTGTCCATGACATAGCAACTCTGTGGGTTCTTTTTGGCTTCCTTTTTCAGGTTCATGGCGATTTGGGAAGCCTCGCCAAAATGCTTGAGTTTGCCGTCCCGGTTAAGGACCACGGCGATGGAGATAGCCATGAGCGGATAAACCTGCTCCTTGCCCCGGCGATCAATGGAACGGATGGCCCCGCGCGCGCGGTCCTCCTGATCGTAGAAGTGCGGCACGATGGAGTCGAAATTGTCGATGACCTGCCGACAGGCGCTTTCGGCCTTGTCCGGCGGCACGATGAACACGAAGTCATCCCCGCCCACGTGGCCCACGAAAGTGCTGCTCCCCATGAACCCCCGGATGGAATTGACGATGACCCGCGCGGTCATGAGCAGAACCTCGTCCCCACGTGAAAAACCGTATTTGTCGTTGAACGACTTGAAGTGATCCAGGTCGATGTATGCCAGGGCGAAATCTTCCCGGCGATCGATGAGGTCCTGAATCCTGTTGGTGATGGAGGTGTTGCCGGGCAGCTTGGTCAGGGGGCTGGCGTCGAGCTCGCGGGTGGAGCGGTGATAGGCCAGGACCAGACGGCCCTTGGCGATGGACGGCGAGATGGGCCTGACCAGGAAGTCGTCGATCTCCAGGGTGCTGAAATCGAGGGTTTCGGCCACACCCTCGTCGGCCAGGCAGAGTACCACCGGCACCTGGCGGTAGACATTCTCGCCCTTGATCAGCCGGACAAGCTCCACCCCGGCCAGGTCCGGCAACTTTTCGTCCACGACGAGCAGATCCGGGGGCTCGGTAAAAAGAAACTCCAGCGCCGAGGTGCCCCGCCCGAAGCAGGTCCATTTGACCTCGTCCTCGGGCCACAGTGCGCGCAGCCCCCCTTCGAGCTTGGGGTCCGCGGTGACCAGAAAAAAATGTTTGGCGTCCTTCATGGCGGTTTTACATCAGGTCCACGAATTCTCGTTCCAGACCATCCATGATCTTGTAAAGGACATCCGGGGTGATCTCCAGAGCTTCCAGCACTCCCTCGTCCAGAGGGCTGACCTGATCGTCGCCGCCGTTGCCCACACCGAACAGGCGGGCCAGAAAGTTGCCCACGTGCACGACCTGCGCGATCTTCGGGTACAGGGTGGCCGACATGGGCCGGTGATGGTACGTTAGCCCCTCCTTGAGATTGGCGGGCAGGTTCCAGTAGTTGCACAACCACATGTTGATGCGGTCATGGGAAAACCCGAGGACCGCGCTCTCGGCCTGCCGGTAGGCGATGTCTTTTTCGCGCACCAGGGTGTCGATGGCCACGCGGCTGTCGGGGAGCTGCACCGCCGCCACGACCTTGCCAATGTCATGCAGCAGGCCCGCCACGGCGTACTCTTCGGGATCCTTGCAGCCGATGGCGCAGGCGATGGCGGAACTGGCCAGGGCGCAGCCGAGGCTATGCTCCCAGAGGCCCTTCATGTTCTCGTTCATAACATCAAAGACCGACGTGGAGATGATGATGCCCTTGACCACGTTGAAGCCCAGCAGCACCAGGGCGTGCTGAATGGAGCCGATGCGCCCCGGAAAACCGTAGATGGGCGAATTGACCATCTTCAGAACCTTGGCCGAGAGAACCTGATCTTTTGAGATAGCCTTGCTGATCTGATCTGTCGAGGAGTTGGGATTCTCCACCAGAATCGCGACCTCCTGCAGGACGCCCGGCAGGGTGGGCAGATCCTTGACCGCCAGGATCTGACCCTTTTGCTTGGTGCGCAGATCTTCTTCCATCACTCGCCTCCTTCCCGCGCCGCCTGGGCCGCGGCAGCCAGCGCGCATTGCCGGACATAATATTCGGAAACGAGCTGCTTGACCCGCTGCATGTACCTGTCATCCCCGAAATTCCGGAAAAGCCGGTCGAGTCGCTCCCGCTTTTTGACCAGCACTTCCTCGCTGCAGCCGCCGCCCATCTCCAGAGTTTCGCCCTCGACCACGAGCAATTCCACGCCCATGTTGTCCAGCTTGGTGATGAGCCCCGCGGTCAGGACCGTGCCGGCGGCAATGAGCACCATGCCGTTTTCGCGGGTCACGGGCTTGGCCAGCACCATTTCCGGTTTGGCCAATTGCAGGGGTATCTTTTGCATATATTGTGTCTCCGGATAGTCTTTCGGTCACGTTGCCAAGGCATAGTACATGCCCGGGAGCTGCTTCACAATGCCCTTAAGTTCCATGAAAAGAAGCGTGGAACTGACCTTGTTTGCCGCCCAACCCGTCCGTCGGCCGAGGGTGTCGATATGCACGGGCTCGCCGCCTGCAAGCAGACGGTGCAAGACCTGCTGCTCCGGGTCATCCGGTTCGCGGGGACAAGCCGGAGCAGTGGGCGGGTCCGTCGCAAGGTGCGCCCCCAAGCGTGGGTGCAATTCTCGCAGGATGTCTTCAGCGCTTTGCACCAGACACGCTCCCTGGCGGATAAGTTGGTGACAGCCCTGGTAGGTCTTCATGTTGGCCGGACCGGGCAGAGCGAAAACGTCGCGGTTCTGGGCCAGGGCAAGCTTGGCGGTGATCAGGCTGCCGCTGCCCAGCGCCCCTTCGACCACCAGTACACCCAGAGAAAGGCCGCTGACAATGCGGTTACGGTGCGGAAAATTCATGCTTTCGGGTCTGGTGCCCGGAGAAAACTCGCTGACAATGAGCCCGTGTGCGGAGATCTGTTTCCAGAGAGAAGCGTTGGAGGCCGGATACACCAGATCAAGGCCCGTGCCCAGTACGGCCACGGTTCCGCCCACACCGCGCAGAGCGCCGTGATGAGCGGCACGATCGATGCCCTGGGCGAATCCGGAAACCACGCAGACTCCGGCCAAGCTGAGGGATGCGGCAATGCTCTCCGCCATGCCCGCTCCGTAGCGCGAGGCGTCCCGGGACCCTACCACGGCCACGCACGGCCGGGCCAGAAGGCTTGGATCTCCGAGATAATACAGATAAAGGGGCGGATCCGGAATCTCGCGCAACATGTCGGGGTATGCGGGGTCGGCCCAGTGAACGACGCCAAAGCCGCAGGCCTCAACCCTGCGTTGCTCTTTTTCAGCCTTTTCCCGCCCTGTTCCGCTCATGAACTCGGCCTGCACCCGCGCCGAGACAAGGCCGCGTGCGGTCCAGGCCGAACAGTTCGCCACAGCGGTCCGAGCGTTGCCATAACACGTAAGCAGTCGCTTCCAGGTGCGCGGCCCCAAACCTCGGGTGTGGCGCAGGGCCAGGCTGGCGCTAAGTTCATCCACGGGCCAGCACCGCCCCGTTGGAGCTATTTTGTCCCTGCAGACGGCCTTGCGCCTGACGTCCGAGCCTGGAAGCCGGGCTGTCCGGATAGCGGGTCTCCAGCTGCCGCAGGTAGACCCGGGCCTGATCGAGCAGACCCTGGCGCATGGCCGAGTAGCCCAGCTTGAGGAGTGCGTCCGGGCTTTTGGCATGGCGGGGATGATCCTGCACGACCTGCGCAAAGTACTTGGTAGCGTGGTCGTAATGGGCCTGGGCATACCATGTCTCCCCGCTCCAGTAGAGGGCGTTGGGCACAAGCGAATGCCCAGGAAACGCCTGCAGGAATGCGGCAAACTGCTCGCGAGCCAAGGCGTGTCGCCCGCTCTGGTAGCTCTTGAGCGCCCGGGCGTAATCCCCTTCCGGCGTCACCGCGTGTACCTTGTTTTTCGAGCCCTTTTTTGCACCGGAGCTTGCCGGTGAGGCCGACACGGAAACCGGTTCGGCAAGAGAAGCAGGGCCCGACAAGGCGTCCGATGCATTTTCCGCCAAGGCCTCGGCTTTGACCGACCCGGTCAGGGATGGGCGGGAAGCTATGGGCGCGTTGTCGGCGTGTGTTTGCGCGGCCTCGGGAACGGCAGCGACAGGGGCCGTCGCGTTGGTCGCGATGAAGGATGGTAGAGCCAGGATCAGGTTTGATCTGGTCATGCGCACGGAGCGGGTCACCGGTCTGCGCAGAATCGCAGCCGAGGGAAGCTTTTCAGGCGGTCCGATAATGGGGGACAATTTGCCTTGCAGGGACTCCAAACCGATGCGCATCGGGCCAGGCACCTCTGTCCGCAGCAATGCCGACCAATCGCTGACACGTTGCGTGATCGCGGGCCCGCTTGCCCAGGCAAGCAGGAAACCCACGATGATTCCGGCCGCGAAGGCCAGCGTTGATCTCATGTGTCAGCCACCATTGTCTCCCCCATCAACGCCAAGGCATAGGAGAGAACCCTTTATTTTTCAAGGGTAGCGCTACCTTGCCTCTTGCGCGCTTTTGGGGCAGAAAGCCCCCATTCGGCCACTCCGGCCTGCCCGTAGTCGTACCCACCCAGCAATGCTCACCTGGACTCATGGAGCCGATCCTTCAGCCTTAAGCATTCGGCTGGACTGGATGGAACGACCGCAAATTCGACTGTAACGACACCCGTGCGCGAGGTTCCCATGGAACTCATTCTTCCCCATTGGGCATTTGCCCTGCTGCCCCTGCCCCTGCTCGTCGCTTCCATTTTCTGGGGCGCGCCGGCCATTGCCCTGGTCAGCGAACTCATCGGCATCATCTCAGGAAAACCATTTCCCGCCCGCACTGCCCGGCAGATGTCCCGGCTGGCTCTTGGCGGACATGTCCTTTTCTGGCTGCTCGTCATAGTTTGTGCCGCTGCGTTGGCTTCCCGCCCATTCTGGCAATCAGCCTTTGTCGCCGACAACCGCCTGCTGCTCATCACCTCGGCGGCCTTGCCCTTGTTCGGCAGTCTGACTCTGGCGGGGTATGATCTGGGATGGAAAATGGCCCGGGAACGAAGGATCGTCCACCTGTTGCTCGGATGCGTGGCCAACCTGCCCATCAAGTACGGATACTGGGCGCTGGCCGGGCTGGGACTGCTCCTCTTCCGCAATGTCGGCATCGACTCCCCGGCCTTTCTGCCGCCGTGGGGTTCGGCATTGTGGCCGCTCATGGCGCTCTGGCTGCCCCTGTCCCTGTACCTGGCAGCGGGCGCGGGCTTGTGCTACCTGCTGCTGCGACGCAACGCCGATGACTGGGGGCGGGACTATTACCGCTTCGCCGCCCCCTTTCTGGCCAAATGGCATCTTGTCTGCGGCCTGATTGTCCTTGTGGTGCTGATATGGCTCTATGCGAGTTTGAAAGGCGTCTTCAACCTGCACCTGCCCCAGATCTATTACGCCGGCATCGCCGCTACCGCCTGCCTGGGCCTGTCCATGACCCTCGCCCTTCTGGTAGGCACCAGCGAAAACCCCATGCGCCTGAAGGTCTCCATGGTCGGTGTAGCCGCACTCTCGCTGGTGCACGCAAGCCTGCTGCTGGTCGCGATTCTGGAAACTTTCAATCGCTATCTTGGCTGGTCCGTGCCTACCTTCATGCCGGACCTGCTGCGTCTTTTAAGATAGATGCCGCGGTCACGAAGACCGCATCATTCCGCGTCGGCAAGCGCGTTCTGCTCCACCTTGACCAGAACGCTGATCGGCTCCCTGATGCCCAGGATCGCTCCAAAGTTGCTGAAACGCGCCAAGGCGGCGCTGGTGATGACCTGGCCTTTTTGCATCAGCACCGCGCCCTTGCCGCTCACCACGGGATCGATCAGGACCATGCCTTCGCGCAATTCACTGATGGCCAGACACTGCATCTCGCTCCTGTTTCTCCTGCCCAGCGCCTCGCACAGCGCATTGACAACCCTGGCATCATAGACTTTCGGCTGTTCGCGCATGCGCGTTAAGGCCTCATCTTCGGATATTCCGGCCGACGTCATGTCCGTGAAATCCAATGCGGCCTTGAGGATCATCGCGCCCGGAGTGGGTCCGTCTGCCAGGGGCAGTTCCTGGCCGGAGACCATCTCGGCCACGCTCTCCAATCTGGGAATATTGCGGAGCAGGTTCCCCGCGATTCCGGGATGCATCAGGAAAATCTGCTCCTCCTCGGCGGATAGTTTTTTTCCGGAAATCCTTTGCTCCAGAATTTTCGGCGGCAGGGTGATGCACCCGATCTGGCTGAGCATGGCCGCCAGCTCATACTTCCACGACCCTTCGAGCTTCAGAATCTGCACGATCTCAGAGACCAACGCCTTGCCCTGCTCTCCCCGGCCAAAGGCCTTGGGGCTGACCAGGGCCAAAAGCTCCGACAAGACCTGAATGCAGCCGCGCAGAGTGCCTTGCAGCAGTTGCCTCTCGGCCATTACCAAGCGGTGCTGGCCCAGGCCGTCGTTTACGGCGCTCAGCAGCGCTTCCGGGGAACAGGGCTTGGTCAGAAAACGAAAGATCGCGCCCTGATTCACGGCCGCCATGGCCGCGTCCAGATCCCCCTGGCCGGTGAGCATGATGCGGATCGTATCAGGATACTGGCTCTTGACCAGGCTCAGGAGTTCCACCCCGTTCATCTTCGGCATTTTCAGATCGGAGACGATCACTGCAAAGGGTCCGTTGGTCTCCAATTGCTGCAGCGCCGCCATGGGCCCTTCGGCCGTCTCAATCTTGAAATGCCTGTGCAGATTGCGCCTAAATGTTGCGAGCACAAATTTCTCATCATCCACAAAAAGAATTTTTTCGCTCACACACCCTCCATGGCGACCAGCGTGCTTGTTTTCGTCACAGGGTGACCCGGTCGCGCCCCTGCTCCTTGGCACGCTGCAAGGCCTGATCCACGCGGCCAAGCACCTGATCGGGGCTGCCTCCGTGATGATGGCAGGCCACACCTATGCTGACCGTGACCGGCGCACCCTGCTCCAGGACATCAAGCAAGCGCATGGAGGCGCAAATCCGAACGGCCATGCGCAAGGCATCCTCCTCGTTTGTCATGGGCAGCAGCACGAGGAATTCCTCGCCACCTCCGCGGGCCGCAAGATCCTCTTTGCGGCATGAGCGGCTCAATATCGCCGAAAAGGCCTGCAAGACCCTGTCCCCCGCGTCATGGCCATGCGTGTCGTTGACCCGCTTGAAGTGGTCAAGATCGGCCATGAGCAGACAAAGCTCCTGCTTATGCCGATCGGCCAGGGAAATGGACTCTTGAAGGCGCTCCATGAAAAAGCCTCTGTTGGCAAGGCCGGTCAGAGAGTCCGTGCGGCTGATGGCTTCGATCCGACTTTTGGTTTCCCGGAGCTCCCGATTCTTGCGCGACAGCTCGCGGCCGATGCCGACCAGCTCGTTGGTCAGTGAGGACATGGTCTGCATGACCACGTTGTTGGAACAACCTATGCGCTCGGCCAGGACAAGCATCTCCGAGTCCTGAACGGAGCAGGTCACCTTGAACACATCGTCGCTGCCGCGCAGCCTCAGGATCTGGGGCAGGGGCGGATTGTCGGGGCCGAACGCGCAAAAATCCGGAATCGTGCCATCCGTAGACCGAAATATCTCACCCAGAAGCCTGCCCAGGGGGCGCGCGTCTTTATGCAGAAAGCGCATCAAGGCCAGATTGCACTCCACGATGCGGCCCTCTGCATCGGCCAGGATCACCACAAGACTGTCTGCGCGCTCCAAGAATTCCGCCAGGACCCGCGTCCAGGAAATGCGTGTGCAAAAATCCATCATTCCTCCCGTCTACAAAAGCTTCTGGCCGCTTCGATGGCGTCCTTGCAATCCCCGGCAAACGCATCGGCGCCCAAATCATGCGCCAACGAAGGGTCGTTCAGCAGGGCCTGTCCGCCAACAAGAACCTTTGTCTGAGCCAGGGACGTTTCAGCCCGCACGCCAGAGATGATCCTTTTGACCGAAGCAAGGTTGAAGGCCATGGTCACGGACAGGCAGAGCAGATCGGGCTTTTCGGCGCGCACAAAGGCCAAAAGATCCTCGCCGGGGAGGTTCGCCCCAAGATATCGAACGTCCCATCCGTCACTCTCCAGACAATAGGCGACCATCCAGGCCCCTACCTCATGAAATTCGTTGGCAGCGCTGACCACGGCATTGCCTCGCGACGTGACTTCGGCGAATTCCGCCACCGGGATGGACGCCAGAATGCGGGACACAACGGCCGAAGCCAGATGCTCCTGGGCCACGCGTATCACTCCGTTCTCCCAGCGCGCGCCGATAGTGTACAGCGCCGGTTGCAGGACATGAACGAAGAATTCGACCATCTCCGATGCGTTCCGAACCATGCGCCTGGTCAAGCCCTGACACGTCGTTACATCACCGGCCAAAAGCGCGGCAGTGAGTTCTTCAGAGGCCGACCGCCACTTTTCATCCGCAAGCGCCATATCTTCGGCCGGTAGCAAAGAGAGCGTGACCACATCCTTGTGCCGTGCGAGCATCCACTCGTAGACAAAAAGTATTTCCGTGCCGTCTTCCGGCATGGCCTCGCGGATGGCATCCCGCCAGGCCTCAAGCTCCAGAAGGAAATAGGCATGGGCAAAGCCCTGGTTATGGTAGGTCCGGTAAACCCAGGGCAGAGTTTTGGCCAAAAGGCCGTAGCTCCCGAAATGAAACACGGTGGTCATGAAGGAGGCATGGTAGCGATGGTTGGTCAGCATGACTTCCACGGGATTGCCGCCGATGAGATCAGCCAGACCGGTCAGCGCCGTCATGCGCGCGTTGACCGCGTCCAGGAGTACGTCTTCCAGCTCCGCATAGTGTCGCGCCGCTTCGGTAGAAACCTTTGGCAGCCTCTCGGCTTGGGCCATCAGTTCAGCCATAAGCCCTCCTTGAATGATCGAGAAAATACCCACTGCGCTCCACGAAAAATCCTGGGATTCAGGGTTAAGCAGACGTGCAAACCCTGTTCTTTCCGCTTCTTTTGGCTTCATACAGCGCATCGTCGGCACGCTTCAGAAGAGCATCCACGTCCTCGCCGTGCGCATGCTCGGCCAGGCCGATGCTGACAGTAAGCCGCAGCTTGAGATCCCCATGTTCCAAAACCGAATCGGCAAGAACCTTGACCACGCGCTCCGCCGCGACGGTTCCGGCATCCATCCCCGTTTCCGGAAAAAGGATGCAGAATTCTTCGCCGCCAAGTCGCCCGACGACGTCAATGGCCCTTTGCCCGTGCGTCATGGTCCTGGCAACATGCTGCAGGGCCAGATCGCCCACCCCGTGACCATGAACATCATTGACCTTCTTGAAATTGTCGATGTCGACCATGCCCACGCTCAAGGATTTGCCGAAACGTCTGGACCGGACGATCTCCTTGCGAACCGTCTCCAGAAAATGCCGCCGATTGGGCAACCCTGTCAGCTCATCGGTGTTTGCCAGCCGCTCCAGACGCAACTCGGCCAGGCGGCGCGAAGTCACGTCGGCCATGGCTCCGTGCAGGCGGAAATACGTTCCGTCCTCCTGCAGGTCGAAGCCGCAGGTCAGGCTGACGTGCTTCTCCTCGCCCTGCACGGTGAGGATGCGCAGTTCGGTGGAAAAATCCTCTCCGCTGAACTGGGCCGCCTCGAAATTTTTCTGGAAATCGGGCTCATCTTCGCGGTGGATATGGTGCATGAACAGATTAAAATCCGGATCGACCTCATCCGGGTCATACCCGAGGATGCGGCAGAATTCCTCGGACCAGCTCTTGGTGCCGTGCACGTAGTCCTTCTCGAAGCTGCCGACCTGCGCCAGCCGCTGGGCCTCGGCCAGCCGACGGGCGCTCCCGGCGAGTTCATCCCGCAGGAGCTTGGCTTCGGTGATGTCCGTGGCCGTGACCACGGCCCCGGAGATGGAGTCGTCGCGCTCGCGGTAGGGGTAATAGGTCACCGCATAGCAGCACCTGCCCGCACCCGTGGTATCGACCCAGGCCTCGAACTGCACTGTTTCCCCGGCAAAACATCGTTCAAGGTTCGGCTGCACAAACTTATCGAAAACATCCTGACCCATGATTTCGACGACCTTATGCCCCTCGATTTCCTCGCGTTTTCTGCGGTGCACCTTGAGATAGCTGTCGTTGACCAGTTGATAGACAAAATCGAGATCGATGATGCTGACCAGGGAGGAAGACGAGGCAATGGCGCGCTCGTAGCGGACCAGGGCCGCCTCTGCCAGCTTGCGTGACGTGATCTGGATGTGGGCGACTACCGTGCCGTCAATGACACCGTGCGAGACAAGAGGAGTGGCCGTCATCATAAACCAGCGTTTCTCGCCAGGAGAATGACAGGGATATTCCAACCGGAAGAAAGGGATCTCTCCTGCGAGCACGGCCCGGATTCCGGCGGCTGCGGCGCGGGCTTCCTCGGAGAAGACTCCTCTGGAGTTTTCACAGACCCCGATGTAATTTTCGCCTTCTATCCGGCACGACTTTCCCCCCGAATTCTCCGACACGAACCGCCGCCAGCTCGCATTGGCGTCGACGATGTGCCCATCCAGATCCAGCACCGCGATATGTTCGCTCAAGCTGTCGAAAATATCGCGCATAATCTCAAAGCGCCGCTGCGGCTCGAAGCAGCTGTTCAGTGAAAGCTCAAATTCAGATTCTCTTTCAGATTCTATCATCATTCAATCTGCCTGTGATTTATCGTTATCCAGCTCATGTCGACAATCTCTCGCCATTGTTCCAGAGATTATGCATGCTCCCCGTCCCGTCCCTTGCCCGCCAAAGGCAACCGGATGATAAAGGTTGTGCCTTCGGCCCCGGTTTCAAAGCTGATAGTCCCGCCGTGATTCTTGACCACCGCGCGATGAGCGATAAAGAGCCCCTGGCCTGTGCCCATGCCCACCGGCTTGGTCGTAAAAAAAGGTTCGAAGATATGCCCCTGCGCATGCTCGGGGATACCGGTTCCCGTGTCCTGCACCCGAATCTCTGCCCACTCGCCCTGCAGGCGCGTGCTGATGCTGATGTTACCCGTGGCCCCGGTTTTTTCGCCCCCGACATCGACAATGGCGTGCGCGGCATTGATGACGAGATTCAGGAGCACCTGCCCTATCTCCTGCATCTGGCAGGACACGACAGGAAGTTCCGGGTCCAGGTCCGTGGTCATCTGCGCCACGTATTTCCATTCGTTGCGGGACAGGTTGACGGTGCTTTCCACCAGCGTGTTGAGATTGACATCCTGCTGCATTTCGTGACCGGGGTGGGCGAACTGCTTGACCGAGCCGACAATGGCGGTGATCCGCTCCAGTCCCTGCAGAGTTTCGGAGATTGCTGTCGGCAACTCCTCAAGATAAAAGGAGATCTGACGGTCGACATCAAAGGTGCGCAGCGCCGCGACCTCACCAAGCAGAGCCGGCTCGGCCGCGATCCGATCAAAGAACTCATCGTGATGGACAAGGGCGTCGTGGAGATGCTCGATGGATTCCTTGATGAACCACATGTTGTTGAGCACATACTGGGTCGGGGTATTGATCTCGTGAGCAATGCCCGCCGCGAGCTGACCGATGGCCTCCAATTTCTGGGTCTGCAGCAACTGGCCTTCCAGAAGCTTGCGCTGGGTGACATCCATGACCAGCAGCCAAAACCCCCGCTCGTCCTCCTGCTGGGGTAAAAAGCGCACCGGAGTTACAATCGTGAACGCGTGGGAATCCCTCCTCTTGAAGCGGATATCAAGATGCACTCCGGGTGTCGGGTCAAGGCCATAACTGAGGAGCCCCCCGAAGACTTCCGTGTCGTCGGGATGAATCAGCGAGGCCAGGGGTTCTCCCAGCATATCCTCCCGGGAAACCTCCACCAACTCGCAGAAGTGGTCGTTGCAGTAGATGAGTACACCCTGGTCATCAATCTGCACGAGCCCCTGACTCATTGTCTCCACCAGGCTTCGGAAGCGTTTTTCGCTCTGCGCCAGCTCTTCGATAAACCGGTGCCGCTCGGACACATCCGACAAAAACCCTTCAAAATAGTCCACCTGGCCTTGGTCATCAAACACTACCCGTCCATTCAATTCAGCCCAGAAGACCGAGCCGTCCTTGCACCGCATCTGCACATCCCTGTTTGCCATCTCTCCGGTGGCCAGTCCTTCTTCGAGTAAGCGCCTTCGGTCTTCGGGAAAGACGTACATCTGATTGCCGATATCCGTAAAGCTTGCCCGCATTTCCTGGGGCGAATCAAAACCGAAGATGCGGGCCATGGATGGATTGAGGCTCAGGAACTGCCCTTCGGGCGTGCTCTGGAAAATGCCTTCCCGAGCATTTTCAAAAATATTCTTGTACTTTTTTTCGATATTCAGAAGCGTCCCTTGAATGCGCTCCATGACGGTCACGTCGCGGGCCACGAAAACACTGCCAAAGGAATTTCCCTCTCCATCGCGAAGGACATTGCGATTGACATGAAATTTGCCCGGCATCTTCTGGAATGAAACGGGAACGCCATCGGGGATACAGCCTTCGTCCGGATCCAGACAAAAGGTGCATCCCAACACGTCCCGGCAGAATCGCCCGATGAGATCCCTGGGCAACACCCCGAGCTGATCCGCCAGGGCCTTGTTGGCCCGCAGGATGGTGCAGCTGTTGTCGACCAGAAAAACAAGATCCGAGATGGTGTCGAAGGTGCGCTCCAATTCTTCCTTGGCCCTGATGACAAGCTCTCTGGCTTGGCGCTCTTCGGTCTCCTCGTACAAGATAAGGGAAAAAACAATGGCCGTCGCCGACACACCAGGCTGCGTGCTGAAAACCGCCCTGAAATGCCTCTCTGCGAGCGGACCGGATAAAGACACTTCACGCTCCGTGGGCGAATCGTCCACGCTCAGACCGATACGCACCAACTCCGCCAGCCAGGGAAAAACGTCCTCGACTTGTTTTTGAGTCAGCCTTTCGGACATGTTTCCGGACTCAGTGGTGTAGTATTCCTGCCCGGGCCTCGCGTCCGCGTTGACGAGCCTGGCCGCGGCGGAATTGAGATCTACAATGGCGCCGGAACTGTCTACGAAAATGACCGGAGCCGTAACGCTTTCAAAAAAAGCAAGGTAGCGATTCTTCTCATTCGTCATGGATCGCAGCATGGAGGACATGCCCGCCATGACGGTTTCATCCTTGGATTGCGCCCACTGGACGCAAAAGGCCGCGCCCATGCGGTCAAAAAGGCGCACCACCAGATGCTCCAAACGGTCCCGCTCCGCTCCCGGGGGAAGAAACTCGCGCAGGCAGTCCTGATAGGTCTGGCGGTAATAGATAAACAGACCCAGAAACATGCCCAGCGATACGCCGCGCTCGCGATGCTTGCGGGACTCCTCGATGCTGAAACGGGTGACTGGGTCGTGACTCCAGTCCGTATCAACGGTGATATTTGCAAAGTCTTCGCCAGTGCTTGAAAGCGCCGTGTCCAGGGCCTCCGTCAGGCCTGCTATGGAGTGTCGCCATGCTTCCAGCAGAGTCGATGTGTGGCGGGCATAGCCATGTTCCGTGGCGTATCCGAGAATCCTCTCCATGAGCCAGGATTGCTTCTCGCGAAACAGGCTGATGACTTTATCCATGGGCATCACCTTCCTTGGACGAGTGAAATTGGCCCAAGGCAGGTGCATGCGACACGCAGAATTTGATTTTTCGTATCTTTTTTCACTGATTTACCAATATTTGTATGATCGTATAATTTTTACATTGATCATTCGCCAAAAGCAAGTAAAAGAAAAATAGGCTTTGCTTTGCGCTTGGCAGTGATGGTCTGGAAGCAAATACTTGTCGCCCCGGCCTGAATTCCCAAAAGCAGAAGAAACATGAAAAAGAACCAATCACAGAATTTGAGCATTCCGAAACGTGCCGCTTCGGCCAGGAGACACCATGATACAGAGTGTGAATGACCGCGAGCAATGCGTTCTTTTCATCGATGACGAACCCGCTGTTTTGGACGGTCTGCGCCGCGCCCTCCACAAGGCGCCCTTTCGCAAGCTTTTCGCCCAATCCGCTTTCCAGGCTCTGGAGTTGATCGACTCGACACCGGTCGATATCGTCGTCGCCGACGAACAGATGCCGGGCATGAGTGGCTCGGAATTTCTTTCCATTGTGCGCACGCGCCATCCGGAAACCATACGCATCATCCTCTCCGGTCACGCCAGCATCGATCGGGTCATCGAGGCCATCAATTCCGGCCAGATTCATCGCTTTCTGATCAAACCCATGGACAGTGACGTGCTCGTGGAGATCCTGCAACAGTACCTCGGCTCCCTGCGCCTGCAAGCCACCAAACAGGCGCTTCTCAACCGCACGGACACACTGGGCCGTTGGGAATGGGACATCCTGGGCGGTACGTGCCAGTGGAGCCAGGGCTTTGAACGGCTCATGCATTTCGTCCCGCCCGCTGTCGAAGGAGACTTCACCGGGCTCTTCGGATCGGTGCACCCGAAAGACCGGGCAGCCCTGGTGAGAACCATCCACGACTGCAAGGACAGCGGCCAGACCCGCGAGGCTGAGCATCGCATCCTCCTGCACGACGGAACGGTGCGCTGGATCGCCCAGTACATGGATGTATTTCGCGATGCGGATACGACGTGGCGCCTGATCGGCATATTGCGCGATATTACAGACCAGAAGGAAAAGGAACTGTTGCAGACGGAGAGACTGGTCATTCTCCAGAAAACCCTGGACAAAACCGTGGAGGCCCTGGCCCGCATGACGGAGATCCGCGATCCCTACACGGCGGGGCACCAGGCCAGAGTGGCCAGGCTGGCCGGGCTCATCGGCACCGCTCTGGATCTTGATTCACAGCGACTGCTGGGGCTGAAGACAGCGGCCAAGCTCCACGACATCGGCAAAATCTACATACCGGCCGAATTTCTGGCCAAGCCCGGCATACTGCGCGAAGCGGAAATGAATCTTATGAAGTGCCACCCGGAGATCGGGTACCAGATTGTAAAGGATATCCCCTTTGTCATGCCCGTGGCCGATATTATGCTGCAGCACCATGAGCGGCTGGACGGCAGCGGATATCCGTTTGGCCTCGAAGAGGATGAGATCGTGCTCGAAGCCCGCATCCTCGGTGTGGCCGACGCATTCGAAGCCATGTCCTCGCACCGGCCCTACCGGCCCAGCCTTGGACAGCAAAAATCCATGAACGAACTGCTCAGCAAAAAGGGAACCGCTTTCGACACCCAGGCTGTCGAGGCCCTGCAGGACATTCTGGAGAATCAGCCAAGCCTGCTGGAAGAACTCCATCGCGACTTTCCCTGAGGCGTCCACGGCCGCAAGCAACTCAAAAAAGCAGGACTATTCAGGACCGCGGCCAAGGCCTTCTGCTGGGAGCTGGTGGGCGTGATTCTTCCAGAGATTCCAAAGGGTACCCTTGGACCACTGTCCTTGGCCGGACAGGGTCGGTACGCCCTCGGCCTGGAAGATTTCTGTAATGCTGGCAAAAGAAAGGTCCTGGGTGCGCAGGTCCCTGATGCGCTCCAGGGCAGCGCGTTTTCGAGCGGAGAGAGGACGAGGGGACGAAGGGGAGACGGCCGGGAGATCATGGGAAATATGCCGGGAGGTCAAATCGACGATCAGGGAGGTCAGCCGGGCAAGCTGTTCCTGCTGACCGGCGAGCAAGGCCCGCACCTCGGCAAGCTCCGCATGCAGGGCCGTCAGTGAAGCCCTGTCTCGTTCGGCGTGCCTTGCCAAGGCCTCGTCACGGATATGGCGGGCCCGGTTTCGGGCTTCCTCGGCGGCCCCGCTCATCGCCTCGTTCCAGCGGTCACAAAGGCATCCCGGCGCTTCCCGTCAAGACGAGAAAACCGTGTATGCAGGAGGACCGTTACGATCGTTATGCCCGTCATGCTTCCCCCGTTGAAGGGTGCGGACCGATCAGCGCGCGGAACGCCTCAGGGCTGAGGCGTCCAGTGCTGGTCGGCCTTGGCGACCCGGATCACGCTGTCCCGGCCGAGTTGCTCTTTCAGGTATTCTTTAAGCAGGACCTTGACCATCTCCTGCTGGCTCATGCTCTGCAGATACTCCCCGGAAGCGAGCAGCTTCTTGAATGGCGAAGACAGCGCTCCGGATTCGCCGAGGGCCTCCAGATAGGGGGCCACCATCTGGCGCAGCGTCTCCTCACTACCGGACTTGAGCTCCTGGTACATGGCGGCCAGTTCCCGCGCTTCGGGCAGGCGGGATGATTCAAGCACGGCCTTGAAGTCCGCCGTGAACCGCTTGATCCCGTTGATGATATGACTCTGCTTGACCATGTTGACCTTGGCCCAGCCGGCGTTGAGCCATTTGAAGGAGCCGACGCGGATGGTCCCGCTGGCGGAATCGGTCACGAAGACGATGATGGAGTGGGCGTTGTACATGTAGGAATCGACCCAGCCCAGCCCGGTCTTGTTCAGCCCCTTCTCTTCGGAATACAGGTAATTCCAGTCGGTATCCTCGCCGACAACGCAGCCCTTGCGGCCGATGTCTGAAGGTTCGCTCTGGATGCCCACGGAAACCAGTACCGGTCCCGTGGGGCCCTGAAAGACCCCCACCGCGCGATCCTGATTATAGGAATAGTATCCCCCGGTGTTGGCGTCAGGAGTGATGATCTCGCGCTCGGAGCCGCGCACCAGCAGCGTCTTGCCCTGTTCCAGGGCCGCGGGGAGCAGCTTCAATGCATCCCGGGTGGCCGGTTCCAGCCATTCCTGTTCGCGAATCGATGAAGGCATGGTCACGTAAACGGGAACGTCGGGATTGTAGACGTAGTTCACCACGCGCCCCAGGTCGCCGCGCAGGGTGAAGGCGTAAAAGGCGCCGGAGGCCTTTTCGCGGTCCTGCAGGGCCATGCTGCTCTCGGCGGTGCTGGAAGCCACAAAGGCAATGATTTCGGAAAGCCTCTCGGGCGCGATGTCCGTGTTCGAGGTGGGCATGCTCAGCAGATATTCAAGTTCCGGATACAGGGCTTCCGGGATGGACTTCGAGGCGTCGGCGTGGACCGGAACAGCGGTTCCGAAAACAAAAAAACCAAGCAGACAGATAAAACGCATTAACATGTACAACTTCCGGTTATATGTTCACCGCACGAGGCGGCACGATCGTCAATGAGGGCCTTCATAATACCGCATGACCCGCTTGTGAAGCCCTTTGTCATACACCGGTCATCAGTTCAAGACCCGATTTTCCGATGCGCCGCGCCGGATCGCCCATGCCGCCCGCGGTAGACGCGCCCCCGGCCGTGGGCTAAGAGGTACTGATGTCGGACTCCGCCAGCATGACAACCACGCCACCAATCACCATAGAACACACGCCGGGCCAGCTGAGTCTGACCCTGAGCGGCGTTCTGGACCTGCGCACGACCCCCGAGGTCCTGGACCAGCTCGCGCATATCCACAAGCCCCTGCCCAAGTTGATCCGCGCCGACTTGAGCGCGATCACGGGCATGGACGATTGCGGCGCGCTGGTCATATTCCAGTTGCGGCGCATGGCTGAAAAACACGGCTGCGAACTGGAGTTGGCGGGGACGCCAGCCCATGTGCGCGATCTGCTGGCCTTCCTGCGCGTGGACGACCCGCCGCGCTCGGCCGGAGCCAAACGGCCCAGGCCCGGCATCATGACGCGTTTCGGCATGAAGACGATCCAGGTCTGGGATCAGTCGGGGAGGCACGTATCCTTTGTGGGCGAGGTCACCGTGACCCTCCTGTCCCTGCTGCGCCATCCGGGCAGGTTGCGTCTGGGCGACACGGTCCTTTACATGCAGCGGGTCGGTGTTGACGCATTGCCCATCGTCGGGCTGATCAGTTTTCTCCTGGGCCTGATCATGGCCTTCATGTCTGCAGTGCAGTTGCAGCAGTTCGGGGCCAACATCTATGTTGCCTCCCTGGTGGCGCTGGCCATGGTCCGCGAACTGGGGCCCATCATGACCGCCATCCTCGTCGCCGGACGTTCAGGCTCGGCCTTTGCCGCCGAGATCGGGACCATGAAGGTATCCGAGGAAGTGGACGCTCTGGTCACCATGGGTTTTAGGCCAGCCATGTTCCTGGTGGCTCCCAAGATCATCGCCTCCGTGCTGGTGGTGCCGCTGCTGGCCATGTATTCCAACATCTTCGCCATTGCAGGAGGGCTGCTCATCGGCGTGACCACCCTCGATCTGACCGTCAACGCCTACATGGCCCAGACCATGAGCACCCTGACCATCTTCGACATCAACTGGGGCCTCTTCAAGAGCGCCATCTTCGCCGTGCTCATTTCCACGGTGGGCTGCTTCAAGGGCTACCAGGTGCGCGGCGGCGCCGCCAGCGTGGGCAAAGCCACCACTTCCGCCGTGGTCACGGGCATCTTTCTCGTCATCCTGGTGGATTCGATCCTGGCCGTAATCCTGAGGTACTGGCGGCCATGAGCCAGGAAGCAGTCATTTCCGCACGCGGCCTGACCATGGGCTTCGGGGACCTGATCCTCATGGAGAGCCTAAACTTCGACATCCACTCCGGTGAAATTTTTGTCATTCTGGGCGGGAGCGGATGCGGCAAGTCCACCCTGCTCAAGCATCTGGTCGGCCTCTACAAGCCCATGGCCGGAAAAATCACCATCGCCGGGATGGTCCTTGATCCCGACAACGATGACAGCTTCAAGCGGATCCTGAGCCGCATCGGGGTCATGTACCAGGGCGGCGCGCTCTTCTCTTCCATGACACTGGGCGAAAACGTGGCTCTGCCCATCACGGAATATTCAAATCTCAAGGGAGCAGCCGTGGAGGAACTCGTCAGCCTCAAGCTGCGGCAGGTCGGCCTCGAAGGCTTCGAGCACCATCTGCCGGAGGAGCTGTCCGGAGGCATGAAAAAACGGGCGGCCATCGCCCGGGCCCTGGCGCTGAATCCGGAGATTCTTTTTCTGGACGAACCTTCGGCAGGCCTGGACCCCATCAGCTCGGCCGAACTCGACACCCTCATCCTGCGCCTCAACCGCACCCTCGGCACGACCTTTGTCGTCGTGACCCATGAACTTTCATCCATCTTCACCATTGCGGAAAGGGTCATCATGCTCGACAAGGAGACCAAATCCATCATCGCCGACGGCGATCCGCACGAACTGAAAAATGCAAGCGATCACCCCTACGTGCGCCAATTCTTCAACAGACAGCCGGAAATGGAGAGATAATGGCTTCCGCTCGCGTCAATTTTTCCGTGGGACTGTTCATGACCGCAGGCCTGGCCCTGGCCACCCTGGCGGTCATCTGGCTGGGCATGACCTCCTTTCTGCGCAAGGGAGAGGTCTTTGTGACCTATTTCGACGAGTCCGTGCAGGGCCTTGGGATAGACTCTCCGGTCAAGTACCGGGGCGTGCCCGTGGGGCGGGTCCAGGCCATCCGCATCGCCCCGGATTATCACCTCATCGAGGTTGTCATCCTCATCGATGACGAGCACGCAGATGACGAAAACCGTTTCGTGGACAGCGTGGCGGCCATCTCCAACGTCGGGATCACCGGGGCCATGTTCGTGGAAATAGACAAGCGAGGACCCGAAGCGCACGATTTTTCCCCCAGGCTCAACTTCACACCGGAATATCCGGTCATCGCCTCCAGGCCCTCGGACATCAAAAAGCTGTTCCGCGAAATCGACCAGATCGCCATGAAGATCCAATCCATCGACTTCAAGGGCATCTCGGACCAAGCCATAATGGCCTTCGCCACAATCAACACGGTCATGACCGAGGCGCAGTTCGGGGCCATCTCCGCCGACATCCGCACCCTGCTGGCCAGCATCAACGCGGCGGCCAACCCGCAGCGGCTGGAGTCCATGGCCAAAAACATGGAGCAGACGGTCATCGCTTCGCGCAAACTGATGGACAAGGCCGCCGAGGAATTGGTCCGGCTTGATGACATTCTGATGCAGGTTCAGGCCATGGTCGAAACCAACCGGCCGCATGTGGACACGACCATGGGTGCCATGGCGTCGACGGCCCTCAAAGCCGAGGCGGTCATGACCCAGAGTCATGCCACGGTGTTTCAGATGCAAGCCGTCATCAAGGATCTGGAGGCGCGTATGGCCGCCACCGCCGAGAACCTTGAGCAGACCTCAAATAACCTGAACGCCTTGATCGGCAACGTCAAAGACCAGCCAGCCCAGCTCATTTTCGGACAACCCAAGGCCCCCCGCAAGGTGGAGGAGTAGGCAATGCCCATCCGTTCTCTTTTTTTGTTATTACTGGGAGCACTGCTCCTGACGCTGACCGGCTGCGCCACGCCCCGCGCCAAGGCCCCGGACGTGCGCTACTACACCCTGGAGTACGAAAGCCCGGTCGTTACCGGTCAACCGAGCCAGGCCGTCATCGCGCTCAGCCGCTTCGGGGTGGCCCCGGAGTTCAACACCGCCAAGATCGTCTACCGGGATCTGTCTTTTGGCCGCCAGGAATACGCCTACCATCAATGGCGCTCCACGCCGCAGGCCCTCGTGCCCGACTATCTGCGCCGCGACCTGCAGCAAAGTGGCCTCTTCCTGGCCGTAAACAGGTCCGGATCGAGCCTGGCCGCCACGCACCAGCTTGAAGGCATGATCGAGGAATGGATGGAAGTGGACGAGGAGGACCGCTGGCTGGCCACGGCCGGGCTGACCATCACCCTACTCGACCTGCGCGCCCGCGACCTTCCCGACCAGGTCATCTTCCAGCGCACCTACCGCGAGTCCGAGCCCGCCGCCAAAAAAAATCCCGGCTCAGTGGTCGAAGCCATGAGCCGGGCCATGCAGAGGCTGTCAGGGAGAATCATCGCCGACATACACGAAAGCATCGCGAAATCCGCACCCTGAATCATAAAAACCAAAATCAAAAAGCCATCACGCATTACAAATTACGGTTTACGCATCACGCATCACGCATCACGCTTAACCCTAAAACCCTAAAACTTAAAACCAAGCGCATCGCCAACGCATCACGCATCACGCATCACGCTTAACGCTTAACGCCTCAAGGCTTCCCCGCCGTGGTCAACCCATTAAATGAGGCGATGACCTCCCAGGCCTCTTCCGCCGTGCTGACATACTGGAAAATGTTCAGATCTTCGGGACTGATCGTGCCTTCCTCGACCAGGGCCTCGAAGTTGACGACCTTGCGCCAGAACCTGCGGCCGAAGAGCAGGACCGGGATGGGTTTGACCTTGCATGTCTGGATCAGGGTCAAGGCCTCGAAGAGCTCGTCCATGGTCCCAAAGCCGCCGGGAAAGGCCACCAGGGCCTTGGCGCGCATCAAAAGATGCATCTTGCGGATGGCGAAATAGTGGAACTGGAAGCTCAGTTCCGGGGTGATGTAAGGGTTGGGCTCCTGCTCGAAGGGCAGCACGATGTTCATGCCGATGCTCTTGGCCCCCACGTCGTGCGCTCCCTGGTTGGCCGCGCCCATGATGCCGAAGCCGCCGCCGGTGATGACCACGTGCTTGTACTTCTCCACATTCTCGGAGATGATCCGCCCGAGCTTGCGAGCTTCCTCATAATAGCGGCTGCTGGCCACGGCGGCCCGGGCCTTGCTCAGTTCCTGGTTGAGCAGATAGTCATCGGGATTTTTCTTGAGCCCTTCAAGCACCTTCTCCAGCCGCGTGGCGGCCGTCTCGGGGTCCACGATCCGGGCGCTGCCATAGATGACTATGGTCGATTCGATCTGCTGCTCCTGCAAGGCCAGTTCAGGCTTCAAAAGTTCCAGCTGCAGGCGCACGGGCCGCAGCTCCTCGCGCAGCAGAAAATTCTGATCCTGAAAAGCCAGGCGGTAGGATTCGGACTGACACTGAGGGGTGTCCACATGGCGCTTGGCGGCCTGGGCATCTTCGTTGGCCGTGGGAAAAACGCCGAAACGGCGGGTACGTCTGTTGGTCATCGGTATTCCTTATGAGCGTGCCAGGGCCACGCATTTGATTTCCACCACCCCGCCAAGGGGCAGGGCCGAGACTTGCACAGCGGCGCGGGCGGGCCGGTGTCCGGCCATGAAATCGTCGTAAATGGCGTTAAAGAGTTTGAAATTGGCCAGATCGGTCATAAACACGTCTACGCTGACGATGTCCGTGATCGCGCATTCGGCCTCGGCCAGGATGGCTCCCAGATTGGCCAGGACCTGCCGGGCCTGGGCCTCGAACTCCTCGCCCGCGAGCTGGCCGGTGGCGGGAACGAGCCCGAGCTGGCCGCTGACGTACAAAAAGCCTCCGGCACGCACGGCCTGGGAATAGGGACCCACGGCGGCCGGGGCCTTGTCCGTGGCGATAAATTCCAGTTCCTGCATACATCCTCCATAAAAGAACGGCCCTCGCGGGCCGCTCCGTCAAACCGCATTGTAGTCAAACCGTTTCAATCCAGGACCTTTTCCAGCCAGTCCAAGGCAGCCGCGACCGTAGGAAATCCGATGGTGCTGGTCAAGAGAATGACGGCGTGCCGAATTTCCTCTGCCGTAGCTCCGGCCTCCAGCGCCCGCCGAGCGTGGCTGCGCACCGCGCCTTCGGAGCGCAGGGCCGCGGAAGCGCCGAGCTGCACAAGGTGCATCTCCTTTTGGCTCAAAGGACCGGCCTCCTGCGCCTTCTTGCCCAGGGCCTCGGCCGCCGCAATGAGATCCGGATACATGTCCTGCAATTTCTGATAGTGTTTGGGTTTGCCCGTACTCATGGTTCTCCTCCTTGGATGGGAATGGGCCGGATCCCGTGTTGACGCGGCCCTGATTCGATCATAGGGGCAGGTGGACTCGAAAAACAAGGAGTTTTCCCATGAAAGTCGCCATTCCCACTGTCAAAACCCGCGTCGACGAACATTTCGGCCACGCCCGGACCTTCACAATTTTCACTTTGAACGACGTGAATGAAGTCATCGAGGAGGAAACCTTTTTCCCGCCCTCGGGCTGTGGCTGCCAGTCCACCGTTGGCGTGACCATGCAGGCCAAGGGCGTGTCCACCCTGCTTGTCGGCAACATCGGCCAGGGTGCCATAAACAAGATGGCCGAGCACGGCATCAAGGTGGTCCGGGGCTGCGAGGGAGAAATCAAGGACGTGCTCGAACGCTGGGTAAGCGGTGAAATCAAGGACCAGAACATCCTCTGCAACCACGAAGGCTGCAACCATTAGGAGATGACCATGGAATGCCCCTGCCGTTCCGGACGGGAGTTTGAGGCTTGCTGCGGCCCCATCATCGCCGGAGAAATCATCGCACCCGATCCCGAAGCCCTGATGCGCTCACGCTACACGGCCTTTTGCCGCGACGAGATGGACTATCTGCAAGGCACCATGGTCGAGGAGCACCGTCCGGAATTCAACGTTCCGGATGTGCGCCGCTGGAACAGGGATATCACCTGGCAGAACCTTGAAATCCTTGAAACATCCGCGGACGGGGACTCCGGCACGGTGCGGTTTCGCGCCAGCTTCCGGCACAAAGGCGGCACGCAGACCCTGACCGAGAACAGCCGTTTTTTACGCCGTGACGGACGCTGGTTCTACCTGGACGGGGAGCACGAAACCGAGACGGTCCGCAACGAGGGGCCCAAGATCGGACGCAACGCCCCCTGCCCGTGCGGGAGCGGCAAGAAATTCAAGAAGTGCTGCGGCTAACCGCCGATGAGCGCAATCCTCTCCATCATCCTCGTTTTCGCCGTCATGCTGGCGGGAATCCGGCTCAAGCTGGGGCTGGGCCTGTCCATCCTGGCGGGCAGCCTTTTGCTCGCGCTCCTTTTCGGTCTCTCCCCACTGACCTGGATCTACGCCATACCGGCCGCGCTGCTGACCGAGGAAGCCTTTGTGCTCTGCGCCATCGTCACCGTCATCCTGGCCTTCAGCGCGGTGTATTCGGCTTCCGGACAGTCGCGCAGGTTCATGCAGGCCATCCGCGGCCAGGTCCGCTCGCGCTCCCTGCTGCTGGTCTTCTTTCCTGCGCTGATCGGCCTTCTGCCCATGCCCGGAGGTGCAATCTTTTCCGCACCCATGGTCGAGAAGGCGGCCTCGGAGCTGTCCATCGAGCCCAGGGACCAGACCCTCATCAACTACTGGTTCCGGCACATCTGGGAACTGGCCTGGCCGCTCTACCCCGGCCTGATCCTGGCATCCTCCCTGGCGGCCATCCCGGTGACCGGACTGATCAGCTTCATGTGGCCCGGCCCGCTGGTCTGCTTCGCCATCGGCTGGCTCTTCATCCTGCGCCCGGCCCTGAAAAACGCCCCGCGCCTGCCCCTGGTCGCACCGGAGTCCCGCAACGGCAGCGACTGGCTCGGCGGAATTCCCCTGCTCGCAGCGATTGCCGGGTCCATCGGCGGCGAGTGGCTCTGCGCCACCCTCTGGCCCGACCGGCCCATGGAATACGGAGTGGTGGCGGCCCTGATCCTGGCCTCCGGGGTGAGCCTGGTCATGGCCCGGGCCAGGTGGACGGAGGTGCTCCGCGAAGCGCGCAAGGACAACACCCTGTCTCTCTTGGCCGTCATCGGGGCCATCTTCGTCTTCAAGGAGATCCTGCATCAGGGACATGTCGTCGATG
>Ga0180017_100147_pt1 | contig 28710 bp, 24 predicted proteins | sample KR46_S_MetaG_FD_129674 | JGI IMG/M metagenome (GOLD analysis project Ga0180017, IMG submission 129674) | Groundwater microbial communities from the Olkiluoto Island deep subsurface site, Finland - KR46_S_MetaG | ecosystem: Environmental > Aquatic > Deep subsurface > Groundwater | place: Finland...
AAAAGGAAACGACCCGCGGATTTACAGCCTGATCAGTGCTGGCGGTGCCTTTGGTTTGTTTGCGGCTCGGATTATGGAATCTCTGCAAATGCCGGAAGCGCTGATACCGGTGCAAGGGCCAGTCTTCTGTTCCTGGGGAATGCTGGGAGCCGCCTGCCGTTATGACATCAACCAGAGCATTTTAATGGAAAAAAGACAATGGGATGCCAAGCGCTTAAACGCCATGGTTGCGGCTATGAAAGCCGAAGGGGCAGCTCAACTGGAACGGTTGGGGGTAGCGAAAAGTCACCAGCGCTTTGATCTGATGCTGGAAATGCGCTACGTCAGCCAGCACCACGAAATTTCGGTACCCTGGACCCGGGGCGAATTTAGTCCTGAAAGTATTGTTGACGTGGAGCAAGCCTTCTACCACACCCATGAAGCCATTTATGAATATGCCGAAGCCAAGGATTGGGAGATCATCGATCTCCATCTGGCCTGTTCCGAATGCGATCAGGACCATATTTTATTCCCCACCACAACAGCAATAACCGCTGTAACAACTAAAATGGTTGCCGGGGAAGTCTTTAACAGTCACGGCGAGATAGCTGTCCCGGTTTACCGGGAGGGCGATTTAACGGGACGGATTAACGGCCCGGCGCTGATTGATTTTGTTTATACGACGCTGATCGTGCCCACCGGCTGTTATTGTATTTTGGAGGATGAAGGCATCTTCGCGCTCAGAAAGGAGGCGACCCATGAATCAACGAACTGACGATATTATTAACCGCACCGTCATTATGAACCGGCTGGACAGCATCACCAGTGAAATGGGGATCGCCCTGGAGCGTTCGGCCCATTCCCCGATTTTTGCCGAAGCCTGTGATTTCGCCTGCTGTATCTGCGACGAAGCCGGCGACCTGGTCTCCCAACTTAGCGGCATTCCAATCCTGGCTACCGCCGGGTCTTTCAGTGTCAAAGCGGTATTGCGAAAATTCGGCGGAGCCATTGCCGACGGCGATGTTTTTATCATCAACGATCCCTATGACGGCGGCAATCATCTGCCGGATATCGGTATCATTAGCCCGGTATTTTATCAGGACGAGCTGTTGTTCTTCTGTGTCAGCCGGGCTCATCACGGCGATATCGGCGGTTCCACCGCTGGCAGCTATAACCCCAAGGCGACGGAGATCTTTCAGGAAGGGCTGCGGATTCCGCCGACCCGACTGATGAAAAACAACCAAATGATTACCGACGTGCTGGAACTGATCCGCCTGAATACCCGAAATCCGAATATGCTCACCAGCGATTTTCTGGCTCAGATCGGTTCCAACCGCCTGGCCGCCCGACGGATCAAAGAGATGTTAGGCACCTATTCGGTGGCCACCGTCAGGAAAGCGGTGACGGAGTCATTGATTCAGACCGAAACCCTGACCCGTCAGCGGATTGCCGCTACGCCGGACGGCACCTACACCGCCGTTGATTATATTGATGATGACGGTTTTCAAACCGAACCGGTCAAAATCGCCGTGGCGGTGACCATCACCGGTGACCGGATGCTGGTCGATTTTACTGGCACCGACGCCCAGGTCAAAGGCTTTATCAACACCTCAGTGGTGACGGCCACCTGCGCTTCTGGTATCGCGGCCTTATGGTTTCTGGGCAAAGACATTCCCCGGAACAGCGGTGCCTTTCGCTGCATTGAGGTCAATCTGCCCGAGGGTTCGCTGGTCAATCCCCGGCTCCCGGCGCCAATGACCCTCTGCACCCTGACCCCGGCCAGCGAAATTATCGGAACGATTTTTAAAGCCCTGGATCAGGCCCAATCGGGCCGGGTCTCCGCTGGTTACCATCGTTATTTGGGACCCTCTTTTTATGGCGTCGATCCCCGCAATGACCGCTACTACGTCGGCTTTTCTTTCTGTTCGCTGGGCAGCGGCGGGGCCATGGCCGGTCACGATGGCAAACCCTATATGGCGCCCTTATCGAATTTCGGTGGGGTCAAGGCTCCCAATATCGAGTCCAACGAGGTCCAGTATCCCCATCTGACCCTGCATCATGAGATGGATAATGATACCGCCGGCGCCGGTGAGTACCGGGGTGGCTGCGGCATGAAGTATGCCTTTGAGATCACCGCCGAAAAAGGTGATATAGTCAATTTTGGCGACGGCATTAAATTTGCCCCCTACGGGCTCCGGGGCGGTCATCCGGGCAGCCTGAACCGCAGTGTCTTTGTTCATGACGGCGAGCAGATCATCATGGCAAGCAAGGAAGCGCCCCGCCATGCCGTCAAGGGTGATCGGATTTATTTAAACACCAGCAGTGGCGGCGGTTGGGGTGACCCGCACAAACGTCCCCCGCAAAAAGTCTATGACGATGTACAAGACGAGATCATCTCAATACAAACCGCTGAGCATGTTTACGGGGTCATCATCAATGAAACCGGCATCGATTATGAAAAAACAGAAAAACGGAGAAAACTTTGATGAAAATTGCAGTGGGAATTACCGGCGCATCCGGAGTTGTTTACGGCATCCGGTTACTGGAAGCCTTAAAAGAGACTGAACACCACGTTTCGCTGATCCTCAGCGAATGGGGCAGCAAAACCATTGGTCTGGAAACCAGCTATACCGAAGACTACGTGCTGTCACTGGCCGACAGCGTCTACGACAGCGGGGATATGGCGGCGGCCGTATCCAGCGGTTCTTATGGCATTGACGCCACCGTGATTGCACCCTGCAGCATGAAGACCCTGGCCGGGATTGCCAACGGCTTCAGCGACAACCTGATCGTCCGGATCGGCGATGTGGCCTTGAAGGAACGTAAACCGCTGATTCTGATGGTTCGGGAAACGCCGCTGACCCTGATTCATTTGCGCAATATGACCGCCGTAACCGAGGCCGGTGGGATTATTCTGCCGCCGATGCCGGGCTTTTACCACAAACCCCAATCGATTGATGAAATCATCAACCAGAGCGTCGGCAAGGTCTTCGATATGCTGAGGATCCCCCACCATCTGTTTACCCGCTGGGGTCATGAGGATGGCCATGAGTGAGCGCATCAAACTGACCCAGGGCACCGGCTCAACGGCGCTTCATTATGAAATCATCCCCGTTGGCAATGACTGGCTGATTTTACTCACCGGCGGCGATGCCCATATTGGCTGCACCGCCATTGGCGATGATGGTCGCCTTTGCTCTTACACGCCACAGTCGCATAAGGATGATGCCCTGGCGATACCGCTGGCCAAAAAGGTTTCACAAACCTTTTCTTGTGTCTGTACGGTGGTGGCTGGATTTCATCTGGATGAGATAACTAAAGAAGAAATTACTGCGGTCGTTGAGAATGCGGATAGTGGGATGATTCAGGTTTTAAAAGTCATTGGGGAAAAGATGGATCAGAAAAAATGATAAGAATAGAACAGGGTTTGCGCCCTGTTTTTTAAGTTCACATAATTTCCTATAAAAGTGTGATTGCGATCACATAAGTAAATAATAATGTGATTTTACCAGCAGGGGAATTAATATCAGCTTTGGAGAGAAGTCTTAAAAACGGATAAATTTTTGTGGTTTTGCATTTTTTCTAACCATTCCACTGGGTTTTGTGTTATATTCAAATCATTCTAAATAAACTGACAAAATCGATGCATAGCATTGACAGAAAGGAAAAATTAATGAGATTAACACAGGAATTACTAAAACAGGGAATCAGCGAAAAGCTGCTTGACGATATAAAGTATTTTAAACACTTTTATAAACTGGATGAGCGTCTGCAGGATCGAGTTCCTAGTACCGAGACCGTTTTTTATGGTAAGGATATCTGGTCGATGTGCATTACCGCTATTTTAGAGGGCGAGAACATTTTGCTCTCCGGGCCCAAGGCCACCGGAAAAAATGTTTTGGCCGATAATATTTGTGAGCTCTTTAACCGGCCGCAGTGGAACACCTCCTTCCATGTCAACACCGATAGCTCCAGCCTGATTGGTACCGACACCTTTATTGACAACGAGGTGCGGTTGCGGCGCGGGTCGGTCTATGAGTGTGCCATCAATGGTGGCTTTGGGGTTTTTGATGAAATCAATATGGCCAAAAATGATGCCCTGGTGGTACTCCACTCAGCGTTAGATTACCGCAAGGTCATCGACGTGCCCGGCTATGAAAAAATCAAGCTCCACGATGCCACCCGCTTTATCGGCACGATGAACTATGAATATGCCGGTACCAAAGAGCTTAATGAAGCCCTGGTATCGCGTTTTATGACGATTGATATTCCTCAGATTGAAGAAGATACCCTGATGATTATTTTAAAAGAATATTTCCCGGATGCCAGCGCAGATATTCTGCCGCAGTTTGCCGGCATCTTTCTGGATCTTCAGGAGAAATCAAAGAACTCTGAAATTTCCACCAAATCGGTCGATCTACGGGGGATTATTGGTAGCCTGAAAACCATCCGTCGGGGACTCAAACCGATGCTGGCCGTGGATATGGGCGTGATCGGCAAAACCTTTGACCAGTTTGAAAAAGAAATCGTCCTGGATGTCATCAAAACCCGGATCCGCGAAAGCTGGGAAGCTTCCGATGTTTTTACTGGTATCTAAAGCCCCACAATCCAGAGAAGGGAGGTAAACACTTTGAAGGATGCTAAATGGATGTACGAAGACTATGAATTTGATAATCGCATCGCCAATCTGATGTGGACTATTTCCGGAGATTACGACGAAAATATGGACAGCGGTGAAAAGAGCTTTATTTCTAAGAATGTTGCCCTTTACCACGCTGTCACCGCCGGGGGACGACGAAAATACATTAATTGGCCGGCAGTCAAGAAATACGTGATCAGCCGTCATCGTGCCGGTTTTAATAAGGATATACTATTAAGCCTGATTGCTATGGGCAGTGATGTGGTGGTGGAAGAAAAGATTATTGCCGAACGTCCCGGGGTTTATGATATCCGCAAAAATGCCTACGACGATATTCTTAGTAATTATTACAAAATGCACACCAGTGATTTACTAGAAAAGGTTCGTCATGCCATCATTCTGGAAAAAATTGGTAAAACCCCGATGATGGATACCGAAACCCGAAACATTGCCAAAGCGTTAATGGCGCTGCAAAAGCACGAAGATACCATTGAACTGCTGCGTGGTATTGAAGATGTGTATGTCAAATATTTCCCGATGTTTGTCGAAGGCGAAGGCAGCGATGCTTATGAATCGGGTAACAATAAGAATCATATCCGCGGCGATTTTTCTGACTTTATGTTAGAAGAAATGTTTGAAGATCCTGATGACCAGGATATTGAAGCCTCGATTGAAGAAATTGCCGAAGCCCTGCTGGGAGAATCCCAAGGTGATATGGCCAATATTAGCGATGTAAATGACAACCGGATTTTGCGGGTTCAAGAAGAAGATATCGAAAAAATTTATGAAAAAGTGGCTTATTATTATGGCAACTCTTTTCTTGATATAAGTGAAGTCAAAAAACTCCAGAATCGGGTCTGCAAAGGTACCCATGGTAACTGTCGGATTCATATGACCGATGGGGTTGTCCGCAGCGACAGTGACAATGAATTTCAGCAGAAATATGTGCAGCGGCATCAGGTCAAAAACATTGATGTGTTCCGAGCCAACTACAAGGTATTTAAACGCAACATCAATAAATTAAAAGAAAGCATGGCCAGAACCCTGGTTCAGGAAGAAATTGTCGATGCGATTCCATCCGATGCTGGTAGTCTGATCCCCAACAAACTCTGGCGAATTGGCCGCAGCAGCAATAACAAGGTGTTTGTCAAGACGATTGATAACAACAAGGGCAGCTTTGTGGTCGATATCCTGATCGATTCCAGCGGATCTCAGCGACGCAACCAGTCCCGAGTCGCGATACAGGCCTATATTCTGGCCCATGCCTTAACCCTAGTCGGGATTCCTAACCGGGTGCTGGGCTTTTCCAGTTTTCTGGATTATACCGTGATCAAACGCTTCCGTGATTACGAGTCCCCCCTGTCTGCCAATGACAATATCTTTGAATATTATTGCTCCGGGAACAACCGCGATGGTTTGGCCATCAAGGCCACCTGTGAAGATTTGGTCAAGCGGGGCGAAGACAACAAAATTCTGATTGTCCTGAGTGATGGCCGCCCCAATGACATCAAGGTGGGTAAAGGCCAGGTCAATGATTTAAGTGAAGCCTATCGCGGTCGAGTAGCTATTGCCGATACTGCGCGGGAGGTGCGGTTTGCCAGACAACTGGGGATTATGGTGCTGGGTGTTTTCACCGGTAAGGAGCAGGATCTGATGGCCGAAAAACTGATCTACGGCAAGGACTTTGCCTACATTAAAGACATCAACCGCTTTGCTGATCTGGTTATTAAGTACTTAAAGCAGATTATTATAAGTTGAAAAAACCGCTGTCTGGTGAAAGGGATCATCAGGCAGCGGTTTTAATGGCTTTTAAAAACAGAAAATTGAGTAATTAAAACAGCAGACCACGATCGGTCTGCTGTTTGAGGTTTGTAGCTAAGCTTATTAATGCTTATACGGTATAGGCAATAATAATATTTTCATCCAACACGCGGAAGGTAAAGCTTTCGGTGATAAATAGTTTAACATCTTCTTGATCATAAGATTCAAAACCGATGGCAAAATCCTGTCCGATGGTTAGTTCAAAGTTTGGATTATCATAAGGGATCAGAAAAGCGCCATCAAGAACGGTGCTTAATAGTATTTTGCCGCCAATGAGAGCTTCGATCTGTTTAATCAGTGGATAACCATGCGAGCTGATGTTGAGACGATTATAAGCCACCTCACCGACAATTAAGACAAAGGGACCAGCTTCGAATTTTTCTTTTAATGTAACCAGACCTTTTGAGATCGCCTCCATAATTTGGGAATCGGTTTCACCAAATGGTATTTTTTCGTTGGCACTGACAGTTTCCAGACCCTTAATTTGACCAGCATCAAAGCCTTTATAAACGGCCGTTTCTTCGAACTCGGCAATTTTCTGGACGGCTTCTTCCAGGTTGGTCAAATCAATATCCTTGGCGCCACGGGTCAGGTTATCCAACTCCCAGCGGTTTAGGGTGAAGCTTATTCGCGCTTCAACAAGCGGTTTGATCTTGAAAATACCAGTTTTCACGAGATTTTCATCGTCGTCGATCAGTTCTAATCGTCCTTCTGATACGCTCGTAAAGGCAAGACCTTTTGGTCCATTTACGGTGACAGCTTTTCTTGCCGTTAATCGACTTTTTAATACGGCTTCGGCTCTGCCATCAATTTCACTCCAGGCAAGTTGTGTTAAGGGTGCAATTTCTCTTTTTAACATTATTTTCCTCCTTGATTCTCAATATTATTTTAGATCGCCGACATGAATACCGGATGACCTTGCAGGTTCTGGTGCCGTTTCACTTTCTTCGGCTTCCAGAATTGAACCATCGACAAACAGGTAAGTTCGCAATTCTTCGTCCCATTTATCCATGTTTCGTCTTAACCATTCAATGGCCATGCAGGCGTGTTCAATTTCTTCGTCCCGGTTATGTGCCATAATCCCTTTTAACTCAGGGTCGCTTGTTGCTGCTACGCGTTGGTTATACCAATCCACAGCTTCTAATTCTTCTTTCAAACTATTGATGGCCCGGGTGATATTCATTGTTTTTTCGTCTAATAATTCAATTGGTTCATGATACTGTGCCATAAAATTTCCTCCTTGTAAATATCGGGTATATGATGTTTATACCCAATTGATTGCGCATTAACAGCAAGTGTTGTGTATAGAATGAAACGGTGTTAGATTAGCCGTCAAATATTAAGGTTCATTAAAGAAATTGCGTCCATCGATTGTGGGTTAAATAGCCTAGCGACACTTTTATGGCAGTGCCCCTTGTGATAGAATAGAAGAAAAAATGACAAAGGATGAGAACGATGCAGATCAATCGATTGCTGGAAATGGTCTATATTCTGTTTGAAAAGAAAAAGGTAACCGCTCGTGAATTAGCCGACTACTTTGAAGTGTCGCAGCGGACCATTTATCGGGATGTAGAAGCGCTAAGTGCCGCCGGGGTTCCTGTCTATGCTGAAAAAGGCAAAGGCGGGGGGATTCGGTTGCTCGATAACTATGTGATTAAAAAATCACTGCTTTCAGAAAAGGAACAGACCAATCTGCTGGCATCGTTACAGGGGATGAATGTCTTGAACGGACCGGAGGTCGATCCGGTGCTTCGGAAACTGGCAACCCTGTTTGAAAAAAATGATGCCGACTGGATTGAGGTGGACTTTTCCCATTGGGGTGGCGGCGTCGATGAGCGGGAAAAATTTAATGTCCTCAAAAACGCTATCCTTGAAAAGAACAGCATCGCCTTTGACTATTTCAGTGCCACCGGCAAAAAGACCGGCCGCACCATTGAACCGCTTAAGCTCATGTTTAAGGGGCAAGCCTGGTATGTTTATGGATTTTGTTTAAATAAAGAAGCGCTGCGTTTTTTTAAGGTCAGTCGGGTCAGACAGCTCAGGGTTTTAGCAGACTCCTTTTCCCGGACTCTGCCAGCGGGCACTGTTTTTGAAAAAACAGAAATAAGTAGTTCTCAAATCAGGCTGGTTCTGAAAATTGATGCGGCCATGGCCTATCGGGTTTATGATGAATTTGATCCGGCCGCAATCAGTAAAGACCAGGACGGGTCTTTTGTGGTTGAGAACCAATTGCCCGAGGGTGACTGGGTGGAAGGATACGTTCTTTCTTATGGGGATGCCGCTGAGGTGTTAGAACCACAGTGGCTGCGGGAGGCGATTAAGAAAAAATTGGAAAATAGTTTGAGAAAATATCTTTAATATGACATTGGGTGTCAGGTTATAGGGTGTATACTGGTTTTATCAACGAGATAAAAATAAATGATAAAAGAGGTATACACAAATGGATTATGAACTGGTACAACTGGAAGAAAAAAAAGTGGCAGGACTAAAAATTAGAACCAGCAATACCGATCCCCAGATGGTCGAAGAAATTGGGGCGATCTGGCAGCGTTTTTATGGAGATGGGGTTCACGCATCGCTAACCGGCAAAAAAAATGATAAGTGTATCGGTCTTTACAGCGATTATGAAAATGGTGCGACCGGCGCCTATGATGTGATGGTTGGCTGTGAAGTTGAAGCTGCAGTAGCGCAGCCAGAGCTGGTCGAGACAAAAATCATTGCGGCCGGGAACTATGCAAAATTCATTGTAAAGGGTGATGTCAAGCAGGCCATCGGCGACTTCTGGATGAAGCTTTGGGGGATGGAACTTGACCGAAAATTCGGCAGTGACTTTGAGGAATATCAATCCGGAGAGGACATGGCAAACGCCGAGATCCATGTTTATATTTCACTGAATTAGAAGGAGTATCAGGCGATGGAAAAAGTGGACTATAAAAAGCAATTTAAAGCCTTATACCTGCCAAAGTCCCAGCCGTCAATGATTGCGGTGCCGCCGATGCGCTTTGCTATCCTAGAAGGTCACGGCGATCCCAATGGGGAAGCGTTTGCGGAGGCAGTGACGGCGCTGTACAGCTTTAGCTATGCGGTGAAAATGTCCTATAAGAGTAAGGCTGTTCCTGACGGCTATTACGACTATACCGTTTTCCCCCTGGAAGGGGTCTGGGATCTGGTCGACAAGACCAGAATCAGCACCGATAAAAGTAACTATGCCTATACCATCATGATCCGTCAGCCGGATTTTCTGACCGCTGAACTGGCAGCGCGTTTTATCACGGAAGTCAAAAAGAAAAAGCCCAATACTTGCCTTGATCAGATCCGGCTTGAGGAATTGGCGGAAGGAACCTGCTGTCAGATACTGCATTTGGGCAGCTATGATGATGAGCCGGTCAGCTTTGCCCAGATGGAAGCTTTTTGCAGTGACCATGGCTATCGGCGCAGCGACAAAACCCATCGGGAGATTTATCTTTCTGATCCCCGCCGGACTGAGATGTCCAAATTAAAGACGGTGTTGCGGTTTAAGGTAGAAAGTACCTAAGTTGGGACGATCCGTAAAACTGCAAAGGCTAAAAGTAAAACTTAATCAAAAGCTAAAAAGCTAAAAAGCTAAAAAGCTAAAAAGCTAAGAAGCGCCCATGGTTTTAAAAAAATCAGGGGCGCTTAAGTTTTTATGCTGACGTTATTTAAAGTAACCTGATTATCCGCGACTGTCACTTTAAAATGGGAATGGAAATCTTTCTATTCAATCAAAAGTCATAAACAGTAATAAAATTCACTTGACAAATTTTTCGAACGAGGATATCATAACAGTGTTATCTAAAACTGTTATGATCGCAAAGTTAAGTGTCATCAAGTAGCGTAACTGTGGTTATGAATATCGGTAATACAATGATAAAGCGGGGAAATCAATTGAAAGACAACAAAGAAACCAAAGAAAAGCTGCTAATCAGCGCCAAAAAAGAATTTATCGAAAAAGGCTATCTCTCGGCATCGCTGCGCAATATCTGTAAGAATGCTGGGGTTACCACCGGGGCTCTGTATTTTTTCTTTGAAGATAAGGAAGACTTATATGGCGCATTGGTTGCCGAGCCGATAAAAAAACTCCATGCAGTGATGGATCGACACTACGCCGAAGAGCAGGCTCAGATTGATGCCGGCCTTTTAATCGAAAATGATATGGATCATGACGTCGAAGCGGCCATTGAAATCGTTCGTTGCCTCTACTTACATCGCGATGAATTCATGATGCTGCTGACAAAAAGCCAGGGCTCGCGCTATCAGGAGATCACCGGCGGTTTTGTGATGATCACTGAAAAACATTTCCGGCGGATGGCTGATAATTTGGAAAAAAGCTTTGGTGCCCCGCCGGTGGCCGATTATCTGATCCATTGGATCGCCCATATGCTGATTGATGCCTTTATTCATATTTTGACCCATGAGGTATCAGAAGAAGCAGCAGAGGCGCATGTACAGCAGGTTATCAAATATATGATTGGCGGTTGGGTCGGGTTGTTTACACCTGCAAACAAATGACAAAATAAGACAAGCTAGGATCTACCGCAGCTTCGTATAGTACAAATCTTTCGCCAGGATCAATGGCTGGGTAAAAGCTAAAGTGAGCACGATTAAAGAAATAAAAAATTTTAAGCCTAACATAACAGTGTTATGTTGGAACGAGAATGAGCTAAAAAAGAACTAAAAAAGAACTAAGAAAGAACTAAGAAAGAATAGAGGGAAGTAATATGTTTCTGGAGATAAAAAATTTAAAGAAAAGCTTTGGTGAAAACGGCAGTTATGTGGAGGTGCTTAAGGGGATTACCACAACAGTCGCAAAAGGCGAAATGTGTGTAATCCAGGGAGCCAGTGGTTCGGGTAAATCGACCCTGCTTAATTGTATCGGTGGCTTAGATACGCCAGACAGTGGTGGTGTGACGGTCGATGGTAAAGAAATTGTCGGACTAAAACCGGATGCCTTGTCGGATTACCGCCGCGATTATCTGGGCTTTATCTTTCAATTTTATAATCTGGTACCGAATCTGACCGTTAAGGAAAACGTCGAGGTTTGCAGTTACTTATCGCCAGAACCGATGGAAATAGCGATGCTTTTTGAGGTCTTGGGCTTAACCGAACATCAAAACAAATTTCCTGCCCAGTTATCAGGTGGCCAGCAGCAGCGTTGTGCGATTGCCAGAGCTTTGGTTAAAAACCCAAAACTGTTGCTGTGCGATGAGCCCACCGGAGCACTAGATTCCAAGACGGCAAAAGATATTCTAATCCTGATGGAAAAAATCAATCAGACCTTTGGGACGACAATGATCATCATCACCCATAATAATGCCATTAAAGAGATGGTTGACCGGGTCATTACCATTAAGGACGGCACGATTTCGGATACTTATCAAAACCAACAACGGATTCCGGCGGCACATTTGGAGGAATTGTAAGATGCAAAAGATACAAAAGATACAAAAGATACTGAGAAGACGGATACTTCGCGATTTAAAAGCAAACCTTTTTTATTATCTGGCACCGGGTTTTTTGATTGTGTTGGGGATGTATCTGGTGGTCAGTTTTGTCGGGGCGGCTGATACCGTCATTACCGGGGTAGCCCAAAAAAACCAGATGCTTCATCTCGAAGATGGCCAGTTTTCAGTATTTGTTCCGCTGACGGAAATAGAAGAAAAAAACTTGACGGAGTCGGGGATTACCCTGGAAAAACAGTTTTATCTTGATTATCATGGTCAAAATAACAGCCTGGTACGGCTTTTTAAGAATCGGGAAGCAGTTAATCTGGCCGCGGTTGACGACGGTAGAATGCCGGTAACAGCAGGCGAAATATTTCTGGAAAAACACTATGCAAAAAAACATCAGCTAATACCGGGCGGACAAATCACCATTGCCGGACATCGTTTTAGCATCACCGGAATCGGTAGCTTGCCCGATTATGATGCTGTTTTTCAGGAGCTGTCTGACAGTGTTGTAGAAAGTGAAAGCTTTGGATATGGGCTTGTAGTAGCAGCGGATTATGAAATGATGAAGGCAGAAGGATCGGCTATCAAATCAGAAAGCTTCACTTACGCTTATCGCTTAAACGGCGTCACCGATGATGACTCCTTAAAAGAACGGCTAAAGGGTTTTAACTTTGCGCCCAGTACGGTTGACGATCCCTATTTTCAGGACTACTGGAGCCGCACCGGCGGGAGAAAGGATGATCTTAAGGATGGTATTCAGGAGTTGCTGGATGGCTCCCAGGATCTGGAAGCAGGATTATCGGAACTGAGTGATGCTGGTGGTGAGCTGTTAAAGGCGACCGATACCATGGCCGAGACGATCACTGCCATGGCGGCGGCAACGGGCACTGCTTCGGCAGCAACGCGGCAGGGAATGGACAACTATCAGGACGGCTTATGGGACTATACTAATGGGGTAGACCAGGCTGCCGGGGGTGCCCTCGAGATGTCAGATGGGATTCGTGAATTGCAGCAAAAGACCGACACACTGACAGATACTTATTTTAAGAATGATCTGAGTAACCTGACAACTTTTTTGACAGCTGCAAATAACCCCCGAATAGCGGCCTCGGCCGATGATCAGGTGATCAATAAAATTGCCGGGCTGATTGCCGGGGTCATAGTGATGATGCTATTTACCTATATGATCTCTGTTTTTGTAATTCATTCGATTGATCGGGAGCGGCCGGTTATTGGGGCTCTTTATGCCTTGGGGGTGACCAAAAAAGACCTGATGCGACACTATCTCACATTGCCAGTAAGCATTGCTTTTTTAGGTGGCGTGATCGGGACGGCCATCGGCTACAGTCAATGGGGGGTTAATCTGCAAATGACTGAGTCGCTAAATTATTTTTCGGTTCCCAACCTGGCCACGGTTTATTCGCTACCACTGTTAGTCTACGGGATCGTGATGCCGGTGGTTGTGGCCGCTATTGTCAACGCCCTGGTGATTCGCAAAAAACTTTCCCAAAATGTCCTGGATCTGTTGTCCAATCGGGAAAACGATCAGCAGGCAGCGACGATCACCCTAAAACGCTTTGGCTTTGTCCGGCGTTTTCAAATCCGGCAGATGATCAGGGAGGCCAGGACCAGCCTGACGGTTGTTTTTGGTCTGTTTATCGCCTTGTTGATCATGATGTTAGGACTAAACTGCTATGCGATCTGTAGCCACGTCAGCATTGAGAACAAAGCCGATACCCGCTTCGAATACATGTATAGCTATAAGTATCCCACCGAAGCGGTGCCAGCGGGCGGGGTGGCCGCCTTTGGCAAAACCCTGAAAAAAGAAGTCTTTGGCTACAACCTGGATGTGACGCTTTTAGGAATTGATGCCAGTAATCCCTATTTTGATGCCGCGGTTACAAAGGGACAAAATAAGGTTATCATTTCTTCGGCAGTGGCCAGGAAATTTGGCCTGGAAGTCGGCGATATCCTGGTGTTGAATGATGAGGATGATGAAAAATTGGTAGCCTTTACGGTTGACGGGGTGACAGCCTACGCATCAGGGCTCTTTGTTTTTATGAATTTGGCAGATATGCGCGCGTATTTTGGTGAAACTGACGATTATTATAACATTATCTTTTCCGATCAGCCGTTAAATCTGGAAACCGGACGACTTAACAATGTCACCACCAGAGAAGATATTGTCAAGGGTGCCGATGTTTTTATTAGCCAAATGACCGCTTTGATTGTTACGATGGTGACAGTAGCTCTGATCCTGCTGGCGGTGGTGATGTATCTGATGATGCAGGTGATGGTCGATCGTTCCAGTTTTGCGATTGCCCTAATGAAGATCTTCGGCTATCGGGCTAAGGAACTCAGAAAGCTTTATATAAACGGTAATTTCTACGTCATTGCAGTAGGTGCAGTGATCAGCATTCCCCTGGCCAAATGGATGATGGATCAAGTCTACCCGATCCTGGTTTCAAATGTGGCAGTCGGCTTTAATTTGAGCTTTCCCTGGTGGCTCTATGCCGGGGTCTACGGTGTGATTTTATTTTTATATCTAGTCATTAATACATTACTCTTGCAGCGGCTTAAAAAAATAAGTCATGCGACTGTATTAAAAAATCGCGAATAAGGTAAATATTCTTAATAAAACAGATCCGGTAGTTGACAATTCCCATTGGAAAGGGTTATACTCACATAAACACAAGAAAATATTAATGTAAAATATTTAAACGAGATGAAATGCACCAAAGACAATAAAATAGTTGCGAATGGATGATGGCTACGGGAGAGTCTGCTTAAGTGCAGCACCGAAGGATTAAATTGATAGAATAGCTCATATCAGTGATGATCTCAGGTAAAGGGGACCGTAACCGGACATAACTCTGGAAAGCGTAGCACCGAAGGGGCAACTTCCGAAATGGAAGGAAACTCTCAGGTTAATAACAGAGCAGAAGGCGTAAGCCTTCTGTTTTTTTGTTTATAAAAAATCGGAATGGGTAAATTTCAGAGTGGGTATTGATTTTACAGAAACTAAACAAAGTGGAGGACAAAAAGATGAAAATTGTTGAAGGTTTAAAGTATTCAAAGAATCATGAGTGGGTAAAAGTTGAGGGCAACCTGGCCACCATTGGGATTACCGATTATGCCCAGCATGCCCTGGGTGATATCGTCTTTGTCGAATTACCAGAGATTGGTGATGTAATTGGCAAGGAAGAAGCCTTTGGGGTGGTGGAATCGGTAAAAGCGGCTTCAGATATCTACTTACCAGTATCGGGTACCCTTGTTAAAATAAACGAAGCTCTGGTTGATGAACCAGAACTGCTCAATGCCGATGCCTTTGAAAATTGGATGGTTTGTGTGGAAATGGATGATCCGGCGGAGCTGGATGAGCTGATGAGTGCGACAGAATACGAAACCATTTGTCAGGATTAACAGTCAGAAAACAGGAGATTAAGAAATGGGAAATTTAAAACGCACCCTCTTTTACGACAATCATGTCAAAGCCGGAGCAAGCCTGGTCGATTTTGGGGGCTGGGAAATGCCCATCCAGTATCCGGCTGGGATTGTCGATGAACACATTCATACCCGCATTAAATCCGGAATCTTTGATGTCTCCCATATGGGGCGATTCATCGTCTCCGGCAAGGAAGCGATCGCCTTTTTACAACATGTCTTAACCAACAATGTCTTAGCCCTGGATCTGCTTCAGGCTCAATACACGATGATTCAGAACAACGGCGGCGGAGCATTGGACGATGCTTATTTGTACCGCTTTTATGAAGACATCTATCTGCTGGTGGTTAATGCCGCCAATGCCGAAAAAGATTGGCAGCACCTGAACAAAGAAATTACCGCCTTTGATGCCCGAATTGTTGATCAGTCCGCTGAAATTGCGATGATCTCGCTGCAGGGACCAGACTCCAAAACGGTACTAAAAAAACTGACTGGCAGTGAGAATCTCACCGAACCAATTAAAAATGCTTTGGCAATTTTAGATTATCAAGGTGAGGACTTACTCATTGCTCGAACCGGCTATACCGGTGAACCGCTGGGCTTTGAACTTTTTGCTAAGGCCGATCAGGGTCCGGCAATCTGGGAAAAACTGCTTGAACTGGGTGCCATGGCGATTGGCCTGGGTGCCCGCGATACCTTAAGATTAGAAGCGGGTCTGCCTTTATATGGCCATGAACTGGGGCTTGATAATGACGGGAATGAAATCCCGATATTTTCTTGCCCGCTGGCTAAATTTGCAGTCAGCTTTGCCGCGGTCAAAGGTGACTATATCGGCCGGGAAGCTTTGGCGAATCAATATATTGGCTTTAAAAAAATTATGGAACGGGAGCTTTCAGATCTGTCCCATCTGGCTCGGATTGTCAGGCCGATTGCCATTACCGGCCGCGGCATTGCCCGGTCTGGTTGTAAGGTCTTTAAAGACGGCAAAGAAGTCGGCACGATTACCAGTGCCACCATGGTGCCCTATTTAAAGGCTGAAGGATACGGGCTGGATAGCAAAATCACCGACGAGAAAGCCATGCGAGCCATTGGCCTGGCCCTGATTGACGGTGATGTGGAACTAAATGATAGGGTAGCGGTGGACATTCGCGGTAAGCTGGTGCCGGCGGTGATTGCTCCCTATCACATGAAAAGCGATGCACCGCCTTTTGCCAGACCGATCCTTTATGGGGTCGAAGTGGAGCGTAAATTTGATAGTCCCCGGGATTATGAAACCAAGGCTCTAAACCTGCTGGAAAGAAGCTATGACAATACCATTTTAAGACAGCACGAGACCATCAACCTGATCCCCTCTGAGCAGACCCATTCTGCGGCGGTACGGTTATTGTCGGTGATGGATCCTTCCTTCCGTTACGCAGAGCACAAAAAGACAAAATCATTTTATGATTATGATGTGTTTTATTATCAGGGTACCGCCTTTATTGATGAGATTGAATATCTGTTGATGGAAGAAATGAAAAAATATCTGCGTTGCGCCGAGGTGGAAACCCGGGTGATTAGCGGGCAGATGGCCAATGTCGCGGTCTTTAGTGCCCTGATGGATTATAAAAATCGGGTCAACCGCAAGGTCGATGCCAAACGATTGGGTTATGTGATGAATAACCACATTATCCGCGGCGGTCATTTAAGTGCTCAGCCGATGGGTGCCCTCCACGATTACATCGCCGTCGATCCGCTTACAGAAAAAACGGCAGTGGTCAATTTTCCAGTGGAAAAGGACAACCCCTTCAAGATTGATGTAGCAGAAACCAAAAAAGTCATTGAACAATATAAGCCCGAGCTGATTATTTTTGGTAAGAGCATGGTTCTTCACAAAGAGCCTGTCCGGGAAATCCGGGAATTTGTCGATGCACAAAAGCTCAGTTCGATCATCATGTACGATATGGCCCATGTCCTTGGTCTGGTCGGAGATCATTTCCAGGATCCCTTTGCCGAAGGGGCGGAACTGGTCACCGGTTCAACCCATAAAACCTTCTTTGGCAGCCAACGGGGCGTCATCGCTGGAAATTATGACAAGGACGATTATAAGTATGGCTTCTGGGAAACCATCGAAACCCGAGCCTTCCCCGGCAGCGTCAGCAATCACCATTTAGGAACGATGCTGGGTCTGCTAATGGCGAGCTATGAAATGAACTGTTTTAAGGATCTTTATCAGAAAAATGTCATTGACAATGCCAAGTATTTTGCTAAATGTCTGGCAGATGAAGGTTTGGAAGTGGCAGGAGACCCGGCCATTTCCTATACGGAGACCCATCAGGTGGTGGTGCGAGTGGGTTATGGCAGCGGTCCCGAAGTGGCCAATCGCCTGGAAAATAATAATATTATCATTAATTATCAGGCTACCCCGGAAGAAGAAGGCTTTACCGCTTCTGGCGCGATCCGCATCGGGGTTGCTGAAATGACCCGGTTTGGTTTTAGCAAAGAAGCCTTTGCCGAAACCGCGTCTTTGATGGCGGATGTAATTTTAAGAAATAAAGATGTCAAAGAAGATGTCAAGCGGCTCAGAGGTCAGTTTACGAGTCTTAAATACTGCTTTGATGATGAAGACATTGCAGCACAGCTGGAAAAATTAAAAAATACGTTTTAAATAAAAAATAAGTTTATAAGGGGGAAAAAGCGTGTCATCCTATTTATCCCACACCAAAGAAGAACAACAAGCCATGCTCAAAGCGATGGGAATCGCTTCGATAGAAGAACTTTTTGCCGACATTCCAAAACACGTGCGTTTAAACCGCGAGCTTCAATTACCGCCAGCCCTATCAGAGATGGAGCTGACCAGTTATATGCAAAAGCTGTCACAGCAAAATGCCAACCTGGATGCCTATAGCTGTTTTCTGGGAGCTGGCGCCTATGATCATTACATTCCCAGCGTGGTCGGTAATCTGACTGCCCGACAGGAGTTTTACACGGCCTATACTCCCTATCAGCCAGAAATCAGCCAGGGTACCCTGCAGGCGATCTTCGAGTTTCAATCGATGATCTGCGAGCTTACCGGGATGGATATCGCCAATGCCTCGATGTATGACGGTGCCACTGCCCTGGCTGAGGCGGTCGCGATGGCCTGTAGTCATACCAGAAGAAATCAGGTGCTCATTGCCAGCACTGTTCATCCGGAGAGTCGCCAAGTCATCAAAACCTATGCCCGATACAAGGGCATTGAGGTCAAAGAGATTGACTACGACAATGGCAGTATCGATTTCGGCCGTCTGGAAGCCGCCTTATCAGATCAAACCGCGGCGGTGATTGTCCAGAATCCCAATTTCTTCGGCATTATCGAAGATCTGGGTCAGGCCGCCCAACTAGCCCACCACCATAAGGCGCTGCTGATTGCCAGTGTCGATCCGATTTCGCTGGCAATCTTAAAATCTCCAGGTCAATTGGCGGCCGATATTGTCGTTGGGGACGGTCAATGTTTAGGTAATCCGATTAGTTTTGGCGGCCCCGGTCTTGGTTTTATGGCCACCTCTAAGGCATTGATGCGAAAGCTGCCAGGCCGGGTCGTTGGTCAGACCACCGATCTTGATGGCAAGCGGGCCTTTGTGCTGACCCTCCAGACCAGAGAGCAGCACATCCGTCGGGACAAGGCTACCTCTAACATTTGCTCCAACCAGGCCTTAAATGCCTTGGCTGCGACGATTTATATGACAGTTCTCGGTAAGGAGGGTTTAAAAGAGGTAGCCAAGCTATGCTTTAATAAAGCCCACTATCTCCATGACCAGCTGGTCCAATCAGGAAAATTTACGCCCGCCTTTTCGGCTCCCTTTTTCAAGGAATTTGTCGTGAGTAGCGCCTGTGAGATAGAAGCACTGAATAATGCGTTGCTCTCAGATCAGATTATCGGCGGCTATGAGCTAGAGAAATCCTACCCTGAGCTAAAAAACGGCTGGTTGCTGGCGGTGACTGAAAAACGAACCCGAACCGAGATCGATAGTTTAGTAGAAAAGGCGGTGAATTATTGTGATTAAGAGCGAAGCACTGATTTTTGAAAAATCTGTTCCAGGCCGAAAAACCGACCTCTTACCAGTCTGTGATGTTCCCGAATTGGAGCTTGCCACCACCATCCCGGCCGGCTTTTTAAGGGCCCAGTTGCCGGAACTTCCAGAGGTCAGCGAAGTCGATACGGTCCGCCATTTTACGGCCTTATCGAAGATGAATCATGGGGTCGATTCCGGTTTTTATCCGCTGGGTTCCTGTACCATGAAGTATAACCCCAAAGTCAACGAGGATGTCGCCAAATATAGCGGCTTTGCCCGGATGCACCCCTACCAAGCCGAAAAAACGGCTCAGGGTTGCCTGGCGGTTTTATACCAAACCGACATCATGCTGGCAGAAATCACTGGAATGGAGCGGGTATCGCTGCAACCGGCGGCCGGTGCTCATGGCGAGATGGCCGGACTGATGATTATCAAAGCCTATCATCAGAACCGCGGTGACAGCAAACGACAAAAAATTGTCGTACCGGATTCATCCCATGGCACTAACCCGGCTTCAGCGGCGGTGGTTGGTTTTGATGTGATTGAAGTGAAATCCAATGCATTTGGTGGTGTCGATATTCCGTCACTAAAGGCGGTGATGAGTGATGAAATTGCCGGACTGATGCTTACCAACCCCAGTACATTGGGCTTATTTGAAGAAAATATTGCAGAGATAGCCCAGATTGTCCATCAGGCGGGCGGCCTGCTCTATTACGACGGTGCCAATATGAATGCCATCATGGGCAAGACCCGGCCTGGCGACATGGGCTTTGATGTGGTTCATCTTAATCTGCACAAAACCTTCAGCACCCCCCATGGTGGTGGCGGCCCCGGTTCAGGTCCGGTGGGCGTCAAAAAAGACTTGGTTCCATTTTTGCCTGGTCCGGTGGTGGAGCGGGCCGAGGATCGCTATTATCTGGATGATAACCGACCCTTATCGATTGGCCGGGTTAAATCCTTCTATGGCAATTTTGGGGTAGTCGTTAAAGCCTTTGCCTACATCCGGTCTTTGGGGGCTGCGGGTCTTCGGGAGGCATCTGAGATTGCCGTCCTTAATGCCAATTATATCCGCGCCAGACTAGAAGGTGATTACGAACTACCCTTTGGCAAAATCTGTATGCATGAGGTGGTTTTCTCGGCCCAGAAGCAAATGAAGTTTGGGGTTTCGGCCCTCGATATTGCCAAACGGCTGATCGATTTCGGTTATCATCCGCCGACGATTTATTTTCCCTTAATTGTCAAAGAAGCGATGATGATTGAACCGACCGAGACCGAAAGTAAGGAAACCCTGGATGAATTTATCGCGGCGATGCAGCAAATTGCCAGCGAAGCACAGACGAATCCGCAGCTTCTAAAGGAAGCACCTCATGATAGCATGGTAAAACGGCTCGATGAGGTCGCAGCAGTGCGAAAACCGCTGCTGCGGTATAATAAAGTCTAGTGGTGGATAATCCGATACAAATCGGGTATCAATAGCACGAGGATCAAAGCACGAGGATCAAAGCAGAATCAAATAGTGGTGCCTGAAAAAGTGGTTGCCCCAAAGTGGAGGTTGGCATGAATGTATTTGATATTATCGGACCGATTATGGTTGGGCCTTCTAGCTCCCATACCGCTGGCGCGGTGCGCATCGGTCAAATCGCCCGAGTGGTCGCAGGCGGAAAACCAGTTGCGGTGACCATTGAGCTTTATGGTTCCTTTGCCCAGACCTATAAGGGGCACGGCACCGACAAAGCGATTATTGCTGGCCTGCTGGGCATGGCACCAGACGATCAGCGGATTAAAGACAGCCTGGCGCTGGCCGGCCAGGCGGGCATGAGTTTTAAATTTAGAAAGTCCAGTAATCAAGCGGTTCACCCCAATACGGCCTTGATCTCAGCGGTTGATCAATTGGGCAAAAAAACAATTGTCCAGGGCTCATCAGTCGGCGGCGGCAGAATTGTTGTCAACCGGATCAATGAGATTAATGTCAAATTCAAGGGCGACTATTATACCCTGCTGATCCCCCACACCGATACCCCTGGGGTGATTGCAGCGGTAACCAAGCTGTTGGCGGATCATGGGATTAACATTGCCGAGCTCAATATGTACCGTTCCCATCGCGGCGGTGAGGCGATGATGGTGATTGAAACCGATCAGGCGGTCAAAGCTGAAGTGGTCAGTTTAATCGAAGCGGTCAAAACGGTAAAAAAGGCGGTATTAATTGAACCAATCTATTAGGAGCGAAAATGATTACTTATGATTCGATACAGGAACTGGCAGATAGGGCCAGAAAAAAGGGGAAGCGAATTTCGGAGCTGGTGCTTGAGGATCAGGCACTGCATATGGAACAGTCAAAAGATGAACTCGTTGAGCTGATGCGTAAAAGCCTTCACGTGATGGCGGCCGCTGCCAAAAGTGGACTCACGTCACGGAGTCTGTCGGCAAGCGGTTTAAGTGGTGGCGATGCCAATAAAATGAAACAGGTGGTTGATGGCGGCAGGTCGCTGAGCGGCAAGGTGCTGAGTGAAACCCTGGCAAAGGCCTTGGCGATTGCTGAAGTCAATGCCTGTATGGGCAGAATTGTGGCAGCGCCGACGGCCGGTTCCTGCGGGATTATTCCCGCCCTCTTGCTGACCCTAAAAGAAGAGCATCACTTGACTGAAGATCAGGTGGTGATGAGCCTTTTTACCGCCGCCGGTCTGGGCATGGTGATTGCCAAAAAGGCCAGCATTTCCGGCGCGGAAGGCGGCTGCCAGGCAGAATGCGGCAGTGCTGCGGCGATGGCTGCGGCGGCGGCGGTTGAATTAATGGGGGGCAGCCCGCAAATGAGTGCCCATGCCTGTGCGTTCGCCTTAAAAAGTGTGCTGGGTTTGGTCTGTGATCCGGTTGCCGGTCTGGTCGAGGTGCCTTGTATCAAGCGTAATGCCAGCGGTGCAGCCAATGCCCTGGTTGCGGCTGAGATGGCTCTAGCCGGGATTGAGAGCACCATCCCGGTCGATGAGGTGATTGGCGCCATGAAAGCCATTGGCGATGCGATGCCAAAAGCATTAAAAGAAACAGCCGAAGGCGGTCTGGCCGACACCCCCACCGCAAAGAAAATTGCCCGCGAGATCTTACGTTAAATACAGGGTGGGATAATCAGGTATTAACGGACTAGCAGGCAAAGCTGCGATTAGAAAGACCGGCAGGATTGATTCTTAATAAATAACCTTTAGGAATAATTGGAAATAAATTACACTGATTTTCATCTTTCTTTAACATATGCTTAAGTATGTGTAACTTTACAGAGAAAGTTAAGCTTAACACGCTAGAATTTGTCAAGTGATAAAGTTTCGACATCTTTTTCACTTCACGACTAGAGGCAGCGGTTCATCAACCCGCTGCCTTTTCTATGTTATTGACAAATCAGCAAAACAAACATAATATAAGAATACAGCAGCTAGTCTTATCAGAAAATAGCACGATCGACAGGTTCAGAGCGAGATCGGAAAGAAAGAGAGAAAAAATGGAAATTGATAATTACAAAAAAGTATGTGAATATTGGCGTCTGAAAGCGCTGGAGTTTGACTATCAAGAGCGCTATGCAGCGCTTGGCCTGCCCGGATACAATGAAAATAATTTACCGATAACTTACTTTGGCGTTGACTACGAAATTAACCGTACGGATGCCAGCATTACCGAGCTTAAAAGGCCGGAAGAAGAGGTCGACTTTTATAGCCAATCAGCTATTTATCATTTGTTTTATTTCTCAAAAGAAGCACCGAGAAATGCTAATAATTTTATTCCCCTCCATGAACTCAGAGGAGCGGCACCGTTTAGTCCGGCATTTAAAAAATCAACCCTGATTCCTTTTGCCAAAGCCTTTGAAGGTAAAACTGGCCAATTGATTGATGCCGCCGAAAAACTGGGCTTTGAACGATTGCCAAATTCTGACGCCGGATTTCAGGCGATGGCCTTTACCTGCATGCCAATCCGGTTTTTATTCTGGGATGGCGATGATGAACTTCCTGCCCAGGCAACCATCCTGTTTGATCAAAAGATTACCGATTTTACCCATGAAGAAACCGTCATTGGGATCGGCATGGATCTGGTCAACCGCCTTTTGGATGCCGCCGGTTTCAAGCGATTGGCATAGCCAATAACAGCGATGGTCAAAAACTTTCAAAAGTAGCCAGAGGATCTCGAAGCAGTGACCAAAAAAGATGATGCAAGGGTGGTTTCTTGTTAGTAGCCCAGCTCATTATATAGAAAAAGCGAGGCTCCCAGCTTTTGGTAGCTGCGACTTGAGGAAGAAGGACGTAAATGGAAAAAAACGATGACAAAAACAAATGGCCAATTCTACTCATTGTGGTCATGTCGACCTTTATGGCAACTCTAGATAGCAGTATCGTCAATGTCGCTCTACCCCAAATGGCTCGGGCGATGGATGTTGATACATCGCAAATCCAGCTGGTGGTAACCAGTTATCTGATTGTCATTGTGGGAATTATCCTCATTTTTGGAAAACTGGGGGATATGCTGGGTAAGACCAAGATCTATACCATCGGCATTGCGCTGTTTACCATCGGATCGCTGCTTTGCGGCAGCACCAGTGCTTTTCCGGTGTTGATCGGGGCTCGGATTGTTCAGGCGGTTGGTGCCGCTGCAACCATGGCCAACAATCAGGGGATCATCACCCAGGTTTTTCCGGCAGCTGAGCGCGGCAGGGCATTGGGTTTTGTCGGCACCGCCGTGGCATTGGGATCACTAGTTGGTCCCGGGCTGGGTGGGATCATTGTCGGAACCTCCAGTTGGGAATATATCTTTCTAATCAATGTTCCGGTGGGCGTGGTGGTACTAATTTTTGCCATCAAGTTACTGCCAAGAAGCAATCAAAAAGCAAAGGGTAAGCTTGATATGCTGGGAGCGGGGCTGTTTATGCTCAGCATCGTGCCATTATTTGTGGCATTGGGCCAGCTACAAGGTCTGGGTTTTGCCAATCCGCTGATTTTGACCGGCTTTAGCCTGTCAATGGTATCCTTTATTGCCTTTATCCGGGTTGAACAAAAAGGTCAAAACCCCTTGATCCCCTTGGATATTTTTAAAAATAAATTGTTTTCGTTGAGTATATTTTGTGCCTTTATTACCTTTGTAGGGCTTTTCTGCAACAATATTATTCAACCATTTTATCTTCAGGATGTGATGACCTACAAACCCGAGCAGGCGGGTTTGATTATGATGATTTTTCCATTGATTTTAACCGTGGTGTCACCGGTTAGCGGCCATTTATCCGATAAAATCGGATCGGAATGGTTAACTTTTATTGGTCTGCTGCTGATCAGTTTGGGTTTGTTTTTGATGTCAACCCTTTCTGAACAGTCGACACTGATGACCATGATTATCTTTATTGTTGTCTTATCGGTAGGCATGGGCTTGTTTCAATCCCCCAACAATTCACTGGTCATGTCAACCGTGGCAAGAGATCAGCTGGGGATTGCAGGGAGCATCAATGCCCTGGCCCGAAATATGGGCATGGTTTCAGGGATTGCCTTGGCTACCACCCTGCTTTACGGCAGTATGAGCGGAGAGCTGGGCTATCGAGTGACGGATTATGTCGCCGGTCAAAACGGCGCCTTTATTAACGGGATGAGAATCGTCTATATAAGTGCGGCTATGATCTGTCTGATTGGCGCGGGGCTGACATTTTTTCGGCTCTTAGGAAAAAAGTCAAAAGTGATCGATCAAGCCGTGACGAGCCAAAAGGATATAAACGCCAGACCGGAATAAGCAAACCGGAAAACAGCAGCTTGCAAAAGAATAAAGCTGTCAGTACGTTAGCCAGCTTGTTTTCCATTTAAGATCACGTGGCGGTCTGATGTGGATATAAAAATCAATCGATAAAACAATAATCACCAACCAAATCCGGGTAACCCATATTTGTGTTGGTGATTATTTTTTTACTTTTTTTCATCGCCTCATCGGGGTGCTGAAAATGTCTTAAAATTTGGCGGTGGTCGGCTTGATCAGAAGGCCAAATAACGAAAGATCATATAGACTGTTGCGATAATAATGGTCAGGATCATAAAAGGGAAGGCGACCCTGAAAAAGTGGCCAAAGGTAATCCGGTAACCTTGTGCCTCGGCAATCCCGATCGCGACGACGTTGGCACTGGCTCCAATAATCGTACCATTGCCACCCAGACAGGCACCTAGTGACAGTGCCCACCACAGCGGGTAGATGTCGATGCCAGAGAGCTGCCCCATTTCCGTGATCATCGGAATCATCGTGGCGACAAAGGGGATATTATCGATAAAAGCTGAGGCAATCGCAGAAACCCATAAAATCGACAGGGTCGTCATAAAAACATCACCATGGGTGAGCAAGAGTACATCCTTGGCCAATATTTCGATCACCCCGGTAGCCTCAATGCCACCGACCAGGATAAAGAGACCAATGAAAAAAAAGATGGTTTTCCATTCGACCTCATGAAGGATTTCTTCTGAGCTGATCCCTGAGAGAAAAACCAGGATAACCGCTCCTGTCAAGGCAATCGTCGGTGATTCAATGTGAAGTACGCCGTTGAAGATGAAGCCAAGAATAACAAGGCTAAAAACAATCATCGATTTGAGGAGTAGTGGCCCATCCGTAATCGCATCTTTTTCATTAACCGCTAAAACCTTAGCTTTGACCGATTCATCAGCGATTAAAACCTTTTTATATAAAAGTGCAAATAATATCGAAGTCAGTAAAAGAATCGGCAGCGCGATGATCGAATTATTGAACAGAAAGTCATTGAAGGTAAAACCGACCTGGCTACCAATCATAATATTTGGCGGATCACCAATAAGCGTCGCCGTACCGCCGATATTTGAAGCAAATATTTCAGCAATAATGTAGGGAATTGGATCAAGCTTTAAGTCTTTGGCAACGCTGAGGGTGACTGGGATAATCAGCAAAATGGTGGTTACATTATCAAGTAGTCCCGATAATACGCCGGTAATCAGGGAAAGCAGAATAATCAGACGCTGGGGATCAGCCTTAGAAATTTTTAGCACCTTGATCGCCAGATATTCAAAAACTCCGGTGCGGCGCATGACCATGACTATCATCATCATCCCGATTAAAAGCGTCACCGTATCAAAATCGACCGCTTCAATGGCAGACTCCTGATTAAGAATTTGCAGAATAATCATCAGCATTCCGCCGCCTAGAGCGACTAGGGTTCGGTCGAACTTATCCCAGATAATCAGGATATAAACAGCTATAAAAATAACAATCGACACAAAAAAATAAGAACTTTCGGTCATTTAACTTTTCCTCAACTTTCGATGTGAAGCAGCCAACCGATCCGAACATCAATTAATCGTCTGAATGCCATTTCCTATTATGGTGTTCACGGGGTGATTTGTCAATCGAATTTGTGTTTTTTTGAAGTGCATTATAATAAGAAGAAACTTTAACGTTTGCAGCTAGCGGTGATGAAGAGCGTTTATCAAATAGTGATTGCATTTTTAACTAAAAATCGGTATCATGAAGATAATCAATAATTCAGGGAGGCTCATATGAAAAAATTACTTGTTCCCATTGATGGCTCACCCATATCGATAAAAGCGGTAATGGAAGCAAAAAAACTGGCGGAAGCGCTCGGTTCGGATGTCGTTTTGTTGACGGTTGCCAACATCACTACCCCTAGCGGAACCGATGAGTCCAATCTACTAATCCAATCCGGCCTGGAAGTTCAAGCCTATGTATCGCAGTTTAAACTTAATGCAGAACGTCACCTTGCCGAAGCAAGGGAAATGCTAAAAGACCTGACCGTCAATGTCGAAACCGTTTTGCTGTACGGCGATCCGGCTGATCAAATCGCCGGATATCTCGATGAAAATGAGGTAGAAATGGTCATCATGGGCTCTCAGGGTGTTGGCATTTCACGCTTGCGTCAGGTGTTCATTGGTAGTGTCACCTCAAAAATAGTCCGCCATTCCAAGCAACCAGTTCTGGTCGTGAAATAAAAGACAAGAACAAAACGAAGTCGGTAATGATTGCAGATTATGATTATTGTCGATACAAAGCTGATGTGGCTAAGCATTGGCTTTGTGTTTTTTTTGGCTGATTGCTGGCGTCATAAAAATCAGCTGACGGTAAGCCATGAACTTAAACGAGACAAGCTTAGCCTTTCTTTTTCTGGCAGGCCTGGCAGTAATAAGTGCCTCGGCCACGAACCATTTCTTTGGTGATTGGCCCATCGCAAACCGGACAAACCTTTTGCATATGGACCTTTAACTGCATCTGAAACAAACCAGTAATGCCGTTGGCGTCAAAGGAATGAATGGTTGTTCCGCCTTGGGCAATGGCCTGCTCCAAGATTTCTTTTGAAACGGCGATTAATTCGGTTATCCGTTTTTTGCTGACCCGTTTGCCGGGGGTAGTGGGATTTATGCTCATACTAAAACAGATTTCATTAGCGTAGATATTGCCGATCCCAGTCATAATCCGTTGATCAAGCAGCAAGGTCTTAATTGGCAGACTGCTCCGATGGATTTTTTGGTAGATCGCTTCCGGATCGGCCTCCCATGGCTCGGGACCAAGTTTGGATAGCGGTAAATCATAAGGATAGGTTTCTTTACTGACCAGTTCTAAACGGCCAAACTTTCGGGTGTCCTGATAACGTAATGCGGTGCCATCACTAAAGACAAAGCTGAGGTGTTGATGCTTGTTGAGTGGCGCTGCAGCATCAACGAGATGATACTTGCCTTCCATCCGCAAATGCGAAACAAAGGCATCACGATCTAAAATGAAGACTAAATATTTGCCCAACCGATCGATATCGCGGATGGTTTGTCCAGTTAAGGTTGAGACAAAACGATTGCTATCGCCAACAATGATTTTATCGTAATGAACCTGGATTGCCTTAATCTCTTTTCCAATAACAAAATGCTTTAACGTTCTGCGAACCGTTTCAACTTCTGGTAATTCTGGCATAGTTTTTCACCTGCTTAATTGAGATTGTTTTTTAAAATGTTTTAAATTTTTTAAAAAGTTTCTAAAGTGCCGAAACTAAAATATTTCCCGCTGCTACCCTAGAAAGCAAATGTGAAAGGCTTATAGCGGTAGCTAGTCTGAGTATACACCAACAGAAAAAGGGCTGCAAATAAAAAAGTAATATTAAACCGCTAAAAGGATCGACCGCTTTGCAATCAACACGCTTCAAAAACAGGTATATTTCGGGCGAATAGAGACGTTTTATTTGTCATGCTTGCAACAACATGATACAATTAAAAAATCGGATGGTCTGTCGTATGATGGCGGGCGATCACTAATAAAACCGGTGTAATATAAAAAAAATAAATTGGAGGGAATGATG
>Ga0180017_100149_pt1 | contig 28584 bp, 25 predicted proteins | sample KR46_S_MetaG_FD_129674 | JGI IMG/M metagenome (GOLD analysis project Ga0180017, IMG submission 129674) | Groundwater microbial communities from the Olkiluoto Island deep subsurface site, Finland - KR46_S_MetaG | ecosystem: Environmental > Aquatic > Deep subsurface > Groundwater | place: Finland...
CCAATCCGCCGGCTACCCATCCCCACAACCCGCATAAAACCTGGATCGGCCCGGGGTAAAATGTTTCTGCCTCTGCCCTAAAACGCCCTATTTACTCCGGTTTCCGAGCATCGCAAATAGCTCAACAAAAGCTAACAAAATCGCCTTCGGAAAGAGTATTTCCAAATGATGAACGGTAAGAACAAGCCAAAAAAGTTGCGGGTGGGTGCCGTCCGGGTTGGTCGCCTGTTAACGGGATGGTATAGAGAGAACGTTTTTGGCGAAAGCTTATAGGTAGAATATGTGAAAAGGAGGTGAATTTTGTTATGGCTGACACAAACGTTAGACAGCAGTGGATTGGGGCTATTATCCGGTTTGTGGTTTCCGCCATCGTCCTGATGGTGGTCAGTTTCCTCTCCCCCGGTTTCGTCGTCCAGGGCGGGTTTATCGGCGCGCTGATTGCCGCTGCCGTAATCGCCATCCTGGGTTATCTGGCTGAAGCCCTGTTGGGTGACCGGATTTCTCCCCAGAGCCGTGGCCTGGTCGGTTTCATTACCGCCGCCGTGGTCATCTACCTGGCGCAGTTTATCGTTCCGGGACTGTTAACCGTAAGCATCATTGGTGCTCTTATCGCGGCCTTTATCATCGGTCTTATTGATGCTTTCGTACCCACTGTCCTGCGCTAGGTCTAAACAACCCCCCTCCGTGCGTAATTATGCGCGAGGGGGGTTTGTCATTTGCGCCTGCTATTTGCTGTTGCCCTGCTCCTCACGGCGGTGTTTGCAGCGGCGGCTTTACTGCCGGTTTCGCCGGAATTGGCCCGGGCCGGAACGGGTGCGGCCCTGGAGTGGGGCCTTAAGGATCACCGCAGGATTGTGGACCTGGCCCTGCCTGGGGTGAGCGACCAGGAGATCCGCCCGGGGGCGTTGCTGATGAAAACAGTGAGCCGTGCTGCGGGGGTTGATTTTACCGACCACCACCGACTGCTGATCTCTCAGTTGCCGATGCGCCCGTGTGAACCTGTGGTGGCGCTGCCGGCAGTCCGCTATGAGCCGCAAATGACGCACCTTTCCGATGACCGTCGGGAAGGGCGGATCCTGGTTGGGATCTACCACACCCATACTGGAGAGACATACAGCCTGACTGACGGTGTGGAGCGTTATGACGGTCGTCCGGGAGCGGTGGTCGAGGTGGGGCGGGAACTGGAGCGTGCCCTGCTCCAACACGGTGTGGCCGCAGCGCACACCGAAAAGATTCATGACGTGCCATATGCCACGTCCTACCTGGAGTCCTTTAAGACGGCGCAGGAACTGATGGACGAGCATCGTTCGATTCGGATCCTGCTCGACATCCATCGCGACAGCAAAAAGGCGCGTGAACACAATACGATGGAAATCGGGGGGCTGGAGTATGCCACGGTGCTGATCATTGTGGGGTCGGATGCGCGTCAGTTCTTCCCTGGTTGGCAGGATAACCTGGCGGTGGCCAAAAGGCTGGCAGCTGTGGCCCAGCGGATGTATCCGGGCCTGATCAGCGGGGTGCGGGTCCAAGAAGGACGGTACAACCAGTACCTTCATCCGGGAGCACTGCTTCTGGAAGTCGGTGCGGTCAACAACCATACCGAGGAAGCCCTACGAACGGCCGAATTATTGGCCGACGTCATTGCTGCGGTCTTGGATAATTGGGAATCTGAATGATAAGGAGTATCTGTTACAATGTGTATCTATCCTTTGCTGGCCTTGACCATGGTCGGTACCTGCGTCGTGTTCGGGACCCAAATCGTCCTGGATCACTTTAACAGAGCGGTTCTCCCGCCTGAACCACTGCGTGCAGTGGTGGTCGAACGCCTGGACGACCAACTGGTGCGGTGCGACATTCTTGGTGCCAGCCTCACTCTGAATGTCCCTGATAACATGGACAACCTTTGGACGGAGATCGAGGACGCTCCCAGAGCATCGCTGCCGGTACGGCAGTTCAACTAATGTTTTACACCGGCTGGGTGTCCCTGCTATAATAGCGTGGGGTGTTATGCAGATGAGCAGGGAACAGAGTCGCATTCGTAATTTTTGTATCATCGCCCATATCGACCATGGTAAATCCACTTTGGCGGATCGCCTTTTGGAGCATACTGGGGCGCTTTCGGCGCGCGAGATGCAGGAACAGGTGTTAGACAGCATGGATCTGGAGCGTGAACGGGGCATCACCATCAAGCTCCGGGCCGTTAGAATTATTCACAAGGCCGCGGACGGTCAGGAGTACCAGTTAAACCTGATCGACACTCCCGGCCACGTTGACTTTTCCTACGAGGTCTCGCGGAGTCTGGCCGCATGCGAGGGCGCACTGCTTGTAGTTGATGCCAGTCAGGGCATCGAGGCCCAGACCTTGGCCAATGTGTATCTTGCCTTAGATCACAACCTGGAGATCATTCCGGTGATCAATAAAATTGACTTGCCTTCCGCTAATCCCGACGAGGCCTGTGCCGAACTGGAGGACGTGATCGGTCTGGACGGTTCCACGGCCATCCGGGCCTCGGCGAAGACCGGCGAAGGCATTGATGCCATTCTAAACCGTATTGTCAGTGATGTCCCGGCACCGACCGGGGATCTCGAAGCCCCCCTGCGGGCCCTCATTTTTGACTCCCACTACGATGCATACCGAGGCGTCATCGCCTATATTCGGGTCATGGAAGGAAGCCTTCGGGAAGGCCAGCGGATCCGCATGATGGCTGGTTCCAAGGAGTTTGAGGTGGCCGAACTGGGCATTTTCCGTCCGGCACCGACTGCGGTGCAGGAGCTGAAGGCTGGAGAGGTCGGTTTTGTCGCGTCAGCGATCAAGAATGTTAAGGACTGCCGCGTGGGCGACACCATCACCGATGCCAGGAGGTCGGCGACGACACCCTTGCCCGGCTACCGCAAGGCGAAGCCGATGGTGTACTGCGGCCTTTTCCCGGTTGAACCGGGCGACTTTGACCGCCTCCGGGAGGCGCTGGACAAGCTTTCTTTAAACGATGCCTCCCTGATCTGGGAGCCGGAGACCTCGGTCGCTCTGGGGTTTGGTTTCCGGTGCGGCTTCCTCGGGCTATTACATATGGAAATAGTGCAGGAGCGGCTGGAACGGGAATACGGACTGGAACTGGTGACCACTGCCCCCAGTGTGCTTTACCGAGTGACTAAGCTAGACGGGGAGATTGAGGAAATCCAGAATCCCTCTCAGATGCCCGGAGCCGGACTGATCGAAAAGATGGAAGAGCCTTTTGTAAAGGCTAACATAATGATGCCCAAGGATTTTGTCGGTCCGGTGATGGAGCTGTGTCAGGACCGGCGCGGCAACTTCATTAACATGGAGTACATCAGTACCCAGCGCGTGTTGATCACCTACGAGATGCCTCTGTCCGAGATCATCTTCGACTTCTTCGACCGGCTGAAGTCCTCTACACGGGGATATGCCTCCCTGGACTACGAAGTGGTCGGGTACCGCCAGGCCGACTTGGTCCGGTTAGATATCCTGGTGGCGAATGAAGCGATGGATGCCCTGTCCCTAATCGTACACAAAGACCGAGCCTTCCACCGGGGGAAGGCCATCGTGGAGCGCCTGCGCGGCCTGATTCCGAGACACATGTTTGAGATTCCGATCCAGGCCGCCATCGGGCAGCGGATCATTGCCCGGGAGAGCATCAAGGCTCTGCGCAAGAACGTCTTGGCCAAGTGCTACGGCGGTGACATCTCCCGGAAGCGTAAGCTGTTGGAGAAACAAAAGGAAGGCAAGCGGCGGATGAAACAGGTCGGAGACGTGGAAATCCCGCAGGAAGCCTTCATGAGCGTACTCAGCATCGGAGACGAGAAGTAGTGAGCTGGGGCCTTTACGTGCATGTACCATTCTGCTTGGGCAAGTGCGCCTACTGTGATTTTGTTTCTTATCCCTTTGTCCAAGCCGAAGCCGGACGCTACCTTTGGGCGCTACGTCGTGAAATGGAACTGTGCCCCGCGACCGGAGAGTTGCCGCTGACAGCGCCGGACACCGTTTTCATCGGTGGCGGAACCCCCACGATCATGCCCGGCAAGTGCCTGGCCGACCTGATTCGCGATCTGGCCGCACGCTTCCGTTGGCCGGAGTCGGCCGAGGTCACTATCGAGGCTAACCCCGGTACCATCGACCGGTTGAAACTGGCCGGACTGCGTACCGCCGGGGTGAACCGGCTGAGCATCGGGATGCAGGCCGCATATCCGCAAACCCTGGCCACTCTGGGGCGCCGCCACACCTACGCAGACGTGATCGAGTCCGTACAGGCCGCCCGGGATACTGGTTTTACGAACCTCAACTTGGACCTGATCTTCGGTGTACCCGGCCAGACGCTGGACGAATGGCGCGCCACCATTGCCTTGGCCTGTTCCTTGGAACCCGAGCATATCGCTGCCTACAGCCTGGAAATCCCGGAGGGGACCAGGCTTTTTCAGTTGGTGGAACGAAGCGAGCTGGAGCCCTGTCCCGAAGAAACGGAGTTGGAGATGTACCAGTTGCTCCGACAGAACTTGGCCAGGCATGGTTACCGACAGTATGAGATCTCCAACTTCGCACGGCCGGGCCATAAGTGCTGGCACAACCTCCGCTACTGGCACAATGGGAACTACCTCGGACTGGGACCGGCCGCCCATTCCCACTTCAACGGGCACCGCTGGTCTAACCACTCCGAAATCGAGCGCTATGTCACCGCTCTGGATGCCGGTGAGTTCCCCCTGGCCGAAGATGAGCAGCTGGACCGGCGCACTCAGATGGCGGAGACAATGTTCATGGGACTAAGGCTTAAGTGGGGCGTGAACCTGCTAGCCTTCAGGGAACGCTTTGGGGTGAACGCCTCCGAACTCTACAGCGGCGAAATCGACCGCCTCTTAAGGCTTGGTCTCATCGAAATCGCCGACGATCACCTGCGCCTGACCGAGGTCGGACTTCCGGTGGCGAACATTGTCTTCGCCGAGTTTCTCTAGACCAACGACAACTTCACGACCAGCGCTGGGAATACTGTTACCATAGGCAGGAGGGAGCACGGGACAGGTCAGTTTTCCAACCGTCCCGCAACCAACAACCTTGTTGACAAATCCAGGGTGCAGTGCTATCTTATTTTTAGAGTTAGCACTCACCTCGTGAGAGTGCTAATAGAGGGGGCGAGACCCTGTGACTCTAGATGAACGCAAGAAGCGCATTCTCTGGGCCATCATTCAGGATTACATCGCCACCGCCGAGCCTGTGGGATCACGCACACTGGCTCGAAAATACAAATTGGGTGTCAGTTCGGCGACGGTACGCAATGAAATGGCTGACCTTGAGGAAATGGGCTTTCTGGAACAGCCCCATACTTCGGCGGGGCGTGTGCCTTCGCACCGGGGATACCGCTTCTATGTGGATCACCTGATGCAGCCGGAGAAACTGCAGGATAGCGAGAAAGAACTGGTCAGGGTCAGCTTTGAGACCAAGGTGAAGATGATCTCTGAGGTCATTCAGCGCACCGGTCAGCTGCTCACACAGCTGTCCAGTTACACGGCGATGGTTGTTTCGCCGTGCGCCAGCCGCACCCGTCTGCGCCACATCCAGCTAGTTCCGATGAGCCGGGGTCAGGCGATGCTCCTAGTCGTTCTGGAGCCTGGGATCGTTCAGCATCGGATGATGGAGTTGCCGCCGGATCTGACGGTGGGAGACCTAGAGATGATCTCTCGGGTAGTAAATGAGAAGATCAAAGGCTCGCAGATGTCGGACCTGAAGCTGACGATTATCCGCGAGATTTACGCCGAACTGTTGCGCCACAAGAGCCTGGTGGCCATGATGATGGACCTCATTGAGGATAGCAGTCGGTCTAAAGAGGACAGAATTTACCTGGGGGGCATCTTCAACATTCTCAATGAACCCGAGTTTAACAATGTCGAGCGGGTTAAGACCCTGCTCGGGATTCTGGAACAGGAAGAGTTGATTTGCAACATCCTGAACGATCAGGATCAGCCTGGGGTGAATGTCCGGATCGGTTCGGAGATCAGCTGTGAAGACATCAAGGACTGTAGCATGATTGGCGCCAACTACGAGGTCGACGGTCAGCGCATCGGTTCCATTGCTGTTTTGGGGCCCACCCGGATGCAGTATGCGAAGGCGATCAGTGTGGTGGAATACCTCACTGCGAACTTAAACGAAATTATGTCCAAGATGTACCGTTCCTAAAGGAGGATTATATTTTGAGTCTCAAGCAACAGGCCGCACATGGGGCGGATGTTAATGAAAAGATGGGCGCTCTGATCACCAACGCCGCCGCCGTGCGGGCGATCGCGGCAGCGGTAGAAGGCACCCTCGGCCCCAAAGGGCTGGACACCATGCTGGTGGACCGGTTCGGGGACGTAATCATTACCAACGACGGGGTGACCATCCTGACGCGGATGGAGGCCACCCACCCGGCGGCCCGAATGGTAATCAACATCGCCAAGGCACAGGAAGAGGAAGTCGGAGACGGCACGACTACGGCTACGATTATGGCCGGCCAGATGGTCGGTACCGGGGTGGAACTGGTGGCTCGCGGGGTTCCGGTTTCGCGGGTGATCGAGGGGCTTCGCCTCGGGCTGCGCTACGCGCTCCAGGCGATGCGGGAGGTGGCCATCCCGGTGGCCGGTCTGGATGATCCCAAGGTAGCGCAGGTGGCCCTGGTCGCCGGACGCGAACACAGCGATATCGCCGACCTAGTGGCCAAAGCCGCCGCCCTGGTAGGTGAGGAGAAACTCGCGGAGCGCAACTTTAAGCTCGCGGATATTGTGATGGCGCGGGAAGGGGCCGAGAACGAAGTATTCCAGGGCGTCATTGTCAACAAGCAGCGGATGAACCGGCAGATGCCGGAGCGTTTAGAGGATGTGTCCGTTCTTGTTGTGGACGATGCCCTGGAGCCCGAAGAGGTCGAGGATGAAGCCTTGGGAACGGAATCTGGTTTCGCCCGCTATATGGTTCTGCAGGAAGAGTTTCGGTCTAACCTGCAGAAGGTGGTGGATCTGGGGGTAAACCTGGTCCTGGTTGACCGCGGGGTGTCCGACCTGGCGGAGGAGGTTCTGACCGATGCCGGGGTCATGGTGATCCAACGGATACTGAACAAGGAACTCCGCCGGGCCACCGAGCACAGCGGAGCGCGGATGATCAAGCGTACCGGTCTGAAGAAGCCGGTCGAGGAACTGGCCGCCTATCTGGGGCGGGTGCGCCTGGCCGAAGACGATGAAAAGCTGAAGCAGGTCTGGCTGCGCGACGGGGGCGGCAAGCCGATGGCCACGATCGTGGTCGGTGCTGCTACCGAGGAAGTGGTCGGTGAGCGTGAACGGATTGCCAAGGACGCTGCCGGAGCCGTCCAGGCTGCCATCAAGGGCGGCGTGGTTCCCGGCGGAGGCGCTACGGAACTCTGGGTCGCCCGGCAGGTGGAGTGCATGCGGCCTAGCGTCAAAGGAATGGCTGCGCACGGTGTGGATTGTGTGGTAGAGGCCCTCAAGCGACCGATGGCTCAGATTGTGACCAACGCCGGCTTCAATCCGCTGGAGAAGATCGGCGACGCCGTATCCGCCCAGGCGGAAAGCGGTCGCCCATCACTGGCGATCGATACCGATACCGGACAGGTGGCCGACATGCTGGAAGCGGGAGTGGTCGACCCGGCCCTGGTCAAGACGTACGCCTTGCGTGCGGCAGGGGAGATCGCCGAGGCGATCCTGCGGATCGATACGATTATTAAGAAACGTGAGGATTCTCAGAATGACAAGGGGGCGGACAATGGGTAAGAAGGGAAAACATTGGCCGGAGACCGGACAATCTGAAGATCCGGCCGTTAAAATGAGCGAAGGTGCCCCGGCTGATGGGGATATGCACCAGGACAGCCCTTCTGAACAGGCGGGCACCGGATTGCCGGATGATGTCCCGACCTTAAAGGAGATGCTGGCCAAAGAACAGCAACTACAGGATGAGTACCGCGGGCGGCTGGTGCGTCTCCAGGCCGACTTTGATAACTTTCGGCGGCGGACCAGGCAGGAGAAGGAACAGTGGTTCCGGCAGGCCTCGGAGGACCTGGTGAACTCCCTGTTGCCCGTCCTGGACAACTTTGAGCGGGCGCTCAAGGCTCCCGGCGGAGACCTTCAGAACTTCACCATCGGGGTTCAGATGATCCAGCGGCAGCTGGATGAGGTTCTGGCCGAACACGGGCTAGAGGCGATAGTCAGCGAGGGTGTTGACTTTGATCCGGAGTGCCACGAGGCCGTGGAACGGGTCGCTGTTCCGGACCGATCCGACAACGCCGTGGTCGAAGAACTGCGCCGCGGATACTATTATAAGGGAAAAGTTTTGCGCCCGGCAATGGTGCGCGTTAACCAAAACAATTAAGTGCAGATGAGCGGGAGGTAATAAAAACAATGAGTAAAGTAATCGGTATTGACCTGGGAACCACCAACTCCTGTGTGGCAGTGATGGAGGGCGGCGAGGCGGTAGTTATCCCTAACGCTGAGGGTGCCAGAACCACACCGTCGGTAGTCGGCTTTTCCAAGACCGGTGAGCGGCTGGTAGGCCAGATTGCCAAGCGGCAGGCCGTTTCCAATCCGGACCGCACTGTCACCTCGATCAAGCGCTATATGGGTACCGATCACAAGGAGACCATTGATGGCAAGAACTACTCGCCGCAGGAGATCTCGGCCATGATTCTAGGCAAAATGAAAGCCGACGCCGAGGCCTATCTGGGCGGTAAGGTCGACAAGGCCGTGATCACCGTCCCGGCCTACTTCAGCGATGCCCAGCGCCAGGCCACGAAGGACGCCGGGAAGATCGCCGGCCTGGAAGTGCAGCGGATTATTAACGAGCCCACCGCGGCGGCGCTCGCCTATGGTTTGGATAAGGATAACGACCAGACCGTCCTCGTCTTTGACTTGGGCGGCGGCACCTTTGACGTTTCGATTCTGGAACTGGGCGGGGGCGTGTTTGAGGTCAAGGCGACCAGCGGCAACAACCGCTTGGGCGGTGACGACTTTGACCAGCGCGTGATGGACTGGTTGGCCGACGAGTTCAAGAGGGACAGCGGCATTGACCTGCGTAAGGACAAGATGGCCATGCAGCGTCTGAAGGAAGCCGCCGAGAAGGCCAAGGTCGAGCTTTCCTCGGTGCTGACCACCAACGTTAACCTGCCCTTTATCACGGCTGACGCTGAGGGGCCGAAGCACTTGGACATCACCCTGTCCCGGGCGAAGTTCGACGAATTGACCTCCGACCTGATCGAGATGACCATGGGCCCGACCCGCCAAGCGATGTCCGACGCCGGATTCGATCCGAAGAACATCCACAAGATCCTGCTGGTGGGCGGTGCCACCCGGATGCCCAGTGTCCAGGAGACTGTGAAGCGCTTCTTCGGCAAAGAGCCCCACAAGGGCATCAACCCGGACGAATGCGTGGCCCTCGGTGCCGCGATCCAGGCGGGCGTACTGGCCGGTGAGGTCAGCGACGTGGTGCTTCTGGACGTTACACCGCTCTCTCTTGGTATCGAGACGCTGGGCGGGGTGTTCACGAAGATCATCGAGCGGAACACCACTATCCCCACTTCGAAGAGCCAAATCTTCACCACAGCGGCCGATAACCAGCCGTCTGTCGAGGTGCACGTCCTGCAGGGTGAGCGTCAGATGGCGGCCGGCAACCGTTCGATGGGCCGTTTCCACCTGACCGACATTCCTCCGGCACCGCGCGGCATCCCGCAGATCCAGGTCACCTTCGATATCGACGTGAACGGTATCGCGAACGTTTCCGCGAAGGATATGAGTACGGGGAAGGCCCAGAGCATTACCCTTACCGATTCCACCGGCCTGAAGGATGATGAGATCAACCGGCTGATCAAGGACGCCGAGAAGTTCGCTGAGGAAGACCGGAAGCTAAAGGAACAGGTCGAGACCCGCAACAGTGCGGACGCGGCGCTCTATCAGGCCGAGAAGACACTGCGCGAGTTCCGTGAGAAGGCTGATCCTGGCCAGGTGCAGGAACTGGAGACGGCGATGGAGGAGTTGCAGGAGGCGCTCAAGGGCGATGACTTTGAAAAGATCAAACAGAAGAGCGAAGAAATGAACAAGCCCCTCCATGCCATCACCATCGCGATGTACCAGCAGCAGGCCCAGCAGGCTCAAGGGGAGCAGGGGCAGCCTGGACCCGAGGAACCGGCCGGAGATGCGGACGCAGGCCCGGAAAACAAGGACAAAACGGTGGACGCCGATTTCGAAGTAAAGTAGAATGTAGCAGGGGAGGCGCGCCTCCCCTGCATACTTCATAATATGGATAAGGTGATTTGTTAATGAGCAAGCGGGACTACTACGAGGTTCTCGGAGTGTCTCGGGACGCCTCTGCCGAAGAGATAAAGAAGGGCTACCGTGCCATGGCGCGTAAGCACCACCCCGACGCCAGCCGTGAAGACCCCAACGCCGCCGACAAGTTCAAGGAAGTAGCCGAAGCCTACGCCGTGCTCAGCGATACCAACCGGCGCGCCCAGTATGACCGCTTCGGCCACGCCGGCCAGAACGGCCAGGGCTTTGACTTCGGCGATTTCGATTTTCGGAGTGCCGGATTCGATGTTGGTGGTTTTGGCGATCTTTTCGAGATGTTCTTTGGCGGCGGTGGGCGTGGTCATTACAGCCCGGAGCGCGGTCAAGACCAGCGCTACAACATGGAACTGGAGTTTAACGAGGCCGTATTCGGCGTTGAAAATGTGATCCGTATCCCGCGCAACGAAAACTGTGAGGAGTGTGACGGCTCCGGTGCGGCACCGGGAACCTCCCCCGTCACCTGTGAGCAGTGCCGGGGGCAGGGCCAGGTCAAATATGCCCAGTCCACACCGTTTGGCCGAATTATCCAGACCAGGGTCTGTGACCGTTGCCGGGGGCAGGGCAGCGTTATCGAAAAGCCTTGTCCCGAATGCCGCGGTGCGGGGCGGATCCGCCGGATGCGTGACGTGACTGTAAAGGTGCCTGCCGGAGTGGACAATGATTTCCGCCTGCGGCTCGTCGGAGAGGGTGAGCCTGGAACGCGGGGAGGCCCGCCGGGAGACCTGTATGTGTACATTTCAGTCAGGGACCACGAGGTTTTTGAGCGGGAAGGCAACAATGTGATCATGGAACTGCCGATTACCTTCGTGCAGGCCGCCCTTGGTGCCGAGGTCGAGGTTCCGACTCTGGAAGGCAAGGCCAGTATCAAGATTCCGGACAGCACCCAAACGGATACGGTATTCCGGATGCGCGGGCGGGGCGTCCCGTACCTCAACGGTCGCGGCCGGGGTGACCAAATGGTGCGGGTGACCGTCGTCACGCCGACCAAGCTCAACGAGCAGCAGAAGGAACTCCTGCGTGCCTTTGACCAGGCGGTGATGGGCAAGAAGGTGGCCGGTGTGGAGCGGGGCAAGAAGGAAGACAAGGGCTTTTTAGGCAAGGTCAAGAAGGTTAAGGACCAAATTATCGGATAGACATCGGTCGTATTAAGAAATATCTATCCCTTTTCGATTAATGATGGTGCCCAGACAGTCTTATACGGAGTATAAAGTGACTCATTCATAGAGAAAAGAGTGATCGTCTGTGCGGTGGACTACAATCGGTGTCCAGGTGCCTGTTGAGCACGCCGATGCCGTGAGTAATGTGTTTTTTGAAGCGGGGAGCGGCGTCCAGACGGACGAACCCGCTTCTTCGTATTCTGCGAACCTGTACATCAAGGGTTACCTGGCGCAGGAAGGTGACTACCAACAGATCATTGAGACCATCCGCCAGCGGGTAGCTGCTGTGCTCGGCGCTCCGGTAGAACTTGAACTCGGTGACATTGAAAACGAGGACTGGGCCGTTTCCTGGCGCGAAGGATATAAGCCTTTTCGGGTCGGCCGACGTCTGGTCGTCAAGCCCAGCTGGGAACAGGTCAAGACTGAGCCTGATGACCTGGTCATCGAACTCGATCCGGGGATGGCCTTCGGTTGCGGCACCCATCCGACCACCGCGACCTGTATGGTCTTTTTGGAGAAATACCTACGCCCCGGGGTGCGGGTCTACGATGTCGGAACCGGCTCCGGGATACTGGCCATAACGGCATCGCGCCTTGGAGCCGCCGAGGTCTACGCCGTGGACGAAGACCCGATGGCCGTGCGTGTAGCCCGCGAAAACATCACCCAGAACGGCCTGGAGCATCGGATCAAGGTCGGGCTGGGGGATATCCTCGATCAGGTTGACGGCCCGGCCGACATCATTGTCGCCAATATCCTGGCCGAGGTTGTAATCCGGCTGTTGCCGATGGCCAACGCCAGGCTGGCCCCGGGCGGGTTGCTCATCGCCGGAGGCATCAGCGCCCCGAAATCGCCGGATGTTTTCGAAGCCATGGAACGGGAAGGCTTTGAACAGGTCGATCTGGTAAACGTCGACAACTGGGTCGCGATCGTGGGGGCTAAACGGTGAGGGTGCCGCGTATATTTGTCAGACCTGAGGACTGGAACGGCCGGGAGACCGTCCACGTGGGCGGGGAAGTTGCCCGGCACATCACCCGTGTGCTGCGCATGGGGGCAGGTGCGGAACTGGTGGTGCTCGACGGTCAGGGCGGAGCCTACCGGGCCGTGATCCGGGAACTTGTCCGGGACGGGTTCACAGCGGCGATCACCGGGATGGCCGAGGCGAACGGGGAGCCGGAGGTATCGATCACCCTAGTGCAGGGTCTACCCAAGGGCGACAAGATGGACTATGTGGTGCAGAAGGCGACCGAAGTCGGAGTGTCCCGGATCATCCCTCTCGCTTCAGAGCGCTCTGTGGTACAAGCCCGTGAGCAGCGGTGGGACAAGAAACGGGAGCGTTGGGAGCGGATTGCCGCGTCTGCGGCCGAGCAGGCCTTCCGCCTGTTAGTCCCAAAGATCCTGCCGGTAATGACCCTGCCTGAAGCTCTCGACTCCATCAACCCCGAGGCGTTTATCATTTTCCCCTGGGAAGAAGAACGGGAAAACTCGCTCAAGACACTGCTGCGCAGTCACCCGCCCGCTTCGGAAGTGTACATCTTCATCGGGCCGGAAGGCGGATTCACCGAGAATGAAGCCCGCATGGCCTCCGACCGGGGAGCCCACCGGGTCACCCTCGGCCCGCGCATCCTGCGCACCGAGACCGCCGGCCCCCTAGCCACAGCCCTAGTCCTATACGAATGGGACACCTAGCGCAGGAAACGGGGACAGGCTACTTTTTCACGCAGGATGATTATGTTGTTTTAGCATGTGTTGCTTATCCTTAGGTAGACAAGGTTATCAGTATACTGAAGAGAAAAAGTTGCCTGTCCCCCTTTCCCGATCCAGACTAAGGAAGTTGAGGCTTTTTGAAAACAGTAGCATTCCACACCCTCGGGTGCAAAGTAAACCAGTACGACTCGCAGGCCCTGGCCGGGATGTTCATTGACCGGGGCTACCAGGTCGTGCCCTTTGAAGAGCTGGCTGACGTCTATGTGGTCAACACCTGCACCGTGACCAACGTCGGCGACCGCAAGTCCCGCCAGATGATCCGCCGGGCGGCGCGCACCAATCCGGAAAGCATTATGGTAGTCACCGGCTGTTACGCCCAGGTCGCCGGTGCGGAGGTCTCGGCCATCGAGGGCGTGGATCTGGTGGTTGGTACTACCGGCCGTGAGTCTCTGGTGGACGCCGTTGAAGACCTGGCGGGGCAGCGCGGGCTGCGCAATCTGGTCGGGAATATCGAAGAGGCAAACCACTTTGAGGAGATACCGGCGTGCGGTCAGGGCCGAACCCGCGCCTACATCAAGGTGCAGGAGGGCTGCCGTGACTTCTGTACCTACTGCATTGTGCCCTATGCCCGCGGTCCGCTTCGTTCACGCCCAGCAGACGGGGTGCTTGAACAAGCTCGCCGCCTGATCGAATCCGGTTTCCAGGAACTGATCCTGACCGGAACCCACCTGGGAGCCTACGGTCGTGACTGTCCGGCGGAGGGAACGCTGGCGGACCTCGTCGCCCGGCTCGCCGTTACACCCGGTCTGGCTCGCCTCCGCCTCAGTTCCGTGGAACCGGCGGACATCGAGCCCGATCTGATAGACGTGTTGGCCAAACACGATACGGTGTGCCCCCACCTGCACATTCCACTGCAGAGCGGCAGCGACAGCGTACTGGAACGCATGGGCCGCCGCTATGACACTGCGGATTTCGCCCTCCTAGTGGACGCCGTCAGACGCACTGTTCCGGATGTGTCCGTGACCACGGACGTGATGGTGGGCTTTCCCGGTGAGACCGCAGAGGAATTTGATCAAAGCCTGAGGTTTGTTGCGGAGATCGGATTTGCCGGTTTACACGTGTTCAAGTATTCCCCGCGTAAAGGAACTCCCGCAGCGGACTATCCCGATCAGATCTCGGGCGATGAAAAGGAAAACCGGAGCCGGAAGATGATCGCCCTGGGAAAGAAATTAAAGACCGAGTTTGCCGGCCGTTATGTTGAAAAAACCGTGGAGGTTCTAGCCGAAGAGACTGTCGGAGAAGGGCTTTGGACGGGTTATACGCCGAACTATATCAGGACCGTAGGCAGCGGTCAGGGTGAATATGAGGGCAAAATAATAAAAGTAGCCGTTAAACGTGTTGAACAGGGTAATTTGAAGGGAATAATTTATGATTAAGAAGGAATTATCCCTGTCTGTGTCAAATAGAATTGAGGCGGAATACCCAAGGGGGGGTGGTCGCGTTGCAAGACTGCATCTTTTGCAATATAGTTAACAAGGAAGTTCCGGCGGATGTGGTGTATGAGGACGGGGACGTCCTTGCCTTTAAGGACATCAATCCACAGGCGCCGTTTCATATTCTGCTGATTCCGAAGAAGCACATTCCGACGTTCTTTGATATGGAAGAGGGAGACGAACGGATTCTTGGGAGACTTCACGAGGCGGCAGTGCAGGTTGCACGCGACTTCGGTTTAACCGAGTCGGGTTTCCGTCTGGTTTCCAATTGTCGGGAAGGGGCGGGCCAAGTCGTGTTCCACATTCACTACCATCTGCTCGCCGGACGCGAGTTAAATTGGCCTCCCGGCTAATTGACATCTATTTTTAGGGGTGCTATACTATACAGCATGTTTTGCCTAAGACGTGGACTGGTGGAGGGAGGGATACAGGGTGGCCGAAGTCAAAGTTGGTAAGCACGAAACGCTTGACAGCGCCTTGCGTCGCTTTAAGCGCACCTGCCAGAAGGCAGGCGTTTTTGCCGAAGCCAGGAAGCACGAACACTTCGAAAAACCAAGCGTGAAGCGGAAGAAAAAGTCGGAAGCAGCGCGGAAGCGCAAGACCAAGAAATTCTAGGAACCAACCAAAACCCCCTCCCACAAAACAAAGACTGTCAAGCCCGGAGCAATCCGGGCTTCAGTTTTTTGGGTTATTAGAGCCTTGCCAAAGCAGGGTTTTTCTGCGTCTTTGTCGAAGTCTGGAAACTGAGGAAAGGCAAGGAAACAAGTTCTGTCTATACAAAAGAACTCCAATTCAAAAACATAATTTATTTAATGATGACAACTAGTGTCATTTAAAGGTTGTATGTTTAGGGTAGTAATCAGTCCTTCTACATCTTCTCACCATAATCCCAGCAATGATTTCAGCATTTAACAACTTGCACAGCCCTTTTGTAATCTTGGATCTTGTTGCCGTTTGTGTAACCAGTATCTTGGTTTCGTTTTGGGGGTGGTCTATATAAAGACAGAGTACTTTGCTCATACCGAGTCTAAAGGCGGAATTAAGGAACCTGTTTTTGACCATTTGCTGGCGGTGACGGATCTCAGTGAACGGTTTGCTGCTGTTTGGGGCTGCGGGTCGGAGGGGAGGTCGGCCGGTCTGTTCCATGACTTGGGGAAATACACGGATCTGTTTCAGAAAGTTCTCCGACGGGAGGCTTTCCATATTGACCACGCCTCGCCGGGGGCTTTTGCACTGTTGAAGATCCAGAAAAACAACGCTCTGGCCGCCGCGATAGCGATTCAAGGCCACCACGAGGGACTCATAACCGGTGCACCACTTAGTTTTGTGAGCCTGATTGACCTCCGCAAACAACAAGGGTACAACCAGAAACAGTACTCATCAACCGATGTACCCGAACTACTATCAATGTTTTCGAATGACGGAGGAGAACTCCCGGTTATCGCTGGAAGCAGATACCCAGAATGCTGCAAGAAACAACAACACATTTCCGCAATGATGTACGTCCGTATGTTGTACTCGGCTCTTGTGGATGCAGACTATCTTGCCACGGAGGCGCACTTTGCCCGGGAGGGCAAAGAATATCTTTATCGACCAGAGAGCGACGCATTGGATGCGGATGCAGCGATGCAGTGCTTAGCTCAATACCGGAATAATGTCAAAGCCCAATCAAATGCGGATCCGTTAGTGAACAAGATGCGCGACGACCTTTATAATTGTTGCCTCGGGGCTGGTTCTTTTCCACAGGGGAGCTTTACACTTACCGCACCGACTGGTTCGGGCAAGACTCTTGCCGCCCTGGCCTTTGCTTTGGAGCACGCCCGAACACACGACCTTCGCCGGGTTATTTTTGTTCTGCCGTACCTGAATATCATTGAACAAACAGCCGCCCATTACGAAGAAATTCTTCACCGCGTTTCTGATAAACCCCTTCTTCTGCAGGATCATAGTCTTTCCGAAACACCCGAAGAGGACCAGACCCGTCTGCTAGCGGAGAACTGGGATAGCCCCGTAATCATTACTACCACGGTAAAGTTCTTTGAGGGGCTATTTGGCAACCGCTCCACGGTGTGCCGGCGGTTACACAACATCTCCCGCTCTATCATCGTTTTTGATGAAGCTCAGTCTATGCCTTCCCGACTAGCCGTACCCACTTTGGCAGCCGTTGCCGATCTTACAGCTCATTATGGTTGCAGCGCAGTATTTTCCACCGCCACTCAGCCAGCCTTTGATGTACTGGCACCCGAGGTCGAAGAAATGTGCGGCGTGCCGTGGTCCCCACAAGAAATCGTTAACGATGGATTAATTGCACCAACAAAACGGGTTGATGTACACTGGCCGGAAATTAATGAGCGGGTCGACTGGGAGGTCATTGCGGCACAGGTCTTGGAACATCGCAAGGCCTTGGTTATCGTCAACCTCCGCCGCCACGCGGCCCAACTTTTCAAAATGGTTAAAGAGGGCGACAGAAACGGGATATATCACCTGTCAACGAATATGTGTCCTGAGCACCGCAAAAAGGTGCTGGCGAAGGTGAGGCGGAGGCTAGCGGATCCGGAGGCTAACTGCATACTTGTGTCAACACAGTGTATAGAAGCTGGTGTGGATGTGGACTTCCCGGTGGTGTTCCGCTCCTTAGCTCCCATGGATGCAATCATCCAGTCAGCCGGGAGGTGCAACCGAAACGGCAAATTGGAGAAAGGACAGTTATTTGTCTTTCAGCCGGTACTGGACGGAAAGCGGGAGTATCCAGATGAGACGTATGCCAAGGGGGCGTCCGAGGTAAAGTTAATGCTTCACCAAAGCCGGCACATCCCTGGATGGGTTGATATTGAAAGCCCGACTACGGCAAAGGAATACTATGCAAGAATTTTTGCCAGCAGTGCAATAAGGAATGAAGAGCTGAACGAGGCCATTAACGCCCTTGCTTTTGATGAGACGGCGCGCAGGTATAGGTGGATACAGCAACACGGCGTTAACATATTGGTTCCTTTCCTTCCCCATTTGAACACTTACAATTCATTGTGTAGTGAGGCGCGTGAGGGCAAGATCACTCGGAGCTGGATTACCAGAGCCCGAGTGTTAGCGGTTAATACCTCCCTAAGTAGGAACTCAAGGCTGTACGACTTGTTGGAGCCGGTGGTTAATAAGCGGGCTGGACAGAAGGAGCAGACAGGATGGTACATTCTCCTTCAGGAACAGGCGTACAGTGACGAAATCGGGTTAAGTATAGAGGGGGTGGAAGTGGATTACACTGCCTAATCGATGAACACGGAAGGATAGACAGTAGATGAATATCCGTGAAAAGGAGGTGAAACAACAATGAGCACCTTTGTAGTGGACGTCTGGGGTGACCTGGCCTGCTTTTCCCGGCCGGAGACCAAGGTAGAACGGTTCAGCTACCCCATAATAACCCCCTCTGCAGCTCGCGGCGTATTAGATGCAGTTTATGCAAAGCCTCAGGAGTTTGGCTGGCGCGTTGACAAAATAGAACTGCTGGCGCCTATCAGCTACATTGCACTTAAGCGTAACGAAGTTAAGGAGAGAATTAGTGAGACCAGGCTCATTAAGGCTATGAAGGGCGCCGAGGCTCCGCTCATAGTGTCCGATGCTACTGCCGACTATTCCGGAACGGATCAGGAAGGCAGAACGCAGCGGCAGACTATGGCCTTAAAAAACGTGGCCTATCGGATACACGCTCATATCCACCCCCGTCCCGGAATTGAAAACAGACTAAAGGCTCTGATTCAGCAGGCCCGGCGCAGGATCGAGGCTGGGAAATGTTTTTATCAGCCCTACTTGGGCTGCCGAGAGTTCGCAGCCTATTTCGAACCGGCATCGGACCGTCCGGTGTACGAATTTACCGGAGACGTCGGTTGGATGGTCTACGATGTGTTCAATCTGGATGAAGTAGTGATTGATTGCGGCAGCCCATATGTAAGCGTCTTTTATGCCCGTATCGAACGTGGGGTGATGGAAGTTCCTCCTTGGGAAAGTGACCTGGTAAAGAAGCCATAGAAAGGGGGTGATGCTGTGCTGCATGAACTAGCGTTGTATGCTGAAAAGAATCATCTAAGCCTTCCGCCTGGTTTCAAAGCTAAGACATCTAGGTGGACAGTATTGCTGGGGGATGACGGCAGGTTAATCAGTGTAGATAAGGATCAAATGGACTTTCCCATCTGTCCTGATCTTAGTCAACCTGAGCTTATCGCCGGCGGAAAGACTCGCAGCCAGTTTCTTGTAGAAACTATCAGCGTAGTATTGGGTACAGGGGCTAAACAGAAAGAAGCAGATAAACACCGTTTTTTCATTGACATGTTTCGGGATGCCACTAGCCACGAACTCCGTTTAGGCCTTTGTGCCGACCTTCTCGAGAATCCTCGTGATATTAGCCTAATCCAGGCAACACTTACCACCCAGAAAGCTAAGCCGATAGACAAAATCACTTTTAGGGTTGGAGAAACGTACTTGGTTAATACCGACACTTGGCATAGGTGGTGGCAGGAATTTAGAAGCTCTCTGGCAAGTGTCGGAAGTGATAATAGACCGGCGATGCGTTGTTTGATGAGTGGTAAAGCAGTAACTCCCGCTGAAAAGCACTTTAAGATAATGGGTTTATCGTCTGTAGGAGGGCAATCTGCTGGATCTGTATTGGTTGGGTTCGATAAGGATGCTTTTTCTTCCTATGGGCTTAAGCAGTCTCTAAATGCTGCCTGCTCCGAGGAAGCCGCCGCCGCCTATCGAAACGCACTTGAACACTTAATGAAAAAGGCACCTAAGCCGATCGCCGGGGCACTGTTCCTGCACTGGTATAAGGAGCCACTGCCTGCCGAGGACGACTTGCTGGATCTTGTTGAATTTGGTGCAAACAACGAAGGGGACGCTTTGCTGCAAGCCAGCCGTCTTCTTGCCGCTGTCCGCCGGGGCGACTATCCCCAGTACTTGAATAACAAGTACTACATTCTTCAGATAAGCGGTGCTGGCGGGCGCTTAATGGTACGAGACTGGTTGGAGGGTGACTACATAGAACTCGTGAAGAGCATAGGCGCCTGGTTCGATGATTTGGAGGTTATCCGGCCATTAGGAAACGGAGCCAGCAAGGCCTTCAAGATTACCGCTGCTCAACTTAGGATGATTTCCCATCGCAAGCACGAGAAGATCAGTGATTCCTTCAACCGCATCAACCAGGAGTTGGCTCCGGTTATGCCCAGAATCTGGCGTAGCATTCTTCAGGGACATCCACTTCCGGATGCGGTAGCCCAGAAATCCTTACTGTACATACGGTCACATCTACTGGCGGCAGAGGAAGACAGTAACTTGGACCAAATTGCCTGTTCGCTGCTAAAGGCTTGGTACAATCGAAAATTGACTGGAGGTGAACATAGGATGAACACCGCCGTAAACCCGAACCATCCTTCCCCTGCATATCAGGCCGGGCGAATGATGGCGGTGCTTGCCCTTATACAGAGGAAGGCTCTTGGTGATGTGGGTGCCAATGTGGTTCAGAGATATTACGCTTCGGCCAGTTCAACCCCGGCGCTGGTGCTCGGGCGTCTCATCCGACAGGCACAGTATCACTTGGACAAGATGGAACACGGTTCCGCTATCTGGTACGAGAAAAAGCTCCAGGAAATATCCACGAAGCTGGGAGACGGACTACCGGCAGCATTCCAACTGGAGGAACAAACACTCTTTGCACTGGGTTACTACCAGCAACGGGCTGACATGTTCGCCCGGAAATCTGATAGAGAAGCCAATGAAGCTAAGGAAGGGGAGGAATAGAATGGCTATTGAAAGCCGCTATGAGTTTTTGTATTTTGTCGAATGTATCAACGGAAACCCCAATGGTGACCCGGACATGGGGAACAGCCCCCGCCTGGACCCACAGGATATGCACGGACTGATTTCTGATGTAGCCATTAAGCGCCGGATCAGGAACTACGTACAACTGGCGCACGGTAATGAGGCACCTTTTGGAATCGTTGTCCAGCAGGCGACCAACATCAATAAGTTCATCGCTTTGGCCCATGAGCAGGCCACCGGTAACCCGAAAAAGGGTGACCGTGTTAAAACATCAGCGGCTCGGAAGTGGTTGTGCCAGAATTTCTACGATGTTCGTACTTTTGGCGGTGTGATGTCCACTGGTGCCAATGCGGGGCAGATTCGGGGTGCCGTTCAATTAACATTCCTTCGGTCGTTGGATCAAATTCTACCACTGGATGTATCCATCACTCGAATGGCCGTTGCTAGCGATGCACCTGGCAAAGAGGCTTCCTATGCTGAGTATGAAGAATGGGAGAATAAGCAGTCTGAGGACAAACTTCGTACTATGGGTCGCAAGCAACTTATCCCCTACGGGCTATATCAGGGAAAAGGGTTTATCAGTGCGCATCTGGCTGAAGATACCACCTTCAACGATCAAGATCTTAATGTGTTTTGGGATGCCCTGCTGAACATGTACGAGCACGACCGGTCTTCAAGTAAAGGGCACATGTCCACCGTCCCCCCGGTAATTGTTTTTCGCCACATTGGCACGGACACCGATTTGACCCAGAGAGCCAGACAGGCTAAACTCGGATGCGCACCTGCACACAAGTTATTTGACCTCGTTGCAGTAGAGAAGAACGCAGGAGTGGCTGCGCCTCGCAGCTATCGTGACTATTCCTGGGTAGTTCAGATCTCCAAGATGCCGCCTGGTGTGGAAGTGGGATTTGCCGTAGTGGATGCGGGGAAAGCAAGCATCTCCTGGGGAAAACTTCCCGACGGTCTGGAGACGATTAGGCTCGTGTAAGGCAGGTGCACTCTGGATCAATGTGTGGAGAGAAACCTCAGGACGACGAATACATCCCCCTGTCGTTCATTGCGCAGTATCTGTATTGTCCTCGCCGGGCGGCCTTGATAATGCTGGAACAACAGTGGAATGACAACATTTACACTGTCGAGGGAGCGATACAACACGATCGTGTTCATGATGATAGGCGGGAAATGCGTAGGGATATCATCAGGCTAACCAGCGTACCGGTGATATCAACAAAACTCCGGCTTAGTGGAAAAAGTGATTGTGTGGAACTCATTGGCGATGACAGTGGTATCTGCATACCAGGATTTAGCGGTAAATGGTGTGTCGTGCCGGTCGAGTACAAACACGGAGTCCGCCGTGATGAACTGGAGTATGAAGCTCAGGTTTGTGCTCAGGCAATATGCCTGGAGGAAATGTGGGGATGCACAATCCAAGAAGCGTTCATTTTCTATGCGGCAGAGCGAAGACGGAAGACAGTGGAGCTGACTGTCGACCTTAGGTACAAAACCCAGGATGCGGCAAGAAAACTGCAAGACATGCTACGAAGCGGTACTACACCGGCACCGGTGAAAACCCGCAGGTGTAAGGGCTGCTCAATGCGGGATCAGTGTATCCCAGAGTTGAACAGGAAAACAAGCGTCTATATTCAAAATTTGGTGAAAGCCGCTACAGGAGATGATGATCTTTAAGCATCTGCTGAACGTGCTGTACGTTTTAACGGAAGACTCCTATCTGCATAAACAAGGAGAAACCATTTGTGTACGAGTGGGCGGAGAGGAGAAGGTCAGAGTACCCGTTCATACCATTGATTCCATCGTATGTTTTAGCAACACGACTGTGTCGACTCCCCTTCTCGCTTTTTGTGGGGAAAAGGGAGTCGGTTTGGCCTTTTTCAGCCCTCAGGGGCGGTTTTATGCTCGGTTGGAGGGGCCAGTCAGAGGGAACGTATTGTTGCGCACAAGACAATATGAAGTTGCTAGGGATCCAATGCGCACTTCGGAAATCATCTGGCTTCTGATAAACGCCAAAATAGCCAATGCCAAGACCGTGCTGTTGCGGGTAGCTAGGGAGCATGGCGACACGGATGCCGCTACCAGGTTACGCCAAGCAGCTAGTAACATGTCTATGATGGCCAAGAAAACGGGACCAGAATCCGGTGGGGAACAGCTTCGCGGTTATGAAGGTATGGCAGCAAACATTTACTTCGGACAGTTTGACGACATGATAAGGGCAAATAAGACTGCTTTCTATTTCAGAAAACGCAGTAAGAGACCCCCTGAAGATAACATGAACGCCATTATGTCATTTCTGTACAGTCTACTCACCAATGAGGTTAAGTGTGCGCTGGAAGGCGTGGGTCTCGACCCGGCAGTCGGATATCTGCACAAGCTCCGACCCGGGCGTCCTAGCCTAGCACTGGACATTATGGAGGAACTGCGTGCACCTTTGTGCGATCGTTTGGCATTAAGTCTTGTTAATCTAAGACAGGTTAAAGAAGACGATTTCCGACGTGAGGTTGGCGGCGTTTATATGCGGGACGAAACACGGCGAAAGATAATAAGCGCTTGGCAGAAGCGTAAGAAAGAAGAGGTGGTGCACACCTTCCTACGTACCAAGATGCCAATTGGACTCATACCGCACGTTCAGGCTTTGCTGTTTGCCCGTTTTCTAAGGGGAGACGTAGACTATTATCCACCTTTTATGTGGAGGTAACTACCATGATGGTGCTAGTAACATACGATGTCAGCCTTGATGAGGGTGGAGCCAAGAGATTGAGAAAAGTTGCCAAGGCATGCGAAAACATAGGACAGAGGGTCCAGAAATCAGTTTTCGAGTGTATAGTAGATTCAGCCCAGTTTGTACGGCTAAAAAGCGATTTACTAAGAATTATAGACCCCCGTAAAGACTCCTTAAGGATATATCTGCTCGGTAAGAACTGGCGGCGGCGAGTGGAGAATTACGGAGTTGCTTTGCGATTCGAGCAAGACGGTCCGCTAATACTGTGACGCGTACCATAAGCATACACGAAGCGGAGGGAGGTTCGCGTATGGTAAGAACGTGTGAATAACGAGATTGCATGTGACGTTGTTTGTTCAATTCTAATTATTCTAGCTCTTCTTCTTGGGATCCGCGAAATACAGTCTCTTAACTGAGCTGTGGTACCGGTTTGAAGCACATACGGTCGCCCCCCGCACGGGGGCGTGGATTGAAACATTTTTCCCAGGTGGAAGGATAGAGGTAAAGCCTGTCGCCCCCCGCACGGGGGCGTGGATTGAAACAAGGTACACAACATCTTTGATCCTCTGCCAGAGGTCGCCCCCCGCACGGGGGCGTGGATTGAAACAAAAAACTGACAGATGCTGCACCGGAAAATAAATGGTCGCCCCCCGCACGGGGGCGTGGATTGAAACTAATCACACGGGTAAACGGGAACAGCGAAATATCGTCGCCCCCCGCACGGGGGCGTGGATTGAAACAGAATAGCGTTGTTGCCCCCATACATAGACGATTGGTCGCCCCCCGCACGGGGGCGTGGATTGAAACATTTTTCCCAGGTGGAAGGATAGAGGTAAAGCCTTGTCGCCCCCCGCACGGGGGCGTGGATTGAAACAAGGTAATTAAAGGATTGTCAGATAGAATTTTATGTCGCCCCCCGCACGGGGGCGTGGATTGAAACACTAAACCTCCAGCATAAATGTGTGTATCATCCGCGTCGCCCCCCGCACGGGGGCGTGGATTGAAACCGGTTGGCGTTTGAAATAAACACCGGAAAAGAAATGTCGCCCCCCGCACGGGGGCGTGGATTGAAACACGAATGTCAAGGTGGAGCGGGGGAGGGATATAGTCGCCCCCCGCACGGGGGCGTGGATTGAAACATCTATAACGAAAAAGCATACACCAATGAGGAGAAGTCGCCCCCCGCACGGGGGCGTGGATTGAAACTTGTTTGGGGGTACGGGCACCGCGCCCAGCGGGGGTCGCCCCCCGCACGGGGGCGTGGATTGAAACGCGTAGTCAGCATGGCCGATTAACTTCTGAATTCGGTCGCCCCCCGCACGGGGGCGTGGATTGAAACTAACAAAGCGCGAGCAGCAGCAACTCCGCAAGCAAGTCGCCCCCCGCACGGGGGCGTGGATTGAAACTGTCTAAGTTCTATGCTGATGAACTCGCACTTTTGTCGCCCCCCGCACGGGGGCGTGGATTGAAACTTATGTGCGCTGCCTGCGCTTTGTTGCGGCATCCGTCGCCCCCCGCACGGGGGCGTGGATTGAAACCACCCGTGAACTAACTAACAACCTTCGGATGATGGGTCGCCCCCCGCACGGGGGCGTGGATTGAAACTTTAATGACGCTACAAGATCTTTTAGACTCGAAGCGTCGCCCCCCGCACGGGGGCGTGGATTGAAACTTTAATGACGCTACAAGATCTTTTAGACTCGAAGGTCGCCCCCCGCACGGGGGCGTGGATTGAAACTGAAAATACTCTTCCCGCAGTCTGGGCAATTGATTGTCGCCCCCCGCACGGGGGCGTGGATTGAAACAACCAACCGGGGAATCTCGCCGCGAATGGCTGCGGGTCGCCCCCCGCACGGGGGCGTGGATTGAAACTGAATATCTACTATGACTTTACCACAAACAACCGCGTCGCCCCCCGCACGGGGGCGTGGATTGAAACATAATCGTTGCGTCGATATGACATTTATTTACTAGTCGCCCCCCGCACGGGGGCGTGGATTGAAACATCCAGCACAGCGTTGATGCCATTACCTGGGTGGATGTCGCCCCCCGCACGGGGGCGTGGATTGAAACTAGACTCCTTTGTTATGCCGCCGAACAAAAGGAGTCGCCCCCCGCACGGGGGCGTGGATTGAAACAGATTCACGTCAAAGAACGGTAATAGCTAGAATAGTCGCCCCCCGCACGGGGGCGTGGATTGAAACTAATTGGCGGGCACTCCTGAAACTGAAGAAATTGGTCGCCCCCCGCACGGGGGCGTGGATTGAAACAGAAATGAAGCCTAGTTCTACCAGGCAGGACGTCAGTCGCCCCCCGCACGGGGGCGTGGATTGAAACATATCAATACTACTTTTTGGATTCCTGCAGTTTTGGTCGCCCCCCGCACGGGGGCGTGGATTGAAACCAAGATGCACACGGAAGCCCGGAATGACCAAAAAGTCGCCCCCCGCACGGGGGCGTGGATTGAAACAGATATACCCCGATTGATTTTGAATGATTCTGGAGTCGCCCCCCGCACGGGGGCGTGGATTGAAACATGTGTATAAGGATATTTGGTTTATGATTAAACGTCGCCCCCCGCACGGGGGCGTGGATTGAAACAAGGCGTTTAACAGGGTGATGCAAGCACGGGGGGTCGCCCCCCGCACGGGGGCGTGGATTGAAACTGGATGAAATGAATGAAGAGGAGAGTGGCCTACGTCGCCCCCCGCACGGGGGCGTGGATTGAAACTGGATATGCAGTTCTGACCTTTTTAAGATAAGCTAGTCGCCCCCCGCACGGGGGCGTGGATTGAAACAACACGGTTCCCCCAACGTCAACACCAGTGATTTTGTCGCCCCCCGCACGGGGGCGTGGATTGAAACAACACGGTTCCCCCAACGTCAACACCAGTGATTTTGTCGCCCCCCGCACGGGGGCGTGGATTGAAACAAATCCAAGTTGGAGAAGAGCGTGCCCGAAAGGAGTCGCCCCCCGCACGGGGGCGTGGATTGAAACTCAGCAGGGCCAGATCAAGGACGTCGGCGGCTTGTCGCCCCCCGCACGGGGGCGTGGATTGAAACAACCAGGTGTGGGCTGAGGCCGTGGACGCCTGGAGGTCGCCCCCCGCACGGGGGCGTGGATTGAAACTTTTTGTTTACGAGTATGTCGGCGAAAAGATTGGTCGCCCCCCGCACGGGGGCGTGGATTGAAACACCTTGTTTTGCAGTTTTCCCACCGCCTTTTTGAGTCGCCCCCCGCACGGGGGCGTGGATTGAAACCGACGACGCAGCGATCAGATACCAGCACGAAAGCGTCGCCCCCCGCACGGGGGCGTGGATTGAAACAGTTTATGCGGTCCTGGGACACCTTCGCCAAGGTCGCCCCCCGCACGGGGGCGTGGATTGAAACAAGCAGGAGTTTGCTGGCCAGGAGCGGCAGGAGCAGTCGCCCCCCGCACGGGGGCGTGGATTGAAACTGGCTGGCCGTTGGCGTCCAGGGTCTTGATCTCGGTCGCCCCCCGCACGGGGGCGTGGATTGAAACAAATACTCCCTGCGCCCCTATTTGGTGTGTTGGGTCGCCCCCCGCACGGGGGCGTGGATTGAAACATGGAGCTGCTCAAGCACATTGACGACATCGCTGTAAGTCGCCCCCCGCACGGGGGCGTGGATTGAAACTGGTAAAACCGACGGTGCACGATGTAACTGTAAAGTCGCCCCCCGCACGGGGGCGTGGATTGAAACTACATCCTGCCATGCGTCCCAGGAAATGCCGTCTGAGTCGCCCCCCGCACGGGGGCGTGGATTGAAACTGACAGATGAACTTTGATGCATTCCTTGACAAGTGTCGCCCCCCGCACGGGGGCGTGGATTGAAACCTGGCTGGTTGTACCGGCTACGACGGCGTTCATAAGTCGCCCCCCGCACGGGGGCGTGGATTGAAACTGACAGATGAACTTTGATGCATTCCTTGACAAGTGTCGCCCCCCGCACGGGGGCGTGGATTGAAACTTGTGCATCTCGCTGAACGCCGAGAAAACACGGACGTCGCCCCCCGCACGGGGGCGTGGATTGAAACGTAACTTCGAGGGATAGGATCTCGGCATCGTTCCGGGTCCGGTCGCCCCCCGCACGGGGGCGTGGATTGAAACGTAACAGCCAGTAGACTTGTGAGTGTATTCCAATCGTCGCCCCCCGCACGGGGGCGTGGATTGAAACAGGGCTGGGAGAAGGTGTCGCATGGTGGGTGGTGTCGCCCCCCGCACGGGGGCGTGGATTGAAACAGGAGGTTCGTCGTCCCCTCCTCCACCATCACCGCGTCGCCCCCCGCACGGGGGCGTGGATTGAAACTTATCTGCGCGATACATTCAAACAGGCGCTTGTAGTCGCCCCCCGCACGGGGGCGTGGATTGAAACCTGCTGTCCGGCCACTGGGTGCAACTGCGGGCCTGTCGCCCCCCGCACGGGGGCGTGGATTGAAACCCTTGTCGCCTTGCATGGTGTACAGTTTTCCATGTCGCCCCCCGCACGGGGGCGTGGATTGAAACAGTTCGCTAACGGTTTGTAACCAGGCTGCAACAGGTCGCCCCCCGCACGGGGGCGTGGATTGAAACAAACTCAGAAAAATACATGCGTCGCTCAACAGGCGTCGCCCCCCGCACGGGGGCGTGGATTGAAACATGTCCATCGGGAAAATCACCTTGCCCGTGCCACGGTCGCCCCCCGCACGGGGGCGTGGATTGAAACTTCCAGTTGCCGGCTGAACCGCTTCACGAATATCGTCGCCCCCCGCACGGGGGCGTGGATTGAAACTGATTAAGGTAGTGGTGGGCACAGCTGTAGATCAGTCGCCCCCCGCACGGGGGCGTGGATTGAAACACATCCGGGGGCACGGTACTCCTGCAGGGGGGCAAGTCGCCCCCCGCACGGGGGCGTGGATTGAAACATTCTGTGAGCGGAACTCAATGGGTAAGGCTCTACAGTCGCCCCCCGCACGGGGGCGTGGATTGAAACAGAATCTGGTGCTCCGACACCGAAGCAGCCAGCAGTCGCCCCCCGCACGGGGGCGTGGATTGAAACTGGAAGCGCAAGGTTCGATACTATCGAGCATTCTGTCGCCCCCCGCACGGGGGCGTGGATTGAAACAAAGGGATGAAGAGCGCCCAGGAAGAGGCCCTCGAGTCGCCCCCCGCACGGGGGCGTGGATTGAAACTTACCCTTTTTCAGCGGATACCCCAACCACCAAGTGTCGCCCCCCGCACGGGGGCGTGGATTGAAACAGTTCGCTAACGGTTTGTAACCAGGCTGCAACAGGTCGCCCCCCGCACGGGGGCGTGGATTGAAACAACTTCGGCCTCGTAGAGTACACCGAGGCTGAGCGTCGCCCCCCGCA
>Ga0180017_100150_pt1 | contig 28565 bp, 32 predicted proteins | sample KR46_S_MetaG_FD_129674 | JGI IMG/M metagenome (GOLD analysis project Ga0180017, IMG submission 129674) | Groundwater microbial communities from the Olkiluoto Island deep subsurface site, Finland - KR46_S_MetaG | ecosystem: Environmental > Aquatic > Deep subsurface > Groundwater | place: Finland...
CGGAACCACCCCGAACAACCCGCAGGAATGGCCGAAACTCAACGTCTGAACGTCACACTCGGCGCGACAACGCGCTCAACGCCGTCTCTCAAGCAGCAGAAACCCGGTAAATCGAGGTGTCCACTTTTCAAAAATCGTCGAACAAGGACATGATTGGGATTCCGGCCGTAGAGCGGATTCCGGCCGCCCACATTTGGAAACTGGAAATAATCAGGTCAAATCTGCTTCGACCAAACCACTTGGACAGGTTTGTTGCGTCGACACCTGACATGACTACAACACCACTACTCCTAAGTACGTTGGCATTTTATCTCGTCGCTTCCGAATATTCGGCGGCACTTTGAAAATTTGTGGCGATCATGTTCCGGGCGGAAGCGCCGACCAACCGGGCAAGCGCCAAAGAGAAGCTCAGGTTTTTTAATCCTTCGGATCTGGTAGATAAAACTCAGCATGCCTTCGAGGGTGTGATTGCTGACAGGGACCTTGCTTGGGCCCGAGTACGCGAAGCCATGATTGAACAGATGGTGGCACATGGCGCGCACCTGCTTGTAATACTCATGCCGTACGTTGAGCTTTTGGTTGACTATGAGACCCGTGGTGTCCTGCCTGGAATCACGGCGCTGCATCCGTGTCTTTTCGTGATTCAGCTGGAATCCTGCGCGGTATATCAAATACGACAGACCGTCGCCTGCAACCCACTTGTCGTCGCTTCCCCTGACCAACCGCGCTATTCTCTCTGGGAATTCCTTCTCGTTCGTAGAAAATGTAAGATCATCGGCGTAGCGCGTGTAGGTGCAGTGCAGCTCATTCGCCAGCTTGTTGAGCTTTATGTCGAGGATGTGCGTAATGAGGTTCGAGATTACAGGGGAACACGGGCTGCCTTGCGGGAGCTCATTCTGGTAGCAGGCAATCTGGGCGATGATGGTCGCGATCTTGGGGTCCAGTTGGAAGTTGCGATCCTTGAGAAAGAAGCCGTACACCCGTCCGAAATTGATGGACGGAAAGAAGTCTCGGATGTCGACGTTGAACACCCATCGCTTGTTACGATGTTGGTTGGCGTTCGTGATGATGGAAAACCCTTTCTTGAAGCCGTGAGAAAGCACGCGGGCTTTTGTAGTCCGCTTCAGCTCCATTTCGGACTCAATGCGACCCAAAAGTTCTGCGAGTCTGCTTTGAACAACCTTTAGACGGGAATTCGGCGCTGCAATATGCCGTACGCCGCCATTTTTTTAGGAATGGTGAAGTGCTCATATGGATTGCGACGCTTATACCAATATAAGGCGTATGATACAGTTTGCCCGTCAAGGTCTAAGATCCGAGCAAATTGAGGAAGGGTTTTTGTCGCTTTGAGATTGCTCAGCTCTGACATGTTTTGGCTTGCGGATACTCGTTTGCAAAAGCGTCGGACAACATTGGACAGTCCGTAAGGAATGGTCGGGCAGTAAGCCCTGCATTGATATCAACTATCGCCGAAACAACAACAGCAGAATCTATCCGCAAGCCAAAACCAATTTAGCACGAAATCGTGCTGAATACCAGCGATCGGGCGGCAGGTCCTCTGCCACCAACTGCTCCCAGGGCTCTCTAATCCAGACACAGGCAAGAGAGGCGCCGACATCACAGCCGACAGCCCGCCGTATGCGCCAAGAGAATGGCCGCTTTGGGTCCCGAGCCGACGAATGCCAGCAAACTCCGTAATTTGGGTATTGGGCCGAAAGCGGCGCGGCGCATGCTATGTCGAATGTCTGCAAGTCCAGCTTCGTTGCCAGAAGCCGCCAGCCCGCTTCCGGCCCCGTTTCGGACATCACACATTTTCGTTCAGGATACGGTAAACCTGCATCCGCGAACAATCCAATGCCCGGGCGATTGCAGATGGCTTTTCGCCACTACCTGCCAACCGCAGAACTTCATCTCGGTCAATTCGCTGCTTGCCGCCCTTGTACCGGCCAAGCGACTTAGCACGGTCGATCCCCTCGCGCTGCCGCTCTTTGATGAATCGGCGCTCCATTTGAGCCACCATGCCCAGCACCGTCATGACGATCTGGCCCATTTCGCCCTTGGTCGAGACGTAGGGATCGAGCACGGTCACAAAGGCCCGTTTCTGCTCGCATTCATGGATGATGTTCAAAACGTCGCGGGTGTCGCGGCCAAGCCGGTCCAGCCGCGTGACAACCAGTTCGTCATCTGGTCGAAGGAAACTGAGAATGGTTGCTAGCTCATCGCGGTCGTCTCGGCTTTTACCAGACACCTTTTCGGATCGGATGAGACTGCACCCTTCGGCGGTCAACCGTTCTGTCTGTATGTGCAGGTCCTGGTCAGTGGTGCTGACGCGAGCGTAACCGATGCGTGCCATTTGTAACTCCAGCTTCTAGACCGGATTCTACGATGTCACAAATAGACCAAGTCAAGGCTGATGTTACGGGTTTCCGCTTCTTTCGATACGTAACGCCAGCGTATACTTTGATGTTTACATGAAATAAATAAAGCGAATTCAACTCAACCACGAGTATAACACCGCATAAATTTTATTTTTTCCTACCTCAAATCTTCAGATTGAAATTGGTTATTGATCCAGATCCTCAAGTGACTCCTCGCGTCAGGGGCTTTTGATAGAATGCGCGGACAGCAATTTTGCGGCCGTGGGAATGCTATATAGTGCTGGACACGCAAGCCCAACCAAAACGTTTTAGTCCCGCTTGCATGTGAATGTGTACGGTTTCGTTTCGCGGACTACGGCATGAAGGATCAAATCGCTGATACGACCTCCTGAAGCATCTTCCGGACTTGGCCGGCGATTTCACCGAGATCCTGATTGTTGATTCCGGTCATCGAGACCACCGGATCGACCGCCGACACTTCCACACCTTCGTCCGTCTCCCGCACAATCACGTTGCACGGAAGCATGGCCCCGACCTTCGGCTCCATGCCGATGGCCTGCCAGGCCATATTCGGATTGCAAGCGCCAAGGATGCGATATCCAGGCAGGTGCTTGTCAATTTTCTTCTTCATTGTCGCCTTGACGTCGATTTCGGTCAGAACCCCGAAGCCGGCTGCAGCCAAGGCAGTACGCGTGCGGGCGTCGATATCTTCGATATCAGCCCCTGAAAACATTCTGTCTATGGTGTAGCTCATCTGATTGTCATCCTTTCACGCAGCCTTCATTTCCTTAGATACTTAATCAGCGCGGCAATCGCGAGGCCGACAAGGACCAGGATTAGAATCATCCAAAGCCCGCCAAATCCCATGCCATAATCGTTCATCATCCATTCAATCCCTTGCTATGTAGTGGCGGAGGCAAAGCCTCCGCCACTGGTTCATCCAAACAGCATAACGCTCAATTGTCCTCTTTTGTTTCGTTCTGCATCATGCTCCCAGGCTGCTCGCCGTCCATCATGCCGCCATTCTGACCAGGCATATTCCCCGAACGCATCATCATCATCCGCTTGATCCTGTCCGCTGGCGCGGCAAATTCTTCGGAGGTGACTTGTCCGTCTCCATCCGCGTCGAAGGCTTGAAAGCGGTCGACCGTATGTTCCCTGATATGGGCGGCGTGAAGTGTTTCGAATTCGGCGAGCGACAGCATTCCATTGCCGTCCGCGTCGTAGGTTTTCAGTTCGTCAAGCAGACCAGTGCGAAGTTCCTCGGGCGAGACTGTTCCGTCATCATCGGCATCAAACAGGCGTTGCATGTGGTCGGCGCCACCCATCATCGGTTCACCCATGCCCATCATTCCTGCGCCCATGCCGCTGGTTTCGCCATCCATACCCATCATGCCTGATTGTCCACCGTGCATCATCTTCATCATGCGCATCATGGATCCCATGTCGCCGCCCATCATTCCTTGCATCATGTTGGCGTTGCCGCCCGTCATGGGCGTCGTCGAAGCGGAATTCGACGTACCTTGCCTCTGCCCATGGCCGTGATTGGAATCGGCGAGCGCGAGTGTGGGCAATGCGGCTGAAATGATCAGCGCTGTTGCGATGGTCGTGAAGTTGTACATTTTACAATCTCCTGGTTGGGTTCATATTCCTTATCTGGGCATAAAGAACCCGATTTAAATGGATTGCATCAAGCGGTTTGTACCGGCATGTCGTAGGATGCGGGTTCTGTTACATTCGGTGACAAAACAATCGCTGACGCATTGCGTCGGTTTTCGATAGAAAAACTCATGTCCGATGCTCCGCACATTCTCGTCGTCGACGATCACAAGGAAATCCGTGAAAGCGTAAAGCGCTATCTTGAGAAGAACGGCATGCGCGCCGGCACCGCCAAGGATGCGCAAGATGCCGAAGCAAAACTTGCGATCGGCAATTATGACTTGATGGTGCTGGACGTCATGATGCCGGGCGAAAGCGGTCTTTCGCTGTGCCAGCGGCTTTCAGCCGAGCGCGTGTTGCCGATCATCTTGCTGACAGCATTGGGTGACGACACGGACCGGATCGTCGGACTCGAAATCGGAGCCGATGACTATCTTGCGAAACCGTTCAACCCGCGAGAGTTGCTGGCGCGTATCAAGGCAGTGCTTCGGCGGTCGGACCGGCAGGAAAAGTTTGCGGGCGGGTTCGCGGGAAAGCGGCTTCGTTTTGCCCACCTCGTGCTTGATTCCGACAGTCGGACGCTGGTGGACGTATCTGGAAACGAAACGCGCTTGACGAGCGCAGACTTCAAGCTGCTGATCATCCTGTTGGAGCGCGCGCGTGTGGTACTCAGCCGTGAGCAGCTTCTGGATCTTACGGCTGGCCGTTCATCCGGGCCGTTGGACCGCACCATCGATAACCAGATCAGCCGCCTCAGGCGCAAGATCGAACCCGACATTCTTCAGCCAAAAATCATTGCGACCGTCAGAAACGGCGGCTATTGCCTGTCGGCGGACGTGGAGGTGCTGGGTTGAGTTGGGTGCCGTTGACAAGCCTCAGGGCTCAACTCGTGCTTCTTGTTGTCGCCGCGCTTGTCGTCGCACAAGTCGTGAGCCTGTGGTTGTTTGTCGACGAGAGGAGCCTTGCGGTTCGGGCTGCGCTTGGCTTCGAAGCCGCAGGCCGCGCCGCGAACGTGGCGAGACTGATTGAAGAGGCGCCGGACAATCTCCAGGACTCGATCCTGCGCGCGGCCAATTCTCCGCTTGTCCGATTTGACCTGTCGGGTGAAGCGACAGCCGGAAATTCAGACGGCTCGGATGCTGGTCTGATCGAGTCCCGAGTGCGTGCGCTTCTGGGTGGCAGTTACAGCGGTGACATCCGTGTCGAATTGCATGCAATCGAGGGCCAAATTCTGCCGATGCCGCACCTTTCACCTGAAATGGCTGAAATGCATCGGACGATGATGCACGGTGCGGTCTCTGCAGTTGAAATGAATCTGTCTATCGCGCTTTCTGACGGACGTTGGCTCAATGTGGGCACACGGTTCGAGCGACCGCCCTTCCAGTGGCCGTTTTACTCCATGCTGACCTTTATTCTGACTGCGGCGGCCATTCTGATCACGGTTTTCTGGTTTCTCATGACCCGTTTTACGGGTCCACTGAGACGGCTGGTCGGCGCGGTTGACAGGCTGGGACGGGGCGAAGAGATTGCAGAATTACCTGCAGTGGGTCCAAGCGAAGTGCGGGAGCTTACCTCGACCTTCAACAGAATGCAGGATCGCCTGACCCGGTTTGTTGCGGACCGAACACGGTTGCTGGCTTCGTTGGGACACGATCTCAGGTCTCCGCTTACGGCAATTCGTGTCCGCGCCGAGATGGTCGACGACGAGGAAACACGAAGCAGCCTGGTGACCTCGGTCGAGGAAATGCAGACCATGGTCGAGGAAACGCTGACCTTCGCCCGCGGAATGGCAGCATCCGAAGCCTCTCGATCTATCGACATTGGCGCCCTGCTCGAAGACCTGAGAACCGACTCACCAGTTCCCTTCCTCCTGGATGACGGGCCGCCGATAAGTGTTCGCATTCGCCCGACCGCCATGCGCCGAGCGCTTCGCAACGTGATCGAAAACGCCGTGCGTTACAGTGGAAACGCGCACGTGGCATATTCAGCTCGTGACGACCATCTCATGATCACGGTCGAAGATGACGGGCCGGGCATCCCGGAAACCGAACTTGAACGGGTTTTCGAGCCGTTTTTCAGGCTCGAACAATCAAGGTCATTGGACACCGGTGGGCACGGGCTCGGTCTGTCAATTGCACGTACAATCATCACGGCGCATGGTGGTGACATCTGGCTGGCCAATCGGCAGGAGGGTGGGTTGTGCGCCTCGATCTTGATACCTTTAGAGGGAACTCCGCAAGGATCGGGTGAAGACAATCGCACGCTGTGGATCAGTTCTCCCGCTTGACCCGTTGGTTCGCGGGTGGATCCGAAATGTACTCCTACAGGTTCGATGCAAAGGTGCTGGCCTATGACGGCCAGGCTTTATCCGAGCCAATCAGCCTTGGTTATGCGCCCGCGATGCTTGGCCCGGCACAGCGCATGGATTTGCTGGTTGTCCCCCAGGAACATTTCGCACTGGAGGAGGTGTCGGGCGACGACCCTTTCGTGATGGCAGAATTCAAAGTCGAGGACGTTGCAACCCCCGCTGCGGCCGCCAAGCTCAAACATCGCCTAAATCACCTTGCCAAACGGGCGCCATCCAGACATTACAGTGCCAGAAACTGAGTTGCGTTCGCCCTTGCCATTTTTCCTCAGGCACTCACTCGACGCTGCCGGCATAGTCCGCTGCAGGTTTCTGAACCCAGCTGACATCCATGTCGACCTCGGCGGCGTTGAGAAGATTCATCACCGGGCAGCGAAATTCGACATTCTTGCGCAATTGCTGGAAACGAGCCTCTGATTCATCGGAGTAGACGATAATGTCTAGCTTTGCGGTCTCGAAGTAAGGCCGGATGCCAGGAACACCTTTGGGGCCGCGTACATCGATCTGGCTCTCGCAGGTAAAATCGGCGCCTGAATAGGCGAACTTCATCGCAGTCGCGACGCCATTGATGATCACGCCGTCACAGCCGACGAGCGCCACGAGCACGGTTTCTAGAGGGCTGGGGGCTGAATTGGTTCCACCAAGAGAGGCTGGTTCGTCGGTATAGACCGGATCAAAATCACGCACCTGGATTTTGGTTCGCGTGCCTGCGGCATTGGTCGCCTTGACGTGGCGAATGCCGATCTTCTTGGTTGTCGGGTCGATGGAAGGTTCGATGATGTCTTGTTCGATCATAATAAATCCTGTTTAGCTAAGGCCGGTGAGAACTCCCACGGGTGCATCCCCGCGGAGAACGTTGAAAAGTAGCCAGACGATGCCGAACACCACGGCGCCGTAGATCAGGCCCGGAACAAGTCGCATGCTGGCGCGGGCAAACAGCATCCACAACAGCAGTCCGATGGTCGGAATGGTGAACCCGATTGCCCAGAGCGCAATCGCATAGACCACCAGTACGATAAGGATCAAAGGCTCTTTGAACTGGCTGCTCGTGGCTGGCGCGTAGTCGCGGATTGCCCGATACAGCAGCCAGAGCGCCAACAGCAGCCCCGGGTACAGCGCCAGCGACGGCATCAGCCGGGATGATGCATTGAATCCCGTCATCTCCCAGATTGCATAGGCGAAAGCTATGGAAACAAGTCCTGCGAGAATCAGCGATATTGTCTTGTGATCTTCGGATGCAGGAAGATTGAGCACTTGTGCGGCAGCGTCGACCTGGGCTTTGCCGCGGTTCCTGAGCCAGCGGTAGATGTTGAGAAGCGCAGGAATTGCGATGAAGGAGGCTATGATCAGCACCCCCGGACGCAGCAGCCAGGACCAGCCATGGATCTGATTGGAGAGCCAAAAATACTGCTCCATAGGTGAGGCAAGCACAAAGCCGACAAGGGCTGGTGCCCGCGGCCATTCGGCGTGCTTCATCATCCAGCCCAAAGCCCCAAGGCCAAACAGCATGAAGATGTCTCCCATGGTGCTGGTCGCCTGGTAGGCCCCTACAACCATGATGAGGATCAGGGGTGCCGCGATGATGCCGAAGGGAATCCGGGTCAATTTCGCCAGGGTCGGCGCAATCGCGAAACAAATGCCCGCTCCGACGACCGACGACAGCGCAACCGACCAGACTATCAGGAACATCAGGTCCGGATTTTGCGAGATCATCCGGGGGCCGGGGTAGTAACCGAAGGAAAACAGCGCACCGAGAAAAATCGCGGCAGCCGGACCGCCGGGAACACTGAACAGCAGCGTTGGCACCAGATCGGCGATCACGGTCGCGTTGTTGGCGCCTTCCGAGGCGGCAATCCCGCGGATTTCACCCTTGCCGAATTTGGATTTGTCCCTGGTGGAGCGGATCGCGTGTCCATAGGCAACCCAGGTCGACGCCGATGCGCCGACCGCGGGAACGAAGCCCCCGAAGACGCCAATGATCGAGGCCCGAAGCACCAGCCACCGGTTCTTCCAGAAGTCCGAGAACCCGGCACCCCAGTTGCTGACCTTGATCGGGGTGTGCGAGATGCCACCGCCGGCGGCAAGCATCGAGATGGCCTCCGCAACGCCGAAAAGCCCGAGGGCGACAATGGTCAGCGAGAAGCCGTCGAGAAGATAGACCTGGCCGAAGGTGAAGCGGAAATCCGCGGCCGCCGAGGCCGGGCCGACAACCCCAAGGAAAAGCCCGAGGCAGGCTGCCGCAATGCCTTTGGCCAGATCCTTGCCGATCATCGAACTGGCAAAGAACAACCCGACAAAAGCAAACATGAACAGTTCCGGCGTCCCGAGCATCAGCACGATCGGTCCCGCCACCGGGATGGCGACAAGCAGAATCAAGGCGCCCATCAAGCCGCCGACCATGGAGGAGAGAAATCCGACGCCCAACGCCCGCGCGGCTTCGCCCTGTTTGGCAAGCGCATGGCCTTCGATCGCGGTTGGCGCGGAGGCCGGCGAGCCCGGCGCGCCCAGCAGGACGGAGGTGATCGTGTCGGATGTATAGACAACCGAGACGGCGCCAAGCAGCATCGCAAGACCGGAGAAATCGTCGAGATAATAGATGAAGGGCAGGAGGATCGAGACTGCTGCCACACCGCCCAGTCCCGGCAACATGCCAAAAACCATGCCGACCAGCATGCCGCCAAAAAGAGCCAAGAGGCGAATGGGATCAGTGAGCGCATCCAGCGCAGCGAAAACGTGCTCGAGCATTCAGGGCGTGACCTTTTGGAGAGCCGCCATGACAATCAGCCGCGGGTCTCTTGCAGAAGCAGACGGGGTCCAGGCACAGCACCCGGACCCCGTCATGATCAGAACTTGACGCCGAATTTTGTCGCCAGCAGGTCCTTCAGGTAAGCCCGCACTTCGTCAGAAGGCGAAAGAGCGGTTTTGATCGCCTTTTCCGTGGCTGGACCGGCGCTGAGCCGCGCGCCGTTGGTGACCTTCTGGCTTTCGGCCTGAAACTCCGGATCGGCGTTGATATCGGCCACGGCCTGGGCAAAGATGTCGAGCACTTCCTGGGGAGTGTCCGGCTTCATGTAACCGGTCAGACCATAGGCATAGGTCACGGACGCGATGCCCTGGAAGGCTTCCCACTCGATGCCGGACGGTGCCTTGCCGTTGAGCTGCTCATAGACTTCATAGACCGAGGGCAGTTCCGGCGCGATCGGATCACGCTGGGTAAGCTTGCCATCCGCATCGGCGCTGCCGCCGGTCCACAACGGGACCGCCTTGCCTTCTTCGACCGACGGGACGACCTGGGTCAGATAGACCGGCGTGAACTGATAGTCGATGTTGACTTCGCCCTGTTCAAAAGCGAGCCGAACCGGACCGCGGCCGTTGAAACCAAGGACAGATTTGACATCCAGCCCCAACAGTTCGAACGACAACAGCCCGGGCAAATCGGAGGCAGCCGCCGCGATGCCACCATATATCAACGGTGTCTTGGAAGACTTGATATCGGCAGCGCTGGTCACGCCGGTTGACGGCGATGTATAGGCCACGGCGCTGAACGGGTGGCTGTAGGCGACGCGATAGTCGGCAAGGTTGTATTCAACGCCCTTCTGGCCAAGCACAAACGGGTTCGCTGTCGATGATGTGGTGAAGAGGATCGTGGTCCCATCCGAATTGGCGTTCTGCTCAAACCAATTCGCGCCAAGGATCGAACCGCCGCCGGGACGATCAATGACATTGATTTCCGGATTTCCGGGCAGATGTTTTTCGAAATAGGGCTCAAGGAACTTGGCCGACACGAAAGTCGCTCCGCCAGGTCCGAACGGCACGATCACGTCTATCGATTTGCCGGCGAAGTAGCCCTCTTGTGCATTTGCAGCTCCTGCGGAGAGCCCGATGACAGCCACCAAGGTGGCGATAGATGTTGCTGTTTTCATGATTTAGTCCTCCCATTAATACTGTTGCAGCCGGCCTCCCGCGATCCGCGCTTAGCCGACTACATTGTGCAACTCGCCCAGACCCGTGATCCGGACGGTCATTTGATCGCCTTCGGCGAGGTATTTTGGTGGATTGAATCCGATGCCGACGCCATCTGGCGTGCCCGTGGCAATGATATCGCCAGGCAACAATGTCATCGTCGCGGAGATCGTTTCAATCAGCGTCGGAATGTCAAAAATGAGATCGGCGACCGAAGCATTCTGGCGGATCTCGCCATTGATTTCGGTCTCAAGTCTGAGCTTTGTGACGTCACCCACTTCATCTGCGGTCACGATGTAGGGCCCCATGGGACAAAAGCTGTCGATGCCTTTGCCGATGACCCACTGATTGTGGCGCCGTTGCAACTCGCGTGAGGTCACATCGTTGATGACGACGTAGCCAAAGACATGATCATAGGCTTTGTCTTTTGAGACCTGAAAGGCACGCGTGCCGATAACGACACCAAGCTCGCCTTCATAATCGACGGTTGCGGTCGGGTCGAGCGAACCTCTCACCACGGCTTCCGGCCCGACAATGCTGGTGGTCGCCTTGGTGAAAATAATCGGCGCACTTGGGACGGCTTCCTTGCCGCTGGAATCAAACCCGCTGGAGTGAAATTCCTTCGCGTGTGCGAAGTAATTCTTGCCTACGCAAAATATGTCGCGCCGCGGATCAGGAATCGGCGAAAGCAGAGTGACATCGGCAATGGGGACGCGCGGCACTCCCCCGGCGCCCTTTGCCTGCCAGTTCCCAATGCCCGAGGTGCCTGCATCAATCAGCGCGCGAACGGCATAGTCGGCACCTTCGCCCTGAGCACAGACAACGATCTGATCGTCATCTATATAGCCCGCACCCATGTTTGCGTCTTTGGTAAATGTGACCAGTTTCATTTTCTCGACAGAATCCCTTTTTATCGATAAAATGATTCTGCATATATAATCCGAGCTGTCAAACAGGCTCTACTGCACGCACGAGGTTGCAACCGTGAACCAGGCCATTACCGAATCTCCACCATCGATCGAAGTGACCGGCGTTCAACTCGTCTCCGGTGGAACACTCGCCCAGGCAGCCTACCGGTCGCTGCGGATCGATATTATCAGTGGCACGCGCCCTCCGGGTGAAAGGCTGCGGATCGAGAAACTGAAATCCCTCTATGAAGTCGGACCGACTCCGCTCAGGGAAGCATTGCAGATGCTTGCAACAGATCAACTGGTGATCGCCGAGGACAACCGTGGCTTCACCGTGGCACCGCTTGTGCCAGCCGAGTTTGCAGATCTCAACATAGCCCGGACGGCCATCGAGCTCTCGGCGTTGAGGTTGTCGATCGAACACGGAGACGCAGAATGGGAGGCAAGTGTCGTCGCCGCCAGCTATCTGATGCGAAAGCAGGACGACGCACTGGCGCAATCCACATCCGGCGTGCCTGATGCATGGGAATCGGCCAACACCGGGTTTCACACTGCGATGGTGGCGGCCTGCGGATCCCGCTGGTTGCTCAAATTGCGGGCGAGCCTGCATGACCAGTGCGCCCGTTACCGCCGCGCCTCAGTGTATCAAAAGCTTGGTCAGCGGGATTTGTGCGCAGAGCATCAGGCGATTTCGCAAGCCGTTCTTGCCCGTGATGCCGACCAGGCCTGCGATCTGATGACCCGGCACTTTGCGCTCACGGCGGCTGGTCTGACGGATGCTTCGCCACAGCAGGCTGTAGGTGAATGACTCTCCAAATTGCCCTGTTTCTTGCTGCCGGCCTTTTAGGCGGGATTGTCAACGCGGCCGCTGGCGGCGCGAAACTGTTTGTCTTTCCGATGCTGCTCGCGGCCGGGCTTCCGCCGCTTGTCGCCAACGCAACCGGAACAGCCGGCGTCTGGCCATCGCAACTGGCTGCGATCTGGGTGTTTCGAGACCATCTGCGCGGCAATATCCGTGGTCTGATACGCCAGATGCTGCCGGCATTGGCGGGAGCCTTTTTCGGCGCCCTGGCACTGATCTGGTCCTCCGAAGTGGCGTTCCTGGCCATCATACCGGTTCTGCTGATCATCGCGGTGGGCGCAATTCTACTGGGCAACCGGCTGGCCGAAATCGCGCAGCGGCTGTTTCCCGGTGACAGGCTGAAACCGGTCACCGGTGTTCTGCTGTTCGCCAGCGGGTTGTATGGCGGCTACTTTGGTGCAGGCTACGGCTTCATTCTGCTGGCCGTTCTGTCGGTGACGGGACTCGGGCTGCGGCAGGCAAACGCCAGCAAGAACCTCTTTGCCTTTTGCATGAACACAATTGCGGTGATCCCGCTGAGCTTGTCTGGACTGATCGACTGGGTCGCGGCAGGCTCCGTTCTGGCGGGGTCCCTCGTCGGCGGCTATTTTGGCGCCCGGTTGAGTCAGGCTGTCCCCGAGAAGTACCTGCGTGCCGGCGTGGCGGGTCTCGGAGTGATCCTGACGGCTTCTTTCTTGCTCGGATAATGGGAGACGACTTATGCGACTTTGCATGTTTGAAATAAACGCCACGCGGCGGCTTGGGGTGGTCGTGGACGAGACCGTGATTGATTTGGTCGCGACGGGCGGCGAGACCGGTATTTTCACAGATGTCACAACTCTCATCCTTGGTGGAACTGCAGCCATGGATACGGCATGCCAACTTGTGCGGGAGGCTCCTGCGTCAGCCCACCACAGGATTGACGCGGTCCGATTGCTGCCGCCGATAATGCCGTCAACAGTGTTGTGCGCCGGCAGCAATTATCACGCCCACAACGCGGAGAAACTCAACACGCCGCTCAGTGGCAAGGAACCCGAATTCTTTCTCAAGACAGCAGATTGTGTCATAGGGCCGAATGACGGAATCGTCTGCGATCCAAAGCTGACCAGGAAGCTGGATGCGGAGACAGAGCTGGCCATTGTCATCGGTAAGCCAGGTCGTCATATCGCTGTCGAGGATGCACTGGATCATGTGTTTGGCTACACCGTTGCCAACGATGTCACCGCACGCGACCGGCAGGTGCGCCAGTCACCAGATGGGTTCACCTGGTATGAGCTGGGCCGCGGCAAGGCATTCGACAGCAGCCTGCCTTTGGGACCTGTCATTGTCACAGCTGACGCCTTGCCTGATCCGCAAGCGCTGACGCTCCGCACGCGCATCAATGGCGAACTGCGCCAGCAGGCAAACACCTCCGGCATGATCTGGACATGCGCGGAGTTGGTTCACTTCTTCTCGATCAGCTTCACGCTGAAACCGGGCATGGTGATCCTGACAGGCACGCCCGCTGGTACGGCATGGTCGTCCGACAAGGACCTCGGTGGCAACTGGACGCCAGCGCCGGGGTTGATCCCTGCAACGCGCTATTGTCTTGCAGGTGATCATGTTGAAAGCGAGATCGCCGAAATCGGTATCTTGCACAACACCGTCGTCAGCCCTGCCGACGGTGCTGCAAAACGGAGGCACTGACCACACGGGCACCCTATGCGCATTCCGGAGCATCCGGCCGGCCATTCCGATAACATCCGGCCACCTAAACCGGGGTATCCGGCCACCCTTGTTTAGCGGCTGCGAGGCCTGATGATTTGGTTATCAGGATTGGGTGCTTTCGTCACCTGTTCCGAGTTTGGTTATCCGCATGATCTGGCCGTCGCGTTCGACGCGGTATGCATTGTGGACGAGGCGATCGAGGATACGCAACGTCCTCCCGCCCAAAGTGATGGTCGAGTGCGTTGCGGCGAAGTTCCGAGATGGCTCGGCGCTGCCGGAAGTGAATACTCGTTATTCACTTCGCAGAACGAATGAGACGAGCCGGAAAATGAAATTAAATCAAAGCCGTGCAGAATATTGCCGACCGCAGCCGGGCAAACGCGGGAGAGCGGAAGTGGATACACCGGAAAAGGAGCCAACGATGCCTTCGGCGATGGCACGGCTCCGGATGTGCAGCGCAACCGAAAAGAAAGGCCGCTCAACCAGCGGCGATTGCTCCTTCGGGTGAGAGTTCAGCGTGAAAGAAAATCTTCGAGAGCATTGCACTGTTTTTTGCGGTATTTTGGATACTGCGGGAGGAGCAATGACATGATGGTCAATCCCAGCCTGAAGCCATGCCCATTTTGCGGTGGTAAAGCGAAGCTGATCCGCTTCCACGGCGAAAGAGCCGTGTCATGCGCGAATGAGGCCGACTGCTCGGTGAACCCGATGACGCCCTTTGTGAGCGAAGATGAAGCCGTCCGAGCCTGGAACGATCGAGCATCAGATTGACCGGCCCCGACCGGGGAAGCAAGCGGTTAGAATATGTGGGTGACGTGGCGGACCGGCAGCGCCTCGACGACGCGCTGATTGGTCATCACCGGCCAGGCGGGATTGAGACTTTCGAGGTTCCATAGGCCGTTATCGCCACTATCAGGGTGGCGCAGGGTTTTCGCATAAGCATCGCTGTCCTCAAGTGTGACCACGCATTTGCGGCCGATCAAACGCCCGACATTGGCGCGGGACAGCCACCTATATGGTAATATTGTAGAGGTTGCACATTAGCGGATCTCCTTCACAGCCAGCCAAGCTGAAATGGGGAAAATGCGCAAGCAATGTCCGCAAGCGGCCTAAGCATGCGCCGCAGAGTCTCCTCATACGACCAAAATCCGAATGCTACTTATTTGCTACTTGAACGAAAATGAAGCCTCCGAGGCCTATTGCCAGAAGCACGTTATCTGTCTGTTTATTATAGAGAAATTTGGTAGCGGGAGAGGGACTCGAACCCCCGACACGCGGATTATGATTCCGCTGCTCTAACCAGCTGAGCTACCCCGCCGCCAGCCGCCGATGTGATCGGGCCGGACGGGCGGCATATAAGGTGCGGGTTGTGCCGGTGTCAAGCATGCTTCGGCCTTTTCCTGGCGCGGATTTCGCTCGCGCGCCGGGCGTGCTCTCCGATGCGCAAAGCCGTCGACAGGCTTTGGAAAAATTATGGGGTCGTTGTTGCTCCCATGAACTTAGCGCGCGATGCATGAGCCCGGCACGACACCATGCCGCAGTTCTTGAAGGCCGGGCGCGGCAGGCCCGCCTTGCCTTGCTCGGCCATCGGGTCTAATCCCCTCCGCGACGACCGACGCATGTCGCATTACAGCGTCGTGCGTTTAGTCAAACGCACAAAGCCGCAGTAGCGCTTTAAACTGCTGCATAACTCTTGCCCCAGATCGGTTCCGATTTAGGGAAGTATGCAGCTGAGCAAAGCCCTGCAACGTCCTTTGCGCATCCGGTTGGACGCGCGGGCGCTGTGGCGAGAAAGAACAAGAGGACTGACCCGACCATGGAAAGCACCCTCCATCCCAAGCCCGGCCCTGCCAATATCGCCGTTGTCGGCTGCGGCTACTGGGGAACCAATCACGCCCGCACGTTTTCCGAGCTCGGGGCGCTCTACGCTGTGTCCGACCGGCATCTCGAACGCGCTGGCGCGCTGGCGGCGAAGCACGGCATCAAGGCCATGGGGTTTGAGGACCTGCTTGCCGATCCTGCCGTGGACGGCGTGGTCCTGGCGCTGCCGCCGCACCATCACGCCGACCAGGCGATCGCCGTGCTCGAGGCCGGCAAGCATCTGCTGGTCGAAAAGCCGATCGCGCTGTCGGTTGCCGACGCGCGCCGGGTGGTGGATGCGGCCAAGCGAAGCGGTCTGATTGCCATGACAGGCCACGTTCTGCGCTTTCACCCTGCCTTCGAAGCGCTTGAGGCGATGATCGCCGCGGGCGATCTGGGCGCCGTGCGCTACATTCATTCGCACCGGGTGGGGCTCGGCAAGTTCCACGCCGAGAACGACGCGCTGTGGGACATCGCGCCCCACGACCTGTCGCTGATCCTGGCGATCACCGGGGAAAAGCCGGTCAATGTCCGCGGCGTCGGATCGGCCATGCTCAACCGGCTGTCGGATTTCGCCCATCTGCACCTGCAGTTCCCGGGCGGCGTGCGCAGCCATGTCTTCGCCTCAAGGCTCAATCCGTACCGGGAGCGCAAGCTCACCGTGATCGGGTCGAAGGCGATGGCGGTGTTCGATGATGTCGCGCCCTGGAACCAGAAGCTCGCCGTCTACCGCCACAAGGTGTGGGAGGACGATGATGGCTGGCAGTCGGAAATGGTCGATCCGGACTATATCGCCATCCCCGACGGCATGCCGCTGACGCGCGAATGCGCCCATTTCCTCGATTGCATCGCGACCGGCGCAGCACCACGCACGCCGGTGTCGGACGGGCTCGCCGTGATCGAGATCCTGTCGGAAGGCACCGTCCGCCACGATTGAGGGTGCTGTCCTTCCCCGACGCCGCAGCAGATCCGTGGGACCGCAAAGACTTCGCGCGTCATCCCCGGGGGGCGCGGTTCAGGCGGCCGGCTGCAGCAGGGTCGAGAGCATCGCCTCGGCAGCAGGCGATCGCTCCGATCGGTCGATGAAGCCGCCGCCCAGCACCCGCGCCTCGTCGCCGGGCAATGAGTAGAGCACGCAGGCCTGGCCTGGCGCCACGCCGGCCTCGCCCTCGATGAGTTCCACCGAGATTTCACCGTCCACCGCACGAAGGATCGCCGGCCGCGGCGGCCGGGTCGAGCGTACCTTGGCGAAACATTCGAGACCGTCCGGCCCGATGCCGTTCAGGTCCGCATCGCCGAGCCAGTTCACATCGCGCAGGATCAGGCGGCGTGTCTCCAGTGCTTCCCGCGGACCGACGATCACGCGGCGCGAGCGCGCGTCGAGATGCACCACATAGAGCGGATCGCCGGTGGCGACCCCTATGCCGCGGCGCTGGCCGATGGTGTAGTGCACGATGCCGGCATGCTCACCCAGCACCCGGCCGTCGATATGGACGATCTCGCCCGCCAGCGCCGAATTGGGCCGGAGCTTCTCGATCACATTTGCGTATTTGCCCATGGGCACGAAACAGATGTCCTGGCTGTCGGCCTTCTTGGCGACGCCCAGGCCCATCTCCTCGGCCAGTTCGCGGGTGCGCGCCTTGGGCAGGTCGCCCAGCGGAAACCTGAGATAATCCAGCTGGTCCTGCGTGGTGGCGAACAGGAAATAGCTCTGGTCGCGGTCCGCATCCACCGGCCGGAACAGCGCCCGCCGGCCCGGATTGTCGGGCGTCGGGTTGGCGCGCGAGCGGATGTAATGCCCGGTCGCCAGCGCGTCGGCCCCCAGATCGCGTGCGGTGGCCAGAAGATCGGCGAACTTGACGGTCTGGTTGCAGGCCACGCAGGGGATCGGGGTTTCGCCGAGCACATAGCTTTCGGCGAAGGGATTGATCACCGCCTCGCGAAAGCGCTGCTCGTAATCCAGCACGTAATGCGGAATGCCCAGCGTCTCGCAGACGCGGCGGGCATCGTCGATGTCCTGGCCGGCGCAGCACGAGCCGGCCCGGTGCACGGCGGCGCCATGATCATAGAGCTGCAGCGTCACGCCCAGCACATCGTAGCCCTCACGGGCGAGAATGCCCGCCACGACAGAGCTGTCCACGCCGCCCGACATGGCGACCACAACCCGCGTGTCCCGCGGGTCCTTGTTGAAATCGAGACTGTTCACTGGCTTCCCCGGCATTCAAAAGCGTTCAAGGCGCTGATCAAGCGGTTGCAAAATATCCGTTCGGGATCGGCTTCTTTATAGGGCGTGCGGGCCTCCGCAACAAGATGGGTGAAGTCAGGCAATGACCTGGCCGCGGACCTGCCCGCACCTGTGCCAAAACTTACCAAAACCTTGCCGGGCCCTTAGGCAATTTTTAAACCCGCGCCTGTAGGGTGAGGTCTTAGGTCTTGAGTGTGTAAGAGAGTCCAATGACCGATATGGTACGACCCCGTGTCAAATATGTGATCGGCCCCGACGGAAGTCCGTTGACCATCGCAGATTTGCCCCCCGCCAACACCCGCAGATGGGTGATCAGGCGTAAGGCTGAAGTGGTTGCCGCTGTCCGCGGCGGCCTGCTGAGCCTTGAAGAAGCGTGTGATCGCTATACGCTGACGGTTGAGGAGTTCCTCTCCTGGCAGTCGTCCATCAGCGATCACGGGCTCGCAGGCTTGCGCACGACCCGCATTCAGCAATACCGGCATTGATGCCTGTCGCGTTCAAATGAATTCATTTGAACGATAAAGGACATGCATCGATTCAGAATGTTGCAGCATCCTGCGATCAGGCGAGGTCGCCTCATCGCAAGATGCACCAGTTCTGACCGATTGAGCGGATTACGGCCCTCGGGCGCTTGTGGGCAACCCTGGCCCCGGAAGACCGGATGCGCTGGTGCTGAGACGCGGACGGCTGACGATCAGCTGACTCTGCCGAGCCGCCCGGCAAGTCCGTGCGCAAGCGCTGCTGTCAGCGCGGAGCCCGCATAGAACCACAGGCCCGGCTGCGAAAAGGCCTGTGCGATTCCGCCGGTCTTTGCCGCCACGATCACCAGCGCCACAAGAACCACATCCATCAGCGACCAGCGGCTCAGCTGCGGCAGCAACCGCATGGCGAGGCCCGACCGGTGCTCAATCCCCACGGCTTCAGCCGAGATGGCAACCAGCTTGACCACGGGAAACACCACCGAAACCAGCCCGACCACCACGGCCAGCACCGGATCGCCATCCTTCCACAAGGCGGCGATCACGCCCAGCAGCGAGGGCGACTGGTTGAAAAAATACATGGTCTCGAACCGCACCAGCGGAAGGACAATCCCCAGCCCGAAGAACAGCGGAGCCAGCACAAGCGCCGCCGCAAGCAAGACCCGCATTCTCGTTCTCCCGGCATGTGCCTTGATCCAAAGTTCCGTTTTCTCCATATCCGAGATAGACTGCCCATGGCAAACAGGGGGCAGCCATGCAGATCACCGAGGAAACCGGACCATCGGGTGGGCGCTATGTCGCCCTGCTTGAGGGCGTTGAGGCCGAAATGACCTATTCGCGCGCCTCGCCGCAGCTCATCATCATCGACCACACGGGTGTACCCGACAGCCTGCGCGGCAAGGGCGTCGGCCAGGCCCTGGCGCTACGTGCCGTCGAGGCCGCGCGGGCGGGAGGATGGAAAATCATCCCGCTCTGCCCTTTCTTCAAGGCCCAGGCGCAGCGGCATCAGGAATGGCGGGATGTGGTGGTGTGAACGCGCAAGGCCCTCACTTGTCGCCAACTGAGAGCCTTTTGAGTTTTGCATGCCCCATCGCAGAACCGGCGCGGGGTTTGGCCCGCACCCGGTCTGGAGGATGGATTTTCGACCTGCGGCCTGAGTTTCGCTCAGACTGCCCGGCTTGACCGGTGTCCGGCATCGCGCTCTTCGAGCGCGGTTGCCTTTTCGAACTCGGCCTGCGCCTCTTCGAGCGCCAGTTCGGCCGCATCAAGCTGCACCTTCAATTCACGAATTGAAGTCTGCAGATTGTCCGATCGCTGGCGCGCTGCCTTGGCGAAGGTTGGATAGGCGAAATGGGTCGGGTCGGTGTTGCCGGCCTTTTTTTCCTCGGCGGCGATCTGGTACTCCAGCTCGGCCGCCATTTTTTCCATTTCCGCCATCATCAGCTGGATCTGCCCAAGCTGACGGGTTTTTTCGTTGACCTGAAACTGTTTCAGGCGAACGTGGCTCTCACGTGACTTCATACGCAATACTCCCGTGATGCGAGATCCCGGCTACTGAAACTCGTTGCTCCGGCACATTCGCCAGTCCCGATTTAGGAAAAATGACCACGACGTTAACTTTTAGCCCATCGTGGTAACCTTTCGTTTACGGGCATCGTTAATAATACCGGTCATGGTTTAAGGCGGGGTAAACAGGAAACATGATTTTTCCGCCCGCCATTCCGGAGTCCTTTGAATCGCTTGGACGCGTTTCCTGATGTGGTACATCAAGAAATCCAAGTTATTTTTTGGGAATAAAATCAGGAGTATGCCAGTGATAATTAACATTCGATAATGGTTGCGCAACGTGATCAGAATTTGTTAACCATTCCATGGCAGCCTCCAAATCAGGCAACGACTGGATCCGTATCGCGTAACTGGATCTCAATGACCTTGCGGCGGCGGAAAAGGGGATAAATATGCGGGTTCTACTGATCGAGGATGACAGCGCCACAGCGCAGAGCATCGAACTGATGCTGAAGTCTGAAAGCTTCAACGTGTACACCACGGATCTGGGTGAAGAGGGCGTCGATCTCGGCAAACTTTACGACTACGACATCATACTGCTGGACCTCAATCTGCCGGACATGTCCGGATACGAGGTGCTGCGGACCCTGAGGCTCTCCAAGGTCAAAACCCCGATCCTGATTTTGTCCGGCATGGCCGGCATTGAAGACAAGGTTCGCGGACTTGGATTTGGCGCCGACGACTACATGACCAAGCCTTTCCACAAGGACGAGCTGGTGGCGCGCATTCACGCCATCGTGCGGCGCTCCAAGGGCCACGCCCAGTCTGTCATCACCACCGGTGACCTGGTCGTCAATCTCGACGCAAAGACCGTCGAAGTCGGCTCCCAGCGTGTCCACCTGACGGGCAAGGAATACCAGATGCTGGAGCTGCTTTCGCTCCGCAAGGGCACGACGCTCACCAAGGAAATGTTCCTCAACCACCTCTATGGCGGGATGGACGAACCGGAACTGAAGATCATCGACGTCTTCATCTGCAAGCTCCGCAAGAAACTCGCGACATCGGCCGGCGGCAAGAACTACATCGAAACGGTGTGGGGTCGCGGCTACGTGTTGCGCGAGCCGGACGAGCGCGAAATCCTCGAAAGCGCCTGAACCTCCCCTTGTTCAGGACGATAGACACGAAAACCCGCCTCGATCGGCGGGTTTTTGCTGTCCGGGTGGGGTCAAGTTGCCTGGCGCGAATTCCGATCAGGCCGCGATTGCATGCGGCGCGAACGCTTCGGTCAGGCTGCGCCGGTCGAACGGCTTAAGCAGAAACTCGTCAGCGCCGGCGCGCTTGCCCGCCATCATCTGCTTGAATTCCTTCTCGATCATCAGATAGTGAATGCGCACGTGCTTGCCGCCATTCATCTGACGCACCGAAGCGATTAGATCCAGTGCGCCGGTCATGCCTGCATCGACACACAGCACGTCGGGCAGCTCCGCATCGCACATGATCATGGCTTCGCCCGCATTGGATGCCTCGATGACGAGGTAGTCGAGCCCCGTCAGGATGCGCTTGGCAACCTTGCAAATCACAGCTGAATCATCGGCGATCATGAAGCGGCGCATGGCGGCTCTCCTTTGGCTTCTTCCAGGCGAATCCAACGGCGGATCCGTCATTCTTGGAAACAAGCATACCGCAGGGGAGCGAACAAACCGTAATCAGACAGGCTTAACGGAGGGTTTCCGGCCATCCCCGTCGGCGGATCATGCCGCGGTCGTGCGTTGCGCCGTGAACACCACTTCGTCGGCATTGGCAGAACAGGCCAGCGTCATCCCCGCCTCGTCCGCCAGAAGCACGGTGTAGTAAGGCTGGATCGAATGGGCATCCACCGCCTCGTCCAGCTTGCCCGAATAGATCTCGAGGAATTTGGGCGGAACCCGAACCATGCGGCCCTTGCAGACCAGGCGGAACCGCGGATCGGTTTCCGGTGTTTCAAGCGTCACATCGATCTCGCCGCCGCGCGGAATTGCGCCATAGGCGACAAGAAAAAGGTTGAGCAGCAATTTGACCTGGTTCTTGGGGATGATGGCGCGGGGACCGCTCCATCTCACTTCAGTCTTCTTGTCGGCGGAAACATAGTCGATGACGGCCTTTTCGGCCTCTCCGGTATCAATGGAAGCCCCAACAGAGCCTGAAGCCCCGAAGGCCAGGCGGGCGAATTTCAGCCTGACCGACGCATTGAGCGCGCTGGTGCGAATCAGATCCATCGCGTCGGCATCGGCGCCGCCCTCGTCGAGCAGTTCCAGCCCGTTGTTGATCGCTCCCACGGGAGAAATGATGTCGTGGCACACCCGGCTGCACAAAAGCGCTGCAAGGTCCGGCCCCGCCAGGGTCAGATTATGGTTCTTCGACATCGAATTCTCCTCTTTGCCCGCAGGCCGAATCACTTGGTTAGAAAAATCGCACCGGGTGCTGTCAATCGCAAGCGCTGTCGGTCAGAAGTCCGCTTCATCGCCCGCTGCCAGTTAACGCTTAATCTGTTTCGCCCTAAAGACACCACATTTGGTAAACTGCTTATTAAGATCGGCGCGCCACAATGTGATCACTGTTTCCTGCGGTATCTACCGTCAAATCAATGGAGTGGACCCTATGATCGCGTCCCGCTTTCACCTTCAAGCCTTTGTCTCATTTGTCCTGTCCCTGCTTGTCCTTGGCGCAGCCGTGCCCGAGGCCCGCGCGCAGGCCGCGAACTCGTCGCAATACACCGCCCAGGAGATCGTCGACGCAGGTCATGGCTTTTTCGGATCGACCTCGGGCGGATTGGCCAAGGTGGTGGAAAAAGCCTTCCAGTCCTATGGCCTGCCCAACGGCTACATCCTCGGCCAGGAGGCGTCCGGCGCACTCATCGGTGGGCTGACCTACGGCGAAGGAGAACTGTACACCAAGAACGCCGGTCAGCACGAAATCTTCTGGCAAGGCCCGTCACTGGGCTGGGACTATGGCGGCAATGGCAACAGGACCATGATGCTGGTCTACAATCTTCCCAGCGTCGAAGGCGTCTATGGCCGCTTTGGCGGCGTCTCGGGCTCGGCCTACCTTGTCGCCGGCCTGGGCATGACGGTGCTCAAGCGCAACGATGTCCTGGTCGTTCCCATCCGCACCGGCGTCGGCGCGCGTCTGGGCGTGAATGTCGGTTATCTGAAGATGACCCGGGCGCCAACCTGGAACCCGTTCTAATGCCTGTCGCGTTCAAACGGATTCGTTTGAACGATAACGACATGCATTCATTCAAGGCGTTACAGCGACCTTTGCGCATCCAGTTGGATGCGCGGCGCTGTAGTGGTGCGACCCTGACAGATGTTTCCCATTGGTCAGGATCAATCGCACCACCAGACCCCTATGCGCAGATCAAGCAGTCCCAAGTTTAGGCGGCCGGCTCAGGCCGCTTTTTCTATTGCCGGAACCAGCCTGTTTCCCGGTCACGGCTTGCCGACAGGTATTGGCCATGCTTAAAGCTCTGCGAGGTTTCGCCGGGCGCGATTACAAGCCCGACAGTGGCAATGTGGATTCCAAGTGATCGAGTTTGTCCTTTTATTTTCGTTGGGTTTTCTTGCGGCCGCCCTGGTCGCGCTGATCGTCGCGCCGATCATTCAGCGCCGGGTGGTAACCTTGACCGAGCGGCGCATCCGCGCCAGCGTTCCCCTATCGGTCGCGGAAATTCGCGCCGAGAAGGACATGGCGCGAGCCGCCTTCGCAGCGGAAAACGCCCGCCTGTCGGTGGATCTCAAGCACAATCGCGACCTGCTCACCGACAGCGTTGCGCGCGGCACCCGGCTAAGCAACGAACTGGTCGCCATCCGTGCTGCAAAGCTGTCCGCCGAGCAAACCATCGATGAGCGTGACGCCAGCATTCGCGAACTGGCAGCCGAGCTGAGCGAGCGCGACGTCCGCATCACCACTCTCACCGGACATTTCAACGACGCGACACGGCTGGCCGAAGCCCGCAAGCAGGAAGTGGCCAGGCGGGATGATCAGATCAACCGTCTTGGCGCGGAGATCGAGGAACTGCGCATCGATCTGGTCACGCTGGATACCGAGGCTGAAAATTTCAAATCGCAGATCCGGGAGCTTCGCGACGAACGCAGCGCCTTGCGCGAGGCCCTCAAGGCGACAGAGACCGCCAACCGGGATCTGGAACTTCGGCTGAAAAGCAATGATGAGCGGCTGACCCAGGCCGAGGAGAAGCTTGCCACGTCCATAGCAACACTCAGCGACCGCGAAAACGCTCTCGACCGCCGGGTTGCCGAAGTCGAGCGTTTCCGCCAGAAAAACAAGGAATTGGCCGAGGAATTGCGCGCAGCGAAAACCGCTCTCAAGAGCGCGGCCGGCAGCATGCGGAAGACAGCCGTCTCCGACACCGCCACGCCGCCCCCGCAAAAGCCGAAGCCTGATTTGCGCGCGGTGGACAGCGTCATGGAGGATCTGACTGAGTCTTCCGAAGGCACGGACGGAGACGGCGTGGACGCCGCGCCCCTGCCGCCGATCGAGGCTGCCACCGCTGCTCCCGAACCCGTGGCGCCTGACGAAGCCGAACAGGATCACCCCGGGGACGACATCTCGGAGGGCGACAAGATCGACCGTTTGCGCGCCCGCCAGGCGGCCCTCGTCGAAAGGCTGCTGAAGGCCGACAAGAACAAGAATGATGCCGCACTGCGCCGGGAGATCGCCACTGTCGCGGCGATGATGGTGGAACTGACCGCCAGCCGGGACGGCAAGTCCTCAAGGATCCACACCATCCTGAAGGGGATAGAAGACCCGACCCTGCCGGGAACCAGCGACCCGAGCCTTGCCGCCCGCGCCCGCGAACTTCTCGCCACCGGCAACTGATCCGGTCTTGCGAAACCCGTTCAGGTTCCGCTCGTGCGGCCCATGCGGCCGGCCACATGCCACAGCGCAATGCCGCTGGCGGTCGCCACATTGAGGCTGTCCATGCCGGGCGCCTGCTCGATCCTGAGCGTCTTCACGGATTTGAGAATCTCCGCAGGCAGCCCCTCGCCTTCGGTTCCCGCCAGCAGCGCCAGGCGCCGACCCGGCTTGAACGCGGCGAGCGGCTCGGCGCCCTGGGGCGACAGGCCGGCGACTTCGAAACCGGCTGATGCGAGCGCGCTCACCAGCTCAGTGATCGAGCCGCCCCGGCAGAACGGAACCCGGAGCGCAGCACCCACCGAAACCCGGATCGCCTTGCGATAGAGCGGGTCGCAGCAAGTCGCATCAAGCACAACCCCATCGGCGCCGAAGACGCCGGCATTGCGGAAAATCCCGCCGATATTGTCGTGATTGGCGGTGCCGCAGGCGACGACCAGCAGCGCGCGATCGGGCATATGCGACAGGAACTCCGGAAGCGAGGTGGCGGGAACGTGCCGACCCACAGCCAGGATGCCGCGATGCATGGCAAAGCCGACCGCGGCATCAAGCACCTCGCGTCCCGCCACATAGACCGGGCAGTCGGAGTCTATGCGGGCCAGCAGATCCTCAAGACCCTCGACCCGGTTTTCAAGGATCAACGCCTTCTCGATGACGAAACGGCGGTCGCCTGCTTCCGCATCCAGCAGCGCCTGCAGCACCACCCGGCCTTCGGCGATGAACCGGTCGCCGCGTCCTGCGAGATCCCTGTCGCGCATGGCGGTGAACTCGGCGATGCGGGCGTCGGCAGGATCCTCGATCCGGATCAGGCGACCGGCCATGATCAGCGGTTGATCACAACAACATCGGCCACGGCGCGGCCGAGCGAGACATCGTGGATGATCAGCCGCATCGAGCCATCGGCGGCGCGGCCGAAGAAGCCGACGCGGGCGCCATCGAGCGTGACGCTTTCGATGACAAACCCCGCCGGAAGCGCCGCCACCGCTTCAAGCGGCGCGTCCGATGGAACGGTCATGGACGACCCGGCGACGAGGTCGCCCGCGGCGGGTGCAGCATCGCGCTGCGTGAATTTATAGACAATTGCCCCAAGCACGGCCATAAGACCGATGAACATGACGCCGATCGATACGGCGAGCAGCCGCACCATCTTGCGCCGGACCTTTTCCATCTCTGGATCGAGCGGCTTTTCGTCGAGATCGTCATCATTGACTTTCGTCATTACCATTCCTTGCCGGGCGGACCCTGAAATTGAAGAATTCGATCCCGTTTAACGAAGCCGAGCCGCCGAGGGAAGCCCAAGCAGCAGGATCAGACGCCGAGAACCGCGAAACCCTCATCGTGGGCGAAGACGCGAGCGGCAGGCTCGACGCCTGGCTGGCGGCCGAACTCGAGCCTGACATCTCCCGCAGCCGGATCAAGGCGCTGATCGAGGCCGGCGCGGTCACGGTCAACGGCGTCGCCGCCAAGCAGGCAAAGCAGAAGATCCATCCCGGCGACCGGGTGGAACTGATCATGCCCGAGCCCGAGGATGCGGAGCCCGAGGGCGAGGACATTCCGCTCGAAATCCTCTATGAGGATGACGACCTGATCGTGCTCAACAAGCAGGCCGGGCTCGTGGTCCATCCAGGTGCGGGCAACTGGACCGGCACGCTGGTCAACGCGCTGATCCACCATTGCGGCGACAGCCTGTCGGGTATCGGCGGCGTCAAGCGGCCGGGCATCGTCCACCGGCTTGACCGGGACACCACCGGGGTGATGGTGGTGGCGAAAAACGACCATGCCCATCGCCATCTCTCCGAGCAGTTCGCCGACCATGGCCTGACCGGACCGCTCGAGCGCGCCTACCAGGCGATTGTCTGGGGAAAGCCGGACGGCCTCAAGGGCACCATCAATGCGAGCCTGGGCCGCGCCCGCGACCGCATCCGCCGCGCCGTGCGCACCGATGGCGGCGACGATGTGCGCCATGCGGTGACGCACTACCTGGTGGTGGAGCGCTATCAGGAAAAGCAGGACGGAACCTGCGCCGCCTCGCTGGTGGAATGCCGGCTCGAGACCGGCCGCACCCACCAGATTCGGGTTCACATGGCCCATATCGGCCATCCGCTGATCGGCGACGCCGATTATGGCGGGGCTTTCCGGACCAAGGCCAACCGCCTGCCCGATGACATCCGCGACCTCGTCAACGCCTTCCCGCGCCAGGCGCTGCATGCGTTCCTGCTGGTGTTCGAACATCCTGTCAGCGGCGAAACCCTCCGGTTCGAAGCCCCGCTGCCCGCCGACATGGACCAGTTGCGGAAATCCCTGGCCCGGCTGTAAGCCTGTCGGCATCCCGCCTTCACGCGAGCGTGATGGGGCCCGCCTCTTGATACCGGGTTTCGCCACAATTACATGACATAGGACGTAAACCCGGATGCGATGTTCGGTCCGGGCCTTCAGGCTTGCCGCAAGGAAGCCAAATCGGGATCAGGGGGTGCTGTCATGGCCCAAGGAAGTCTGCCGTCCATTTCTGCTGGCGAGAACGGCCTCAACCGTTATCTCGCCGAAATCCGCAGGTTCCCCATGCTGGAGCCGCAGGAAGAATACATGCTGGCCAAGCGGTTCCTCGAGCATGAGGACACCCAGGCCGCCCACAAGCTCGTCACAAGCCATTTGCGTCTGGTCGCCAAGATCGCCATGGGCTATCGCGGCTACGGACTGCCGATCGGCGAGGTTATTTCCGAAGGCAATGTCGGGCTGATGCAGGCGGTGAAGAAATTCGACCCGGAACGCGGTTTCCGGCTGGCGACCTACGCCATGTGGTGGATCAAGGCCTCGATCCAGGAATATATCCTGCGCTCCTGGAGCCTCGTCAAGATGGGCACCACCGCCAACCAGAAGCGGCTGTTCTTCAACCTGCGCAAGGTCAAGAGCCGCATCCAGGCGGTCGATGACGGCGACCTGCGCCCCGACCAGGTGGCCGAAATCGCCACCAAGCTGAATGTGTCGGAGGAGGAAGTGATCTCCATGAACCGCCGCCTGTCGGGCGACGCCTCGCTCAATGCGCCGATCAAGGCGGGCGAAGGCGAATCCGGCCAGTGGCAGGACTGGCTGGTCGATGATTCCGAAAGCCAGGAGGACATGCTTGTCGAACAAGACGAGCTCGAAACAAGGCGTGCGATGCTGCAGAGCGCACTCGCCGTGCTCAACGAGCGCGAACGCCGCATCTTCGAGGCGCGGCGCCTGCGCGACGACCCGATCACGCTCGAGGATCTGTCGACCGAATTCGACATCAGCCGCGAGCGCGTCCGCCAGATCGAGGTCCGCGCCTTTGAAAAGGTCCAGGACGCCGTCCAGAAAACCGCCGCCGCGCGCGAAAAGGCGCTGGTGACGGTCGGCGACTGAGCGCCAGGCATAGGTCAGATCCAGACCCCGGAAGCGGCGACGTTTCCGGGGTTTTTTGTGGGTGGGGTTGGTGGCGTCCGCAACACGTCCTCCCCTCGTCATGTCCAGGCCCTCTCCCGTCGTCATCCCCGGCCCCTGCCCTCGTCTTCCCCGGCCCCCGAGCCGGGGATCCATTCCGTGATTTCTCCCGACCCTGCGATGCGCGGATGGATCACGGAATGGATCCTAGGCTCGGGGGCCTAAAGCGCGTCGCAGCTTTTGAGATTCGGGATTCCCTGACTGATTGATTTGTGATTCACTTTACCCATGGAAGGAGAACCGCCATGGGCAAGCCGCATCCGGTCGAGTTGCGTGCGCGTGTC
>Ga0180017_100153_pt1 | contig 28415 bp, 28 predicted proteins | sample KR46_S_MetaG_FD_129674 | JGI IMG/M metagenome (GOLD analysis project Ga0180017, IMG submission 129674) | Groundwater microbial communities from the Olkiluoto Island deep subsurface site, Finland - KR46_S_MetaG | ecosystem: Environmental > Aquatic > Deep subsurface > Groundwater | place: Finland...
CCCAGGACATCGACGACGGCTTCGAACTGACCCGCGACGCGGACGGATTCAAGCTGAGTCTGGCCCTGGCCTGCCCTTGCCTAGGGTGGGAGTTCGGCAGCCCCTTGGACAAGGCCGTGCTGCACCGCTTCACGTCCCTTTATCTGCCCGAGGGCACAAGCCACATGCTGCCCGAAACACTGGGCAAGGATTTCTTCAGCCTCTGCGCGGGCCACGACCGCCCCGCCCTGGTCATCTCCTTTGACCTGGACCCGGACGGGGCCATCCGCTCTTTTACGCCGCGCATCACCTGGGTCAGGATCAAGGCCAACCTGACGTACACCGGAGTTGAAGAAGAGATCGCGACAGGAGAGCCCGGCATGCTGCATCACGCCCGCGACCTGGCCGCTCTGCTGCGCCAGGCGCGCATCCGCGAGCATGCCGTGATCATGGACCAGCCCGACCCGCGCATGGTTTTGCGCGGAGACCCGACCAACCCGGAAGTGGTGGTCGTGCAGTCCGAGTCCACGCCCGAAGCGCAGATGATCGTGTCCGAATTCATGATCCTGGCCAACAAGACCATGGGTTCCTGGGCGCTCGAAACGGGTACGGCCATGCTCTTCCGGACCCAGAACATCACCCTGTCTGCCGAAAGCGCGGGCGTGTGGAACGATCCCACAGACATTTACCGCATCATCAACAACATGGGCCCCTCCATTCTCGAGTGCGAACCCAGACGTCACGCCACGATCGGAGCCAAGGCCTACGCCCCGGTCACCTCGCCGCTCAGACGCTATTCGGACTTTATCAATATGGCCCAGATCCTGGCCCGGCTGACGGGGCAAGGGCGATTGCTGGACCAGACCGAAATTGAATGCCTGCTTCCCCTGTTGTCCAGCAGGGCCGAGCTGGTCGGGCAGGTGCAGCGCATGCGCCCGAGGTACTGGAAGTACGAATATTTCCGGCAGAACCACAAAAAAATGCGCTGGTCCGGGATCATCATCGACCCCGGTTCGCATCTGGTGACCATCGCCTTGCCGGACCTGCAACTCTTTTTGAAGGCCCCGCGCAAGATTTTCGGCGACAAGATCCGCCTCGGACAAGGGTTTTCCATCCGCATCGGCAAGGTCGATCCTCTGAACAACGAGATCAAGATCGCCGAGGCTTGGGAGGACGAATGATCTTGTACGCCCTGGCATTTTCAAGTAGGGGATTTCGGCACATGCCAACCCAAATTTCCAAAGATCAAGGAGACTGCACATGGTGACAATATTCTGGCTCGCGATCAGCTACCTTCTGGGGGCCATGCCCTTCGGACTTCTGATCTCCAAAACCTGCTGCGGCATCGACCCGCGCGAACAGGGCAGCGGCAACATCGGGGCCACCAATGTCGCCCGCATCTGCGGCACCAAATACGGGGCCCTGACCCTGACCCTGGACATGCTCAAGGGCTTTGTGCCCGTGGCTTTGGCCACGAGTTTCTCGGATTCCTATTTTTTCCTGACCCTGGTCGCGCTGGCTGCGGTCTGTGGGCACATGTTCTCCGTGTTCCTGCACGGCAAGGGCGGCAAGGGCGTAGCGACCTGGGTCGGAGCCTTCGTGGCCATCTCCACCTCCGGCACCATCATCTGCGCCCTCGGCTTTCTGGCGGCCCTGTACTTCTACAATTTCGTGTCCCTGGCCTCCCTGGTCATGGTCGCACTGATGCCTCTGGTCCTGCTCTTCCAGGGCCTGTACGCGGCCATTCCCCTGGCCCTGGTACTGATGGGACTCGTCTTCTGGAAGCATTCGGAAAACATCCAGCGCCTCATGGCCGGTGAAGAGCACCCCTGGAAGAAGAAGTAGCCTGATTCTTCATTTCAACGCGAAAAGCGCGGAAACCTTAGGGGGTTTTCGCGCTTTTCGCGTTCGGGGAAGATGCCTGGAGGGGCGAAGGGTTCGTGCCGGACCAAGCGTCACAGCAATGACTTGATGCGCTCCACCAGATGGGCCAGCGACGGGCGCTCGATTGCGGAGATGAAGACGGCCTCGGGATGGACAAAGGCCAGGGCCTCGCGAGTTTCATCAGAGATGCGGTCGATCTTGTTCAGGGCCAGAATGCGGGGGATGGCGTCGATGGACAGGTCGCGCAGGATGGACTCCACGGCATCTACCTGAGCCTCCATTTCCGGATGGGAGGCGTCGGCCACATGCACCAGCACGTCCGCGCCCTCAAGCTCCTCCAGGGTGGCCATGAAGGCCTCGCGCAGGTCGGCCGGCAAATGGCGGATGAATCCCACGGTGTCGGTCAGGATGATCTCGCGGTCCTCGGGAAAGCGCAGGCGGCGGCTGGTGGGGTCGAGGGTGGCAAAGAGCTTGTTCTCAGCCAAAACCTCGCTCTTGGTCAGTGTGTTCAAAAGCGTGGATTTGCCCGCGTTGGTGTACCCGACCAGGGACACCACCGGCAGACCGGCCTTGTCGCGGCGGCTGCGCGTGGATTTGCGGTGCTTGCGCACGCTTAAAAGTTCCGTCTTGATCTGGGCGATGCGCTCCCGGATCTTGCGGCGATCCATCTCCAGACGCGTCTCACCGGGGCCGCGACCGCCGATGCCGCCGGTCAGACGGCTGAGGGCTCGGTTCTGGCCCACCAGGCGCGGCATCATGTACTTGAGCTGGGCCATCTCGACCTGGAGCTTGCCTTCCCGGGTCTGAGCGTGCTGAGCGAAAATATCGAGAATGAGCTGCGTGCGGTCCAGCACCTTGCGCTCGGTGATCTGGCTCAGGTTGCGCTGCTGTGTGGGGGTCAGCTCCTGATCGAAAACCAGGGTCGCCGCGTTCTTCTGCAGGGCCAGAACCTCCAGTTCGGCAAGCTTGCCCCGTCCGAGGATGAGTTTGGGATTGACCCGGGTGACCCGTTGCACGACCTGACCGACCACATCGAGCCCCGCCGTGGCCGCAAGTTCCGCAAGTTCCGCCAGGGATCGCTCCTGAACGCCCTTGGACTCCGAAGCCACGCTGACCAGAATGGCCGACCCCTCGCGGGCGGCAGTGGCCACGCTCTGGCCCGTACGCGCCAGTTCGTCTTCAAGGGCCTTGGCGTTGGCCCCGAAATCAAAATCCACTTCATCCCAGATCATGGCCGGATGCACCTGATACGGCAGCTCGTCGGCATTGGGGGGCAGGATGTGAGCGATCTGGCAGGTGCGCGGCCCCCCTTCGGAGGACACGGTCAGCACGCAGACCGCGTCCAGGCGCAGAAAGACCATGTCCATGAGGTCTTCTTGGGTCAGCAGCGCCGAATCAAGATGGGTGTGCAGCAGACGCAGGCCTGAAAGGCGTGAATCGGCCTGACGGTGACGTGAAAGTTCGGGGATCAGGATGCCGTCCTGCTCGCCGACGATGACCATGACCGGTACGCCCTTGCGGTTGATGAGCACGCCGATCTGACGACCGACACCCCGGCTGAGCAGGGTCAGTTCCCGGGCCTGGTCGGGAGAAAACCCGCCCTGATCCGGAAAACGCCTGTTGTAGAGGCGGGAAATGGCCGTGACCTGGCTGGGCTTTAAGCCTGTCAGATTGCCGAGAGGTTTGGATGCTATGGTTTCTCTCCGTTGCCGGTGTGCGCCGGCCAGGCCGCTCCGGTCAGGAGCGGCTCAGGTACTCGGTGATCATGCGGTCGTATTCGGAAGTCAGGGCAAAGGTCGCCACGGCCATGCGCTTGCGAAAGGCCAGGGAAAGAGAGCCGCCGTTGTCCCGCATCTCCTGCACGCATTCGGCGTAATAGGAGGGATCGGGAATGACAGCCACGGAATGGAAGTTCTTGGCCGAAGCCCGCAGCATGGTCGGCCCGCCGATGTCTATCTGCTCCACGGCCTGCTTGTCTTCCAGGGTCTGACGCACGGCTTCGGCGAAGTTGTAGAGATTGACGCAGACAAGATCGAACGGAGTAAGGCGCAGGTCTTTGAGGGTCCGCATGTGGGCGGAGTCGTCCTTGTCCGCCAAAATTCCGGCGTGCACGTGCGGGTGCAGGGTCTTGACCCGGCCGCCCAGAATTTCCGGAAATCCGGTCACGTCGCTGACGGAACGGACTTTGAGTCCCGCCTGAACGAGCTTCTTGCGCGTGCCTCCGGTAGAAACCAGCTCCACCCCCTGCTCCTGCAGAAAGCGGGCAAAATCATCAAGTCCTGATTTATCTGTAACGCTCAGGATGGCCCGGCGAATCGGCAACATGTTCATGGTGTCTCCCCTCTCAAAAGAATGTTCGCCGTGCACTGCCAGCTTTGACCGCAATATGCAATAACACAGGCAGGCCGGTCCCCGGATGTCCGGGGCCGACCTGTCGCAAGGAGGGGAACGAAGACCGTTCTAGAGCTGGGCCAGAAGTTCGGTGGCCGAGGCGTTGGCGGGGTCCATCTCCAGCAGCGTGCGCAGATGCGCCTTGGCTTCGTCCGTGCGGCCGCAGGTCGCCAGGCATCCGCTCAGGGCGTAGCGGACTTCGCTCTTGCCGGGGCTCAGCTCAAGATACTGGGCCAGAGGGGCGATGGCTTCGGCCGTGCGCCCAAGCACATGCGAGACCTGCACCAGCCCGAAAAGGGCGACAATGTTCTCGGGATTGATGGCCAGCGCCTTCATGTACAGTTCAAAAGCCTTGGTTTCCTGGCCCTGCTGGGCGCTGACCAGGGCGATTCCGACCATGGACTTGTCCGACGAGGCGATGTCGTCGGCCTTCTGGTACATGGCCAGGGCCTGATTCAGGTCCCCGCGCTGCACGGCGATGGTCGCCAGCCCCAGGTAGGGGTCGGGATGAACGCCGTTGCTGCTGGCGGCTTTCTGGTAATAGCTCTCAGCCTTGTCCAGTTCACCCATAAAAAGATAACATTCGCCAAGTTCCTTGTTGATTTCATAATCCAGATGCGAACTCATGGTTCCTCCTCCTTGTCGGCAGATCTCGTGTACGTTGACTCTCTGCCAGCGACTTAGCAACTTCGATGCCACAGCGCGCATTGACTCATGAAATTCTCTCTCACCCTCCGCACTACCCTGCCAAGAACCTGATTTTAAATATCTTATCGGATTTTGCTCAATCTGGAATGGTCATTGCAATCCTGTCGTCGTCAGCATCCCGGCTCAGTCTCGTACAGAACAACAAACGCCGGTACGACAAGGGGTTATCGAATGAAAAGCATGTTTCCAGATCACATCGATCTGACGGCCAAGGTCATGGATTTCCAGCTTCAGCGTCAAAACATCGTCAGCGCCAACCTGGCGAACATCAATACGCCCGGCTACAAGGCGCGCACCCTGGAGTTCGAAAAGGATCTGCAGGCCGCCCTCGGTCTTTCCGAGGCCGGGGCAGTGGCCCGCACCCATCCTGACCATTTCCCCCTCGCCTTTTCCGGCGACCAGACCGAGGCCAGCGTAGCCCGTTCCCTGACGCCCAGGGTCATCCAGGGCGTGGACAACGTGGACCTCGATGCGGAAATGGCGGCCATGGCTAAAAACAACCTGTTCTACAACACGCTTGCCACGATCATGCAGAAAAATTTTTCCGGAATGAAGCAACTCATCGCTGACGGAGGCAAATAATGGACTTCATGACCGCCATCGATATCGGGGCGTCAGCGCTCAAGGCCGAACGCACCCATTTGAACGTCATCTCCATGAATCTGGCCAACGCCAAGACGACCAGAACCGTGGATGGGGGCCCTTACCGCCGCAAGGAAGTCATCTTCAAGGAAACCGAAGTGCAGAGCCCCTTTTCCAAGGCCATGAACTCGGCCCTGGACCAGGAGGTCAAGGGAGTGCGGGTCGAATCCGTCCAGAACGACCGGCGCCCGCTCAAGCAGGTCTACGAGCCCGGCCATCCCGACGCCAACGAAGAGGGCTATGTCAGCTATCCGGACATCAACGTGGTGGAGGAGATGACCAACATGCTTCAGGCCATGCGCGCCTATGAGGCCAACGTCTCGACCATCACCACGTCCAAGAGCATGTATTCCAAGGCGCTTGAGATAGGCCGCTAGGCCGGGCCGCTAGGCCGGGCCGCTAGGACGCTGTACTGAACATAAAAGACTGACAAGGAGACATTCCATGGCGGTATCACCCTTGGCCATCAAGGCCTACTCTGCGGCAAGCGAGCTTTTGAACAATCCCAAAAGTCTCGACGGCAAAGGCAACTCCACCAAGGAAGCGACCCAATCCTTTGCCGCGACCATTGAAGAGTCGTTGTCCAAGGTCAACGAGATGCAGGCGGAAAAATCGCGCATGATCGAGGAATTCGCATCGGGTAAAAACCAGAACGTGCATGAACTCATGATCACTCTGCAGAAAACTGGACTGGCCATGGACATGACCTCTGCGGTCCGCAACAAGGTCATGCAGGCATACCAGGAAATAATGCGCATCCAGTTCTAGTTCTGACTTCATTACACGCGAGGATTCACCATGCCCCCCTTTCTGCAAAACACTCTGGCCAAGGCCACGGACTTCTGGGTCGACAAATCACTGGCCCAGCGCATCCTCCTCGGAGGCCTGCTTTTTTCGCTCTTCATCGCGTTCTTCGGCATGATCTTCTGGATGAACAAGGTCGACTACCGTGTCCTCTACAGCCAACTCTACCAAGAAGACGCGTCCAGCGTGGTAAGCTACCTACAGAAAGAAAAAATACCCTACCAGATCACCGATTCCGGCGGCACTATCATGGTGCCATCGGACATGGTCTACGAAGCTCGGCTCAAACTCGCGGGCGAGGGCTCCCTGCACGGACAGGGCATCGGCTTTGAACTTTTTGACGAAAACCAGATCGGGCAGACCAACTTCGTGCAGGGGATCAACTACCAGCGCGCCTTGCAGGGCGAATTGTCCCGCACCATTTCCGAACTTTCCGAGGTCGAAAACGCCCGCGTGCACCTGGTCCTTCCCAGCAAGAGCCTCTTTGTCGAGGAGCAGGCCCCTCCCTCGGCAGCCATCATGCTCAAGCTCAAGGGCGGTCGCAACCTGAACGCGCAGCAGGTTCAGGCCATCATCAATCTTGTCTCCACCAGCGTCGAAGGCATGAGCACCGAACGCATCACCCTGGCCGACAGCCGAGGCAAAATCCTCTACCAGCCTAAATCGGAAACCGACTTGGCCGGTCTGAGCTCGACCCAGCTTGAATATCAGGCGAACATGCAGCGCAGCCTGGAGCAACGCATCGAACAGCTCCTTCTGCCCATTGTCGGACCCGGCCGGGTCATCGCCAGGGTCAATGCCGATCTGGACTTCAACCGCACCACCATCCGCAAGGAAATTTTCGATCCCAAATCCGCGGTGGTCAGAAGCGAGGTCAGAAACGAGGAAGAAAACAAAGGCAGCGCCAACGTCGATGGCGGCGCGCCCGACCCCAACTACCAGGGCGAAAATGACCGGTTGGCTTCCGGCACGGCTCAGGAAAGCATCCGCACCTCCTCCACCACCAACTTCGACATCAACAAGGAAGAGCAGCAGATCATTTCCCAGGTCGGGAGCATCAAGCGTTTGAGCGTTGCCGTTCTCGTCGATGGCAAGTACACTCAGCAGCAGGACGGCACATACGCCTTCGAGCCGCTGAACGCGGAACAGATGGAGCAGATCCGGCAGCTCAGCCAGCGCGCCGTCGGCTTTGACGACACCCGCGGCGACGCCATCGAGGTCTCCTCGATTTCCTTCGGTGAACCTGTTGGTGCCGAACAGGCACCGCTGCTGGACGTTGCATCCCGCTACTTCCAGCTGCTTGGCAAGCCGCTCCTCAACACGCTCATCATCCTGTTGTTCCTGCTCTTCGTGGCCCGTCCCGTGGTCCTTGCCCTGATCCGCCCGAAGCTCGACAGGCCCACGGTGCGGACTTCGGAGGAACTCGGCGCGGCGCAGGAGCTCATGGCCCTCACCGAAGGCCTGACCGACGAGGACATGGCCGCCGTGGACGCGGTCAAACGCATCGAAAACGCCAAGCATCTCGCGCAGCAGCTTGTCGAACAGAACTTGGATCAGGCTGTCATGATCATGCGCCAGTGGATGACTCAGGGACAGGGAGAAGCATAAGTGGCAGCTAACGCGAAACTGACCGGTCCGCAGAAAACGGCCATTCTCATACTGGCCCTTGGAGACGCTTTTGCCTCCGAGGTCTTCAAAAAATTCGAACGTACCGAGATCACCGCCGTTTCGAAAGCCATGGCCAAGCTCGACACTGTCACCAAAGAACAGGCCGAGGAAGTCTTGCGGGAATTCAATCAGGCCATGACCATCGGCAAGGAGATGCTCTACGGCGGTCCTGAACAGGTCCGTAAGATGATCTCTTCCAACCTGGATTCCGATACTGCCCGCTACATCCTGGACGAACTCAATTTTGACTCCGGACCCGTGCCGTTCAAGGAACTGGGCAATGTCAGCCCCAAGATCCTGGCCCAGATCCTGCGCAATGAGCATCCCCAGACCCTGGCGCTCATTCTGGGCCACCTTCCGCCTGAAAGCGCGGGTAACCTCCTGCAGAACATGGCCCCCGGCGTGCGGGCCGAAGTCCTCATCCGCCTGGCCAAGCTGGAAGCCGTGGCCGAGGAGATGCTCGTTGAGGTAGACCGCGTGCTGCAAAGCCAGCTCATCGCCATCGGCGGCAAGGAAGGCCGCAAGGTCGGCGGCGTCAATTCCGTGGCGGAAATACTCAACGCCATCGACCGGGCCACGGAAGAGGAGATCATGGCCGACATCGAGGAAGAAAGCGCGCAGCTGGCCGAAGAGATCAAGCAGCTCATGTTCGTCTTCGAGGACATCATAAAGATCGACGATCGCGGCATCCGCGAAGTTTTGAAAGAGATCAGCAACGAGGACCTGACCATGTCGCTCAAAACCGCGCCGGAAGAGTTGCGCGAGAAGTTCTTCAAGAACCTGTCCGAACGCGCCGGCAACATGATCCGCGAAGATCTCGAAATCATGGGTCCGGTCAAGCTTTCCGAGGTCGAGGGCGCACAGCAGAACATCGTCAAGCAGGTGCGCCGCCTGGAAGCCGAAGGACGCATCGTCATCGCCGGCAGCGGAGGCGAAGTCCTTGTCTAGCACCCCGACCTGCCCCGCGAGGGTCATTTACGGCTTGCACAGCCGTGAGGGCGCCGGCCTCAACCGTCCGCCCTCCATGATCTGGAACAACGAGACCGAGGATCACTATATGGAACAGGTGCGCCAGCGCGCTCAGCAGATGGCCAAGGAGATTCTGGCCCAGGCCCTGGCCGAGGCCGAAGGAATCAGGGCCGGTGCCCGCGCCGAAGGCTTCGCCGCCGGTCAGCATGAGGCAGACGCCCTGGTTCAGGCGGAAAAGGCCAAAGTCGGTGCTTTTCTCGGCACCCTTCAGACCGCCATTGTGGCTGAAAAAGACCGCGTCTACGTCGAGCACAAACAATGTCTTTTTCGGATATTGCGCCTGGCTTTCGAGAAAACCCTGGGTGTCATGCTTGACGAACAGCGCGAGCAGGTTCTGACCACCCTCTTCGAGGAAGCCGTCTCGCAACTGCAGGCAAACACCTGCATCACCGTGCATGTCTGCCAGGCGGATCTGGCTCTGGCGACTACTCTTGCTGGCCAAAGCAGGGAGAGACGCTCCGATCTGCCCGAGGTTCGCATTCGCGTCAGTGATAACCTTGAGCCGGGCGGCGTACGCATCGAAAGCGGAGACGGTTTGGTGGACAATTCCGTTGCCGCCCGGTTCGAGCAGGTCCGCGCCATTCTGGACGGATACGTGGAAAATTCATGACCGCAGACCTGGACGGCACCCTGCAGCTGCTTTCCGGCCTGCAACCGGCCCAGGCCTACGGCAAGGTGACCAAAGTCATCGGACTGGTGGCCGAAGGCAGGGGCATAAAAGCCCCCCTGGGCTCGATCTGTCAGCTCCTGCCCGACGACACTGGCAGACAGCTCATCAACGCCGAGGTGGTCGGCTTCCGCGACGACGTCATGCTGCTCATGCCCTACGGGGAAATGCGAGGCATCCGTCCCGGCAGTCTGATCCGCAACACCAGCACCCCACCCCTTTTCCCGGTCGGGCATCGCTACCTCGGGCACGCCGTGGACGCCTTCGGGCAGTCCCTGGACCCGGCGAAGACCATTTTTCCGGCGCGCTACAACCCCTTGCACGCCGATCCTCCCAACCCGCTGACCAGACCGCGCATCAATGCGCCCCTTGACGTGGGCGTGCGCGCCATCAACGGCCTGCTGACCCTGGGCAAGGGTCAGCGCATCGGCATTATGGCCGGATCGGGCGTGGGCAAGAGCACGCTCATGGGCATGTTCGCCCGCTACACTTCGGCCGAGGTCAACGTCATTGGGCTTATCGGCGAGCGTGGCCGCGAAGTTTTGGATTTTATCGAAAAGGATTTGGGGCCCGAGGGACTGGCCAAGTCGGTGCTCATCGTGGCCACCTCGGACCAGGGCCCACTGGTACGCATGCGTGCGGCCTACGCAGCCACGGCCATGGCGGAGTTCTTCCGTGACGAGGGCAAGGACGTGCTCTTGATGATGGACTCCGTGACCCGCTTTGCCATGGCGGCCCGGGAGGTCGGCCTGGCCGCCGGTGAGCCTCCGACAACCAGGGGCTACACGCCCACGGTCTTCTCCCATCTGCCCCGACTGCTCGAACGCGCCGGGCGGTCTTCCAAGGGAAGCATCACAGGCATCTACACCGTGCTGGTGGAAGGCGACGACTTCAACGAACCTGTGGCCGACGCGGTGCGGTCCATCCTTGACGGGCATATCGTACTGACCAGGGAGCTGGCCGACCAGGGCCACTACCCTTCCATCGATGTGCTGAAAAGCGTCAGCCGTCTGGCGTCGGATGTCGCTCCCGCAGCCGTGGTCGCGGCGGGCCGGGATCTGGTCCGCATGATGGCCACCTTTCAGCGCGTGGAAGACATGGTCAACATCGGGGCCTACGCTCCCGGCTCCAACGCCGAGATCGACCACGCCCTGAGCATGATCCACCCCATCCGGTCCTACCTGCAGCAAAACATCGACGAGCGCTCGAACCTGGATCAGGCTTTCGAAGCCTTGCACGCTCTCACCGGCGGCAACCTGCCAAAATCCGTCAAACCAAGAACCTAATCCGCCGAGCCACCGGCCACGCGCAACACCTCCTCGATGGTCGTCACGCCCTCCACAACCCGTCCCATGCCGTCGTCAAACAGGGAGCGCACGCCTTTTTTGCGCACCATCTCGCGCAGATCGCCAAGGTCGATGTTTTTGCGGATCGCATCCTTGACCTCCGTGTCGTAGGGCAGGATCTCAAAAATGCCGGTGCGCCCGTAATACCCGGTCTGGCGGCAGTGGTCGCAGCCGCGCCCCCGCCACAGGGACTGCCCTGGGCTGATGTAGCTTTCCAGCCCCAGGGCCTTTATATCCTCATAGTCGGGCTTGTACTGCGCCTTGCAGTGCGGGCAGATGTTTCGCACCAGCCGCTGGGCGATGCAACCGATGACGGCGGCGTTGATGAGGTAGGCGTCAAGACCAAGGTCAAGGAGCCGCGTCAGGGCGGAGCTTGCGTCGTTGGTGTGCAGGGTCGAAAAGACGATGTGCCCGGTCAGGGCCGACTGCACGGCCTGTTCGGCGGTCTCAAGGTCGCGCATCTCACCGATCATGATGATATCCGGGTCCTGGCGCAGGATGTGGCGCAGCATCTGTCCGAAGGTCACCCCGATCTTGGACTGCACGCCGATCTGGTTGAAATCGTCGACCACCATTTCTATGGGATCTTCGAGGGTCACGACGTTGACCTGCGGGTTGGCCAGCAGCTTCAGGGTCGAGTACAGCGTGGTCGATTTGCCGCTGCCCGTGGGCCCAGTGACCAGGATGAGCCCATAGGTCTTGCTCAGAAACCTGCTGTAGATTTCGTGCTGTTCCGCCCGCATACCCAGCTCTTCGAGGTTCTTGATGGTGCTGTCGCTGGACAAAAGCCGCAAGACCATCTTCTCGCCAAAGGCCACCGGGATGGTCGAGACACGCACGTCCGTCGGTACACTGGCCAGCACGAGCTGGACGCGGCCGTCCTGAGGTCTGCGTTTCTCGGAGATGTCGAGTCTGCTCATGCCCTTTAAACGGTTGATCATGGCCAGGTGCACGGTCATGGGCAGCCGGTGCAGATCGTGGAGGATGCCGTCGATGCGGAAACGGACCAGCGCGAAGTCCCGCTTGGGTTCGATGTGGATATCGCTGGCCCGCTCACGCAGCGCGGAGCGCAACAGATAGTCCACAGCCTTGATGATATGCCGCTGGGATTCGGGATCGGACTTCTCCGCGACCTTGACCCGTGCTTCGAGATTCCCGATTTCGCTTGAATCCATGAACTCGATCTGCGCGGCCTGGATGGCGGTGCGGAACTGATAGTAGTCATCGATCAGGCGGTGTATGTCTTGTCTGGTGCTCAAAAACACCTTGTACGGCAGGTCGCTGACGCGTTCCATATCCTGCCACAGTTCCGGCCTGAAGGGATTGAACACCGCCAGTTCCAGTTCGCCGTCCCGGATCATGATCGGGACCAGGGTGTTCATACGCGCAAAGCTTTCTGAAATGGTCTTCGTCGTCACCTCTAAGTCCAGATCGAAGGGGTCCACGCGCCTGAACTCCAAGCCCTCATGCCGGGCCACGGCCTTAAGGATCACGTCTTCGGTGATGCGCGACTCCGGTTGTCCGGCTTCCCTTGGCGGCCTGCGGATGTTGAAGCGGAGCAGGTCATCGAGGCCGTCAGGGCCTTCGGTGTCGACCCCATTTTTGACCGCGTGGTCCATGATGATTCTTGCCTGTGATTCGCTGATCTCGTCTGCGCTGGTCAGAATCTGCAGCAGGTACTTCAGGGAATAGACAATGCGCTTGGTGTTTAAACTATCCATTGTCCTGTCTCCTGTGCATGTCCACGATGCGGTCCACCGTCGCCGTGGTCGAATGCCCCGCCAGCAACGGAATGGAACTGACCGTTCCCCCCGCTCCCTCCACGACATCCCGGCCCACAATCCGCTCCACGCTCCAATCCCCGCCCTTGACCAGCACGTCGGGACGCACTTTCTGGATCAACTCAAGGGGAGTGTCCTCGTCGAAAATCACGACATAATCCACGCATTGCAGGGCCGCCAGGACGCGCGCGCGGCTCGCCTGGTCGTTGACCGGCCGCAGCGGGCCTTTTAAGCGACGCACCGAGGCGTCGCTGTTGAGGCCTACGACGAGGCTCCCCCCCATGCTTCTGGCCCGCTCCAGGTAGTCCGCATGGCCAGGGTGGATTATGTCGAAGCAGCCGTTTGTAAAGACCAGCTTGCCGCCGTCGGCGGGCCTTTTGATTTGTTCTGCGGTAGTGATTTTTTGTGCGGTATTCATGGATTCTTGGGGGTTTGACGTAAGCTGGGTGGTGCCGTAAATGTCGCGAAAATCCTTACGGGAAGTGCAATGTCCAAAAGCTGGCTCAAATCAAAACATGATTCTTTTGTACGCGACGTGCTGCGCGACTTCTGCCAGATTGCCAGCGCCTTGGAAAACCATTTTTCCGACTATGACGCAACCGGGTCGGTAAGCTTTCATTTTTTTGACGACATGCTCGGGCGGCAAAACAGCAAGGGCCTGCTCTGGCGTTTGAAGGACACCGCGCACCTGCTTTTCCGCAACGAAGAGCGCACGTCGTATGCTGTCTTTGGCGAATACCTTGACTGGGCCTTGGGCTACATCTTTCACGAGTGCATCAAGCTCAAGGAAGACGCATACCAGCAGATGAACTACAAGCCCCGCTTCAAGCACCTGCAGCAGGGCGTCGGTCTGACCCCGGAAGAGCTGCACATCGGCACCGAACTGTACGCGGTCATCAGACAGACTTCCGAGAGCATCGAGCGCGAAGTGCGCCGCATCCGCTTTATCATCTTTCACTGCAAGCGCCTGTTCATCCTATATCTTCCCCTCCATCATGAAAACCCCCTCCTGGCTCGTTTTCTGTACGCGCAAAGCGATCTCGTTCACGGTGTTTTCAAGGGTTATGTGGATGAACTCACTCACGCCATATACACAGAGGGCGTGCACCGCATGTACGCCCTGGCCGCGCAGTCTTTTGAGGAAGGCGGATGGCTCGACGAGGCAGCCAAGGCCAGACGGCTTGAAGAGAGCTCGATCCAACAAAAAAAACTTGATATCAGTGCCGATGTTGCTAAATTTTCCAACCAAGAACTCTAGTTGCAACAATTTTAACGTTCTTAAAGGACCAAACCCATGCGTCATTTCAATTTGCTTCTTCTGGCATTGCTCCTCTCAACCTTGGGCTGCGCGACACTGACCGACTCCGAGGACCCCGGACCGGCGCCGACACAACAAAGTTTCTTCTATGATTTCAACGATATTCGCATTCCCGAAGAGATGGAAATCCAGCCCAACAGATCCATCATCACACCTACGGAAAGCGGCAAGTTCGGCACCATGATGTTTCGCGGCCGGGCCGAACCCATTTCCCTTTTCGACTTCTTCTTCAACACCATGCCCAAGGACGGATGGTCCCTGGTCACATACCAGAAATATCAGCGCTATAACCTTGTTTTTACTAAGGAAAATCGCGTATGCATGATCACCATCGAAGAAAGCCCAATCTGGTACACATGGCTTGAAGTCAAGGTAACGCCCAAGGCTCCGAGCGCCAGCACCCCGGCTTACTCAATCGGTTCACAGCCAGCGGACCCATATCAGAGCGACCCTTCTTCGGGGTCTTCCTTTGAATCTGAACGGACGTTGTCGCAGTGATTCCTGCACACTATCAGTTTGATACGTTTCACGGGAAACGCATCCACCTTGGTGTCACCGGCTCCATTGCCGCGTACAAGGCCCTGGATCTGACCAGGGCCTTTTTGCATTTGCACTTGCAAGTGGGTGTGACTCTGACAGCATCTGCTCGCAAATTTGTCACCGAACTCTCTTTCGGTGCCCTCGGAGCCGACCCTCTTTACACGGACATGTTTACCGCCGGCGCGAACTTCGACCACCTTGAACCCTCGGTTGCCGACGTCTTCATCGTGGCTCCGGCTACGGCCAACATAGTGGCCAAGATGGCGCACGGCATTGCCGACGACCTGCTCAGCTGCCAACTGCTCGCCTACCCTGGTCCCATTCTTGTAGCCCCGGCCATGAATCCGCGCATGTGGGCGGCACTAGCCACAAAAGATAACTGGAACATCCTTGGCCAGCGCGGGGTTGTGCGCATCGAACCGGAATGCGGAAGCGTCGCTTGCGGAGATACGGGGCAAGGCCGCCTGGCTCCCCTGGATGAGATCTTCATCCACACCCTGGCCGCACTTTCACCGCAGGATTTGCGCGGCCGAAAAATCATGCTCACCCTTGGGCCAACCAGGGAATATTTCGACAAAGCCCGCTTCTGGTCCAACCCGTCCAGCGGGATCATGGGAGCGAGCCTTGCTGTCGCTGCGGCCCTGCGCGGCGCGGAAGTAACCGCGATCACTGGCCCGGTTGACATCGCTCTGCCCTCCATGATCCGCAGGATTCCCGTGGTGACGGCCCGGGAGATGTTTGAGGCCGCTGCGGATATTTTTCCCTCACAGGACATTGGGTGCTTTACCGCTGCGGTGGCGGACTTCCGCCCCCCCGCGTGCCCCACCGGAAAGTACAAGAAAAGCGGCGAGCCATTGAGCTTGACCTTCGAGTCCAACGCCGACATTCTTGCCACTCTCAGCAAAGAAAAAAAATCGTGGCAGCAAACCATAGGCTTTGCCGCCGAGTCCCAGGATCTCGAAGCCAACGCTCGACTCAAGATGGACAGAAAAAATCTTGATCTCATTGTTGCCAACCCCATTGATGAGCCTGGGGCAGGCTTCGCCGCCCCTACCAACAGGGTCGTAGTCATGGACCGACTTGGCCGCCAGGAATCCTGGCCGCTGCTGCCGAAAACCGAAGTTGCCTGGAGGATTTGGGATTGGATCTCAATGAACACGCCTTGAGCGAGTCTCAGCGCACCCTGAAGCGCCTTGGCATCACTCATGTCCTCCTTCCGCCTCCGGTCGTCCGTGATGGAATTCACACGTCTTCACCACGCACCGAAACGTCGCCGCAAGGCGGCGCCCAGGGTTCGCCGGAGCAACCTGTGTCTCCCGCATCGGCGGATATCCTGCCGCCCCTGGTGCGCTCATTGTTTCACGGGAAACATGTACCGATCCGATCCATGTGGACATACGCAGGACTTTACGAAGACATGCAGCAAGCAGAAACTCCTGCCCGCTTGGGCGTCTTTAAAAAAATTCAGGCCTCCGTTTGCCTGCACTTGAAATGGGCGTCCACAGACATCGGTGCCTGGCCTCTGGACGTTACTCCGCAAATTTTCCGCAAGGGCGTCGAATACTTTTGCCCGCGAACGGTCATCTTCTTCTGTGGCAGCACCCCACCCACCGCTAACATTGAAGAAGCTCTCGCTTTCATGAAACAAAGTGGCTGCCGAGTCATAACGTTGCCAAACCTTGAAGAAATGGCCCTTGGCAACCAGCAACTCAAAAACGAAGCCTGGAAGATTCTTCAAACAGTTCCTGATTGACAGAAAATCCGCACAACTGCGGGTCAATTTCAAAAAACTATCCTCATTACACAAATTCCGTATTGCCCGCCAAACTCCCTTGGGGTAGGTGATTTTCATATTTTGTTTCACATGGAGCATTGCATGAAAATTCTCATCACCGGCGCGGCAGGATTTATCGGCTTTCATCTTGCCAAACGCTTTCTTGATGCCGGGGTCTCCGTTTTCGGCCTGGATAATCTCAATGATTACTACTCAGTACAACTGAAGAAAGATCGCCTGCAGATCCTGCAGCAAGAAAAAAATTTCCACTTTGAGCCCATTGACCTTGCAGACGGTGAAGCCCTCAACGATTATTTCAAAACCAACCAGTTCACCCACGTCGTCAATCTCGCGGCTCAGGCTGGCGTCAGATATTCTCTTATCAATCCCAAATCCTACATTGATTCCAACATAGTAGGGTTTGCCAACCTGCTTGAGTGTTGCAGGCACAACGGCACCAGACACCTGGTCTACGCGTCTTCGAGCTCCGTATACGGGCTGAACACCTCCATGCCGTTCTCCGTCCACGACAATGTGGACCACCCCGTGAGCCTTTATGCGGCCAGCAAAAAGTCAAACGAACTCATGGCCCATACGTACTCGTATCTGTACAAACTGCCGACCACCGGCCTGCGCTTCTTCACCGTCTATGGGCCGTGGGGGCGTCCGGACATGGCCCTGTACCTCTTCACCAAGGCCATAGGCGAAGGCAAACCCATCAACGTGTTCAACCACGGCAGGATGCGCAGGGACTTCACCTATATCGACGACATTGTCGAAGGCGTGTTCCGAATCGTCAGCCATGTGCCGCAAGGCAATAGTGGCTGGGACGGCAACAACCCGGATCCAAGCACGTCCCCTGCTCCCTACAAGCTCTACAATATCGGAAACAACAACACAGTCGAACTGGAACAGTTCATCACCGTCCTTGAAAATGCCCTCGGAAAAAAAGCCGTGCGCAACTATATGGACATCCAGCCCGGGGATGTCCCCGCGACGTATGCCAATATCGACGATCTGATCAGCGATGTCGGGTTCAAACCCTCGACAAGCATAGAGGAAGGTATCGAGAAGTTCATCGTCTGGTACCAAGATTACTACCGTCCGTAGTTCCCCGTGAAACATTCGGATCAGGAGGGAGGGCCTTTGGCGCAGATAATCGTTTTGGCAAATCAGAAGGGGGGGGTCGGAAAAACCACCACCACTGTCAATCTGGCGGCATCATTGGCGGCAATGGAACAACGCGTCCTGGTAATCGACTGCGATCCGCAGGCCAACGCATCCAGCGGGCTGGGCGTGGATGTCGGACAGGTGGAAACGTCCATATACCAGGCGTTGTTCAATCCGCAGGAGGCGCGCAAGGCCATAATCGGATCGGACATGGAGTATTTAAAAATACTGCCCTCCACGCCGGATCTGGTCGGGGCGGAGATAGAGCTCGGGGACGTGAAGGACAGGGAATTCATCCTGCGCAAAATCGTTACCCAGCTCAGCCCCGAGTATGACTACATCCTCATCGACTGCCCGCCATCTCTTGGCCTGATCACCATCAACGCCCTGTGCGCGGCGAAATGGCTCCTTGTGCCCTTGCAGTGCGAATACTACGCGCTGGAAGGGATCGCCCAGCTGATGAAAACATACGGGTTGGTCAAGGAAAGGCTGAACCCGGAACTGGGTATCCTCGGGATACTCCTGACCATGTTCGACAAACGAAACAAGCTCTCATTCATGGTTGAACGCGAGGTGCGCGACCATTTCAAAGAGCTTGTCTTCACGACTTCGATACCAAGGAATGTGCGCCTTTCGGAAGCCCCAAGCCATGGCCTGCCAGCCATACTTTACGACATCAGATCAATCGGAACACAGGCCTACATTGCGCTGGCCCAGGAGCTGATCGACAAAAAGCTGGCTCAGTCACAGGCGCAGGTCAGATAAGGCGTGCAGGTCACGGTGACCTTGTCCTTGAAATGCCGCTTGGTGATGCGCGACTTGCAGCTCACGCACTGGAAAGCGAGCAGACCGCCCATATTGGCGGCGCGGAGCATGAACTTGCGCGGTTCGTCCGCCTTCCAATCAGGGCTAACGGCCCCGCAAGTCTCGCAGACAACATCCGTGGGCAGGTCGTAGCAAAGATCCCAGTATTTTTCGAGAAGCTGCAAATCACCCAGCGGCTCGACTATTTCAACTTCGGAAGGGTATAATTTATCGAGTACGGAGAGGACGTGCTTGCAGACATGCTGCCACATCTCCTGCTCCAGAATAACACCCTGGGGCTGACCCTGGGCGTCAACAACGTATCTAACGGCAGTATCCTTGTTCACTAGTGACTCCGGAAGTTGAATGTTTTGACAGTAACCTGTCATTAAATACGAATCGTCCAGGGTCAACGCCCCTGGCGCAAACATCCGCGGGATAATCATGACCATGAAAAAACGCGGGCTCGGACGCGGCCTTGATGTACTTATCAAAAGCCGCAATGTCGAACCCGAACACGACGCCGAAATCGTGACGCTGGACATAGATGCTCTCCAGCCCAACATCCACCAACCACGGCACCACTTCGACCAGACCGCCCTGGAAGAACTGGCCGCATCCATCAAAACGCAGGGGCTGATCCAGCCCGTGCTGGTCAGGCCGCTGTCGGTCCCCGGCCAATACGAACTGGTGGCAGGGGAAAGACGGTGGCGGGCCAGCCGTATGGCCGGACTGGACAGCATCGAGTGCATCGTGCGGCGCATGGACGACTACGAGAGTATGGCCATAGCGCTCATCGAGAACCTGCAGCGCGAGGATTTGAATCCCATCGAAGAGGCCCGCGCCCTGGGGCAGATCAAGGAACATTTTAAGATCACCCAGGAAGAACTTGCCGACAAGATCGGGAAGAGCAGACCGGCCGTAACCAACAGCCTCAGATTGCTGAAACTCCCAGGCAAAGTTCAGAATCTGCTGGAAACAAACACCCTCTCCGCCGGACATGCCAGGGCGCTTCTGGGGCTTGATGATCCGGAAACGATCTCAAGGCTGGCGGACATAGTCATGGCCAAGGGACTCAACGTCCGAGCGACCGAAGAGCTCGTCAAGAAATTCAAAGAGCAGGGCGTGGCTGCGGAAGAAAAGCCGCGCCGCGAAAAGGCAGTGGCTCAGGATATCGAAATGGCAGTCAAAAATCTTGCCGAAAAATTTACGGTCAAGCATACCGGCACACCCAATAAAGGAAAAATCGTGTTCGCATACGCAAGCAACGAAGAGCGGGAAAAAATCGCGGCTTTTCTCGAACGACTGGCAAGGGAGCAGAAGATATGAATCTGGCCTTCAATGCCTCACGCATGATCGGATCAAGAGTGCTCATCATTGGCGACATCATGCTCGATCAATACCAGCGGGGCCTGGTGGAACGGATCTCGCCGGAAGCTCCAGTGCCCATTGTCAAAATCACGGAGCAAGTCTTCAAAATTGGCGGCGCGGGCAACGTGGCCCAGAACGTGGCCACTCTGGGCGGCGCCCCTACCCTGATCAGCATCTGCGGCGAGGATCTCTACGGGGACAACCTGCGGGACATATGCGCAGGGCTGCGCATCGACAGCCACCTGATTCGTTCACCTTCACGGGAAACAACTCTGAAGACACGAATCATGGCCGCGCACCAGCAGATACTGCGTGTGGACAGGGAGACCACCAGGACTCTGGACAACCGGGAGTTTGAATCGCTGGTGGCCACGGTAGACCACCAGATAGAGAATTTTTCGACCATCATCCTGTCGGATTACGGCAAGGGGATCATCTCGGAAAAGTTCCTGCGCTGGCTGGCTGATAGGAAAAGACCGGATCAAAAGATCATCCTGGACCCGAAAACATGCAATTTTCCATACTACACGAATTTTTATTGCATGACGCCAAACAAGAAAGAAGCGTCGGAAGGCGCGGAAATGCCCATCAGCAATCGCGAGGAAATTCTTTCAGTAGGCAGGGAAATCATCAAAAGACGGAACCTGCAAAGCCTGGTCATCACTCTGGGCGGGGAAGGCATGGCTGTGTTTCTGCCAGGCCAGGGAGTCTTCCACCTTCCGACCACAGCCAAAAAAGTGTTCGATGTAACCGGAGCCGGCGACACGGTCATCGCGGTCATCGCCCTTGGGCTCAGCTCCGGCCTTGACCTGCTCAGTTCCTGCATACTGGCAAACTGCGCCGCAGGGCTTGTGGTCGGCCAGGTCGGCGCGGTGGGAGTAACTCAGGAAGAGCTTACCGAGACGCTCAGCTCCTGGCCCTCGGCGCAGCAGGAAAAATGGTCCACGCTTTGAGTTGATACGTACTTAAAGTTCGCATTTTGCTCCGCAACACGGCCCTCCCAGACCATCATAGGCCGCCAGTATCCTGCGCTCCTTGTCCAACCGGTCCTCACCGAACAGAGGGCATGGATGAGCAGATGCCACGTCGCCAAGAGCACTCCACAGGGGCACGGCATTGAAGCCCTGCCCTAGCAATTCTCCGGACTTGGTCTCAACCAAGTGCAGTTCCATCGAGTCTGTGACCAGCACCAACGGAAAAGGCGCGGGCAGGTGTATCCTGGCCGCCGCCAAACTCTCACGGACAAAGGTACCCACCTCGCCCGGACAGAAAAAAAGAGCCATCAAAGGCTCACTGTGTTCGGAAAAAACAGCCAGATCAATGGCGACAGAGTGGGGCTCACCGTTTACAGAAAAAGCAAGATCGTATTTGGAACGTATAAGCTCACGGGGATATTTCCTGTCCTCGACCAGTAATTTTGCCAAAGCTTGACGCAAATCCTCATACGTCGTGTCCATGATCTCCTGTCCCGTAAGATAATCCGTGATGACACGGTTCAGGCTGACTTCATGCATACATACCTCCTGGATTCAAGTACTCATAGTAAGCGCTGCGGGGAAAGGCGCAAGAAGCAAACTTCAGGATCGCGTTGACCGAGAGCTTTGCGTGCGATAGCAAAAATAAAAAATTGGAAGAAGCCCATGGATGTACTGTTCCTGATCAAAAGCATCGACCAGATCCATAACGGATTGTGCAACGGATTGTCGCGATTTTCGGGACCAAGCCGCGCCGCGCTCGTTTATGCGAAGCATCGCAACAGCCCGCTGCGGGTCTATGATCCATGCGATCTCCTGCGCGGGCACGAACCGCGACTGCGGGAGCACTATCTCAAACACAAAAGAGGGAAGCAACTCCTGCCTGCTGAGAAAAAGCATGGGCATAGCGAATACATGACGCCGGATTTGGCTGGAATAATCGCGTGCGGCGGTAATTTTCCCAACATGTTCCACCAGACATGGTTCAGCGAGCACCATGTCGACACAAGCTCCCCCGGACCGACGACACGATGGCTGGAATACGCCTGCAGATTGCTCTCCCAGGACCTTGGCACAAAAAGCGCCATCGACCTTGAAACCTCAGGATATGTGCTGCAAAACTTCGCCACGCACGCCGTGCGCGACCATATCGTCGACATGCGCAATCTGAGCCTTGGACCAGACACCCGCCTGCGGATCTACCCCCTCCTCGACGCCGTGCTCAATATCTCCAAAACCCGGGAAGAGGGAAAGTGGCCCATGGGCGACCTGATTTTCGTAGAGCCCTCGCAAACGCACAGGATACACTACCTGGCAACGTTCGGAGATTTTGAAAGACCGTCCATGAAGGATTTCAAGCATATCCGAAAGCTTCTGCAGGCAGTGGAAGGCAACAGACACAAGCTGGTCAGCAACGGACAAAAAATCATCGGCATTGGCACAGGCAGGATGCCCGACTTTTCGGTGATCGCCGAGTTCAGGGGAAATCACGGATTCATCAGAGTGCAGGATGAAACCGTGTGCAGCTTTGCCGATGGGGGATTTCATTCCTCCACGCGCCAGGCAAACCTGGTGCAGCTTGAAGAAGTCCTGCTTGAACTGAATCTGGAGCCCAACCGCATCTATACCATCATGAAGGTGGTCAGCACCCTTGTACGCAGCGCGCAGGAGCGTAAACACGGGTGCCCCCTGGTGCTGGATTACGGGAGTCCCCTGGCCAACATCTCGGGCCAGCATCTGGAAACACCCCTTGACCTGAAGCGCCACACGGACCTGGACCTGGCCACATCGCTCGCCAAAGTGGACGGTGCCCTGCACATAGATCTTATGTACTTGAAACTGCACGCCTTTGCCGCCCTGCTCGACGGACGCGCAGTGGCCGGAGAAAACCGGGCGCGGGGAGCCAGATACAACTCGGCCCTGAGGTTCACGGCCGAGAACAATCAGGTCGTGCTCGTCGTGGTCAGCTCGGACCGGCCCATTTCCATCATTCAACACGGGGCCGAGATCAAGGCAAAATGCGACTGGGTGCCAAGGTATCAGTGCCTGTGCGAACCAATGACCCTGGAAGAATGGATTAAGGAATCTGCAGGCCAGGAGTAATCAGACGTAGAGGCTGCGGATCAAGAGCGTCAGGGAGCGTTCAAGGGATTGGCATTCGGAGTCGGCAATCTTTTCACCGCCTTCGCGGATATGCAGAATATCCATGGCCTTGTCCTTTTGCGTGGCGATCTTGGCAAAAATCAGGTCCATGCCAAGCCTGTAAAGACACAGCGAAACCGTCGCCAGAAGACCCGGCACATCGGGCGCCTGAATGGAAAGTACGGTGTGGAAATCGGAAGCTTCGTTATCCAGATGAATCCCCACAAAATCAGGATCAACAGCGTAAACCTTTCTGAGTTTCGACGTGAGCTGCACGGAGAGACGGTCAAGGCCTGTCTCGTCATCGAAAAGGCGCGTCAGGCTCCCCTGGAAGGCGGCCACGGTCTGATCGACATAGAGCATGTCCAGGGGCTCCGTGACCCAGAACACATCAACAACTGTTCCATCATCCCACACGCACAGCTCGGCTCCAAGAACAGACATGCCATGTTTGTCAAGAGCAGCACAGACGCGGGCAAAAAGACCTGGACGGTCCATGGACACGAGGGTCACGCGCAAAGATCGCGAGTGCGGCCTGTGCTCCCAGGCTAGACGGAAGGCAGACTCGTCCTCGCGCGCGCAAAATTGCCGCACCAACTCGATGTGATCGATGATGCGCATGGGTGGAGTCTGGAGCAGATACCGGGGCGGCATGATGGAAAGCAGCCGCTCGAAATCCTGAATGGAAACATCTTCGGTTCTCTTGGAACGCAGGGAGTCGCGCAGGGTGCTCAGTCTGTGCACCTGCGTTTCATCGGACATGATCCCATGTTCCAGGACCTTACGGGTCTTGAAATATGTCTCGCGCAGCAGGTTTTCAACCCAGGGATTCCAGGCCTTGGGACCAGTGGCCTTTGAATCCGCCCAGGTCAGCAGCGTCAGGCGATCAAGGCGGACAACAGAGCCCAGGGTCTGTGCAAGCTGCAGGATAACCGGCTCCTCACCAAGATCAAAACGCGTGGCCGTATGCACAAGCAGCAGATGCTGCTCGATCAGAAAGGTGCATTCTTCGACAAAATCGTCATCATACCCAAGACGGGACAGAATGCCGCGCGAAAGCAGAGCGCCCTTGGCGGCATGGTCGCCGTTACCCTTGCCTATGTCATGCAGCAACGCGGCCCAGCGCAGACAGGGGTCGTCACGCTGGGAAAAAAGATAATCACCGAGAAATTCATGCCCAGGTTCAAAGGCCGCGAGATTGCGGACCGTCTCCACAAGGTGCGGTCCTGCGGGGAGCCTGTGGTAGGCGTCGAATTGGACCAGATGCTCAATATCCGCAAATTCAGGCAAAAAGACGGACAAAAAGCCAACCTCGAGCATCTGGTCGAGAATCTGGCCGGCATGCGGCCCGCAAAGCATGGCCTGGAAACGAAGAACAATGGGCTGCTGCCAGTCCGAAGTCCGCGACAGGGATGAAAACCGTTCCTGGATGATGCGTCTGGTGTGCCAGCCGATGGAAATTCCGGACTTGGCGCTGTGGCGAAAAAGCTCAAGAATATTGGCGGGGTCGGAAACGAGAACGGAAAAATCGAGGCCGGTGTCAGCGCCCGGACCCGTAGCACGGCGCAAGGAGTTGTCGAGGCAGAGCCTGCAAAGCAGCCGGATCTCGGTCATGGCCTTGTGCAGGACCGAAAGAAAACGTTCGACGGCGTCCCTGTCCCCGACCGGGCCATAACCCAGAACCTGGGCAATTTCGGGTTGCATTTCCAGATGCAGGACATCGTTTTTACGCTTGCCAAGGCGGTGCAGGGCCATTCTGGCCGCTGACAGCACCTGGGCCGCTTGAGAAAGAGCGACCCTTTCGGACGATGACAATGACGTAAATTCATCTCCACCAGCGCGGCAGACCGCTTCAAGCCACTGCGTGGTCTGCAGGTCGCGCTGTCCTCCCCTGCCCTCTTTGAGGTTGGGGGAAAGCTGATGCGCGCCGTCGCCGAAACGGCGATGGCGTTCATCATGACGTCTGGCCAGCCACAAAATAATCTCGCCGCGCAGGGGAATGACGAGGCGCTTGAGCACGAGGCTGCGAAAAGCGGAAAAAGCATCGGGCGGGCCAAAAAGAAGGCGGGCATCAAGAAGCGAAATCAGGACTTCGAAATCCTCGGCCGCAAGGGCCAAGGTTTCGGACAAGGTCCTGATCCCGTGTCCGACGTCAAAACCGCTGTCCCACAGCGGGACAAAGAGCGTCTCGGCCACGAGCTGTGAGTCCGGCGGGTCCGATTCCGGCAGGCACACCAAAAGATCTATGTCAGAGAAGGGAAATAGCTCCTCCCGGCCGTAGCCTCCCAGCGCCAGTACGATGGTCCGGCCGTCGGCCGGAAGAAGCTGGGCGCTGGTCTGGTGGACCCACTCGTCCACGCGGGCGGAAAACCAGGCAGGACAATGGCCCGGGTCCGCCGCTATAGAGCGGTACAGATCCCGGGCCTGATGAAGGATTTCGATGCTCATGGGAAAAAAGGGGCAGCCGAGGCTGCCCCAGATGCTAGAGGGCCGATCCGCCGGACTCGCCGGTGCGGATGCGGATGGCGTTGTCGATGGTGGAGATGAAGATCTTGCCGTCTCCGATCTTGCCGGTCTTGGCGGCCGTCTGGATGACTTCCAGGGTCTGGTCGAGCAGATCCTCGTCGATGACTACCTCGATCTTGACCTTGGACACGAAATCCACCTGATACTCGGCACCGCGATAGACTTCCTTGTGCCCACGCTGGCGCCCGAATCCGCGCACATCCGTGACTGTCATGCCCTGTATGCCAATGCCCGTGAGGGCTTCCTTGATTTCGTCCAGCTTGTAGGGCCGGGTGATTATTTCAACTCGTTTCATGATTCCTCCTCAAGTGGTTGGCGAATCAGGCCTGATAGGCGGATTCACTGTGAATGGCCACGTCGAGCCCGGCCTCTTCCTCTTCGTCAGTGACACGCAGCGGCGTGACGAGGCTGATGATCTTCAGTAGAACATAAGACATGGTGAAGGCAAAGACGCAGGTTGCGACCACGGACACGAACTGGATCCAGAGCTGGCTCGGATTACCGTAGAAGAGCCCGTCCGCACCAGCCGGATTAATGGCTGTGCTGGCGAACAGACCGGTGGCCAGGGCGCCCCAGATGCCACCAATACCGTGAATGCCGACCACGTCCAGACTGTCGTCATACCCGAAGCGGGACTTGAGACTCACACCGTAGTAGCAGAACACTCCGGCCCCGAGGCCGATGATGACCGAAGGCATGATGCCAACAAAACCGGCTGCGGGAGTGATGGCCACCAAACCGGCGACCGCACCGGAAGCCGCGCCAAGAGTCGTGGGCTTGCCATGGAGTTTCCATTCAGCAAAAATCCAGGCGAGCATGGCCGTACCAGCGGCTATGTGCGTGGTGACAAAGGCGTTTCCAGCCAGTCCGTCAGCGGCGAGGGCGCTGCCGGCATTGAAGCCGAACCAGCCAAACCACAAGAGGGCCGTGCCGATCATGGTCATGGGCAGGTTGTGCGGCAGGAAGGAACGTTTGCCCCAGCCCTTGCGCTTGCCGATGACCAGGACCGCTGCCAGAGCGGCGCTGGCGGAGCTCATGTGCACAACAGCGCCGCCGGCGAAGTCCAAGGCGCCCATCTCGTACATCCAGCCGCCGCCCCAGACCCAATGACACAGCGGGGCATAGACGAATGTGCACCACAGCACGATGAAAAGCAGAAAAGCTGAAAAACGCATGCGCTCGGCGAATGCACCGGTGATGAGCGCCGGGGTGATGATGGCGAACATGCACTGAAAGATCATGAACACCATATGTGGAAGGTTGGTGGCGATGGATTCGTGCGGCTCCATGCCGACACCGGCCATACCCACAAAGTCCAGCCCGCCGATGAGGCCGTACACGTCGGTTCCAAAAGCCAGGGAGTATCCCCAGAAGATCCAGACCAGAGTGATGACGCCAATGGCGGCGAAACTCTGCATCATGGTGCCCAAAACGTTTTTCGAACGGGTCATGCCCGCGTAAAACAGGGCCAGGCCCGGAGTCATGAACATAACCAGGGCAGCACAAATAATGATAAAAGCGGTATCTGTCGGATTCACAATGCACCTCCATTTTTGTCGAAGAGGAGCAAGGACGGTGCCACCGAATAATAAATTTTTATATCAATATGTTACGGAAAAAAACCGAAAACTGGAAGATTCCGTCAATACAATTTCGTACAGAAGAAACGGCAAATTACCTATTTTTGTAAAAACCGAACAGCTCGTAACGACCCCGCTTCGAACAAGACAAGGATGCATACCAATGGAAATGGGAATCTTGGGCGAATCGAGCCCAAACAGTTCCTCCGGGCGAATGATTCGACCAAAAAATTGAGCGCACCCGATACAGAATGAGATTATCCTGAAAATTCAGGTAGAAAAATACAAAATTGCAGCAAAAGGGCGTCAAGAAGACTCCAAAAGTATATCTCAAAATTGAAAAATTAATTAAATATCTAAAATTAATGTTTAAATGTAGAAATTTTGTATGCAGTGAAAATCAAGTGCGAACTTTAAACTTTTAAAAACGCCTTCTGTACATAATTGTAAATTATGGTCCAATTTGCAAAGAAATAACAGGAGAAAAATTAACAAATAACGCAGCAAGGGCGCCCAACAAAAATCAAAATCTGAATAATATGAGACTATTAACAACTTTGGCACCTCCTATGCTGAATGAGGGTATCAACACTCACCACCCCGGAGGTCAACATGTTCGAAAGCACAAAACAAACAACCGCCCTGCTCAGACCAAAAGTCTGGGCTCTGACTCTATTACTTGCAACCCTCACCCCTGCCGTGGCCTTTGCCGAAGGCGAGGCGCTCTCCCAGGAGCACGGCAACCTGCTCTGGACCCTCATCGCCGCCATCTTGGTAATGTTCATGCAGCCTGGTTTCGCCCTGGTGGAAATGGGCTTTTCGCGGGCCAAGAACGCGGGCAACATTCTGATGAAGAACCTGCTCGACTTTTCCGCAGGCGTGCCGGTGTTCTTTCTGGTCGGCTTCGGGATCATGTTCGGACAGGACGTCGCGGGGCTTTTTGGCTCCAGCGGCTTCGCACTGTCGGGTGTCGATCCGACCACCGCTGGCGGACAATGGGACCTGACCTTCCTGTTCTTCCAGTCCGTGTTCGCGGCCACGGCAGCGACCATCATCTCCGGCGGCATTGCCGAACGGACTAAATTTTCGGCCTATATCATCGTCAGTGTAGCGGTCACGGCGCTCATCTACCCCATCTCCGGGCATTGGGCCTGGGGCAGCCTCTGGGGCGGAGACGAACTCGGCGCAGGCTGACTTGAAGCCATGGGCTTCATCGATTTCGCAGGCTCCACCGTGGTCCACTCCGTGGGCGGCTGGATGGCCCTGGCCGGCGCCATCGTCGTCGGTCCCCGTCTGGGCAAGTACAGCGCTGACGGC
>Ga0180017_100155_pt1 | contig 28356 bp, 23 predicted proteins | sample KR46_S_MetaG_FD_129674 | JGI IMG/M metagenome (GOLD analysis project Ga0180017, IMG submission 129674) | Groundwater microbial communities from the Olkiluoto Island deep subsurface site, Finland - KR46_S_MetaG | ecosystem: Environmental > Aquatic > Deep subsurface > Groundwater | place: Finland...
GTGCTGGTAATGCTTAGCCCGCCTGCTGGCGGGGTGATCGACAGCCCGCCGCTCGGCGGCGTGATTGCCAGACCGGTGCTGGTAATGCTTAGCCCGCCTGCTGGCGGGGTGATCGACAGCCCGGTAGCTGTAATACTCAGACCGTCTGCTGGCGGGGTAATCGACAGCCCGGTGGCCGTGATGCTGAGTCTGCCCTGAGCATCAGTCTCCATGGCCACAGCGTCATTTGTACCGAACACCTTCACTCTTACGCGGTCGGGATTTTCCTGAAAGATCTTAAAGTTTGGCATCTGGTTCCCCCCTTTTCGTTTCAATTTGATTTTACCTCAAGCTATGCACCCTCACCGCTAACTGCTACCACATTTTACCTTCATTTTTACAACCACCTTACGACAGACAAGGAGCAACCTCTTCACGGCCCACATAGTATGTAAAAACCACTAGACGGAGAGCGAGGAATATGATGAGTGCTACCATCAGCCTGTGTATGATCGCCCGCAATGAAGCCCAAAACCTCGGTCGGTGTCTGAACAGTGTGCGCGATGTCGTCGACGAGATGATTGTGATCGATACGGGCTCCAGCGATGGCACAGCAAACATCGCCCGTAGCCTAGGGGCTAGGGTCTACTCCTTTGTCTGGAATGATAACTTCAGCGACGCCCGTAACAGCTCCCTGGAAATGGCCACCGGTGACTGGATCCTGTTCCTGGATGCCGATGAGGAACTGGCCCCGGAAAGCCATGATGCCCTGCGGTCGCTCGTAAACGACGAAACCGTCGACGGGTATTTTGTTAAGATCATCAACTATCTCGGTAATGAAGGATGGACCGAGACCTGCCCGGACATCGTGTTCAGGCTGTTTCGCAACCGCCCGGAATACCGGTTCCGCGGGGCCATCCACGAACAGATTGCCGACGTCATCCTGGAGAATAACCGCCGCGCCGGATATCGGATGGCTGAGGATGTTATTATCCTGCATTACGGCTACCTTGACCGGCAGATCAGCGAAAAGGACAAGAAAAACCGGAACCTAACCATAATCGAAAAAGAACTTGGCCAGAACCCGGAAAACCGGATGCTGCGCTACCACTACGGGGTCGAACTCTTCCGAGCGGAACGATATTTGGAAGCAGCCGCGCAACTCACATTCGTCGCTAACGAGTTGGATCCGGCTACCATCTTCTTCCCGAAGCTCCTACGCTACATCGTGATGGCCTATCATTCAGCCGGCCAGCCGGCAAAGGCCATACAGGTTGCCGGCCAGGCCCTGCAGCGCTTCCCCGACTATGCCGACCTGTATTACTACGCCGGTCTGGGCTATCTGGAGTTGAAACAATACGCCAGAGCAGACTACGCCTTCCGGAAAGCAGTATCCATGCCTGAACAGCCCGCAATGTACGCTCCTTTCGGCGGTGTACGCGGATTTAGGTCTTACTACCACCTGGGACACATCGCAGAACTTTTTCTGAACGATGAGGACGCCTTGGAATATTACGTTGCCAGCATCAATGATAATCCGAACTTTACCTACGCCATTGAAGGAATTCTAAGAATCCTGAAACCGCGCGAGAATCCGGAATACACCCGAAAATGCCTGGAAGAGGTGTTTGAGTTCCACACCCCACGGGCCCACCTGGTGATGGGCGGGATGTTTTTCCGTTTCGGAGCCTATGGTCTGGCCCTGGAGTACCTAGAGCAAGGGGTCGGAGACTCGACGATTTCGGACGAAACAAAGATGTGGAAGGCGATCTGCCTGCTACAGGAACAACGACACCTGGAGGCGCTTCGCATTCTTGACGAGTTCGGCCCCGGCAATCCTCTGTATTTAATAGCCAGACTGAACAAGCTGCTCTACCTGTGGGTGCAGGGGAAAGACCGGAAGGCCCGGGCGCTACTAGCTGAAATTTTCGGACTCGGGCTGGCGGAGGACACGAAGCGGGTTTTGAGCCTAATCGCCTCCTACCCTGACCAGCTCCCGGAATCGGTGCCGGTCACTCTGGGCCCCGACGGAGTAACGTTCCTGCTGGACATAGTGAAGCGACTGCTCGGTATGGGCAGCATCGAGCGGGCAATGTACCTGCTGGAAAGCACCTCCATTGGCCACACCGGACAGGCGCTGGAAATCGCACAACTGCTGTACGATTACGGGTACAGAGAGCAGGCGCAGACCCTTCTGGCAGATCCGGAGACCAACGATCTCGGCCACCAGGCTCATTTTCTACTGGCGGAGATCAGCCGTGAGGACGAAGACTTCACCGAAGCCGAACGACAATACCGGTTCGCCCTTGAGACCGGAGGCGACGAACCACGGTATTATGTCCGCCTGATCAACCTGTATGAAAACCGGCGGCGGGAGATCCTAGCAGAGGCCAGAGCCCGCTACCCGGACGTGGAGACCTTCCAGCAGTTATTGAATGAGGTTTCAGTATGAGGAAAAACTCCGTCAGCCTGACCATGATCGTCCGCAACGAGAGCGCAAACCTCGAGGCCTGCCTGCTCAGCGCCAGGGAACAAGTAGACGAAATCGTGATCGTCGACACGGGTTCCACGGACGAGACTCGGCAAATCGCCGAGCGATATACGGACCGGGTTTTCCTTTACCCCTGGGACAATGACTTCAGTGCCGCCCGGAATTACGCCATCGGGAAAGCTCGGGGAGAATGGATTCTGTCCCTAGACGCAGATGAGCAACTGATCGCCGGCACTGGTGACCTGAGGCGCCTGGTATCGACCGGTGCCTCTCCGGAAGCATATATGCTACCCCTTCATTACCCGACGACCGATGCTCCCGGAGAATACAACCGCTTCCTCGTGCTGCGCCTGTTCAAAAACAACGGGCGCTACCGCTTCAAAGGCCGGATTCACGAACAGATTGTGGTCACTGCCAGCGGCACTGTAGACATCGCAGACGGACCGGTAATCTACCATCAGCATCTCCCATCCGCAGAACGTAACCGAAAACGGCACCGCAACCTGGTTTTACTGAAGCAGGCTTGCGCGGAGGAGCCGGACAACATTTTTCTCCGGTACTACCTGGCGGTCGAATGGCTTGCGCTGGGCAAACCGCATCGCGCCTTGCCCCTTTTCAGGGAGGCCTATGAAAGCCTGACAGACGATCACCTCCTCTTCCGTGCCCCCGCGCTACGCTACCTGATCATCAGCCTACGAGCACTGGGCCGATTCGAAGAGGCCATCGACATCTGCCGGAAGGTGGCTCAGCACTATCCATCCTATACCGACATCTTCTACCTGTGCGGGGTTCTGTATGAGGAGCAGCACCAATACCACGAAGCCGTTAAATGGCTACAATCGGCCTTGGAACGCGGGATCCCCCCGGCCATCTACAGTCATATGCACGGGACCGGGAGCTTCCTCGCCCACTACCACTTGGGTTACTGCCGGGAAAGGCTTGGACAGCGCGAACCAGCCGAGCGCCACTATGAACGGGCAATAGACGCTAATACCGACTATGTGTATCCGGTTTACAACCTGTTTCTGCTCGTTCAGGGGAGACTTGGGGCACGGCAGGCGTTAGACTGCTTCTCGGCCCGGGGTTACCTGGACAGCGCCGAACGGGCTCTGGCCGTTGCCGAACTGTACTTTAAAGCAGGTTATCCTGGGCTTGCCAAGCGTTGCCTGGAACGCTGCCAGACCGACTCCGGCACAGAGATGGTGCGGTTTAGCCTAGGTCTATACAACCTGTACTCCGGGCATTTACAGCGGGTTTTGATGTATTTGGATACCATCGCCGCGGAGAACCCGCTCTATCCGCAGGTTCAAATTCACAAAGCTCTGGCCCTGCTCCTGCTTGGTCGGACCTGCGCTACCCGAACCCTCGCCTTTGTCCTGTGGGAGGATCCGCAATACCGTCCGGTAACCCGCATTTTGCTACAGTTAGTCCGTTATCTAAAGAAGGGCTGGCGGCCCGAAGTTTGTGATGACGGTCTGCGTCAGGCTTCCTTGGCCTTGCTTGAACGCTACCGTTACTATCTTCCCAAGTTTACAAAAACCCGCCATCAGCACCGTTTCCGGTTGATCATCGATGGCCTGGAATCCATCGCGCAGCGTTCCTCCCCCCAAGGCGCACTGGCTCTGGCCGGGCTCTTTCAAGAGAGGGCGCAGGCGGTACAGGATCTCTTGAACTATCAGTTTGGAGTGTTTGGTGACCGCACATGATCGGAAACAACACCGTTACCCTCTGCATGATCGCCAAGGACGAAGAGGAACTGATCGGCAAGTGTATTGATAGCGTGGCACATCTGGTAGACCGCATCATCGTGATCGACACCGGCTCCATCGATGAGACGGCCAGACGGGCAGCCGATAAAGGGGCCGAGGTGTTTAATTTTGAATGGAGTGGCGACTTCGCCGCCGCCCGGAACTTTGCTCTGGAACAGCTCCGCTCGGACTGGGTTCTGGTACTGGACGCCGATGAGACCCTGGCGCCGGTTACGAATGAGGCTTTCCAGGAACTCTTGAAAGCCACAGGCGTGGAGGGTTACTTCCTGCATATCCACAACTACCTGGGAATGGGGGACGCAGCGGTACGGGATCAGGTCGTCCGCCTGTTCCGCAACAAGCCTGAATACCGGTTTACCGGGGCGATTCACGAACAGGTGGCACCGTCCATCCTCGCCGCCAACCACGGAGGCGGCCTGGCTACAGCCCCGCTGGTCATCCATCATCACGGCTATCGGCATTCCCGGATAGTGGAGAAGGCCAAATCCCGGCGCAACTGCTCGATCATCAGACACCAGTTGGAGCAGGATCCGGGTAACCCCCTCCTGCTCTACTACCTTGCGGTCGAACACTACCAGCAGGGTGAAGTCATCCCCGGCCTGGAATGCCTGGAGCGGGCGCTCGGCAATATGCTCTACACCGACGGGTATTTCCGGGATATCGTGTTCAATCTGGTCCTCGGCTTGGCCGTTGTCGGGGACTGGGAGAAGCTGATCACTCACGTCGATCACTGCCTGGAAATGATTTCTGTTCCGCCGTCTCTTCTGCTCCTTCGGGGAATCGCCTACTTCGAGACGGGCCGATACCGCGAAGCGGCCCAGGAACTGAACCAAGCTTTAGACTTAGTGCGAGCCTCCCCCATCAGGCCCGAGGCTTTGGACTACATTTCGGTCGCGTCTAGGGAAGCCTGGACCTGCACATCGGCGATCGGACACGGATACAGCGGACCACATCTCCCGGCTGTGCATAAACTGGGTGAACTGCTTTGGCAGGTTTGCACGCTGATTCTGGCCCAGACTTCGCCGCAGCTACCCCTGGTCATTGAGAGAGGTGCCAAGATATGAAACCGCGCGTATTAATCGGTGGCCCGGTACGGCAAACACCGGCCATTCTCACCGAGCATCTGGAATCACTGGAAAGGCTCAGCACCCACGGCCTGAATGTGCACTACGCTTTTGTCGACGACAACGTGGAAGCCGGCAGCCGGGAACTCCTGGCGACCTTCGCCCGCCGTTGTGAGAACGTTCGTATCCTTACCGGTACACCCGACGACGCCTACCATTGCGACGAGACCACGCACCACTGGCGGGAGGATCTGATCTGGAAGGTGGCCCGGTTCAAGAACGAGTTGCTTTCCATCGCCCGCAGTGAGGACTACGATTTCATTTTCCTGGTTGATTCGGATCTTTATCTGCACCCCGAGACGCTGTCACACCTGGTGTCCCTTCGGAAGGACATTGTGTCCGAAGTCTTCTGGACCAAATGGCGGCCCGAATTGATCGCCCTTCCACAGGTTTGGGCAATGGATCAGTACCAACTCTATGAAGCACCGAGGGGTGCCGTCTTGGGTGAAGAGGAAACTTCGGGGCGCACCATGGCCTTCCTGCAGATGCTCTCCAGACCGGGAACCTACCGGGTCGGGGGTCTGGGTGCCTGTACCTTGATCAGTCGCCGGGCGCTGTCTGCAGGTGTTTCCTTCAGTGAAATCTATAACCTCGGCTTTTCCGGTGAAGATCGGCACTTCTGCATCCGGGCCGTAGCCCTAGGCCTGGAGTTGTATGCGGACACCCACTACCCGCCATTTCACATTTACCGTTCGTCCGAGTTGACGGCGCTCCGGGACTACAAGGCCACTGTTCTGAGCAAGGACCCTGGCGGTGAAATTATGACTTTCATCCACGGCGGATACAAACGGGTGGTAAACACCGTCCGTTCCCAGATCACGCTCGCCATGCTGGTCCGAAACGAGGCTGACCGCTATCTACCCGCCGTACTCCGCCATGCGGCCCAATACGTGGATCAGGCGGTCATCCTAGACGACGCCAGCACCGATAATACCGTGGAGGTCTGCCGCCAGGCGCTTCAAGGGATTCCGGCCTTCATCCACGTTGGCGATACTCCGGGATTCGCCAACGAGGTCAACCTGCGGCGCCGACTCTGGGAACTGGCCATCGCTCACGAAGCGGAGTGGATCCTCTGCCTGGACGCGGACGAAATGTTCGAGGATCGGGCGGTCACCATGATCAAAGAACTGGTTCAAAGAACCGACGTTGACGTCTGGGGCTTTCGGCTGTTCGATTTCTGGGACAAAGAGCACTACCGTGCGGACCGGCTCTGGAACGCCCACCAACGCTACATTCCGTTCCTGGTTCGCTACCAGCCCCACTTCCCGTATCAGTGGCGGGAATCCCCGTTGCACTGTGGCCGATTCCCGGAAAACATCACCCTGCTACCGGCCTTGGCCTGCGCCCTCAGACTAAAGCACTTCGGCTGGGCCACTGAAGCCGACCGCCGTCAGAAGTACGAGCGATATATGGAAGCTGATCCCGACGGCAAATACGGCGTTCTCGACCAGTACCGCTCCATTCTCGATCCAGCGCCGAATCTCATCCGGTGGCAAGAAAGGAATATAAAATCGTGAGTTTGAAGTTTTTACGCTCGAACTTAGTGCCAGTCTTCCGGCAACTGCTACGCGACAGACAGCCGGAATTCAACGAACCCGGCGGAAACGAAAGAGTGATCCAGCAGGTTAAGACCAAAATCAAACACTACGAGACCGACTTTGATCTGGGCAAACTCCCCAGTGGAGCCCCGCGGGACGTGCTGCATAACAACCTCGCGGTAATCCCCGCGCCCCTGGTGGTCAATTCCACATCTGGCATCACTTACGGCCGGTGGGTGTTTGAGGGTCCGAACGTGGTGAATGTGGACTTTTCCACCCCGCAGGTGGTCGGCGTCGGCCGGGATGTAGTCAAGCTGCAGATTAATGTGTCCAGCCCCAGCGCCACCACTACCGCCTACGGGGTCCTGCGCTACGCTTTCGTTTAACCTCGAGTAAGGCGTCAGGTAACGGGTCAGAACCCTGTGCTACTCCAACCCGCCTCTTAGAAGCCCCGGCCCTGCCCGGGGGCACCACCTTGGACAGAAACCACATAAGACCCCTTGCGTGCCCGTCTGGACCATGGTAAACCTATAGTGAGAGCGGCAAAGGAGGCTTGATCGTGTCCGGTGAAAAAAACGGCGGGCTGAAATCGATACTGAAGAAGATTTTTGGGGACTCTTCCACTCAGAAACCGCGCGGTGGTGGGGGCTGCTGAAGTCCGCGCATTGTTCCGCGTGACGAGAACAAAAAGAAGTAGGGGTCCACGGGGTCGAGGCTTTCAAAAACTCCCAAAGAAAAAGAGGTGGAACGGCACAAGAGCCGCTCCACCTTTTTATCGTTCCAAAGTTACTAGGTCTCGATCACTAATGATCGCTATTACTCGGGGACCTCCCCGGTGGTTTGAGTTATCAGGTACTGAACCTGATCGGAATCGGAAGTGCCACAGCATCGGTCATTGAACCGTCCTTGGCGCTCGCCTGGAACACCACCAGTTTTGCGGCACCGACCGGCGGATGTGTCACCCTGACTTCAAAGAAACCCCAGTCCGGCCCGCCGGAAGCAGCAGTCGTATAACCTTCGGTCAGGACATTCCCCGCCGCGTCCTGCACTTCGTAGCTCACTGTTGCCTCAAACACGCGGGCGATGCCGGTGGCGTAGACCATATCCGGAGCCGCCGCAAAAGCGCTCACCACGATATTGTTCGAGCGTTCCTGGGTGCTGATTGGTCCAACCCAACCGACAATCTGCGGGAAGTATTCTCCACCAGCCTCGTGGAATTCAACCTCGCTGTACGCACCGTCCAGCACCTCGACCGCGTACGGGTACGTAAGCACCATTGCCGCCGGACCGTCCGGTTCAATCAACTCGGCCGTAACCACCGCCCGTTCGCCCTCGGTCTTGATATCCACGATCCGAACCTCGTAACCGGCCGTAGGTTTCTCGCCGTAGCTGACGATTACGAAGGTCTTGCCGTTCTCCACTATCGCAAAACCGGCGTGTATCGCCTTGAGCGTCTCCAAGGTCTCCATTACCGACTCAGGATAGATTTGGTGTTCCCCCTCGCCCATTCCCGGCGGTTCTCCGGGTACGGGGTTTTCTCCGATTCCATTGTTGGCCGAACACCCGGCCACCAAGATTCCGATTGCGAACAGGACCAGAACCAGTAACCGTATCTTCTGCATCGTATGAGCACCTCCTGTGGTTAAGACGCATCCGATTCGAAAACGGTTTTCCATCAACGGGAGACTGTCGCCCAGTCCGGCTTTGGGATCAGCACCACGAAGGATGAACCTGACCCACAACTTTAACTGAACACTATTGATCTTTACTCTCTGCCATTCCTGTTCCGGGCTTTCTCAGGCTAAACATCTCTTCCCGCACACTGCAGCGGGCCTAGTCTGTGCTTTATGACAGCCTTTTGCCCGATGTCCTTGCAGCACTAGGCGCTAAGCCTGACAAAGCTACGCGGAGCTTATCTTCACTCTCCGATGGCTTTTTGGCCGATGTCCGTCCGGTAATACATGTCTTTGAAACTGATCTTGCCCACGGCCTCGTAGACCTTGCTGATCGCCGACGGAATATCGTCCGCCACGGCAGTCACACCCAGAACGCGCCCGCCGGCGGTCACCACCCGGTCACCCTCCAGCTTCGTCCCGGCATGGAACACGATCACGTCCGCGTCATCATCAGCAGCGGTATCGAGTCCTTCAATCGGTTCGCCCTTGGCGTAACTCCCCGGGTAGCCGCCCGCCGCCGCCACCACGCAGACCGCTGCGCCCGGCTTCCAGCGGATCTCCAACTCACTCAGGCGGCCATCGATTACGGCCTCCGCGATATCCACCAGGTCCGTGTCCAGCATCGCCAGGAGTGGCTGCGCCTCCGGATCACCGAAGCGTACGTTGAACTCCAGCACCTTGGGCCCCTTTTCCGTAATCATCAAACCGGCGTAGAGGATGCCGCGGTACGGGCACCCCTCGGACTCCATCGCCAGCACCGTAGCCTCCAGGATTTTCGGCACCACAGTCTGAGCTAACTCGAAAGTGTAGATCGGTGCCGGGCAGTAAGCGCCCATGCCCCCGGTATTCGGTCCCTTGTCCCCGTCGAAAACTTGCTTGTGGTCCTGTGCCGCCAGAAGCGGGACAACCGTGCGGCCATCGGTGAAGGCCAGCACGCTTACTTCCTGGCCCACCAGGCGCTCCTCAACCACGATCTTATCACCCGCTGCTCCAAAGGCGCGATCCAGCATCATCTCCTTAACCGCAGCCATGGCCTCGGTGTCGGTGTCTGCCACGATCACGCCCTTGCCGGCGGCCAGCCCATCGGCCTTGATCACACACCGCTCGTCCAGTTCCCACACGAAGGCCAGAGCGTTGTCGTAGTCCGTAAAGGTCTGGTACTCCCCAGTGGGAATCTCATACTTTTTCATCAGATCCTTGGCGAAGGCCTTGCTCCCCTCTAGCTGCGCGGCGGCGGCCCGGGGGCCAAAAATTCGCACGCCTTCCGCCTCAAACCGGTCGACAATCCCTTTCACCAATGCATCTTCCGGACCGACGAAGGTCAGACCGATCCCCTGCTCCTTGGCAAAAACCAACAGACCTTCAATGTCTCCGGAGCTGATCGGCACACACTCCGCCAGCTGCGCGATCCCGGCGTTGCCCGGTGCGGCATAGATTTTCTCAACACGAGGGCTCTGGGCGAGCTTCCAAACCAGCGCGTGCTCCCGCCCACCGCCGCCGACTACCAGTACTCTCATCTTTCATACCTCCAAGAAAGGGTCAGTTAGAAAAGGGGTCTGACCCCAAAAATTAAGTTTTTCAATTTTCAATTACTTACTTAACTTTTTAAGTCTGACCCTCCTAGTGTTTGAAGTGGCGCATGCCGGTGAAGACCATGGCAATGCCTTTCTCGTCGGCGGTGTCGATGGAGTCCTGGTCGCGTACCGAACCGCCCGGCTGAATGATCGCCGCGATGCCGGCCTCGGCCGCCTGCAAGACGGTGTCGTTGAACGGGAAAAAGGCGTCGGACGCCAGCACGGCACCTTTGGCCGCCTCTCCGGCCTGCTCCAGAGCGATGCGCGCCGAACCGACCCGGTTCATCTGACCGGCCCCGACACCAAGCAGTCGCCGGTCTGCGGTGACTACAATGGCGTTGGACTTCACATTCTTGACAATCTTAAAGGCGAACTCCAGCTCCGCCAGCTGCTCCGCCGTAGGCTGCTTCTTGGTGGCCACCCGGAGGTCTTCGCGGTTGAACACTTGGCGGTCGCCTTGCTGGACGAGGAGGCCGCCGTTCACCTTCCGCATGTCGTACCAGTCGGGTGACATCAGGTGGAAGGGGCCCGTCTCCAGCAGCCTGATCCCGACCTTTTTCGTAAGGATCGGCAGGGCCTCTTCACTGAACCCGGGGGCAATTACGGCCTCCAGGAATAGCTTGCTCATTTCCTCGGCGGTCGGCCCGTCCACCACGCGGTTCACGGCCACGATCCCGCCGAAGGCCGACACCGGATCAGCCTCGTAAGCCAAACGGTAGGCCTCGACCAGCGCGTCGCGACTAGCCACGCCGCTGGGGTTGTTGTGCTTAATGATCGCCACCGTCGGCTCCTCGAACTCCCGCACCAGTTCGAGCGCGGAGTTCAGATCCAGGATGTTGTTATAGGAAAGCTCCTTGCCGTGCAGTTGGTGGGCATTGGCGACCGAGGCCCCGAAGCGCCGGGGATCGCGGTAAAAAGCCGCCTGCTGATGGGGATTCTCCCCGTAGCGCAGGGACTGGACCAGCTCGAAGGGCAGAGAGATCTCCGCCGGGAACATCTTGCCGCTGTCATCGCAGTGGCCGAGGTACCCGGCGATCACCGAATCGTAGTGGGCCGTGTGCGCAAAGGCCTCCCGCGCCAGGGACATCCGCAGCTCATCAGTGATTTCGTCTTGAGTGAGGGCCTCCAATATCTCCAGGTAACTTATCGGGTTGGTGACCACCACCACATACTTGAAGTTCTTGGCCGCAGCCCGGATCATCGCCGGGCCCCCGATATCGATATTCTCAATCGCGTCGGACTGGCAGACCCCTTCCTTGGTGATGGTCGCCTTGAAGGGATAAAGGTTCACGACCACCATATCAATCGGCACAATGCCATGCTCGTCCAGCTGCGCCAGGTGTTCGTCGGTACGCATCGCCAGGATTCCGCCGTGAATGCGCGGGTGCAGGGTTTTCACCCGACCGCCCAGGATCTCCGGAAATCCGGTCACGTCCGAGACCTTGGTCACCGGTATCCCCGCCTGTGCGATCGCCGTTGCCGTGCCTCCCGTGGAAACCAGTTCCACCCCCGCCGCGTGTAGTCCGCGCGCAAACTCCTCCAGCCCGGTCTTGTCCGACACACTGATCAGCGCACGCTTGATTTTCATACCTTCCGCCTCCTTTTGGCGCTCATTTCGTTGGGTTATCGTAGCAGACCTTCCGGCCCTTAATCGTCAATTTCCCTAGTGCGTAGAGGCGCACGGCCTCCACGTAAATGCGGTGCTCCTGCTCCAGAATGCGCGCCGAGAGGGTGTCCTCGGTGTCATCCTGCAGCACGGGCACCACAGCCTGAATAATAATCGGGCCGCTGTCCACGCCCTCATCCACGAAATGGACGGTGCACCCCGAGAAGCGCACCCCGTAGTCCAAAGCCTGACGCTGGGCGTGCAACCCCGGGAAGGAAGGGAGTAGCGAAGGGTGGATGTTAATCATTCGGTTCGGGAAGGCCCGGAGCATCACAGGCGAAACGATCCGCATGTAACCCGCCAGGCAAACCAGCCCGACTCCGTGCTCACGCAAGATACGCACGATCTCTTCCTCATAGGCCTGCTTAGAAGGCTTCCCGGCCAACTCCACCGAGTGCAGGGGGATACCATGCGTCCGCGCCCGCTCCAGGGCGTAAGCCTGCGGGTCGTCGCTGATCACCACAGCCACTTCGGCCGGCAGCCGCCCGTCCAGGGTCGCGTCCAGAATAGCCTGCAGGTTAGACCCACGCCCCGAGGCCAGTACACCGATCTTTAGTTGACTCCGGTGATCATCCCTGACTTCCATTTATCTTCTCCTGATTCCAGGGCCAAAATATCGGGGACACCGCACTAAATTCCCACTTTTGAATACTCGAAAACTTCGGGAATCCATATTCCAGCCCCTCTTTTCCGGTCATCAGATGGTAACGTCGCAGGCGGCAGAAACTCACTTGTATTCCACGACCTGCGCTCCGTCCGCAATACTCCCGATCCGGAAGACCTGCTCACCTTGAGTGCGCAGGCGGCCCATAACCGCGTCCGCTTCATCCGCCGGCACCACCAGGACAAAGCCGATCCCCATGTTGAAAGTGCGGTACATCTCCTCCGGGGCCACATTGCCGATCTCCTGGATCAGCGCGAAAACCGGCAGCAGCGGCCAGCTGCCGCGCTTGACCACGGCCTTTAAGCCCGCCGGTAGAATACGCGGCACGTTCTCAGTAACCCCGCCTCCGGTGATATGCGCCATTCCCCGCACCGTGAACTCATCAAGCAGGGGCAGCACCACCCGTACGTAAATCCGGGTGGGGACCAGGATTTCCTCTCCGACCGTCCGGCCAAGCTCATGCCGATAACTGTCCACGTCCATTCCGCCGATCTCCAGCAGCACCTTACGCGCCAGGGAAAACCCGTTGCTGTGCAACCCGGACGAGGCCAGGCCCAGCAGCACATCCCCTTTGCGGATCGCCGAACCGTCCACAATGCGGGAGCGCTCCACCACGCCCACCGCAAACCCGGCCATATCGTACTCCTCATCCGCGTAGAAACCGGGCATCTCGGCCGTCTCCCCGCCGATCAGGGCACAGCCAGCTAGGCAGCAGCCCTCGGCGATGCCGGCCACAACCGTGGACACACGCTCCGGCACGACCTTGCCCACCGCCAGGTAGTCCAGAAAGAATAGCGGTTCCGCACCCTGGACGAGGATGTCGTTCACGCACATCGCCACCAGGTCGATCCCGACCGTGCCGTGCTGGTCCATCATAAACGCGACCCGCAGTTTGGTACCCACACCGTCCGTGCCGGAAACCAGCACCGGTTCCCGGTACTTCCCGGCATTCAATGCAAAAAGCCCGCCAAATCCGCCGATGTCGGTCAACACCTCGGGCCGCAGCGTCCGCCGGACCGACTGTCGCATCAGTTCCACCGCACGGTTGGCGGCCTCAATGTCCACACCGGCCTCGGCATAGGTCAGGCCTTTTTTCGGTTCAGTCAAAACGGATCACCCTTCCAGGGCAAACTTCCCATTCGTTTTCCCAGGCATTTTCACGGGATATTCCCCGTCAAAGCAGGCGGTGCAGAAATCATCCCGCCGGTCGCCGAACACACCCAGGAGCCCGTCCAGGCTCAGGTAGTTCAGGCTGTCCGCCCCCGTATACTGGCGAATCTCCTCGATCCGCTTCTGCGCGGCGATCAGTTCCTTCCGGTTCGAAGTGTCGATACCGTAGTAGCAGGGAAAGGTTACCGGAGGCGAACTCAGGCACAGGTGAATCTCGGTCGCCCCCGCATCCCGCAACATCTTCACAATCTTGCAGCTGGTGGTGCCCCGCACCAGGGAATCATCCACCATGATCACCCGTTTTCCTTCCAATACCTCGCGGATCGGGTTCAGTTTCAAGCGCACCCCCAGGTCACGCAGGTGCTGGGCGGGCTGAATAAAGGTCCGACCGATGTAGCGGTTTTTCATCAGGCCTTCCTCGAACGGTATCCCCGAGGCGTCTGCATAACCCCGCGCCGCCGGAATCCCGGAGTCCGGCACCGGCAGAACCAGGTCGGCCTCGATCGGATACTCGCGGGCGAGCTGTTCGCCCATCATCCGGCGCACCCGGTTCACGTTGAAACCGTTGATGCGGCTGTCCGCACGGGCGAAATAAATATATTCAAAGATACAGTGCGCCTGCCGATTGCCGGCCAGGGCATTGATGCTGACCAGGCCGTTCTTGTCCATCACGACGATCTCGCCGCCCCGGATATCACGGATAAACTCCGCACCGATGGTATCCAGCGCGCAGGACTCCGAGGCCACCACCCAAGCATTACCCAGTTTACCCAGGCACAGGGGCCGGAATCCAAACGGGTCGCGCATCGCCACGAGCCTATCCTCGGTCTGGATCACCAGCGAGTAGGCCCCTTTGATATCGATCATACACTTGACCAGAGCTTCCTCCAGGCTGTTCTGGCTGTGCCGGGCGATCAGGTTCACGATCACTTCGCTGTCCGTGGTGGTCTGGAACACTGCTCCGGAAGCCGCCATCTGCTGCCGCAACTCGTAGATGTTCGTCAGGTTCCCGTTGTGGGCCAGGCCGATCTGGCCCCCGGCGTATCTGAACACCAGGGGTTGCGCGTTCACCGCCAGGCTGGACCCCGTGGTGGAGTAGCGCACGTGCCCAATCGCGCTGTGACCCTTGAGACTTGAGATAACTGACTCGTTGAATACATCGGGGACAAGCCCCATTCCCTTGTGCAGGTTGATGTGAGACCCGTTGGCGATCGCGATCCCGGCACTCTCTTGCCCCCGGTGCTGCAGGGCGTACAGCCCGTAAAAGGTAAGCCGGGCTACATCGAGCCCGGGGCCGTAGATGCCGAAGACGCCACAGTGTTCACGGGGTTTGTCCCGGTCGTAGTTCATTTGTCTCAGCCCACTCCTATCCCGGTGTACATAGGAAACCTTCGATCCGGACAGTCATCAACCAGTCTCTAACATCCCACTTCCCACTACCCAAGCAGGCGGCGCAGGATCTCCTGATAAGCCTCCTCCACCCCGCCCAGGTCGCGGCGGAAGCGGTCCTTGTCAAGCTTCTCCCGGGTCTGCTTGTCCCAGAAACGACAAGTATCCGGGGAGATCTCATCGGCAAGGATCAAGCGCCCTTCGCCTTCGGTAACCCCGAATTCCAGTTTGAAATCGATCAAGATGATGTTGCGTGCGTCCAGGTACTTCTTGAGAAAGTCGTTGACCTTAAGGGCCATCTCCCGCATCGTAGTGAGTTGCTCGGGTTCGGCCAGCTTAAGGAGCCGAATGTGCGAACAGTTGATGAGGGGATCGTGCAGCTCATCACTCTTATAATAATATTCTACGACCGGTTCGTCCAGTTCGATCCCCTCATCGAGACCCAGACGCTTAGCCAGGCTGCCCGCGGTGACGTTCCGTACCACCAGTTCGATCGGCACGATCCGCACGGCGCGAACGGTCATCTCCCGGTCGTTCAGCAGTTCGACGAAGTGCGTCGGCACACCCTCCTGCTCGAGCAGCTTGAAGAAGTGGGCGGAAACGAGGTTGTTCACCACGCCCTTATCGGTGATGGTACCCTTCTTCTGCCCGTCGAAGGCCGTGGCATCGTCCTTGTAGGAAACGATGTACTGATTCGGGTCGGCCGTCCGGTAAACCCGCTTAGCCTTACCTTCATACAGAAACTTACCCTTGTCCATTAGTTCTCCTCCCTTAAAATAGGGAATAGGGAATAAAGGGGACAGGCTACTTTTGTGGATAACTACACCAGGCCGAAGCGGCGGTAAACTTCGCCGAGCCGGCGGGTGAAGTGGCCGTAGTCGAAGACCGCTTCGAGTTCATCCGGGTTCAGGTGGGCGGTCAGTTCGGTGTCACGCAGGAGCAGGTCCTTGAGCGGTTCGCCGGTCTGCCAGGACTGCATTGCGTTGCGCTGGACGATTTCGTAGCCCTTCTCTCGGCTGAGTCCTTTTTCCACTAGGGCCAGTAGCACCCGTTGGGAGAAGACCAGCCCGTGCGTACGTTCCAGGTTCTGTTTCATGTTCTCGGGATAAACCAGCAGATCCTGGATCACCCCGGTGAACCGGAAGACCATATAGTCCAGGGTGATCGTGCTGTCCGGAATGACCACCCGTTCCACCGAGGAATGAGAGATGTCCCGCTCGTGCCAGAGGGCGACGTTCTCCAGAGCTACCATGGCGTTGGCACGCAGGAGCCGGGCCAAGCCGGAGATGCGTTCGCAGACGATCGGGTTGCGCTTGTGCGGCATTGCGGACGAGCCCTTCTGCCCGGCTTTAAACGGTTCCTCCGCTTCACGGATGTCGGTGCGCTGGAGGTTACGGATCTCCACCGCGAACTTTTCGAGCGAGGCTCCGACCACGGCAATCGCGGTCATATAGGCGGCGTGCCGGTCACGCTGAATGACCTGCGTGGCCACCCGCTCCGGGGTCAGCCCGAGCTTCCGACAGACATGTTCTTCAACGAAGGGCTCCAGGGTGGAATAGCTGCCGACCGCGCCGGAAAGCTTGCCCACAGCCACTTCCTCGACGGCCTTTTCCATCCGTTCGATGTCCCGCTCCACCTCGGCCACCCAAAGCAGCATCTTCAGGCCGAAGGTCATAGGCTCGGCGTGAATGCCGTGGGTGCGTCCGATCATCAGGGTGTCGCGGTACTTCACAGCCTTCTCCAACAGTGCCAGGCGAAGCTCCTTTAGGCGGACCAAGATCTGCCACCCAGCCTCGACCATGCGCACCGCAAGGGCGGTGTCCACCACGTCCGACGAAGTCATTCCCAGGTGAATGTACTTGGACTCCTCGCCCACGTACTCACCAACGTTGGTCAGGAAGGCGATCACGTCGTGTCGGGTGACCTTCTCGATTTCCAGAATGCGCTCGACCCTGAAGTCCGCACGGTTTCTGATGACGTCTACGGCCTCAGCCGGTATCTGGCCCAGCTCGGCCAGCGCCTCGCAGGCCAGTATCTCTACTTTAAGCCATTTCCGGAACTTGTTTTCCTCGGACCAGATGGCCTTCATTTCGGGCAGGGTGTAACGATCGATCATTGATATAACTCCTGTTTCCCTTACTGTTGCTTTAGGTATTCGGACCAGCCGAGGGACTGGAGCTTGGCGTCCTATGCTTCGACCTCGGCGGTCATGTCCCGCTTGAACGGCTCCAGCCGGGCGCGAACACCCTCATCCGTGAGGGCGATCATCTGGGCCGCCAGGATGGCGGCGTTCTTCGCACCATTGATACCCACGGTGGCTACGGGTACTCCGGACGGCATCTGCACTGTGGAGTACAGGGCGTCCTGACCGTTAAGCGCGCCGGACTTGATCGGCACTCCGATCACAGGCAGGATCGTGTGCGCCGCGATCACCCCCCCCCAGGTGGGCGGCCATTCCGGCCGCAGCGATGATCACCTTCAGGCCGCGTTCCGCAGCCGTGCTGCTGTACTCCAAACAGCCACCTAGATAATACCAGACGATGTTAAGTTAGTGGGTCAGGCCCCTAACTTAACACTATTCCCACTCTATTGTGCCCGGGGGCTTCGAAGTAATGTCGTAAACCACCCGGTTAATCTCGCGTACCTCGCCCACGATCCGGGACGAAATCTTCTCCAATACCTCGTAGGGCATGCGCACCCAGTCTGCGGTCATCCCGTCCGCACTGTCCACCGCCCTGATCACGGCCGTGTAGGCATAGGTGCGTTCGTCACCCATTACACCCACGCTCTTCATCGAGGGCAGCACCGCAAAGGACTGCCAGATGGCGCGGTACAGCCCCGCCTTACGGACCTCATCGGTCACGATGGCGTCGGCTTTGCGTAATACGTCGAGCTTCTCCCGGGTGACCTCGCCCAGGATGCGCACGGCCAGACCCGGACCCGGGAACGGCTGGCGCCAGACGATCTCCTCAGGCAGGCCGAGTTCCTCACCGAGCACGCGCACCTCATCCTTAAACAGCCACTTCAGCGGCTCGATCAGTTTGAACTGCATGTCCTCCGGCAGGCCGCCCACGTTGTGGTGGGACTTGATCACCGCCGCCGTGGCGGTACCGCTCTCGACCACGTCCGGATACAGGGTGCCCTGCACCAGATAGTCGATCCGGCCGAGCTTCGCTGCTTCCTCTTCGAAGACCCGGATAAACTCCGTGCCGATAATCTTCCGTTTGCGCTCCGGATCGGTCACTCCGGCCAGCTTGGCCAGGAAGCGCTCCTCGGCGTCCACATAAATCAGATTCATCTGAAATTGGTTGCGAAAGACACGCTGCACTTCCTCCGGCTCCCCCTTGCGCAGTAGCCCGTGGTTCACAAACACGCAGGTCAGCCGGTCACCCACAGCGCGCTGGACAAGCGCCGCCGCCACCGACGAATCGACTCCGCCGCTGAGGGCGCACAGCACCTGTTCCGCATCGCCCGCCTCGGCCCGGATCTGCGCCACTGTACTCTCCAGGAAGGAAGCCATCGTCCAGTCACCCTGGCAACCGCAGACTTCATAAAGGAAGTCTTGAAGAATGGTCATCCCGCCAGGGGTGTGCACCACCTCGGGGTGAAACTGCAACGCGTACAGCTTCCGGTCCCGTGCACTCATCGCCGCGACCGGAGCACTGGACGTCCGGGCCGAAATCTCAAAGCCCGGAGGCACCGCCTCCACGCTGTCCCCATGGCTCATCCAGCACTGCTCGCGCGGCTGGAGCTTTTTAAACAGAAGATCCCCGGAAACACTCTCCAGGGTCGTTTTCCCGTACTCCCGCTGTTCGGAAGGCCGCACCTTGCCGCCCAGTTGAAAGGCCATCAGCTGCATGCCGTAGCAAATCCCGAGAATCGGGATGTCCAAGTTGTAAATATCCGGGTCAACGCGGGGTGCACCCTCCTGGTACACACTGGAAGGCCCACCGGAGAACACGATGGCCTGCGGCTTGCGCACCGCCAGTTCCGCCACCGGTGTATTATAGGGCAGGATCTCACAGTACACGCGGCACTCGCGGATCCGCCGGGCGATCAGTTGTGTGTACTGCCCGCCGAAATCAAGGACGATTACAAAATCGTGTCCGAAATGCAACTCTACTCCCCCTGTTTGGTGTAAACTTCCGGCTTCAGGACCCAAATGTCGCCTAGGTTCCGGTAGCGCTCCCGGTAGTCCAGGCCGTAGCCTACGGCGAACTCGTCCGGAATCGTGAACCCGAGGTAATCGACCTGGACATCCACCTTGCGCCGTTCATACTTGTCCAACAACACGCAAACCTTAACCTCGGCAGGCCCGCGTGAGCGCAGGTATTCCAACAGGTAGTTCAGGGTCAGACCCGTGTCCACTATGTCTTCCACAATCAACACATGCCGCCCCTCGATACTCTCCTCGAGATCCTTCAAAATACGGACCACCCCTGAAGAGGTGGTGGATAGGCCGTAGCTGGACACCGCCATATAGTCCATCGCTACCGGTATGTCGATCTGACGCGCAAGGTCGGCCATAAAGATGGTCGACCCCTTCAGAATTCCGACTAGCAACAAATCCTTACCAATGAAGTCCCTGGCGATCTCGCGCCCCATCGCAGCCACTCTGTCCTGGATCTCGTCTCCGGAAACCAGTTTCCGCTCCAGATCCTGGTGCATTAGGCTCTCAGCCTCCCCTTTCGGGCAGGATAATTCCTGAAAAATATGGCCTATTATACCAAGAATTAAAGATTAGTGTCAATGAATGCCGAATGGCTGAGAGCGGTAGGAAAAGCCCGCGGTTTTAGGAAGCATTAGAGGAAAGCTCACAGTCCTAACCCGGTGCCTCTGGTACAAAGCGGAAGAGGAGTAGATCAAGTCCACTCCTCTTCACAAGGGGAAGCGTTTACTGTCGCACCACGGGCGCGGACAGACTGTACAGACTACTGCGGGGCCTGGATGCTGATCTCCTTGTCGTAGTCCTTGAACTCGATGACAATGTCCAGTGTTTCCTTCTCGTTGGTCCTGCTCACCGCCGAGATCTCGGTCTTGGCGATCCGTTTGTCCTTGGGATTCACCCAGATCTTGTAGGTGAAATCCGTGAAGGCCAGGTCCAGATACGGGTTTTGTACCATCGGCTTCAGTTCCATCAGCTGGTGCTTGCCGTCCTGCCCCTTGAACTCCGACACCGGGACGTCCTTGAAATCAAAGACGGCCAGCGGATTCAGCTCGGTAATGAAGAGTTCCGTCTGGGCCAACCGGTTGCCTTGCAGGGACAGCCACGTTCCGGAAATCTGATCCTTCATATAGGTCGTATCGTCCACTTGGATAAACTCGATCGGGTTGTTGGCGAGGGTGCCCTTGATGTGCACCCGGTCCACGCCGGCGTATTCACCCTCAATCCGGCTCAAGTACTCAGTATCCCGGTCCACCCCGCCCAGCCGGGAATCGATCGTGTAGCGGTAGGTTTGAGCGGCTTTGGTCTTTTCCAGACTCTCCGCCAGGAAGATCTCCTTGTCAATGGTTACGCTCTGAGCACAGCCACGAAACACTACCAGAGCCACAACGAAGAGCAGCAGAACGGCGACCGCCGTCAACCAAATCCGGCCCCGCGGCAAGATGATCCAGCGCATGTAAATCCCCTCCAGAGACATACTTTACCTATGTGTACGTGCCCCCCCGGACAAATATACCAACCGACTTATCCACAAAGGGGGACAGGCTACTTTTTGCGAGACACTAGACATCCCGTTCTAATCACCGAACTTAGGGAAAACCGGTCTCCAGGTTGGTCCTTTCGAGGCGGGCGGTCTAACTGCACCGCTACTGATCCCCCGGGGGGCAAGCAAGAACCGTCCCCACTTGCCCCCTGATCCCCCGGGGGGCAAGCAAGAACCGTCCCCACTTGCCCTTGCCCCTCCACTTGCCCCTGATGGCCAAGTACCGGGAGCGGGACAGCGAGCGCTGGACCCGGAAGGACGAATTGGAACCCTCGGGGTAAAAAAGATGGTCACTCCTTTTCAATTCAAGTTATAATTGGGACAGACCAGTAGCACGAGGAGGCATCTGTTTTGGCGTCAATCATTCCCCTTCGGGGAGTTCGTTATAATCCCCGCATCGTGCCCGATCTCGCCCAGGTGGTCACCCCCCCCTACGACGTTATCGATGAATCCGCTCAGAACCGTTACTACGAACGGAGCCCATACAACGTAATCCGGCTTGAATACGGCAAGACCGGTCCCGCAGACGACGCCGGGAACAACCGCTACACGCGGGCCGGCGAGACCTTCAGCAATTGGCTGGACAGCCAGGTGCTGGTGCAGGATCGGCAGCAGTGCCTCTACCTCTACGAGCAGCAGTTTACCTTGCGGGGGCGGACCTACGGCCGTCGCGGTTTCTTCTGCGGCGTGCGCGTTGAACCTTATGAGACCGGAGTGATCCTGCCACACGAGGAGACCCTGCCTAAGCACAAGAAGGATCGCCTGGAGTTGATGCGCCTCTGTCGGGCCAACTTCAGCCCGATCTTCGGCCTCTATCCGGAGAAGGAAATGGTCAGTTCCCTGATTATTGCGAAAGTGATGCAGAATGATCCGGACATTTCTTTCACCGACGAGCTTGGTCAGGCGCACCGCATGTGGATCGTCCGTGACCATACCGTAATCAACCCGATTATCAGCATCATGGAACAAAAACACATCTTCATCGCCGACGGGCACCACCGGTACGAGACTGCCCTGGCTTACAGCCAGGAGATCGGCGGCCCGGGGTTGCACAACTACGCCCTGATGGTGCTGGTCAACCTCTACGATCCCGGCCTGCTGGTGCTACCCACCCACCGTCTGGTGCAAAACCCGAAGGGCATCGATCCGGAAGCCCTAGTCTCTGAACTGGGGGATGTCTTTGAGGTCACCCCCGCCACCGTCGGACCGCACGGCTTTCAGGTGTTCCTGGATGACCTGGAGGTTCGGGGCAAGGGCTCCTTTGGTCTTTACGCCGGGGACGGTCGTCTGTACTGGCTCTCCCTGAAACCCGGGGGCGATCTGGACCGTCTGATGCCCGCGGACAAGTCTCCGGCCTGGCGGCGGCTTGACGTAACGGTCTTGCACAGCCTGATCCTGGAGAAGTATCTCGACATCGGTAGCAGCGAGCGCACCGACGAGGGTCTGATCCGCTACACCCGCGAGGAATCCGGTGCTCTGGAAAAGGTAGATCAGGGGGAGTTTGCCTTTGCCTTCTTTATGAACCCCACTGGCGTAGATGAGTTGGTGGCCGTAGCCGAGGGCGGCGAAAGAATGCCGCAGAAGTCCACCTACTTCTACCCGAAGCTGAGCACCGGTCTGGTGATTAACAAGCTCTAGCGTTCCGGATTCTTCCGATGACGTCTTCCACTTTCGACCTAAATCAGGTACAATAGACAATATTCAGCGTCTTGAAGGGCAAACCTGTCGAAAGGCAGGGGCGCAAAGCTGAGGGTCTAAGTCGTTCAACCGATAAGACGGCCTGGCTACCAGAGACCATACCATTGCAAGGAAACCTCCTTGAGGTATGGTGAACATACCGGGGAGGTTTTGGTTTGTTCAGTTATATTATGCCCTGGATCGGTGCTGTTACAGGAAAACGGACGAACGAGGTTGGGACCCGCAGAATTAGAACACTGCAGAAACAGTTGGTCGAGCTTGGTTACAATCCTGAAGAAGTTGGTTATATGGTTCAACAACTATGCAATAACCGGAAGCTGGAGCAACTGACCGCCGAGGAAATTGTGCGTGTTGGAGAAGCCCTAAACGAACAGTTGTCTATTGCCCGGCAATGTATTGACTTGGTTCTCAACAATAGGGCTCATCGTTGATCTCCTACTAGAGATGTTTTGAACAGGATATACCCCAAATCCGCTTGTGATAGTGTTTGCCGCGAATGTAAACCGAACCGCATTCTTCACACTTGCATACCGTAATGCCGAATATGGACAACAGTTTTCTCCAGTGCGTGTATGGCATAGTGCTAGTCCCCTCACCACATAGATGGGACTAGTTTACCAGATCGGCAATAAGAACCATGTCGAAACGGGACATCCGTTTGAAATTTTTTCATTTGTCCATATCTGTACCAAATTTAGACTTTTGAAACAGCAACCTCACAGTTCGACAAAAAAGAGCGGTCGCCCGCTCTCATTTTGTTGGTTCGCCTTTGTTCCTATTCACTAGCATATCCGCGGCAACGGTGCTCCGGCCAGCATATCCAGGTACTTGGTTCCGCCCAGCGCCGTCTTCAGGTAGCAGTCGCCCTTACCGGTGCGCACTTCACCGACCACCCGCGCGTTACGCCCGTAGCGGTGCTCCCGCATCATGCGGAGTGCCTCGTCAGCCTGTTCCGGGGCCACAATAGCCAGGAACTTACCCTCATTGGCCATATAGAAGGGATCCACGCCGAGCATCTCCGAGGCTCCCTTCACCACCGGATCAACCGGGATCGCGGCTTCCTCCAGCCAGATGTCGCAGACCGCCGAAGACGCTATCTCCTTGGTCGAAGTGGCCAGGCCGCCGCGGGTCAGGTCCCGCATCAGCTTCACCCCGGACAGCTTCTCCGCCAGCAAACCGGTAATCTCGTGCAACGGCGCGCAGTCGCTCAGGATCGGCTGTTCAAACCCGAAACCCTCGCGCGCGGTCAGCACCGCCATCCCGTGGTCACCCATATTCCCGTTCACCAGCACCATGTCACCCGGCGCAATCCGGTGGTAGCCCAAGTCCACCCCGTCCGGGATCAGACCAAAGCCAGTTGTATTAATAAAAATCCGGTCCAGTCCGCCGCGCGGCACCACCTTGGTGTCTCCGGCCACAACCTGCACTCCCGCCTCGCGGCAGGTCTCGGCCATCGAAGCAACCACCCGCTCCAGGTCGGCCATGGGCAGCCCCTCTTCAATCAGGAAACCCGCCGTCAGGTAGCGCGGCACCGCCCCGCTCACGGCCAGGTCGTTGACCGTGCCGCACACCGCCAGCTTCCCGATATCCCCGCCCGGAAAAAACGGCGGGTCGATTACGAAGGAATCCGTGGTCAAAGCCATTCGCCCCTCGCCCACCTTAAAGGTCGCCGCATCGGTCAGCCCCTCCAACAGGCCGTTACCGAGGTGTTTCATAAAAAGTTCGGTGACCAGGTCGTGGGTCAACTTCCCCCCGTCACCGTGCGCCAACAGAATAATGTCAGAAGCCATCTTATCTCTCCTTTGGGGTCTCCCTTGGGTTCTCACTCTGACTACTGCCCCCGGCGGTCGTATTGGTAGTATGCCGCGCAGGCGCCTTCGGATGAGACCATGCAGGGGCCGATCGGGTTGACCGGGGTGCAGGCGGTGCCGAACAGGCGGCACTCGTGCGGGTTGATCTTCCCCTTCAGGAGGTCGCCGCAGCGGCAGCCCTTCGGGATGCGCGGCTCCGGAATATTCACGGTGAAGCGCTTCTCGGCGTTAAAGTCCGCGAACTCCGGCCGGATGACCATGCCGCTCGCTGGGATCACCCCGAACCCACGCCAGGAAACATCCGCCACCTCAAACAACTGCTCCATCAGGGCCTGCGCCCGGACGTTACCTTCATCTTTAACCACTCTAGAGTAGCCGTTGTCCACCCGCACCTGACCTTGGAACAGCTGATCCAGCAGGTTGTGCAGGCAGTCCAGGATGTCCGTCGTCTCAAAGCCGGTGACCACCGCCGGCAGGTTGTACTGGTCGGCCACGAACTGGAAGGCGTTGCGCCCCACGATCGCGGTGGCGTGGCCCGGCAGGATGAAGCCGTCCAGCCTCAGTTCCGGATCGGCCGGGATCGCATGCATCGCCGGCGGCACCAGCTTGTGCGAGGTAAGCACGCTGAAGTTCGTGACCCCCTGCGCCTTCGCCTGCAGAATGCTCAGCGCAATACCGGGCGCCGTAGTCTCAAACCCGACCCCCAGAAACACCACGTGCCGATCCGGATGAGTACGCGCGTATTCCACGGCATCAGCCGGTGAATAGAAAATGCGGACGTCGGCTCCGGCCGCCATCTCCTTCTCCAACGAGGCAAAACTGCCTGGGACGCGAATCATATCGCCGAAGGTGCCCAGGGTCACCCCCGGGGTCCGGGCGAAGGCCACCATGCGGTCGATGTCACCGTAGTCGGTTACACAAACCGGACAGCCCGGACCGCTGCGCAGGTCGATATATTCGCTCAGGAGGCTTCTCAGTCCGGCCTTGGAGATGGCCACCGTGTGGGTGCCGCAGACCTCCATAAACACCGATCGGCGGCCCAGGCGTTCTGCGACCTCTTTGGCCTGTTCGGTTACCTTGACGAGGAGTGCCCGGCCAACTACGGGGTCACGAAACCTGTCCAGGATCTGCATAGCTCAAAATCTCCTCCCACAGCTTCAGTCGGATCATCGCCTCTTCCAGATCCAGTTTCTCGATGGCGAACCCGGTGTGGGCGATCAGATACTCGCCTAGCTCGACCTCACCGACCATGATCGTGTTGATGCGGCGAGTCACTCCGAAGACCTCGACGATACAGGTGTTGTCTGCTGGATTCACTTCAATCACTTTTCCAGGAACGGCTACACACATTCCTCTCTCCACCTCCGATAAGCTATCACGGCCTGCCCCAGACAGAGCCCCCCGTCGTTCGCCGGAACATTCCGGTGGTACAACAGGCGGTAGCCCGCTTCGGGCAGTACCTTCTTGGCGCTCGCAAACAGGTATCTATTTTGCCAGGAGCCGCCACTCAGCGCGACGGTCCGGAGCCCGGTGACCCCGGACACCCGCCGGACGCACTCCAGGATAATCTGCACAATCGTGTTATGAAATCTGGTGGCAATGATCTCCCGGGATTCTGCATTATCCAGGTCTTCCAGGACGCCGCGGACAATCCCTGCCGCGGAAATCACCTGATCGTCGATAGCGAACGGGTAGGCCCCCACTGCGGCACCCTCGTCCGGATCCAGGACCAGCTCACCGAGCTCAATCGCGGCCTGCCCCTCGTAACCCGATCGCCGGCAAACCCCCAACAGGGCCGAGACAGCGTCAAACAGGCGCCCGCAACCTGAACTGGGCGGGCAGTTGAAGTCCCTCTCCAGTAGACGCTGCACGATGGCCAGTTCTGGGCCGGTGTCTCCGAAGAGCCGCTCGGCCTCCCGCGCCCCGGCCTCCGCACCCAGGTAGGTGTGCAGGTAGGACACCGCCGTGCGCCAGGGGTTCCGCACCGCCTGCTCACCGCCGGGTAGCGGAACGTAGCCCAGGTGATACTCCCGCTTAAACGTAGTGTAGTCCCCGGTCAGAACCTCAAACCCCCAGAGCGTCCCGTCCCCGCCGTATCCGGTGCCATCCAGGATCACCCCGATCGCCCGCTCCTCCACCCCGTTATCCGCCAGGCAGGAAACCAGGTGGGCGTGGTGGTGCTGTACCGGGTAGCGGCCCAACGCCGGAACCTTCCCCGCCAAGCGCGAGGAACGGTAGTCCGGATGCAGGTCGTAGCCCACGACCTCGACCTCGATCCCCAGCAGGCGTTGGAAGCCGACGAGGCTGGAGAAGAGGTTGTCCTCCCCCTCCACGCTGTCCAGTTCGCCCACGTGTTGACTGACAAACGCTTTATCCTGCTTCAGGAGACAGAAGGTATTCTTCATTTCGCCGCCAATCCCGAGTACCACCCGGTCGGCCTCGAACGGCACCTTTACCGGCGAAGGCACGTAGCCGCGCGAACGCCGGTACAGCAGAACGTCCCCGTCCACCACCGCGGCCAGCGAGTCGTCGGCCCGGTTCAGGATCTCGCGGTTGTGCCAGAGGTAGAAATCCGCAATCCCGGCTAGCTCACTCAGGGCGTCAGCGTTCTCCTTGGCCAAGGGCAGCTCGCTGTAGTTGCCGCTGGTCATCACCAGGATATCGAATTGTCCGCCGAAGAGCAAGTGGTGCAGAGGCGTGTAGGGTAGCATCACCCCCAGGGACTTCAGCCCCGGGGCCAATTCCACCGGCAGGTCGCAATCCGGCCGCTGCCGCAACACCACAATCGGCGCCTGGGGCGAGCACAGCAGTTCTGCTTCCGCCTCGTCGACCAGGCAGTACCGCTTCACAACCTCCAAATCACGGCACATCACCGCAAAGGGTTTGGCATTCCGGCCCTTGCGGCGACGTAAGGTGTTCAGCGCCTTCACGTGGCGCGCATCGCAAACCAGGTGGAAACCGCCCAGGCTCTTCAGAGCCAGGATCCGGCCCTGACCGAGGGCATCCCAGCACAGGCTGCGCCATTCACCCTCCACCGCCCGACCCTCGGCATCGTTAAATTCCACGGACGGCCCGCAGACCGGGCAGGCCACCGGCTGGGCGTGGAAACGGCGGTCCAGCGGATCCCGGTACTCCCGCGCACAGTCCCGGCACATCGGGAAAACGGCCATCGAGGTCTTCGGCCGGTCATAAGGCAGGTCGCGTACCATGGTGAAGCGCGGCCCGCAGTTCGTACAGTTCGTAAAGGGATAGCCGAAATGCCGGTCGGCAGGGTCAAAGGTCTCCCGCGCACAGTCCGGGCAAAGCCCTACGTCCGGCGGCACCAGGGCTTCAATATCGTCCCCGCCGGCGCTGACGATGATCTCAAATGAGGTATAGCCCTCCAGGGGCAACTCCTCGGCGGTAAAAGAATCAATCCACGCCAGGCGCGGCGGCTCGTCCCGCATCACCCGGGTGAAACCCTCCACGGCCTCCGCCTCGCCCTCGGCTTCGATCACTACCCCGCGGCCCGCGTTCAGGACGCTGCCGGTCAGCCCGTGCGCCAAAGCCTGATTATAGACGAATGGGCGGAATCCCACCCCCTGCACGGTGCCCTTGATGGTGATCCGGTAGTGAAGCCTGTTCGCTAGCTTTTCTTTTCGCGCACCCGGTCTCTGAGCCATGCGCACCACTTTTCCAGTCCCTCGCCCGTGCGGGCGGAGATGACGAATATTTCGAGGTCCGGATTGATCGTCATGATCTCCTCGGTCACGGTTTCCAGGTTAAAGTCTGTATATGGGATCAGGTCGCTCTTGTTGATCACTGCGGCGTGGGACTGACGGAACACCAACGGATACTTCGCTGGCTTGTCCCCGCCCTCGGTCACGCTCAACACGGCCACCTTGTAGTCCTCGCCCAGGTCGAACTCCGCCGGGCAGACCAGGTTCCCCACGTTCTCGATGACCACCAGGTCGGTAGCGGCCAGGTCCAACTGATCCAGTGCCCGCCCGACCATATTCGCATCCAGGTGGCAGAGCCCCTCGGTATTGATCTGCACCACGTCCGCTCCCTGTCCGGCGATGCGCTCGGCGTCACGGGTGGTGTAGATATCCCCTTCCAC
>Ga0180017_100158_pt1 | contig 28053 bp, 21 predicted proteins | sample KR46_S_MetaG_FD_129674 | JGI IMG/M metagenome (GOLD analysis project Ga0180017, IMG submission 129674) | Groundwater microbial communities from the Olkiluoto Island deep subsurface site, Finland - KR46_S_MetaG | ecosystem: Environmental > Aquatic > Deep subsurface > Groundwater | place: Finland...
AAAAAAGACCTCCAGCATGGGTTATCATGCTGAAGGTCTGGCTCATCGGTGGGTTCCGACGGCAAGACCAAGCGCTTTCGCGCCGAGATTGTTGATCTTGCCTTTGGGAGTTACTCCCCTTCAAATATATCTATAGTTTCCGATACGCCTACTTGTCAAGAGCGATTCTGCAAGCGCTCAGGCATCCGCATCATTCCAAGCTGAAGCAGGTTTGCGATAGAAGCTGGAATCCTTTACTTTTTACGTGATTGGGCTTGGGAAAAGGGATTTGTCTATGTGCTGCGGCATGAGGGCTCGCCGATTTCGGGACGAGGCATGATTCGTCAAAAACGTCGCTCTTCAACGCCCCCTTCATCCCTTCCGTCCCAACTCCTCGAAAACCCGCCCCGCGTTGTAGCTGCTCCGCACCAGGGGGGCGCTGAATACGTACTCGAGCCCCGCCTCGCGTCCCCAGACGGCGTATTGTTCGAACACATCGGGATGCACATAGCGCTCTACGGACGGATGGTTGCGACTGGGGCGCATGTACTGGCCCACGGTGGCGATGCGGCATCCTGCCCCGGCCAGGTCTGCGAGCACCCGACGGACCTCGTCATCCGTCTCGCCGAGGCCGACCATCAGCCCGCTCTTGGGCACGCCGCCAGCCTGGCGGACGCGGCGCAGGAGCTCAAGACTCTGGGCATAGTCGGCCTGGGGCCTGATACGGGCGTAGTGCGAGGGGGGCGTCTCCACATTGTGGTTGATGATCTCCGGCGCCGCATCAAGCACCGTTTGCAGGGCCGGGCGGGAGCCCCGAAAATCCGGAATGAGCACTTCGATGGAGGGCGGCTCGTCTCCGTACGCCTCCCGCACGACGCGGACCGTGGCCGCGAAATGCCCGGCACCGCCGTCGGGCAGGTCGTCGCGGGTGACCGAGGTGATGACCACATGTCTGAGCCCGAGACTCACAGCGGCCTTGGCCACGCGGCCTGGCTCATCCGCGTCCAAAATCTCCGGGAGGCCGGGCGCGATGTTGCAAAACGCGCAGTTTCGCGTGCAGACGTGCCCCATGATCAGAAACGTGGCCGTGCCCTGAGAATAGCACTCGAACATGTTCGGACACTTGGCGCCCCGGCAGACCGTGTGCAGCCCCAGACTCTCCACCAACCGGTCGGTTCCTGCAAAGGCAGGGCTACTGGGTAGTTTGGTGCGCAGCCACGGGGGGATGCGCAAATACGGAACTGAATTCTCGGGCGCAGACATGCTTGACCTCCTGCATGGAGATGAATTCGTCATGAAGTTCGCGGTGGAGCGAAGTAGGATTGGCACCCGGCAGGCCGCACAGAGTGATGAGCCTGAACAGGGACAGGTCGCGGCCCACGTTCAGGGACACCCCGTGGTAGGAAGTCCAGCGCCGCATACCGATGCCGATGGACGCGATCTTGCGCGGCCCGATCCACACGCCGGGACGCCCCTCGGCGCGGCCTGCGGCCAGCCCGAAATGGTCCAGGGTGCGGATGACGGCCTCCTCCAGATCAAAAAAGAAGCGGCGAAGTCCCCCCGGCCGGGAGGCGATGCGAAAAACCGGATAGGCCACCAGCTGACCCGGAAAATGGCAGGTGATGTTCCCGCCGCGCCGGGTCTGGACCAGTTCAATGCCTTCTGCGGCCAAGACATCGTCACTGACCAGAAGGTTCTCGCGCCCGCCGTTACGACCAAGGGTGATGGTCCTCGGGTGCTCAAGAAGATACAGCGTATCCTCGGCCCCCTCCGAAACCAGGGAAAGCCGCTCAAGCTGAACGGCCTCGGCCTGTGCATGGCTGATAAGCCCCAAATCGACAATCTGCATCATTTCTCCCGGTCATGGCGAACGGAAGCCTTCGTCACGCAGGCGGAGGCGACGTGTCAAGGACGCAATGGCCCCCCAACCGGGGAAGGCGCGTCTTCAGCTCCGGCATTTTGCTTGTGCCTGACACGCTTCCCACGCTATGGGGTGGCCGATAAAACTTCAAGGAGCGACCATGAATATTGACTGCGTCCACTGCAAAGCCCGAATTGATTCCTTCGAAACCCTCATGACCGGAAACGCAAACCTGGCCGACATCCGCCTGGCTCCGGACAAATGGACCTTAAAGGAGATGACCTGTCACCTGATCGACTCCGCGTCCAACAACCACCAGCGCTTTATCCGCCTGCAACTCGAGCCGGTGCTCGTTTTCCCGAAATATGACGCCGAAGAATGGAAAAACGCGACCAAAATCGCATCATTTGACTTCAAGGCCCTCGTCACCCTCTGGAAAACCTACAACGCCCTGCTCCTGCACCTCATCGAAAACATGAACCCGGCCGCCTTGAACCACGTCTGGAGACGCGAGGACAAGGACATCTCCCTGGAAGCGCTGATCCATGACTATTTTGCGCACTTGGAACTGCACCGGGAGATGTTCACCGAACGCGTGGCGGAAATCAAAGCCTCCACTGATCCAGGCCAATGACTGGGAAAACCGCGCCGAGACCCCCCCGCGCCAGCGGCCTGATGCATGCCGCGCGGTGCATGATGTGCGACACGCCGAAAAATAAACAACATATTTGATTTATTGATAAAAATATTTTCTGAAAGCCCCAAATCTTACAATTGGACGGACGTAGACTTTCAATCAGCCGAAGAAACCCGAATGCCATCCACTCAAACCAGCCACCGCGCCGCCGGAAGGCTGAAAAACTCCTCCAGAGGAATCCCCGGTCCGCCGACCATGAGCGTTTTGGATTCCGGATATGTAGCCCGGAACCGGTCAAGTCCTCGTGCATCCCCCGTCCCGCCGCTCTTCACCTCAATGGCCCAGATGTCCTTGCCTCGCTCGACCACAAAAAACTGCTAATCAATCATTTTTACTCAACGGACTGAGTAAAATTACTCAGCCCATTGAGTAAAAATGATAAAAACTGACTTTTCCATTATTTAATAGATAGTTGCAAAATGAGTCGGAATCGGGAAACAGCATCAAAAAGCCCCGCGCAAACGCACGGGGCTTTTTTGTTCTCGGCATCATGCACTCGCCGCCTGAAGCCTATTTGGCCTCCAGTTCTTTGGGCAGTACTGCGCGCCGTGCAAAATACGCAAGACGCGAACAATTCCATTTTGGACACGATAGGCAACGATAAACGAAGTGTGATTGATTACCAGTTCGCGGGTCCCCTCAACCCTGCCCGGCCGCCCGCATTCGGGAAATGCCGACAGAGTCGCCGTCTGTTCCATGATCCGCTCATCCACGGCAACAGCGGCTAACGGGTCGCCCTGCTCAATATAATCAAATATTCTGGTCCGGTCCTCCACGGCAAACTAAGACCACTCGATTTTCACTATAGGCTTTCCGTGTGTTTTCGGCGCGCCCTGGCCCGGCGTTCCGCAAAACGGGCTTCAACCTCGTCATGCGTAAGTGGAGGCCTGGAGTCTTCAAGGGCCTCCTTGACCTTGGCCCTGAACCACTCGTCATAAGTGGCCGAATCTATTGTCAGGCCGACCGGCAGTCCCCCTTCATGGGCCACGCGGGTCAGCAGGATGCGCACAGCATCGGAGACAGTCAGGCCCATGCCTTCGAGCACCGCGGCAGCGCGGTCCTTAATTTCAGCATCGATCCGAGTTTGTATGAGGGCATTGGCAGCCATAGGGACCTCCTTGTAAGGCTTGTACGAAATGTAATACATTTGAATTACACTGTCCATGCCTTCAGCCTCATGTTCTCGTGGCTAAACCTTCACCCCTCCAGCTCTTCGAGAACCCGTCCCGCAGACACCAGACAACAGGGCATCCACCTGAATTATTTACAAATACATTCGTCCTTCAGGACAACCGGCACTTGAAATCCTCGTACCCGAACTTGCGGACCACCCGCATGGAGCCATCTTCGGGTTCGAAGACCGCGATGCTTGGCAGCTGGATGCCGTTGAAGGTGTTGGTCTTGACCATGGAGTAGTGGGCCATGTCCGTGAAGACGAGGCGGTCGCCGGGCGCAAGCGGCTGGTCGAAGGAGTACTCCCCAGCCACGTCCCCGGCCAGGCAGGACTGGCCGCCAAGGCGGCAGGTCCAGGGCTTTTCGCCCGGCAGGCCCGAGCCGACGATGTGCGGGCGGTAGGGCATTTCGAGCACGTCGGGCATGTGCGCCGGGACTGAGGTGTCCAGGATGGCGATGGGCATGTCGGCCTGCGTCACGTCGAGGACCGTCGAGACCAGATAGCCCGTGTTCAGGGCCACGGCCTCGCCGGGTTCGAGATAGACCTGCACGCCGTGACGTTCCTTGAAGCCGTTTATGAGCCGGCACAGCAGCTCCACGTCGTAATCGGGGCGGGTGATGTGGTGTCCGCCACCGAAATTGACGTACTCCATGCGTGCGAAGAACTCCCCAAAACCCTTTTCCGCCGCCGCGATGGTGCGTTCCAGGCAGTCGGAGTTCTGTTCGCACAGGTTGTGCCAGTGCAGGCCGGTCACGCCTTCGAGCAGCTCGGGGCGGAAGTCCTTGCGCCGGATGCCCAGACGCGAACCCGGCGAGCACGGATCGTAGATGGGCACCGCCCCTTCGGAGTGCTCCGGATTGATGCGCACGCCAAGCTCGATCTCCCGTCCAAGGCGCTTCGCCTCCTCGGCAACAAGCCCCCGAAACTTCTCAAGTTGCCCGAAGGAATTGAAGACGATGTGGTCGGCCGTGGTGCACAGGTCGAAGATGTCGCCCTGCGAATATCCGGCCGCGAAGGCATGCACCTCGCGCTTGAACTCCTCACGTCCGAGCCTGGCCTCATGCGGCGAGCTGGCGCAGACCCCGTCGAGGACTTCGCGCAGCACCGGGAAGACGCTCCACATGGCGAAGCCCTTGAGCGCCAGCAGAATCTTGCATGCGGTGCGCTCTTTGACCTGCGCCAGCACGTCCAGATTGCGGCGGATGAGCCCCAGGTCGACCACGAAAGACGGCGTAGCGACCTGGCGGGGATCAAACCGGTACGCGGTGCGTCCGTCCATCACAGATCAACCACCACCCAGGGCAGGCCGTGGATGTTCAGCTTTTCCATGAACGGGTCCGGATCGAGCTGTTCCATGTTGAACACGCCCGCGCCGCGCCACTTGCCGGTCAGCATCATCATGGCCCCGATCATGGCCGGTACGCCCGTGGTGTAGGAGATGGCCTGGGAGCCGACCTCGCGGTAGGCCTCCTCGTGACTGCAGATGTTGTAGATGTAGGCCTTGCGTTCCTTGCCGTCTTTGACGCCCTTCATGACGCAGCCGATGCAGGTCTTGCCCTTGGTCAGCGGACCAAGGGAACCCGGCTCGGGCAGCACGGACTTCAAAAACTGCAGGGGCACGATCTTCTGGCCCTTGTAATCCACGGGCTCGATGGAGGTCATGCCGATGTTTTCGAGCACCTTCAGGTGGTTCAGATAGTTCTGGGAAAAGGTCATCCAGAAGCGGGCGCGCTTCAGGCCCCGGATGTTCTGGACCAGGGATTCGAGCTCCTCGTGGTACATGAGGTAGCAGTCCTTGGGGCCGATGCCCTCGGGAAAGTCATAGCTCATGCGCCAGGACAGGGGGTCGGTCTCGACCCACTCGCCCCGCTCCCAGTAGCGGCCGCGCTGGGTGATCTCGCGGATGTTGATCTCGGGATTGAAATTGGTGGCAAAGGGCTGGCCATGGTCGCCCGCGTTGCAGTCGATGATGTCGAGCTCGTGGATCTCGTCGAAGAGGTGCTTCTGGGCGTAGGCGCAGTAGACGTTGGTCACGCCGGGATCAAAACCTGAGCCGAGGAGCGCCATGAGGCCCTTCTCCTTGAAGCGGTCCTGATAAGCCCACTGCCATTTGTATTCGAACTTGGCCTCGTCGAGGGGCTCGTAATTGGCGGTGTCGAGGTAGTCGACTCCGGTCTCAAGGCACGCGTCCATGAGGGCCAGATCCTGGTAGGGCAGGGCCACGTTCAGCACCAGTTTAGGCTGGAACGACTTGATCAGCGCCACGGTCTCGGCCACGTTGTCGGCATCAAGGGCGGCCGTCTGGATGGTGCGGCCCGTGCGTTCCTTGACCGACGCGGCGATGGCGTCGCATTTGGACTTGGTCCGACTGGCCAGCATGATCTCGCTGAACACCTCGGGCACCTGGGCGCATTTGTGGGCCACCACATGGCCGACGCCGCCGGCGCCGATAATCAAGACTTTGGACATGGCGATCCTCCTTCAATAAGGCATTTATTCTGATTACAAACCGTCCAACAACCCAGTTCTGCAGGCATCGGGATTTTCGCAGTCCCGGCCCACGTTCAGATAGGTGTACCCGCGCAGGCCCCGCTCGTAAGCGCGCATGATCATGAAGCGCTCCTGGGGGCTGATCTTGCCCGTGCGCACGCCCTGCTCTGCCACCTTGCGGAAGTTTTCCAGCACCTGCTTGGGTTCGAACTCCACATACGACAGCACGTCGGCCACGCTGTCACCCTCGAGTTCGCGGATGAAATCGTAGGTCCCGTCCTCGTTGATGCGCACGCTGACCACGTTGGTGTCACCGAAGAGGTTATGCAGGTCGCCGAGGGTCTCCTGATAGGCACCGACCAGGAACGCGCCCAGATAGTAGGGCTCGCAGGGCGAAACCGAATGCAGTTCAAGCACCCTCTTCACGCCGTGGATGTCGATGAAGCTGTCCAGCTTGCCGTCGCTGTCGCAGGTGATGTCGGCCAGGATGGCCTGCTCCCCGGGACATTCATCCAGTCGGTGCACGGGCATGATCGGGAAGAGGTGGCCGATAGCCCAGGCATCGGGCAGGGACTGGAACACGCTCATGTTGCAGTAGTAGATGCTCGCGAGCGCCAGGTCCACGTCTTTCAGAGCCGAGGGCGGGTTCTTCATCTCCGGAATCTTATCGGCGATGTTACGAATCACGGCCCAGAAGATGGTGTCGCTCATGGCCCGCTGGCGCAGGCTGCACTGGCCGAGGCGGAAGAGCTGACGCATCTGGTCGCGGTAGTAGATGGCGTCGTTATAGCACTCCTGCAGGTTCTTGAGCGAGAGGGAGTTGTAGACCTCCAGCAGGTTGTGCACGGCCTCGGGATCATCCTCCTCCAGGGCCTGGGGAACGGCGCGGGTCTCCAGACGGCTGACGTCCAATACATTGAAGAGCAGCACCGAATAGTAGGCGACCGTGGCCCGGCCGGATTCGGTGATGATATGCGGATGCGGCAGGTCGTGCTCGTCCACCGTGGCCATGACCGACTCGACGATGTCCGTGCAGTACTCTTCCAGGGTGTAGTTGCGGCTGCTGGCGTAGTTGGTGTGCGAGCCGTCGTAGTCCACGGCCAGGCCGCCGCCCAGGTCCAGAAATCCCATGGCGCAGCCTTCCTTGGCCAACTCGGCGTACATGCGCACGGCCTCGTGCACGGCGGTACGGATGTCGCGGATGTTGGGGATCTGGGAGCCCAGATGAAAATGCAGAAGTTGCACGCAGTCGAGCATGGCTTCGGCGCGCATGTGGTCGATGACGTCGACCACTTCGGACGTGGACAGCCCGAAGATGGACAGGTCCCCGGCCGATTCCGCCCAGTGTCCGCCCGCCTGGGTGGACACCTTGATGCGCACGCCGATGCGCGGCTTGATGCCCAGAGCCTTGGCCCGGCCCAAAATGAGGGGCAGTTCGCTCGGCATCTCCAGGACCAGGAAGCAAAGGAATCCCATCTTGCTGGCGTACAGGGCCAGGTCGATGTAGTCGTGGTCCTTGTACCCGTTGCAGATCAGACAGGCCTTGGGATTTTTCAGAAAGGACAGGGCCGCGATGAGTTCGGCCTTGCTGCCGACCTCGTAGCCGTGGTTGTAGCGGTCCCCGACTTTGGAGATCTCTTCCAATACCTGCTGCTGCTGGTTGACCTTGACAGGATACACGCCCCGAAATTCCGCCTTGTACTCAAGCTCTTTTATGGCCGTGGCAAATGAGTCGTGAAGCAGGGAAATCTGGGCATCGAGCAGATTCTCGATGCGCAGCAGCACCGGCAGGCCAAGCCCCCGCTCCTGCATTCCACTGATGATGGAGGGAATGGGCACGCAGACATCCTTGCCCGGAAAGGGTGTGATGCCGAGCTTGCCGTCGGAAGTGACCTTGAAATAGCCGCCGCCCCAATTGTCCACGCCATAGAGTTCCGCAGAACGGTCCACAGTCCATTTTTCGAGATTACGAGATCGCATCAAAATCCTCCACCATATACCTGTAAAGTGCTGGCCCGTCGCGAGTCCGGGCCAGCGCACCCATCTAAACAGCAGGGGGCGGGCCGTCAATAAATCTTATGGGCCGCGCGCGCCTGGAAAGCACGCATATTCAGAGGCCCCGACTGCCGCGAACACAAATTCAGCTTTGCCACGGGGGCCGCCCTGGGCTATCTGCCTTGTGCCACATCACCTGGAGGAGTGCGCCATGCCTTTTGTTGAAATTCTGGCCGTGTCCATCGCCCTGGCCATGGACGCCTTTGCCGTGGCCATCGCCTCCGGCGCGGCGCTCAAGATCGTGACCAACCGGCAGACCTTCCGCCTGGCCTGGCATTTCGGCCTCTTCCAGGCCATCATGCCAATCATCGGCTGGTTCGGGGGGTTTCTCGTGCGCGACTACTTCCTGCGCTTCGGCCACTGGATCGCCTTCGGCCTGCTCCTCTATATCGGAGGACACATGCTCTGGGAAGGGCTGCACCACGAAGAAGGCGACTCCTGCCAGGACCCCACTGTGGGCTCAAGGCTGATCATGCTCTCCGTGGCCACAAGCATCGACGCCCTGGCCGTGGGTTTCACCCTGGCCATGCTCGGCGTGTCGATCTGGTTTCCGGCGGCGATTATCGGCGTCGTGGCTCTGCTCTTCACCGCCGCAGGCATGCACTTGGGCAGGTTCCTGGGCTGCCGGACCCGCCTCGGGCAATACGCCGAGGTGCTCGGCGGGCTGGTGCTCATGGGCATCGGGGGAAAAATTCTGTGGCAGGCCCTTTAGGAGAAGAGGACGTATGGCCCCATGGTACGTATGAACCAAGGTGCCCTCTCTTTACCCTATACGTCCCATATGTCCCATTCGTCCCAGAATCCTATTCTCCCCCCTCGAAATCCTTCCTGATCCGCTTCAGCTCCCGCCTGTAGCCTTCCGCGTCCCCGTAATCCACGAACTTGTCATAGCGAGAATGGGTGTTCTTGGGCAGCCGGGCGTGGCGGATGGGGCACCAGTATTGTTCCGTGCGTGCGGCGATTTCCCGCAGATAGGCCATAAGGCCATTGAAGTAGCTGCAATAGAGACAATTGAACTTTTCGACCCAATTCAGGTATTTGAGCTTGTGCCGGTCAAAGACGATGTAGTCGCCACGCTTCACGCGCGGGATGCCGTAAACCGGGAAGCAGATCAATTGGTAGAAGATGACGAAAAAATCCAGCACCATGGCCGGAATCAAGGCGAACCAGATGACCGGTATTGTCAGAATCTTGAAAACGCCGGACTCGTAAACGTAGCTGGTCCAGCGAGTGGCAAGCTGACGGTGCGCCTCCTGCACTTCGAGGCTGAACCGGACCCGCTTTTTCTCCACCGTATAGCGGAACTCCTCCTGCTTGGCCGCCAGTTCGCGGCGCAACTCCTGTTCAAGTTCCTCGATCTTCTCTCGGATCTCCTGAAACGTGTCTCTCATCGCATCTCCTTGTCATTTATATCTTCCCGACTACACCGTCCCCTCATGCACCACAACCCGCCGCAGCGCATACCATTTCCCAAACCTGGGACTTCTTTGCAAAACGGATGCGCCACTTCATTATTGTAATAGATTCGGACACTGGCACCATCTCGTGCCGGGACCGAACACATCATCGATATCAATCTGACCGCAGGTGCGTCCGCTCCCGGGAATTGCCCCGCGCCATGCTCCCTGGGTGCCCATCCCACTGAGGCAGGCGGGCATAATCCTTGAACGCCCTGAATCTTCAACGAAACTCAACGCTTGACTGGCCAGGATTGCAAAGGCAAAAATGTCATACAAGACGCCACTACAAAAAGTCGCGAAAGAACCTGAGTGTCATTCCCGCAAAGGCGGGAATCCATTCTTTTCAGGCAGTTAAAAAAGGCATGGATCCCCTTCTTCAAGGGGATGACGACTTTTTGCAGTGACGTCATACAACGCCCTTGCCCGGGCATCCGGATGCGACCGGCATATCCGGGCTTGAAGCAATATGAGGTCTGTCCCCCTTGCGCTCCGAAGATCCTTCATTGTCATGCGAAGGCAGATAGCTGGGCGGATTCTTGCTTCCATGCCGGATACCGTGTTAAAAACGACCATGGCCGAATTATGCGGCCGCCATCTTCATCCACGGAATGGCTCATGCGCATTTTCCTAGCCCTGCTTCTGCTGCTGACGATGCACGCCCAGTGCATGGCGGGGTCATCGCTGGACCTCAGCCCCGAGGAGCGGGCCTGGCTGGCCGAGCACAAGGATTCCCTGACCCTCTCCTTTGACCGCTCCTTTCCTCCCATGGAGCGCGAGACGGCCGATGGTACTTTTGTCGGCCTCAGCGCCGACCTTGTCGCCACGATCGAAGAGCGCCTCGGCATCACCTTCCGCAAACAGGGCACGCCCTGGACCCAGGCTCTTGACGGTCTCAAAGACGGGACCACGGCCCTGGCCCCGGCAATTGTCGAGACCGTCGAACGCTCCGAATATGCTTTTTTCACCAAGCCTTACGTGCGTATTCCGCACGTCATCGTCACGTCCCGCAGTGTTAAAGGCAACCTCACCCTCAGCGACCTCGCCGGCATGCGTGTGGCGGTTGTCCGTGGCTACGCTTCGGCGGGCATGGTCAGGGAGGCCGGTCGGGGAAAATTCAATGTGGTGGAGGTGGAAACCATTCGCGAAGGACTGCGCGACGTCGCCTTCGGAGTGGTCGACGCCTTCGTGGAAAACCTGGGCGTTGCCGCTTGGTACATCGAGCAGGAGCGACTGCCCAACCTGCGTGTGGCCGGAGACCTCGATGTGTTCCAGGAACTGTCCATCGGCATCAGCAAGCATTACCCGCTGCTGGCCAGCGCCGTGGGCAAGGCCCTGGATTCGATCTCCGAATCCGAAATGAAGGCCATCGCCGAACCCTGGATTCAGTTTTCGACCTCATTTCTGAACAGACAGACCGTTGAAGCCATGAAACTTGCGGCCGCATTTACCGCCTTCATCCTTCTGGTCCTGGCAGGCGTTGCCTGGGCATTGGGCGTCAAGCTGCGCAAAAAAATGAATGAACTCCGGCGCGCCGAATCGGCCCTGACTGAACAGGTGGAGCGCTTCCGCCTGGCGCTTGAAACCACTCAGGCCGGGTTCTGGGAACACTATCCGGGCGAAGGCCGGGAAGTGCACAGCCCGGAATGGTACGCCATGCTCGGATATACGCCCCAGGCCGTGACGGGCGGAATGGAGAACTGGACCGGACTGATCCACCCCGAAGACAGGGACAAGGCCTTGTCCTCCTTTTCCGACTACATCCGCGAAGGCGGCCGGGGCATGTACGAGGCCCAGTATCGCCTGCGCGCCAAGGACGGATCATGGAGATGGATTCTGGGCAAGGGGCGCGCCGTCTCCTGGGACGGGGAAGGGCGGCCAACCCGCATCATCGGTCTCAACCTGGACATCCAGAAAACCAGGGAGACCCAGGCGGAGATGCAGCGTTCCCAGGCCCTCAACAAGGCGCTGCTCGAACAAACCACGCAGTTCATCGGCCTGCTCGATCTGCAGGGTAACCTGCTCGTAGCCAATCATGCGGCCATTCAATGGATTAATGCCAAACCCGGCGAGGTCCTCGGCCGGCCATTCTGGGAGGGCCCATGGTGGCCTGATGCAGACAAGGCGAAATTCCTTCTTCTGCAGCTTATCGACCAGGTCAAGAAAGGCATGACCGTGCGCAGGGAAGTCGCGCATATCGATGCGAATGGCAGGGAAGCTTTCATCGATTTTACCATGTCCCCGTTCCGGGACGAAGAGGGCCGCGTCGTCAACTACATTATCGAAGGACGCGACATCTCGGTGCTCAAGAAAAAGCAGCTGGAGATCATGGAGAGCGAAAAACGCTTCCGCACCATTTTCGAAAGCGCCCCCTACTCCATGTCCATCAACCGTCTCTCGGACGGCAAATACATGGACGCCAACACCGCATTCCTGACCAAAATGGGCATCAGCAGGCAGGATCTCGTCAAACTTTCTCCCAAGGAAATCGGCGCCCTGCCCGCAGAACACCAGGATCAAATCTACCTGAGCCTGCGCGCCAGCCACGACATCCACAATCTGGAAACCCAGGTGCACAGGCCCGACGGCACGACCGGGCACATCCTGTATTCGGGCGGACTCATCGCCCTGGACGGCGAACCCTGCATCCTGTCCATGACCGTGGACATCACCGAACTCAAAGAGGCCCAGGAAGCCCTGCGCCGCTCCCAGGACATGTTTTCCCGCCTGTTCCAACTTTCTCCCGACATCATTGCCCTGGCGAGGCTTGAAGACGGGATTCTTCTCGAAATCAACGAAGCCTTCTCACGCACTACCGGATATCCCCGTGACGAGGCCCTGGGCAAAAGCACCCTTGACCTCGGGATGTTCGCCAAGCCCGAAAGGCGCAGAGACCTTGTGCAAACCCTGCTGCAGGACGGTCAGATGGAGAATTTCGAATTCGACATGCGCCACCGGGACGGACACATTCTGCAATGCTCGCTCTCGGCCAAGCTGACGACCATCGACGGCACGCCATGCATTCTGACCATCACCCGCGACATCACCCATCTGCGGGCCATGCAGGACAGCATGATCCAGTCCGAGAAGATGCTCTCCCTGGGCGGCATCGCCGCAGGCATCGCCCACGAAATCAACAACCCCCTGGGCATCGTGCTACAGGCCGCCCAGACCATCACTCTGCGCACCAGGGCCGATTTTCCCAAGAACATGGAAGCGGCCGCCAGGGTCGGCGCAGACCTCGGCCAGGTCGACCGATACCTGAAGGAACGCAAGATTGATGTCTTCATCCGCGATATCCAGGGGGCGGCAGTCCGGGCCTCGGAAATCATCCGCCACATGCTCGATTTCAGCAGGCGGAGCGAGTCCAGGCGTTCGGCCTGCGACGTCAGGACCATTATCGACAATTCCCTGCGCCTGGCTTCCAGCGATTATGATCTCAAGAAAAACTACGACTTCAAATCCATCGAAATCGTCAAGGATTATGCCAAGAACCTGCCCAGCCTGCATTGTACGGAAACGGAAATCGAACAGGTGCTGCTCAATCTGCTGCGCAACGCGGCCCAGGCCATGACCGATCCGCCCATTCCAAATCCGCGCATCGACATCCGGGTCCGAACTCTGGGCACGGGTCTGCGCATTGAAATCGCGGACAACGGCCCCGGCATTTCCCCGGAGAACCGCAAACGCATCTTCGAGCCCTTCTTCACCACCAAAAGCTCGGGCGCGGGAACAGGTCTGGGCCTGTCCGTATCCTATTTCATCATCACCAAGGGGCACGGCGGGGCCATGTCCGTCAGTTCCCCGGTCCAGGGCGGCACCGTTTTCACCATTGAACTCCCTGGCCCCTCGAATCCGTGAAAAAATGACACACATGCCTAGACGGACGACGGGATTTCAACTTATCAAGGCCGACATGTCAGACACCATGCGCCAACCGGCAAGGCGGAAAAACCCATGAATATCCTGGTCATTGATGACGAAGACGGGCTGCGCCGCTCCCTGTGTGCCTATCTTGAAGACCTCGGGTACGAAGCCCTGGAAGCACCCAACGGTCTCGCCGGCCTCGCGGCCATGCGCGAAGCCATGGGCAGCCTGGCCGCGGTCATCGTCGATCTGAACATGCCGGTCCTCGACGGGTACGGGTTTCTGCAACAGGCCCAGGTCGAGGCGCCCGAGTTGCCCATCATCGTGCTCTCCGGAGTGGGCGTGGTCGATGACGCCCTGCATGCCGTCAGGCTTGGCGCCTGGGACTTTCTGACCAAGCCCCTGCACAATCTGAGCATCCTTGAACACACCCTGAACAAGGTTGTGGAAAAGGCCCGCCTGATCCGCGAAAACAGGGAGTACCAGACCAACCTCGAACAGCTCGTGCGGCAACGCACCGCCGAACTGGAGCGCACCCGCCGCCAGATCATGCACCGCCTGAGCCGCGCCGCCGAATACAAGGACAACGAAACCGGCCATCATGTCATACGGGTCGGAGAAATCGCGGCGGTTCTGGCCAGGGCATTGGGACTTGACGAGGCCAGTTGCCTCAACCTGCGCGACTGCGCCCCGCTGCACGACATCGGCAAGATCGGCATCCCCGACGAAGTGCTCCTGAAACCCGGCAAGCTCGACCCTGCGGAGTGGAAGATCATGCAGCAGCACTGCATGTTCGGCTGCGAAATCCTCGGGCCGCTGACCAGCAAAGAGGAAGCGCACTCAAGTTGCGAACAGTGGGATACAAAGGACCTGGACGGCAACGAACTGCTCGACCTGGCCCGCATACTGGCCTTGCTGCACCATGAACGGTGGGACGGCAGCGGCTACCCCTTCGGCCTGGCCGGGACAGACATCCCGCTGGAAGCCCGCATCGTGGCCGTGGTCGACACCTACGACGCCCTGGCCAGCGAACGCCCCTACAAGGAAGCATTCCCCGAAGCTAAGTGTCTGGCCATCATCCGTGAAAGCTCGGGCAGCCACTTCGACCCCGATGTCGTCAAGGCGTTTTTCGCCAATATCGACCGCATCCGGGTCATACGGGAACACTGGCAGGACTAACTAAAAAGAGCACCATGAAGACAACCCAGACACGCCTGAACTCGCACGGAGAATGGGAGCCCGCCCCTACCGGGACCGGCGGCCATGACGCCGATCTGGCCCTGGTCTTCTGGTCCGACACGGACGAAGAGACCGTCGCCGCGAGCGTCCGGGCCCTGCGGTCCAACTGCCCCCGGGCGATCATCCTGGGCTGCTCCACGGGCGGCGTCATTTCGGGCCGAGCATTTCTCGAGAACACCGTTTCCGCGACCCTCGTCTCCTTCGCCGACACGCGACTGAAATCCGCCGTGGCCCGTCTGCAGGACCATGCGGACGTCCGCGCCCTGAGCCGGACCCTGGCCGAGAGCCTCTTTGCGCCAGAACTTATGCATGTCTTCGTGCTCTCCGACGGCCTGGCCATAAATGGCTGCGCCCTGGCCTCCGGCCTCGCGGAATTCCTGCCTTCCACTGTCAAAATCACCGGCGGCCTGGCCGCCGACGGAGAGCGCTTCGAGCACACCTCCATCCTGCACGAAACTCAAATTCTCTCCGCCAGCGTCGCGTGTCTGGGTTTTTACGGTGAAAACCTCGAAATCGGTCAGGGTTCTCGCGGAGGATGGGTACCGTTTGGCCCGGAACGGCTCGTTACCGAATCTCACGACAACGTCCTCCTCGAACTCGATGGAGAATCGGCCCTGGGGCTCTACGAGCACTATCTCGGAAAGCATGCCAAAAACCTTCCCGCCAGCGGACATCTCTTTCCGCTGCACCTGCGCGAGGCAGGCGGTTCAAACTGGGTGGTGCGCACCATCCTGGGCCTGGACAGACAAAAAAGCGCCCTCTTTTTCGGGGGTGAGATTCCTCGCGGGGCCACGGTGCGGCTCATGCGTGGCAACATGGACAACCTTCTCGACGGTGCCCAGGAAGCCGCCAAGCAGGCCCGGTTGGACGGTAACAATGCGCTGGCCATTCTGGTCAGCTGCGTGGGCCGCAAGATGCTTCTGAAACAGTTCGTGGAAGAGGAAATCGAGGTCGTTGCCCAGAATCTAGAACCCGGCACGGTCCTGACCGGCTTTTATTCCTACGGCGAGATCGCCGGTGACGAAACGGGAGAGTCTTGCTGCCTGCACAACCAGACCATGACCATCACCGTGCTGCGGGAGCGCGGATGAGCATGCATCGCCTGCTGCAAGGCCAGCTCAAGCGGGCCCGAATCACGCCCCGCGACCTGCCCGAAAACCTGAACCAGTTCATGGGGCTCATCCAGGAAGCATACCGCCAGTTCGAGGAAGAAAAGCACGTCCTGGAAAGAGCCCTGGAAATAAGCTCCGCGGAGCTCGTGCATCGCAACGAGCTCATGCGCGCCGTGTTCATGGCCCTGCCGGACGTGTTCATGTGGATCACTCCTGACGGGCAGATCCAGGATTGCCGGGGCGGCCTCAAAGCCCTGTTCGGGGTCGAACCGTTCAACCTGATCAAAAAGAATCTGGCCGAAATCCCGGACATCGTCGACCCGCAGACTTTTACGCAAGCCATGCGCATGCTCAAGCAGTCGTCATTCTTCCAGGCCGAGTACACCCTTCACGCGAGCGGTCGGACCAAGCATTATGAAGCCCGTTTCGCCAAGGTCGAGGAAAATCTGCTCCTGGCCCTGATCCGGGACATCTCCGACCGCGCCCTGGCCGAGAACGCCCTTTTGGGCGTCCAGCAACGCCTGGATCACATCATCGAGTTTCTTCCGGACGCAACCCTGGTCGTGGACAACGAACACCGGGTCATCGCCTGGAACAGGGCCATCGAAGGGATGACGGGAGTGCCCAAAGAGATGATCCTCGGCAAGTCCGGATACGAATACGGCACTCCCTTTTACGGGTACCCGCGCCCCATCCTCCTCGATTTCCTCGGCAGGGACCCCAGCAGCGACTATCCCATGTACGTGCCCTCCCAGGAAAACTCCGAAGGGCTGACCACTGAGATTCACGTTCCGGCCCTGTACCATGGACGAGGAGCCTACGTGTGGGCCAAGGCTTCGACCCTGTTCGACCAGGACGGCAACATCGCCGGAGCCATCCAGACAATCCGGGACATCACCGACAAAAAACGCATCGAAATCAGCACCACGATACTCTATCTGGTTTCCACCGCGGCCAGCACCCCCCTGTCGGACGAAGATCTGTTCTCCAAGGTCTTCGACATCCTGTCCGAGCATCTGCGGATCGAGATCATGTTTGTCTGCCTCACAAACGAGCACGGCGAGAGCCTCACCTATCCCTTTTTCATCCGCCAGGAGCTGGCCAGGCACGAAACCCTGAAGCACCTGTCAACGCTGTCCGCGCAGGCCAGAAAATCCCAAGTCTCGGATATTTTCGAAACAAGGCCCGCAGGGCTTGAAGATGATGCGACGCAGCCGAAGTTCTGGTTCTCATCCCCGTTGCGGTACGGAAACCAGCTGCTTGGATCCGTGGTCATCGCGATCCCCGACAACAACCACTGTTTCGACAAAGACGCGCACATGCTGGCCTCCGTGGCCGACCATCTTGCCCTGGCCATTTCCCGCAACGCCACGGAACAGGCCCTGCGACAGAGCGAGAAGAAGCACCGCGCCATTTTCGAAAACGCGACCGAAGGCATTTTCCAGATTTCCCTCGACCACGATCTCTTAAGCGCCAACCCGGCCATGGCCCGCATTTTCGGATACGACAGCGTCGAAGAGCTCATGGCCGATTCTCAGGGCTTTCTGCAGCGCATCATCACCTCCGAAGACCGGGTCAAGCTCCTGAGCCGATCCCTGCAGCACGGCACCGCCCAAAATTTCGAGCTCGATTCGATCACGGCCGACGGCAAGAAAATATGGGTCTCGATGAACATGCGCACGGTGAAGCGGCCCGACGGTTCCATCAGTCACCTCGAAGGGTCCATGCGCGACGTGTCCATGCGCAAAAAGGCCGAACGCAGGCTCGCCATCCAAAAAGGGCTCTTCCAGCAACTCTTCGACAACTCGCCGCAGGGCATCCTCTTGCTGGGCAAGGACGGGGCGCCCATGGACATCAACCCCAGCTTCACCAGCCTGTTCGGATACGAAAGAAATGATCTGCACTCCCTTTTCGAGATGCTCCTGCACCCTGACAGCCTGGAAGAAAGCTTCGCCTTCCTCTCCACCGTGCTCGGCGGAACCTCGGTCAGTACGGAAACACAGCGCAGGACCAAGGATGGACGCGTCATTCCCGTCTCCATGCTCGGCTACCCTTACGTGCTCGACGGCACGATCTCCGGAGCGTTCTTCATCTTCAGCGACATCTCCGAACGCAAGAGCTACGAGGAACAACTGACCAGGCAGGCCCTGCGCGACAACCTGACCGGGCTTCCGAACCGGGTGCTGTTCATGGACCGGCTGAACCGGGCCATGACCCGGCAGCAACGCAACACCGAGTACCGTTTCGCCGTGCTCATGATCGACCTGGACAGTTTCAAGCGGGTCAACGACACCCTCGGCCATCAGGCCGGGGACGATCTGCTGCAGGAAGTGGCCTCGCGCCTGACCCACTGCCTGCGTACCGTGGACACCGTGGCGCGCATGGGTGGAGACGAATTCGCCGTGCTGCTGGAGGACTTCCAGAGCAACCAGGAAGCCATCGGCATCACCCGCCGACTGCTGGACGCAGTACGCCGGCCGCTGACCATCCTGGAACGACAAGTCCTGGTCAGCGCATCCGTGGGCGTGGTGCTGCGAACCACGCGCTACACCTCACCCAATGACCTGCTGCGCGACGCCGACATCAGCATGTACCGCTCCAAGGAGTTGGGCAAGAATCAGTTCAAGGTTTTCAGCAAGAGCATGTACGAGCATGTCGTGCAGACAGTGCAGCTTGAAACCGACTTGCGCCGCGCCCTGGTCGATGACGAATTCGAACTTTTTTTCCAACCCATCTATGCCCTCGAAGGGCAGAAGCTTCGGGGCTTCGAGGCGCTCATTCGCTGGAACCACCCCCTGCGCGGCACCCTCTCCCCGGATTCTTTCATCCCCGTTGCCGAAGAGACCGGGCTCATTACCGAGATCGGCAAATGGGTCATGCGCCGGGGCTGCCTGACCCTGGCCAAGTGGCACGCGAGTTTTCCGGCGCTTGACCTGAGTCTGTCCCTGAACCTTTCTCCCAAAGACCTGCTCCAGGCTTCGCTCATCCCGGTACTTACGGAACTGCTGCACGAAACCGGCCTCAAGGCCCGGCAGATCAAGCTCGAAATCACCGAAACAGCGGTCATGGACAACCCCGAGCAGGCCACATTAAGGTTGGAACGGCTGCAAAAAATGGGGTTCCAGATTGCCATGGACGATTTCGGCACCGGGTATTCTTCCCTGTCTTACCTGCAGCGCCTGCCCATCGACATCCTGAAAATCGACCGTTCTTTCGTGCAGACCATGCTCGAAAATCCCAACAACCTCGAAATCATCAAAGCTATCATCGGGCTGGGCAAAATCCTGGACCTGCGCATCGTGGCCGAGGGCGTTGAGACACAAGAACAGCTTGAAACCCTGCACAAGCTGGGATGTGACCTGGCTCAGGGATACCTCCTCGGCAAACCTCTGCCCCTGCAACAGGCCGAACTGCTGCTCAGCGAAGGCGGCGCGGACCGGCAGGCATGAGCCTTCCCGTCCACCTGTCCCCGTTTCGCACATACCGGGCATCACGCCACGACCAGTTGGTCTCCTTTCAACTCGTCATTGAGGAGACTGACCTGTGGGTCGCGGCGCGGGAAGACCTCGGGCAGCCCATGGCCGACCATGTCCGCTTCCTGCGCGGGCAGATCAAGTCCTACGCGGCTATCCATCCGCAATTTCTGACCTCCCTTGAACCTCTCGAAGCAGAAGCACGGGCCCCCGAGATCATTCGGCGTATGTGCCGAGCCGGGCAAAAGACCGGCGTCGGTCCCATGGCCGCCGTGGCCGGGACCATGGCCCAGATGCTGGCCGAGAGATTCCGGGATGCCTCCGCCGACCTCATTGTCGAAAACGGGGGCGACACCTACCTCTTCTCCACAAAAGACCGGCACATCGGCATCCTGAACATGCCGGACCAGGCGGTGCGCCTGTGCGTGCCTGTAGCGGCCAGCGAATTTCCCTGCTCCTTTTGCGCCTCTTCGGCCACAATCGGCCATTCATTGAGTTTCGGAAAGGCGGACCTCGTCGTGGTCAGGGCCGGGGATGCGTCCCTGGCCGACGCCGCAGCCACGGCCCTGGCCAATGCCCTGACCGGAGCCGAGGCCATGGACGCGGTCCTGGCCAAGGCCCAAGGCTGGGAAGCCCTCGGCCTCGAAGGCGTGTTCACGCAGTGCGAAGGCAAAATCGGCGTGTGGGGAAAAATGCAACTGGCCGTGATTTAAGGTGTGAAAAAACTTTTTGAATCTGGACAATGCCAGAACTCGGGCTTATAATATAATCGAAGACCTTGTTCGTGAACCTGAACGGAGGTAAGACCATTGGGCCATACAAGTCGGGTAAGAGGTTGTCTAAGGTAGCGTCGCAAAAAAGGCCTGAAGAGGCGGGGGACATCACCCATCAGCCCGGGCAAACCAGACGGAGAGACCGTCACCAAACGCTACGAGATGAAGATTTTAAAGGTTTGGAAAATCTTAACAAAGACGAGTACAAAGAACTGACCAGATTAGAAATTGTCTTAAAATGACTCGCCCCGTTTCACCATGAAGCGGGGCGTTTTTTTGTCCGGGCGCATTTACCACGATGCGAAGCAAACGCTTTCTTTGCCTTTGTCCCGACCTTTGCTAGAAAAGGGGCCATGTCCACTGCCAACGGCCCAGAGCCGGACAAATCAAGCCCGCGAGTGCAAAACCCGCCGCCCAGCTCGCCAATCCGCCGCATCCTTCGCGGACTGGTTGTCGTACTGATGCTGGTCTGCATTGTTCTCGCCGGGCTGTGGGTCGCCCTCCCGAGGCTCGCCCAGGAATTTGTTGTGCCCATGCTGGCCAAATCCCTGAACGCTCCGGACATGCGCATGGAAATCAGGCGGGCGGACTTTTCCGGCCTCGACCTGAGCGAAATATCCCTGTCCCGCGACGCCGGTATTGGAACCAGGGCCGTGCTCATCGACTGGAGCATATCCGGCCTGCTGCAGGGCCGTATCGACAGAGTCAGGATTTTCGGCCTTGAAGTCTCGGCGAGCAAAAATAATGGCAAATGGGAAGTTCCAGGCCTACCGATACCTGAAAATTCATCCGGCGCGGCTTCAGGCCCCATGTTCGTGCCCGCCATCGGCGAACTTCAGGTGGACGGACAGATCAGTCTCGACGGAGACGGCCTTCGGCTGTCGCTCCCGTTTTTCCTGCGCGGCAGCCTGGACGAAGACGCCCGGCTCCTGCTGGATGCCAAAACCGCCCCGGCAGGGCAGAACCTGAGTCTTTTTCTCAAAGCGGATCTGCACACAAACGATTTCCAGCTGACCTTCACCCTGCCCTCGGCTTCCATCGCGGCGCTGGCCAGTCTGGTGCCGGGCCTGGAACGCCTGGCTCTTGGCGGCGCGGTGCGAGCCGTAGCCGACCTGACCATGCCTCGCGATCAAAAACCCCGTCTGGAGGCCGAATTCGGCCTTGACGCCTTCCAAAGTCTGCTCGGCGGCACGTCCCTGACCCAGGATGGCAACGCCACGGCGCGGCTGCACTGGCAGGACGATCCGCAGCTGGAGCTCTCTCCCGTAAGCCTGCTGGCCCCCATGCCCCTGACCCTGACCATAAGCGACGTGACGACCAGCATAGAGGACATGGCCTTTGCCTGCTCCTGGAATCTGTTCCTGCCGTCCCTGCCGGGCATCGAATTCTCCACTCCGCCGCGCCTGGCCGGACGCACGGAACTGCGCGGCACCGACCATGGGTGGACCCTGCGCACCGAAGCCGGACTCGACGCCATCGAAGGCCGCCCGAGCCAGACCCCGGACCTGGCCGTGTCCCTGGCCGCGACCACGCTGAGCCTTGACGCCGCCACCAACGCCACGGGTGCCCATATTGACGCAAAGCTGGCTCTGGGTAGGCTGCACGTGACCCGTGACACCGCCGCCGCCACCCTCTCGGGCCTGAACCTGACCGTAAACGCCACCGCCGCCCCAGGCTGGACCGGAACGGCGGCCATCTCCGGCGCTCGTCTGGAAGCCAGGCAACCGGGCATGTCCCTGACCACAACCCGTCTGAATGGCGCATGCGCCTTTTCCCTGGCCGACCAGTTCGCCTTAAGCGGAACCATAAATGCCGCAGCACGCGCCGCACGCGAAGACGTCTCCGCCTTCATGACCCTGAGCCTGCCCCTGGCCTGGCCCGCAACGGCCGCTTCGCCCGGTACCGTCAACCTTGATCTGAACTGGGCGGGAAAGGGGCTGGCAAAAATTTCATCCTCCATTGCGCAAGATTTGCGCGGCGCGCGTCTTGATGGAACGATTTCCGTGTTGCCCCTGGCGGTTCGCGCCGCCATGAAAGGCCACATAGACGCCCGGGACATTTCCAAATCATGGCTTGAAATTAAAGCCGGACAGAGCGTGTCCCTGCCGGGCAAGCTGGCGGATTTCGTCCCGGCCGCCCGCGACCTGTCGGGCAGCGCCCGCCTGGACGCCACGGCGCGTCTGGACATGAGCCGAGGCGTGCCCATGCTTCCGGTCGGCATGAAGATCAGCGATCTGTCCTTAAGCCACGATAAAAGCAAAATTTCCTTGAACCAAGGGTCCGTCGCGCTGTCCTTCTCCGACCTGCTCAACATGCGCTCCGACCCTGACGCGCGCATGAATTTCGACCGCCTGCAACTCGGCACGATCATTCTGGAAAAGGGCGAAATCCACTTCCAGATCGAGGCCCTGCACAGCATCCTGGTCGAGGGTTGCCGATTTCAGTGGGCGGGCGGCCGCGTTGGCAGCCAGGCCTTCCGTATCAACCCGAGCGTTGAGGACTACACCGTGGAGCTGTACTGCGACCGGGTGGAAATGGCCCAGGCTCTGGAACAGTTCGGACTGACCCAGGCCCAGGGCGGAGGCACGGCCAACGGCCGCATCCCCGTGCGCTACGCGGACGGAGTCCTGACCTTCGACAACGGTTTTCTGTATTCCACTCCGGGCGAAAAAGGGGTACTAAAAGTACAGGGTACGGAGATACTGACAGCGGGCGTGCCCCCGGGCACACCGCAGCACGGGCAACTCGACCTAGCCGCGGAGGCCCTGAAGGATTTCACCTACGAGTGGGCCAGAATCCGCATCAATACAGAGGAAAGGGAACTTATCGTCTCCCTGGAGCTTGACGGCAAGCCCGAAAAGCCGCTGCCGTTCAGCTACAACCGGGAAATCGGCGGTTTTGCCCGTGTGGACGCGTCCTCGCCCGGCTCCATATTCCAAGGCATCCGCCTGGACGTGAATTTCCGACTCCCTCTGGATCAACTTTTGCAATACAGACAACTCCTGGAACTGATGACAAACGGAGGTTAACGTGCGAATCCCCTTAATAGTCCTGGCCACGATGCTGCTTCTGCAAAGCGCCTGCAGCACCCGCCACGAGGTGCAGGTGGCACCGGTGGAGGTCAAACCCATCCACATCACCATCGATGTCAACGTCCGGGTCCAAAAAGACCTCGAAGACTTCTTCTCAGACATAGACAAGGCCGACCAGAAACTGAACCCAAGCAAATGATGGAGCCCCATATGCGCAATATGAAACACCTCATACCGATCCTGCTGGCCCTCTCCTTCGTCATGTTCTGCGTGCAGGCCGGCTTCGCCCAGGGCATCAAAGACAGGATGCTCTCCCGCCTGCCTGTCATCAATGAACTCAAAGCCCAGGGCCTCTTGGGTGAAAACAACCAGGGATTTCTGGAGTTCCGCTCCGGAAACAAGCCCAATGCCGATGTGATCAACGCCGAAAACAGTGATCGCCAGGAAGTCTACACGGCCATTGCCGCCCGCCAGAACGCCACCCCCGCCTTGGTAGGGCAGACCCGCGCCGCCCAGATTGCGGAGAAGGAAGCTCCGGGAACATGGATCCAGAGCGCCGACGGTGCGTGGACAAAGAAATAACCCGGCGAAAATAATGCCCTGAATGGACGAACAGGGACTAACACGGACACGGCCATTATCTCCTGTCCATGCATAGTCCATGTTCGTCCGTGTCCATCCATGCCCGTCCATACCCGTCCATCCAAAATCCACTCCCCCCAAGATCGGCATCGAGACTCCTTGACGGAGCCTCCCCCCTCCCGGTACAGCCTGCCTCCAGTTTCCCGACTTCACCCCCGCCCGCAAAAGGACGTCCATGAATTCCCGAACCGCACGCGCCAATCTCCTTCTCCTGTTGACCGCCCTGATCTGGGGCGCGGCCTTTGTGGCGCAGCGCATGGGCATGGACCACATGGGTCCCCTGACCTTCAACGGCGTCCGTTTCGCCCTCGGAGCCCTGGCGCTTTTGCCTCTCATCGTCATCATGGACAAAAAACGCACCACCGTCGCGCCGCAGCTGTCCACCCTGCTCCGAGGCGGAATGCTCATGGGCGGAGCGCTGTTTCTGGGCGCCTGGCTGCAGCAGTTCGGGTTGTGCTATACCACGGCGGGCAAGGCGGGCTTCATCACCGGGCTGTACGTGGTTTTCGTGCCGCTGATCGGTATCTTCCTCGGGCACCGCTATGGCATTGGCACCTGGGCCGGGGCGGGGCTGGCCCTTGCCGGGATGTATCTTTTGAGCGTGACCGAGAGCATGAGCATGGACAAGGGCGACGCCCTGGTCCTCATGTCTGCGTTCTTCTGGGGCATACATGTGCTGCTCATCGGCAAACTGACCAGTGGGCTGGCCGCCGTGGACGCCATCAAGCTGGCCGCAGTGCAGTTCGCCTGCTGCAGCCTGATCAGCTTGGCCGGCGCAGTTCTCTTCGAGGACATCACCCTCTCCGGACTGCGGGGCGGCCTCATTCCCATCCTCTACGGCGGACTCATGAGCGTGGGCGTGGCCTACACGCTGCAGGTCGTGGCCCAGCGCGACGCCCGTCCGGCTCCGGCGGCCATCATCCTGAGCCTTGAAGCGGTCTTCGCCGCCGTGGCGGGATGGATGCTGCTGGGCGAAATCCTCACCACCCAGGCCCTCGTTGGCTGCGCGCTCATGCTGTGCGGCATGATCTGGTCCCAGGCCAGGCCCTGAGCCATTTCCGTCATGCGGCGGTAACTCCTTCGTCACCAATCCGTCCACCTGCGCAGGCCATAATGGCGCATGCGCGCGACCTCTGTCACTTTTTTCCACCGATTGATCACCGGTCTGGCGGCATTTCTGGGCTTCGGCTTCTGCCTTTCCTGCATGAGCGTCATGGAGCAGCGCATTGGCCTGGTCGGCAAGGAACTCCGCCTGCCCCATGCCCAGCCCCCCATCTCCATCCCGCTCATCGGCAAGAATCTCTCCGGAGTGACCTGGAGCAACTCCACCGGGACCCTTTTTGCCGTCACCAACTCCCCGCAGGTCATCTACGAACTGAGCAAGAAAGGCGAAGTCCTGCGCAGCATCCCTCTCGAAGGCTTTTCCGATACCGAAGACATCACTCATATCGAGGATGACCAGTTTGCCGTGATCGAAGAACGCCGGGGCCTGATCCGCCGCGTACGCATCTCGGACAACACCACATCAATACATGCCAAAGACAGTCCAAGCATAGACCTCGGCACGCGCCATGAGGACAACAAGGGTTACGAGAGTCTTTTCTTCGACCGATCCAACCGCTCATTTCTGACCATGCTCGAACTTGCGCCCTTCGATCTCTTCAGTATCCCCATGGACGGCGCGGGCAGCCCAGCAACGCTGCGGCGCGAACGCCTCAACCTGGCGGTCGATGATGTCGCCGCACTGGCAATCGACGCCAAAGGCGAGCTTTGGGTGCTGAGCGAAGCTTCCTCCTGCATTATCCGACAGCCTCGTAACGGCTCCGAGGGCCGACGCATACGTCTTGAGGCCGGCTCCATCCCCTTTGAACCAGAGGGGCTTGCCTTTGACGATGAAGATAATCTTTTTGTTGTCGGAGAACCCGCAACATTTGTGGTTTTGCGCTTGAAAAACCGCTAACTCGTTGACCGGATTTCCTTGTCAGAATGTCGACGATCATCCGGCTTTTCAAAGGCCCTGTCGTATCCAGGCTTCATATCCGGCCGGATAGCGAAAGACATTGATGTATCCCAGACGCACGGCCCAGGCTGCGGCGATTTCGCTGAGCAGTCAGCGAAAGCCCCGGCAGTAGGCCACGATGGTCCTGTCCTTGTCCGCCCCCAGAACATCCTCGAAGGCCTGCCGCCGGGCAGCGGGCAGGTCGCCCTTGTCCGAGAGGTCCACGGGCAGACTGACCGCGCCAGGCATGTGGCCGGCGGCAAATTCGTAGTTAAAGCGCACATCGACGAGCAAAACATCCGGGTCGGCGCGCAGCAGCTCGCGCAGCCCGGCGGTGGTGATCAGCCTGTACCCGTCGCGCTCAGCCGCGCGCTGGGCCTCTTTAAATAGCGGGGAACCGGCTTCCTGATCGGCCAGCCCTGCGGAGACGCAGCAAAGCGCCGTCAGCACGGACAGGCACATCACTCGTCGCATGAGATGTATGACCCTCACGGCACTCCCCCTCCTTGCAGACGTTAAAGGCCGCCCTCGCCAGGGCATGACGAAGGCGGCCACGATTGACGCATTGCGGACAGAAACCAGGCCCCGCTACTTCTTGATCTCGAAAGACCCATCGGGTGCGAAGCTGACGTTGGCGTCCACGTAATAGACATCCTTAAGGTCGGGCCGCATTGCCTGGAACATGTAGAAAGCCTCGCCGCTGCGCGCACCGGTGGTGCAGATGAAGACGATGGGCTTTTCCGCCGTGAACTCGCCGATTCTCTTCTCGATCATGTCCACGGTCATGTTCACGGAGCCGGGGATGTGCGCGATGGCGAACTCCGCCGGAGTGCGCGCGTCGATGAGCTGAATGCTGTTCACATTATTCCTGGCCAGGTCGGCGAAGACAGCGTTGTCGATGCTCCCTTCGGCCGCGCCAGCCTTGAGGGCTCCGGCCGGGGCAGCGGCCTTGGCCGGTGCCGGGGCGGACGCGGCCTCCTGGGAAGCGCCCTCGGCGGTCCAGACCTTAAGGCCCTTGGCCACCCATTCAGGGTCGCCCGCCGGGTATACGGCAACGTTGGTGTAGCCCAGGGCTTCGGCCTTCCAGGCGGACTGATGGCTCAAGGGGCACTCCACGCCGCCGCAGTAGAAGATCAGCTTCGCGGTCTTGTCGGCGGGCAGCACCTGGGCGGCCATCTTGTCGAACTGGCTGTCGGGCAGACTCACGGCCGTGGGAATGTGGCCCTTGTCATAGCGGGGCTGCTTGGGCCGGGAGTCGATGAGCATCACGTCCTCTATGGGCGTGGTCGAAAGCAGGGCAGTGGCCACGTACGGCTTGACCTGGTCGAGGGTGAGCAGTCGGTGAAACGGCTTAGTCACTTTCGCCGGGTCGAGCACAGGCAGGGGCGTGCGCACATCACGTGCCGTCCACACATTGTAGCCCAGGGATTCCCACTCCGGATCCCCGGCGGCATAGACCTTGACGTTGGTGTAGCCCAGGCCTTCCGCCTTCCAGGCCGACTGGTGGCTCAAAGGACAGGCCAGTCCGCCGCAATAGAAGACCAGCAGGGTGTTCTTGTCCGCAGGCAGAACCTCGGCGGCCATCTTGTCAAACTGGCTGTCGGGCATGCTCACGGCAGTGGGGATGTGGCCCTTGTCGTAGCGGGGCTGTTTGGGCCGGGCGTCGATAATCATGGCCCCCGTCGCCGGGTTCTGGTTCAGCATGGCCTCAAAGACCAGGGGCTTGACGAACTCGATGTCCACCAGGGAATGGTACGGTGCGGGGACCTTGGCCGGGTCAAGCTGGACAGCCGCGCCCTTGTGGCCGCGTGCGCCGGAACAGCCGGAGAGCAGCCCCAGAAGGAGCGCCACCACAAGAACATGAAGAATTGATGAATGTCTGCGCATTGCCTTGCTCCTCATCTGATTGTTTTATTGAAAAATCTCAAGTTTCAAAACTGTTAGCCGCAACGACTCTTGGTACTGCGGGGCTAGTCATCTTTATCCTTTTCGGTGGCCACCTGTGCGTGCCACAGCGGGTGATGATGCCGGGCGTAGTGTTCGGACACGTTGCCCGTGAACATGGACATAAATGCCGGACGTTCCTCGCGGGAGATGGCGGCCATGAAGATGTGCACCAGCAGGCCCGCGAAAACCACACCCACGGTCAGGTAGTGGATCACCCGCGACCAGGCCGCCGGGCCGGGGTTGTCCATAGATATGG
>Ga0180017_100159_pt1 | contig 28034 bp, 23 predicted proteins | sample KR46_S_MetaG_FD_129674 | JGI IMG/M metagenome (GOLD analysis project Ga0180017, IMG submission 129674) | Groundwater microbial communities from the Olkiluoto Island deep subsurface site, Finland - KR46_S_MetaG | ecosystem: Environmental > Aquatic > Deep subsurface > Groundwater | place: Finland...
CCCTCGAACAGCACGAAATCGAGGCCGTGACCGCCGCCCTGAAGCAGACCGGCGGCAACCGCACCCACGCGGCCCAGCTTCTGGGTATCACCCGCCGCGGCCTGATCTACAAGCTCAAACGTCTGGGACTTGAGTAGCGACAGATACCGATGTGAAAAGACTGCTCATTGGGGCCTGATCTGTACAGATTTTATCCGTCCGGCACAAAAAACACCCTCCTCGCCGATGATGCAAGCCATGCCACACGCCACTTCCTTCACCTGGCACGCCCCTTGCCTGGGAAACTCAATAATCCCAGGAGGAATCATGAACATTCTGTCGAAAAATACGCATCTTGTGCTGCTTGCGACCGTGCTGTGTTTTCAGTTCCTGGCCACACCGGCCCAAGGCGAAGAAAGGGGGCACAAGAAGCGGGAAAGGCCCCCCGAGCAGGCGATGACGAAAACGGACTTGCGGACAGACGGCGAACGCCGCACCGGTTCGCGCGCCAATAATGAGGGTCGGGGCAAGCAAAGGTCCACCGAACACACGGTGACAAAGGGAGACTTCCGGTCTGAGGGGGAGCGCCGCCCCGCTTCACGCGCCGAAAAAGGGGACCGCGACCGACGGGGTTCGTTCAATGAAAAGCACTCCGCGCCCGGCCGCATCCCCACCTCCGCAGACCTCGGCTCCGTGACTCCCCCGGCGCACCTCATGCGCCTGGACACAACGCCCGAGCCGCGTAAACGCGACTCTTCAGTCAGGCAAAAAGACAGGGAACGCCGAGACGGTCATGCCGCCTCCCCGCGGCAGCAAAGCGCCGTGCAAAAAAGCGGATTTGCCGCCCGCGACGCCGACAGGCGCACTGACCGCCGCGATCAGGACTGGATGCGGGACAATTATCGCCGGGACTACCGGCCCGCAGGCGACCACCGCAAGCCCTCGTCGCAGTTCAGGCACGACAGGAAACACCGCTCCGTGGTCAAGCACGTCGTGCACACCATTCCTACGCGCCATGCGGTCATCCTGCACGGCCGGGATAGATACCATTATCATTCCGGGAGGTTCTATCGTCCATGGAACAGCGGATTCGTCCTCGTGCGCCCGCCCATCGGCCTGGTAGTGTTGAACATCCCCTTTGGCAGCCGCATGATCGTCTCAGCCGGCATTTCCTACCACGTTTTCGGCGATGTCTACTACCGCCGGGTGCCCGCTGGATATCAGGTTGTGGACCCGATACGCAGCCATGCCCCCTACCGGCCGGACAGGGTGGAGGTGATCATCGATTCGCTGAACCTGCGCTACGGCCCGGAGGCAAGCGAGGCAGTCATCGCCCAGGTCAACCGCTACACGACCTTAAGGGTTCTCGGCAGCGCGCCCGGATGGCTGTACGTGGAGGTCGAGGGAGAGGATCTACGCGGCTGGGTCATGGAGCGCTACGTCGCCGTCAACATGGCGGGTGGCTAAGGGGCCTTGGTTGCAACTAAAAACAATGGCCGGGAGCGTGAGTCCCGGCCATTTTTGTTCTAGCGCCCGAGGCGGCGCATCAGCTCAAGGGCCATGGCGTGCCGGTTGAAGGGCGGGATGATGTAGACCCCCGCAAAATGGGGCCAGGCGTATTCAAGCAGCTCCCAGGCGATGTCCACGCCCTCTTCCTGGCCACGCTCTCCGGCCCGGGCCATGCGCTCGCGTGTTTCGGGGGGAATCTCGATGCCCGGAAACTCGTTGTGCAGGAACTCGGCGTTGCGGCTGCTGGCCAGAGGCATGATGCCGAGCACAATGGGCGCGGTGATGTGCCTGGTCGCAGCCAGCATCTCGTCCACCCGCTGGCGGGAATACACGGGCTGAGTCAGGAAATAGCCCGCACCGGACGCGATCTTCTTCTCCATGCGCCCGACCTGCAGGGCGAGGTTGCGGGTATTGGGGTTGAAGGCCCCGCCGATGCAAAAATTGACCGGCAGGCGCATGGCGTCGCCGTAATGGTTGCGGCCCTGATTGAACCCGGCCAGGAGTCGCATGAGCTCCAGAGAGCGCAGGTCGTACACGCCAGAAACCCGCTCCGCACTCCCGGCGGAGGGCGGGTCCCCGGTCACAGCCAGCACGTTGTGCAGACCAGAGGCCGCAAGGCCCATGATGGTCGACTGCATGCCGACCAGGTTGCGGTCGCGGCCGGTGAGGTGCACCACCACGTCGGTCCCGGTCCTGGCCCGGACCATGCCCGCCAGCACGATATTGGACAGGCGCGGCACGGCCAGAGGGTTCTCGGCAATGGTGATGGCGTCCACGCCGGCGGCGGCCAGGGCCTCGGCCGCAGCCAGCACCGGCTCCACGTCCAGATGCTTGGGCGGGTCGAGCTCCACCAGAATGACCTTGCCTTCGCGCAGACGCCGCGCCAGCCGCGTAGGCTCAGCCGACTGCGGCCTGGCCTCGGCCGGGGAGGCTGAAATGATCCTCTTCTCGGCCCCGCCAGCATCCAGTGCCCGCACCAGGGCCGCGATATGTTCCGGGGTGGTGCCGCAGCACCCGCCCAGCAATCGCGCCCCGTGCGCTGCGCAGGCCGCCGTGCGCCCGGCGAAATATTCGGGGGAAGAGGCATAGATGAGCCGGTCACCCAGGGATTCGGGAAAACCGGCGTTGGGCAGCACCGAGAGCGGAGCAGAGATGGGCCCAAGTCCCTGCACCACCTCAAAAGCGTTGCCAGGGCCGATGCCGCAATTGAGGCCCACCATACCCGCCCCGGCCAGGATGAGCGCCTCAAAACATTCACGGGCCGTGCGCCCCGAATGGGTCCGGCCACGCTGAGTGAAGACCATCTGCGCGGCCACGGGCACGCCTACAGCGGCCTTGACCCCGCGCAGGGCGGTCAGGAGCAGGGAGAGACTGGCGAAGGTCTCCAGCATAATGAAATCCGCGCCACCCTCCACCAGCGCGAGGGCCTGCTCGGCGAACACATCCTCCAGCTCCTCCTGGGACGGCTGCTCCTCGCCCATGCGCCCCAGTGGGCCCATGGCTCCGGCTACCCAGCGCGTCCCGCCGGCCTGACTGCGCGCCAAGTCCGCACCGCGCAGGTTAATCTCACGGGTTTTGTGCGCCAGGTCGAAACGGCCGAGCTTGACCCTGTTGGCCCCAAAGGTGTTGCTCTCGATGACCTCCGCCCCTGCGGCCACGTAGGCCTGATGGATGGACTGCACCAGGGTGGCGTCGGTGAGATTCAAGGCGTCGTAACAGGACGCGCCATCCACGCCGCGATCAAACAGGAGCGAGCCCATGGCTCCGTCGGCCACGACCACCCGCTCACCGAGAACCGTCAGGATATCCTTTCTCACCGCACGCCCCCAAAATCGGCCAGCCTGACTCTGTGCACGTTGCCGGCCTCACGCTGCACTGTACGGGCGTAACGCACCGCCGGATGGCCAAACATCATGGCGTACATGGAGCGGTGCTCCGCCGGGATGCCCAGCGCCCGGCCCAGTTGAGGCACCACGCTCTGCAATGCCCAGCGCGCAAAGCCGCACCAGAGCGTGCCGAGCCCCAGGCTCTGGGCCATGACCTCGAAATAGGACAGGGCGATGAAAGGATCCGCCTCCGGCGCGGCCGCGTCTTGGGGCGCGGAGGCGATGAGCATATGCGGGGCCTGGCGATAGATGATGTCGCGGCCCTGCTCATAGGGATCAAGAAACTTTGCGAAAAATTCCATACCGTCGGGCAGGGTGTCCTCCATGGCGGCCTTGCGGATGCCCTCCATGGTGCGCACGCGGATCTGTTCCATCACTTCCGGGTCGTCGACCAGCGTGAAGCGAACCAGCCGCTGGTTCTTGCCCGTGGGCGCGTAGGCGGTCACGTCCATGAGCCGGTTCAGGGTGACCTGATCCACGGCCTCGGGACTGAAGCGGCGCACGGAGCGGCGGCTTTTGATCAGATTTTCAAGCGCCTCCGGGGCCGGGGGCATGACCGGCATGCACAGGTCCGGGTCCTGGCCCAGGATGGAAAGGGCTGCGGTGGGACAGACGGCCAGGCAATGCTGGCAGCGAATGCAATGGGATTCCTTGTGTTCGGGAATGCGCGGCAAGCCGTTCTCCCCGCCCATGTCGATGATGGACACGGGACAGTCGGCGACGCACTCTGCGCACTGTACGCAACGGGTCTCGTCAATGGTGAAATTGAGCATTTTTCCTCCAATAGCCATGCGCGGCAGAAGATTCCTCCTACGGCGCGAACGCTGGATGCACAAGCACGGCGAAAACACGCAACTGTGTTGCACGAACCTTGACTTCACGCAACCCTCTTGCATATTCATCCTGTTTGAATCGCGGGGAGTTCACGCAAAATTTCACTGCGAAAAGCCGTCATCCCCCGCGCTGGATGAACAGCGTCTTTGCTGACGACCCGCACCACCCCTACCAGGAACCCCATGAAGCCGCACGACCAATCCTGCCCGACCTGCTCCGGACACGGCCTCCCGTTCAACCCGGAACCGCATTTCAGGCCCCTGCCCGGAACCGGAACGCCGGTCATTGAACTGCGCGGGGTGAGCTTCTCCTTTGCGGAGCGCGAGGTCCTCTCGGAAGTGGATCTGACGGTGGCCATGGGCGACTTTCTGGCCGTCATCGGCCCCAATGGCGGAGGCAAGACCACCCTGGTCAAGCTCATCCTGGGACTTCTTGCGCCCAAGGAGGGAACGGTGCGCGTCCTTGGAGCCGATCCCCTCTCCTCGCGCCCTGCGGTGGGCTATGTGCCGCAACACGCCCAGGTCCAACCGAGTTTTCCGGTCACGGTCCATGAGGTGGTATTGCTGGGGCTGCGCCGCGCGGGCGGGATGCTGTCCATCGGGCGCTGGCCCGGCTACCGTCGCCACGAAAAGGACAAGGCCATGGAGGCCCTGCGCATGGTCGATATGGCCGACCTCTCCACCCGCCGCTTCGACGCCCTCTCCGGTGGACAGAAGCAACGCGTCCTGGTGGCCCGGGCCATGGTCTCGGACCCGGCCCTGTTGCTCTTTGACGAGCCCACTTCCAACATCGACCCCCAGGGCAAGATCTGCCTCTTCGACCTGCTCTCGGCTTTAAGTTCTTCTATCACCATCGTCATGGTCAGCCACGATCTCATTTCCGCTTCCACGCGCATCTCAAGTGTAGCCGTGGTCAACCGCAAACTCATCCAGAATCGCAGCCGGGAACTCACCCCGGCCATGCTCGAACTCATCTATGGCACCCACGACGCGTCCTGTCCCCTGGACGAATATATCAGGGGCGTGTCCTCCATCTTCGGCCAGGCCGGACCAAGGAATACCCCATGATCGACCTGCTGGGCATGGAATTCATGCAGAACGCACTGCTGGCCGGGCTGCTGGCCAGTATGGCCTGCGGCATCATCGGGTCTTTGGTGGTCGTCAACCGTCAGGTCTTCATGGCCGGAGGAGTGGCGCACACGGCTTACGGCGGAGTGGGCCTGGCCTTCTACCTCGGCCTGCCGGTACTGCCCTGCGCCGTGGGGTTCACGGTTCTGGCCGCGCTGATCATGGCCATGGCCTCTTTCGGGCGCAGCGAACGCAGTGACGGCATTATCGGCATCATGTGGGCCGCAGGCATGGCTTTTGGCATCCTCCTCATGGACCTGACTCCGGGCTACAACGTGGACCTCATGAGCTACCTCTTCGGGAGCCTTCTGGCCGTGCCCAGGAGCGACATCTGGTTCATGCTCCTGCTCGACGTTCTTATCCTGGGTGTGGTCCTGTTCTGGTACAAGGACTTTCTGTCCCTGTCTTTTGACATGGAATTCGCCCGCTCCACAGGTGTGCCCGTGCGTCTGCTCTACGCCCTGATGCAAGTTCTGACCGCCGTGACCGTGGTCATGGTCATCCAGATCGCGGGGCTCATCCTGGTCATCGCGCTTTTGACCATCCCGCCCATGCTGGCCGAACTGTTCACCGATTCCCTTTGGAAGACCATGACCCTGGCCACTCTCGCAAGCCTCATCTTCTGCCTCTGTGGTCTGGCGCTGTCCTATCACCTGGACCTCACCTCCGGAGCGTCCATCATCGCCGTGGCCACGGCCGGGTATGTTTTGGCCTGGGGATTCAAGTCCGTGCGAGGGGGGGCATGAAGGCGCGGATGTCCGCAAAAACGGCCGAGAACCGCTTGAAAGAGGCCGGTCTTGAGGTCACCGACCACCGACTGCAGGTGCTCATGGCAGTCGGCAACACTGCTCACCCATCCAGCGCACCGGAAATTCTGGAGATAATCAGCACCAAAAAGGACATCAACCGGGTCACGGTGTACCGCATCCTCGATTTGCTGGTGGAACACGCGGTCTTAAACCGCCTGAGTCTGGGCGAAAAATCCCAGCGCTTCTGCCTGCGAAACGCCCGGGAGGACGAGCACCCGCACTTCCACTGCACGCGCTGCGACTCCTACCTGTGCCTGCACGTCAAGACGCTGTCCCTGGACCAGAAGGTACTGGATGGTCTGTCCCTGGATGTCCGGCATGTAGATATCCGTCTGGAAGGGGTTTGCCTGGCCTGCCAGGATAAATCCGACCGCTTTTGATCCTGCCCCTTTCGGGCGTTTCCATTCCTTCGCAGTCCAGCCATTGAGCATCAAGTAAAAGGCAGCGGCACGCCCTGCTTCCTCCCACACCACCATGCGTACGGTCCCACATACGACTGGTCATGGGACCACATTCATGGTAGCTTTCGCGGCCATTTACATCCTCGCCTCGGCGCTGCTACCCTGCATGGTCGTCAACCTGTCCATCGACTTCGTAACGCTGCCCGTCAGGATCGGTCTTTCCGTGGCCAGTGGTATTGGCTGCGCTAAGAGCACCGAACTCTCCGCCAGTAACGGAATGAACTGAGATTAAGGCTGTGCTTTGCACAATACGCGGTCTTGCTCATGCCGCTCCCGCCACTGCGCCACATGGGTGAGGCCGAACGCTTCTGACCGAAATAAGATATAAAATCCGCCCGATCACGCGTTCCAATTCAGGCGGTTGCCCTCCTCTGCTCTCGAAACTTAAAAAAATCGCATCGGTCGTGCCCGCACGTTGCCCAGAATTGCTCAAAAACAGACAAGCTGCCCTCTATCGGGCAATATATATTGAAAAACAGTGTCGCAAGGTACAAAAATGTCCTGTAGATTGGGCACATAAGAGCATTCCAAAACTTCGAAGCATATTGGAACGCTCTTTGCTCTTTGCGAATAAATAGTGACACGGTCGCAATCCATGTATCCGTAAATTTTCACAACATTTTGTAATTAAAAGACAATTTTAAGAGGAGTAGACGTATGCAGATTGGATTCATCGGAGTTGGGCTCATGGGTGGCCCCTTGGCCCGCAATCTTATTCGGGCCGGAAAAAATGTGCTTGTGTTCGACCTCAGCGCCGAAGCCGTCAACCGCGCCCTGGCCGCCGGAACATCCGGCAAGGCAGTGGCCGCAGTCTCTGATCTCGCCTCCTGTGACATCGTCTTCACCAGCCTGCCCCTGCCGCAGCACATCAAGGGCGTCGTCCTGGGTGAAACCGGACTGTATGCCCAGATGCGCAAGGGCGCGCTGCACATTGAACTCTCCACCATCGATCCGGGCGCTGCAAACGAGATGCGGGACGCTGCTGAAAAAGCGGGCCTAGGCTATCTGCAGTGCACCCTGGGCAAGACTCCGGCCCATGCGGAAAAGGCCGAAGAGCCCATGTTCATCGGTGGTGACAAGGCCCTCTATGCAGCCAACGAGGACCTGTTCAAGGTCATCGGCATCCCCAGCCATGTCGGAACCGTTGACGCGTCCTGCGCCGTCAAGCTCATCTCCAACATGATCGGAATGACCAACCTCGCTGTGCTCGCCGAAGGAATCAAGGTTGGCGACAAGGCTGGCCTGGATCGGACCCTGCTGCTTGAACTTTTGACCGATACCGGTGCCCGCAGCTTCCAGATGGACGTACGCGGTCCGTGGATCGCGGCCGATGACTACAAGCCTCGTTTCGGACTCGATCTGGCGCTGAAGGACGTGCGCCTCGGACTGGAAATGGCCCGCGCCTGGGATCTTGATCTCAAGGCCATGGAAGCCGCCCTAGTCTACTACAAAAACGCCAGCGCCGAAGGCTACGGCAAGGAAGACTGCAACGCAGTCGCCAAGGTCGTCGGCAAATAACCGTTCTTTCTCAAGCTCGAGGGTTTTCGCGATAACGCAGTGAGAAACGCCTTACCATGAGTCCTGCGGGAAGCGGCAAACCCGCTTCCCATATCCTTAAGATACGGTGAGTGCCCTGCATGGATATCCCGTGCAGGCGGAGATATAACCCAGCCAGAGATCAAAGGAGAGACCGCATGAGACGAGTTCTGTACGCCATCACGGCCCTAGTTTTTCTGTTCAGCGTGACGACGGCTTCCGCCGCCGAGTACAAGAAAATGACCATCAGGGCGGCCACGGCCAACCCTGAAGGCAGCCTGCACACCACGGCGATCAACAAGTTCAAGGAGATCGTCGAAAAAGAATCCGGAGGACAAATCACGGTCCAGACCTTCTACGGCGGCTCCATGGGCGATGAGCAGTCCAATGTCCGCCAGCTGCGCAGCCAGGAAATTCACTTGGCCGTTCTGGCCGTGGGCAACCTGACCCCCTTCGCCTCCCAGGCCAACATCTTCTACCTGCCCTACATGTTCCCCAAGATCGACTCGGCCTACAAACTGCTGGGTCATGACGACTTCACCGCCAAGGTCGCCGACAAGGTCGTCGAGCAGAGCGGCACCCGCCCCTTGTCCTGGCTCATCGGCGGATACCGTCACATCACAAACTCCAAGCATCCCATCACCAAGATCGACGACCTGCAGGGCCTCAAAATCCGCGTGCCCCCCGTGGCCGTGCAGCTCGAAGCCTTCAAGTCCTGGGGCGTAGAACCTCACCCCCTGGCTTGGTCCGAAACCTTCAATGCCCTGCAGCAGGGTGTCATCGACGGCCAGGAAAATCCGCATACCGTCAACCGCGACCAGAAGTTCTGGGAAGTCCAGAAGCACATCACCGAACTGCATTACATGCTCTGGGTCGGCCCCATGCTGGTCAGCGAAGCATGGTACGCCAAGCTTGACCCCGACACCAAGGCCCTCGTGGACAAGGCCGCCAAGGAAGCTGCGCAGCACGAATGGAAGTGGGTCGCAGAACAGGACGCCGTAGCCAAGCAGCAGTGCATCGATAAGAACATGGTAGTAACGGAACTGACCGACGAAACCGTGTGGCAGGAAAAAGCCCGCACCGTATGGCCCCAGTTCGAGGAGCAGGTCGGCGGCAAGGCCATGATCGACGAGGCCCTCTCTCTCATGAACTAAACGAAACGCTGAAGGAGGTTGGCAACCATGTCGATGCAGGCGACGTCTATCATTCGCAAGCTGTACGATAATTTCGAGGAAATCCTAAGCGTGGTGTGCGTCGGCGTCATGGTTGCCTGCCTCATGCTTCAGGTCGGGGCCCGCTGGATAGGCGGGCACGGCCTACCATGGACGGAGGAGCTCAGTCGCTTCGCCTTCCTGTGGGCCGTCTTTTCCGCAGCGGCCCTCGTGGCCAAGCACGGGTCCCATGTCCGCATCACCGCCCAGTATCTGCTCATGCCACCGAAATACCGGCTGGGCTTCCGGATGTTCACCGACACCATCTGGATAATCTTCAACATCTACATCGCCTGGACAAGCTGGCAGGTCGTCAGCAGCGGGCTCGAATTCCCGGAGCTTTCACCCACCCTGAATATTGTCAGGGGCTATGTCGAAATGATCATCCCGTTCGGCTTCGTGCTCATGAGCTGGCGAATCGTGGAAATCTACGTCATCAGGTTCAGGAACGGAACTCTGATCGAACTTGTGCAAGAAGAATTTGAAAAGGGGGACAAATAATGGAACTCTCTGTCTTGCAAATGGTCCTGATCACCCTGGGCGTATTCTTCCTGCTCGGGATGCCGGTCTTCATGAGCCTAGCCATCTCGGCCGTAGTGGCCCTGACCTTCGGCGGCTATCTCCCCATGTCCGTCATCCACAACTCGATTTTCGACGGGCTGAACATCTTTCCGCTCCTGGCCATTCCCTGCTTCGTCATAGCCGGAACCCTCATGGAACACGGCAACATCACGAACCAAATTGTGGACGTGGTCAAACAGATGGTCGGCCGCATGCACGGCGGCCTAGGAATCACCACCATTCTGGCCTGCACCTTCTTCGCGGCCATCTCGGGCTCGGGCCCGGGCACCGTTGCCGCAGTGGGAACCATCCTGATCCCAGCCATGATCCGCAGCGGTTACAGCAAGGATTACGCGGCGGCTGTGTCCTCTTCCGGCGGCACCATCGGGCTGCTCATCCCGCCGAGCAACCCCATGATCATCTATTCCATCCTCGGCAACGTATCCGTCACGGCCATGTTCACCGCCGGCTTCATCCCCGGCTTCATGGTCGGTCTGGTCATGTGTCTCACGGCCTGGTCCATGGCGAGGAGGAAAGGATTCCGAGGCGACGAGAACACCCCGCCGTTCAACCTGGTCACTTTTCTGAAAACCCTCCGGAAAAGCTTTTTCTCGCTGATGACCCCCTTCGTCATCCTGGGCTCAATCTATTCAGGGCTGTGCACCCCTGTCGAAGCGGCCGTCTTGGCCATCGCCTACGCGCTCTTCGTCGGCATCGTTATTAATCGCGCCCTGCGGCCCAATCACATCTACCTCGCCCTGCTCCAAGGTGCCCTGCTATGCGGTGCGGTGCTGCTCATTGTTGGCACGTCAACCCTGTTCGGCAAGATTCTGACATTCGAGGAAGCCCCCCAGCGCCTGGCTGCAGGCGTCATGAGCATCTCCCAGGACCCCACGATCGTTCTGCTGCTCATCATCGGCGTGCTACTCATCCTCGGCATGTTCATGGAGACCCTTTCCACCATCATCATCCTGGTGCCGGTCCTCATGCCCGTGCTGCACATGGTCGGCATTGACCCCATTCACTTCGGCATCATCCTGGTGGTGACCAACGAAATGGCCCTGCTCACGCCACCCCTTGGGGTCAACCTGTTCGTGGCGTCACGATTGGCGAACATCTCGGTGGAGCGCATCGCCGTCAGCGTGCTCCCCTTTCTCGCCGCGCTTCTGGCCTGCATCCTGATCCTGACATTCTTCCCGGACATATCCACCTGGCTACCGTACACGCTGGGTATGGGACAATAAACAGATACTTCCGACGACGAGCATTCCGTCGTCGGAAATTGCATACATAAAATTCCAAGGAGAGCGAAAAATGCCATATGGTTATAATGGAAAAATCTTGGTGGTGGACCTGACCGCTGGCACGTGGTCCGTCGATGAACATGACGCGACCTGGTACCGTACCTACTGGGGCGGCGGGTCCATGGCCAGTTGGTACATGCACAAGTTCATCCCCAAAAAGGCCGACCCGCTCGGGGCGGACAATGTCTTGATCTTCGCGGCTTCCGTGCTGTGCGGCTGCGGCATGTCGGGCTTCAACCGCTACACGGTGGCGGCCATGAATCCCCTGACGGGGGGCTTTGGCGAATCCGAAGCCGCCGGATATTTCGGCCCGGAGATGAAGCACGCCGGCTTTGACGCCGTTGTCTTCAAGGGCAAATCGTCGAGGCCCGTCTATCTGTGGATCAACAAGGGGCAGGTCGAACTGCGCCCCGCCGGTCAGCTTTGGGGCATGGAGAACGCGCCTTTCCTAGACGCCGTCCGCGAGGAACTGGGCGACAAGAAGATCCGCATCGCCTCCATCGGTCCTGCCGGTGAAAAGATGAGCCGCCTGGCCTGCATCATCAACGAGCTGGCGCATGCCAACGGCCGCAGCGGCATGGGCGCAGTCATGGGCTCCAAGAATTTGAAAGCCGTCATCGCGCGCGGTGAGGATGGCAGCATCGAACTCGCCAACCCCGAGGTCTTCAAGGAACTCAATCTGTTCCACCGCAAGCGCCTGGGTGAACACATGCCAAACGTCGGCATGCGCAAGTTCGGCACGGTGTAGCATATGATGGCCCAGCAAAATTCCGGCATCCTGCCTACGCGCAACTGGAAGGACTGCCAGTTCGAAGACGCGGCCAAGCTTGGCTGGGAAGGCTACGAGAAGGTCTCTGACGGCAACCACACCTGCTACAAATGCACCGTGGCCTGCAAGCGCAAAGTCAACAACATTGCCGAGAAGCGCTACGGCGGACCCGAATACGAAACCCTGGCCGCCCTGGGTTCCATGTGCGGTGTGGGCGATCTGGACGCGGTTTGCCTGGGTCACGAACTCTGTAACGCGATGGGCCTTGATACGGTAGGAGCCGGAGCCGCCGTGGCCTTTGCCATGGAACTGGCGGAAAAGGGCATCCTCGACGCCAAGGACATGGGCGGACGGCTGATCACGTTCGGTGACGGCGCGGGCATGCTCGAACTGCTGGGCAAGATCGCTCGCCGTGAAGGACTTGGTGATGTCCTCGCCGATGGAGTCAAGCTTGCGGCCGAGCGCATCGGCAAGGGTTCCGAGGAATACGCCTTCCACGTAAAGGGACAGGAACCGGCCTTCCATGACCCGCGCGGCAAGACCGGTGTCGGCCTTGGTTTTGCGCTGTCCCCCACGGGCGCGGACCATATTGAGGCCCCGCATGAGGTCCCCTTCCAGGGCGAGGGCGTGAAGCTCGTCAACCCGCTCGGCATCATCGTGGCCCCCAAGGCTCTGGACAATGGCCCGGGCAAGGTGCGCTACTTCATCGCGGGTGAAAGGACCTGGGCCATGAACAACACGCTCGGCATCTGCAATTTCGTGGTCGCGCCCCTCTTCGCCCTGAGCTACACCAAGCTGTGCGAGGTCATCGAAGCGGTTACGGGCTGGTCGACCAGCCTGCACGAACTCATGCTCGTCGCGGAGCGCTCCATGGTCCTGGCCCGCATGTTCAACGTACGGGAAGGCATGGACAGCAAGGACGACACACTGTTCCGCCGCATGTTCGAACCGCTCTCGGATGGTCCCCTCAAGGGCACGACCATCGATCCAAAGGAATTCCAGAACATGCTCGACATGTACTATGCCATGATGAACTGGAATGAAAAAGGCATCCCGCGTGAAGGTGCTCTCTATAATCTGAGTCTGGAATGGCTGAGCTAGTTCACCTGCAATGGAAGATCATATGCTGATAAAGTTGACACTGGAAGCAATCCTCGGAAAATATGTTCCAGATAACCCGGACGCGTATGAAGTTCCTTTTGGGATGAATGTTGGAGAACTCATAGCCAAGCTTGGCATACCGGAGCATCTTGTCATGTTTGTCATCGTCAACGGACAAATGGCGACACTGGACACGATCCTTCAAGATAACGCATCAGTTTCTTTATGTCCATATATATGCGGAGGTTAGGATTGTGAACATTGAACTCAAATTCGGTCATGAATACAAAACGCTCACGATCCCGGATGACGCAGATGTCACAATCATGAAGCCGCGAGAACTGCCCGTATTATCCGACATCGGGGGCGCGCTGGAAGCGGCTCTCGACAATCCTTTGGAATGTGCAAAACTGGAGGGCAGGCCCCAGCCCTCCAGCGTTGCCATCGCGGTCCCGGATGAGACCAGACCGGCCCCCTTAAAAATTCTCCTGCCGGTGCTTGTGGACAGGCTCCTGCGCATCTGGCCAAAACTTGACCCGAAAAACATTCGCATCGTTGTCGGTGGCGGGCTACACCCCGCCCCGGACGAAGCCCAGCTGGGGCGCATCCTGCCCGACGATCTGCGCGGCTGCACCGTGGTCTCCCACGACGCGCTGGCATCCCCAATGACGCATTTCGGCCTGACCAGCCGTGGCACGCCCGTTGAGATCAATGCCGCTTACGGCGAAGCCGAGCTCAAGCTCGTGATCGGCATGATCGACCCGCACCAGTTCCAGGGCATGACCGGCGGGGCCAAGGGCGTGGCCATCGGCTGCGCGTCCAAGGCGCTGATCCAGCACAACCACAGCCTGATGTCGGACCCGGCGGCCAGGGTCGGCAACATCCACGACAATCCCACTCGCCTCGACATCAACGAGGCCGGACGGATGATCGGGGTGGACCTGGCCATCAACGTCAGCCTGAACCCGGCCAAGAAAGCCGTCGCGCTTCTCGCCGGCGAACCCGAGGCGGTGCTGCGCGCGGGCGCCGCGTTTTCCGAACAGGTTTACGGGCTGCCGCTTGAAGAGCCTTTTGACATCGTCATCGCTTCATGCGGCGGAGACCCGAAGGACATCTGTCTCTATCAGGCGCAAAAGGGTCTCAACCTCGCCTCGCAATGCGCCGTGGAGGGAGGAAAAATCCTTCTTTTGGCCGCATGTCGCCAGGGGGTCGGCGACGATCATTATCAGAACTATGTTCGCCAGTTTTCAAACCCGACCGAGCAAATGCGCGAGTTCGAGGAACTGGGCTTTCGGATGGGCGCCCACAAGGCCTTCCTTTTCAGCAGAACCCTGACCCGCTTCACGGTGGTCGTGGATTCGGAAATGGACAAAGAGACCCTGGCCGAATGCCATCTGCCCAAAGGTGATGCCCAGACAACCGTGGACCTGTGGCTAAGGGATGCTCCGGCGGGTAAATCCCCGCGTATCGCGGTCGTTCCCAACGCCAATACGACCTATTTCTACCGGCAGGCCCGATGAACGCCAGCGCAGCATGCTCCTTCCTTCCCGATCATGTATTTCAGGACCGGGCGCTCCTGTCCGGCAGGTCGATTCAACAGGAAGTGGCGATCAGCATCGAACTCGGTGAAATGCCGTCACGCTATCGGCGCAACGCCCAGACCATGTTTCCGTGCGACCAGGCCCGCCTGGCCATGGCACGAGTGGTCCTGGTCGGCTGCGGCGGGCTCGGAGGACACGTGCTCGAGTTTCTGGTGCGGGCCGGGATTGGAACCATTGTGGCCTGCGACCCGGACACCATCGAACTGCACAACGCCAACCGCCAGATCTTGGCGACAACCGCTAGCGTCGGACAATTCAAGGCGCAGGCTGCCTGCTTGCGCGCCATGGAGATCAACCCGCTGGTCAGCGTGGAGCCGGTAACGGCCGAATTTCACGCAGAAATATTCCGGGGGGCGGACATCGCGGTTGACTGCCTGGGAGGTATTTCGCATCGAAAGGAACTGCAGAACATCTCATCCGCGGCGAACATTCCGCTCGTTTCTGCCGGGGTTTCGGGATGGACTGCGCTTGTAAGCACCACCTGGCCGAATGAGACGGGGCTGGCTGAATTCATGGGCGGGAAAGGTGACAGCTGCGAACTTGTGCAGGGAATTCCCAGCACAGTCGTTGGATTTGCCGCATCGCTGCAAGCGACGGAAGTGATACGTATTTTGATCGGTGCGCCATCAGCGCTGCGAGGAAATCTTCTGGTGGCTGATATTGCTGAAATGCGCTTCTCGACAGTAAGTTTGCAAACAATAATACCGCAGTAACCTCAACTTGTCCGGACCATCCTCTGAGAATACCGCATAAACAGCGAGAGATGCGTACTTTTCATGCGAGCATTCGCAATCCTGCTCATTCAGCACTTCTTTTATTCGCCATATCGTCTATCCCCAATTTGCTCATGCGCCGCTGCAGGGTCGATCGCGACAATCCCAGCATTTTTGCGGCGCCCTTTGGACCGGAGATGACCCCGCGAGATCGCGCCAAGGCCTGAATAATATGCTCCCGCTCAACGTCTTCGAGACTGCAGCCAGGCATTTTTTTCGGCAGTACACTCTTTGACTCTTTTGATTCATCGCTGAATATTGAATCCGTGCGCACTGCTTCTTCAATATCATCCCGAGTCAATTTTCCGGAAATGCTTTTCTTTATGAGCAGGGCATTGATGACGTTTCGCAACTCCCGGACGTTTCCAGGCCAACAGTGTTGCTCAAGTCGATGCAGGATATCCTGTGAGAGCTGAATCTGCGGAAGTGAATATTGTTTAGAGAGCTGCGTCACGAAAAAACTTGAAAGCGCGGGAATGTCATCAATCCGCTCTCGCAGCGGCGGTATTTCCAAAGTGCGTGAAGAGAGCCTGTAATAAAAATCGCTCCGCACCTTTCCTTTGCCCACAGCGTCCTGCATTTTGACATTTGTAGCCGCTATCAACCGCGCGTCAACGGATAACGAAACGCTCTCCCCTACTCGTTCAAAACAACTGTCATCCAAAACGTGGAGCAGCTTGCTCTGCATTTCCTGATTGAGCTCCGCAATCTCATCCAAAAAGAGCGTTCCCTGATGGGCAAGCTCAAAACGGCCGACTCGCTTTGTTGCGGCCCCCGTGAACGCGCCCTTGGCATGGCCGAAGAGCTCGCTTTCAAAAAGGGTTGAGGCCATGGCCGGACAGTTGACCTTCACAAACTGCATCTTGCGACGCTGGCTGTGACAGTGAATGTAATGCGCCAGACGGGTTTTTCCAGTCCCCGTCTCGCCGAGGATGAGGACGGGTATGTCCAGCACCGCCACGGCGTGCACCTTGGCCATGAACTGACGCATAAGCGGGCTTTCGTAAAAAAAAGTCTCGCAAGCGAAATTTTCGCCTGAAAACTGGACCTGATTGAGGTTCGAGCCCTGCTCAAGGAATTCCATGGCCAAGAGAGACCCCAGCCCCACGGCAACATAGGGCGAGAGTTCCAGAAGAAACTCCATGATCTCGTAGAGATTGTCCGGCTTTTGCCGGAAAGAACAGTGCAGGGTGCCGATTATCTTGTCATTGAGTGTAAGCGGGAAGGCCATCGTGGTCGTCAGGCCCGCTTCGGCCATCGGGTGGAGCATGGACTCGGCGAAATGCTGGGAAATATCCGTAATCACGACCGGCTTGCGCGAAGCGATGACATGTCCGGCCACGGTCGTCTTCTCCGCCTTGCGGATTGGGGAAAGCGAATTGATCACGGCGCCTTCAGCGGCAGTGAAATAGCTGAGCAGCTCGCTGTTGGGGTCGTAGAGATTGATGCACAACCGATCAAAGTCGAATTGCTGCCGGAACAAACGCGCAAGGGTCTGCAGGAACACATTTCTTGAAGACACTTGGCCCAGAGAAGAAACCAGCTCCCGGCTCATGGCCTGCGCATTGGGCATACGCAGGGCCTGAGCTTTGGAGATTTTTGCGGATTCCATTTTTATTGTCCTTGGTGGCCGTATGCTCAAATCGAGCTGAATTGCCCAAATGTTGCCCGAAATCGGGCACTCTGTCTAGTTCCGCGCAAAACCAGTACCATACCGCCTGCACTTATATTTAAAAATCCTTGGATTTCATCTGTTTAAGCAGCCCCCCACAGAGCATTTTTTTGGAATGCTCCTTGCTAAACAGAGAAAAGGATGCCTCGAGAACATTCGACATTTATGTAACTCCGTAGTATAATTTTATTTTAAAATGTATTTTCGAAAATTATTTTAATTGATCAATTCTTGTTTCATCAAGGCTTTTTCTAGTCTGAGATAACAGGAAATTGTAAATACTTTATTTTTATTTATTGAGGCAGATCGAGGCCGTTATTTCGGCATGATGCAGTCAAGAATACTTCTGCATCCCTCGATTCTACAATTTAACCGTTTTAGGAGGCGTACATGGCTATCGATTTTTTGGTACACGAAGCCGCTGATGGCGTTGGAGTAGTGGTTGTTGAGGGCTTGAAGGCCAATCAGGAAATCACCGGCTGGGTCATGAAAGAAGACCAGACCATCAAGATCAAAATTCTCAATGACATCCCGATCGGCCACAAAGTCGCCATGAAGGATTTCGCCGCTGGCGACACCGTCATCAAATACAACACCGACATCGGCAAGGTCGTGGCTCCCATCAAGAAAGGCGAACACTTGCACGTCCACAACGTTAAAACCAAGAGGTGGTAATCCATGCAGACCAAATTTTTCGGATATCGTCGTGAAAATGGCCGTGTCGGCATCCGCAACCATGTCGTCATCCTGCCGCTGGATGACTTGTCCAACGCGGCCTGCGAAGCCGTGGCCAACAACGTCAAAGGCGTGCTGGCCATTCCCCATGCCTACGGCCGTCTGCAGTTCGGCGACGACCTGGACCTGCACTTCCGCACCCTGATTGGCGCGGGCAGCAACCCTAACGTTGCCGCCGTCGTGGTCATCGGCATCGAGCCCGTGTGGACCAGCCGCATTGTCGAAGGTATCGCCGCCACCGGCAAGCCCGTGGCTGGCTTCGCCATCGAGAAGAACGGCGACCTGAACACCATCTGCGCCGCCTCCCGCAAGGCCAAGGAATACCTGCAGTGGGCCACCGAACTGCAGCGCACCGAATGCGACATGAATGAGTTGTGGGTCGCCACCAAGTGCGGCGAGTCCGATACCACCTCCGGAATCGCCACCAACCCCACCGTCGGCAACGCCTACGACAAACTGTATGAAAAAGGCTCCACGCTGCTCTTCGGTGAAACCACGGAACTGACCGGCGGCGAACACCTCGTGCTCGAGCGCTGCATCAATGACCAGGTGCGCAAGGACTTCCAGTTCTACTTCGACCGCTACGCCAAGGTCGTCGACGACCACAAGACCAGCGACCTGTCCGACTCCCAGCCAACCAAGGGCAACATCGAAGGCGGACTGACCACTATCGAGGAAAAGGCCCTCGGCAACATCCAGAAGATCGGCCGCAAGGCTCCCATCGTTGGTTGCCTGGAAAAGGCCGTCGCCCCCACCGGCCCCGGCCTGTGGTTCCAGGATTCCTCCTCGGCCGCGGCCGAACAGGTCACCTTGTGCGCCGCTTCCGGCTTCGTGGTGCATCTGTTCCCCACCGGCCAGGGCAACATCATCGGCAACCCGATTCTGCCCGTCATCAAGCTGTGCTCCAACCCCCGCACCCTGCGGACCATGGAAGAGCACTTCGACGTCAACGTCTCCGGCCTGCTGCGCCGCGAGATCAACATGGACCAGGCTGGCGACATGCTTCTGGACATGATGATCCGTACATGCAACGGTCGCCTGACCTCTGCGGAGGCCCTGGGTCACCGTGAATTCATCATGACCCGTCTGTACGAGAGCGCATAGCATCCTCGAAGCCCCTTCCCTGGCTTTCCGCCAGGGAAGGGGCTGTTTCTACGCGCAGATCAAAACTGTCTTGCGCGCCTGAAAAAAACATCGCATTCGCTCTTCGCACAACTTCCGAATGCACCCTGCCCCCTCCCCCACAACCTTCTGAAAGGTCGCAGGGAGGGGACTTCGTTTTCGGCAGCAACGCAGATCAACTCAAGTTTAAAATGGCGCCTAGCCCGGGCACACCTGCCTGCAGCACCTAATGGAGTAAAACTTATGTCGTCTCGTCCCCGCAGTTTTGAGGAAGTCGCCCGGGAGATCCGGGGCAAAAAAATCCTTGTGGCCAACCGCGGCATCCCGGCCAGGCGCATCGTCCGCTCCATCAAGGAAGTGTTCCAGGCCGTGCCCATGATCACGGCCACGGATGTGGACAAAACCGCGCCCTTCACCGCCGGCGCGCAGGAGCTCCTGCATCTTGGAGAGAACCCGCGAGCCTACCTGGACATCGACAAGGTCATCGCCATGGCCAAGGCCAGGGGCGTGGCGGCCATCCATCCCGGCTGGGGCTTTGCCTCCGAGGACGAGTCCTTCCCCTCCAAATGCGCCGATGCGGGCATCATCTTCATCGGCCCCACCTCCGAGGCCATGCGTCTTCTGGGCAACAAGGTGCAGGTTCGAGCCCTGGCCCAAAAGCTGGGCATCCCCGTGGTGCCGGGATCAGCAGGAGCCGTCTCCGTGGAGGAGGCCAAAGCCGTGACCGCGCAGATCGGCCTGCCGGTCATGCTCAAGGCGGAAGGCGGCGGTGGTGGCCGGGGGATTTACGAAGTGTTCAGCGAGGATCAGCTGGCCGACGCCTTCGTCAAGGCATCGACCCTGGCCCAGGCCTCTTTCGGCAATCCGCGCCTGTATGTGGAGCGCCTGCTGACCTCGATCCGGCACATCGAAATCCAGGTCATCGCCGACAAGTACGGCAACGTCTTCGCCTTCGACGAACGCGACTGCACGGTGCAGCGCAACCACCAGAAGCTGGTCGAGATCACTCCCTCCCCCTGGCCGGGCATGACCGAGGAGCTACGCGACCAGCTCAAGGACTACTCGCGCCAGCTGGTCCGCGCAGTAGGCTACTACTCACTGTGCACCGTTGAATTTCTGGTCGACGCGACGGGTCGGGCCTATCTCATCGAGGTCAACACCCGTCTTCAGGTCGAGCACGGCATCACCGAATGCCGCTACGGCATCGACCTGGTCGAGGAGCAGATCGCCGTGGCCTTCGGGGCCAGGCTTCGTCTGACCGACGAGAACTGCACGCCCCAGAGCCATGTCATGCAGGTCCGCATCAACTGCGAAGACCCGCAGCAGGACTTCAACCCCAACGCCGGGCGCATCACCCGCTACATGTCTCCGGGCGGCCCCGGCGTACGCGTGGATTCCTGCGTCTGCGCAGGGTATGAATTCCCGTCGCAATATGATTCGGCCGCTGCCCTGCTCATCGCCTACGGCCCGGAGTGGAGCAAGGTGCTCGGGATCATGAAGCGCGCCCTGGGTGAATACGTCATCGGCGGCATCAAGACCACGATCCAGTTCCACCGCCAGATCATTGCGCACCCCCGCTTCCGCAGCGGCGACTACGACACCAATTTCGTGGCCAATACTCCTGAGCTCATGCATTACATGGACAAGGAGTCCGAGGCTGTGCGCCTGTCCCGGCTGGTGGCCGAGATTTCGGCCCACGGCTACAACCCGCACGTCAAGCTCGGGGACTACCGCACCCGGGAAAGCAAGCGCATGGACCCCTTCAGGCCGTCCCTGCCCGGCGTGGAGCCCGAATACTATCAGTACCCCTACCCGCGTGGGGACCGGGACGCGCTCCTGTCGTACGTTCGCGATTCCGGCCACGTCCATTTCACCGACACCACCGCCCGCGATATCACCCAGTCCAATTCAGGGAACCGGTTCCGGCTGGCCGAAGACCGCATCATCGGCCCCTATCTGGACAACTGCGGGTTCTTCTCCCTGGAGAACGGCGGCGGCGCGCATTTCCACGTGGCCATGCTGGCCAACATGACCTACCCCTTCTCCGAGGCCAGGGAGTGGAACGAGTTCGCGCCCAAGACCCTGAAGCAGCTGCTCATCCGCTCCACCAACGTGCTCGGCTACAAGCCCCAGCCGCGCAACATCATGCGCCGTACCGGCAAGATGATTTGCGAGCACTACGACGTCATCCGCTGTTTCGATTTCCTGAACCACATCGAAAACATGCGCCCCTTCGCCGAGATGGCCCTGGCTTCCCGCAAGAACATCTGGGAACCGGCCATCTCCCTGTCCTTTGCCAAGGACTTTGACGTGGCGCATTATCTGGGCGTGGTACGTGAGATCATCGACATGAACGCCGAGGTCCAGGGCTGCTCCAAGGACGCGGCGGAAAAGACGTTCATCCTGGGTTTGAAAGACATGGCCGGATCATGCCCGCCGATCTTCATGACAAATCTGGTCACGGCCATCCGCAAGACCCACCCTGAACTGGTCCTGCACTACCACCGGCACTACACCGACGGCCTCTTTGTTCCGGCCGTGGCAGCGGCGGCCAAGGCCGGGGCGCACATCGTGGACACGGGCATCGGCGCCTCGGTGCGCTGGTACGGCCAGGGTGAGGTGCTGTCCACGGCGGCCTATATTGAAGAGCTTGGTCTCAAGACCAACCTGAACAAGGACATGATCCGCACCACCGGTTTCGTGCTGAAGCAGATCATGCCCTACTACGACCGCTACACGGCCCCCTACTTCCAGGGCATCGACTACGACGTCATCGAGCACGGCATGCCCGGCGGCGCGACCTCTTCCTCCCAGGAAGGGGCCATGAAGCAGGGTTACATCCACCTCTTGCCCTTCATGCTCAAGTTTCTGGCCGGAATCCGCAAGATCGTGCGCTACCATGATGTCACGCCCGGCTCCCAGATCACCTGGAACACTGCCTTCCTGGCCGTGACCGGCGCCTACAAGCGTGGCGGGCGAAGAGGCTTGCGCAAGCTGTTGTCCGTGCTGGACCAGGTGGTCACGCTGCCCGAAGAGGCGCTGACCGACGAGATCAGGGCCGAGCGCCTGAATATCTACCAGGACGCCAATGACGCTTTCAGGAACCTGCTGCTCGGCAAGTTCGGCCGCCTGCCGCTCGGGTTCCCGCAAGACTGGGTCTATGAATCGGCCTTCGGGCCCGAGTACCGGGAGGCCATTGCCCGGCGGACGGAATGCTCCCCACTGACGACGCTTTCGGATATGGACGAAACGAGGGAGCTGCAAAGCCTGGCCGAACACATCGGGCGCACTCCTACGGAAGAAGAGCTACTCATGTATCTGAGCCACCCCGGCGATGCGCTGACGACCATCAAGTTCGTGGGCCAATACGGCGACTGCAACCGCCTGCCCCTGCACATCTGGTTCGAGGGCATGGGCGCCGGGGAGGAGATCATGTTCAAGGATTCGGCAGGCAAGCATCACGTCCTGTCCTTGCAGCACATCTCCCGCCCGGACGACCTGGGCATGAGCCTGGTCTCCTATTCGCTCGATTCCGAATCCTTCACCCAACAGGTCAAGGTGGCCGAAGCCACGGGCAAGAACGAGGCCGGGATGGAAAAGGCCGACCCGAACGACCCGTACCAGGTCGGCTCGCCTTCCAGCGGAGATCTGTGGGTCATGCTCGTCAAACCGGGCGACATGGTCAAAAAGGGGGAGGAGCTCTTTAACATCTCCATCATGAAGCAGGAAAAATCGATTCTGGCCCCGGTGGACGGCATGGTCGAACGCGTGCTCAAATTCGCCGACTATCAGGAAGACAAGAAGATGGTGCCGGTCAAGGAAGGGGAGCTGCTGGTCAAGCTTGTGCCGGCGCCCCGCAAATGCCCGACCTGCGCGGCCCCCGTGACCAGGGAGGAATTCAAGTTCTGCACCTCCTGCGGCCAGAAGGTATAAACGCAAAAGGGGGAGCGCAAAGGCGTCAACCGAACGCTCTTTCCGCTCCCCTTTTTTTTAGCAACCCGCACTGTTTGTTGATTTTACGGACGCGGTTCCAGCAAAGGATTTGAATCATGCCCTCCACGAAAAACCTGACCCGCATTGAAGAGCTGGTTGATCTGGACGCGGCCCTTGCGGCAGCCCTTGAAGCCGCAGGCGAGGCCTGCGCGATCCTTGTCCAGGGGCAGAACCAACTCACCGAAGGCATGGTCAAGACAAAAAGTCCGGGCGACGTGACCACAATCATTGATCGCCGGGCCGAAGACGCCATCCGCAACCTTTTGCAGGCCAGGTTCCCCGAATTCGCCTTCACCGGCGAAGAAGGCGGCACGAGCGGCCATTCGCGCTGCCGCTGGATCGTCGACCCTCTCGACGGAACCATGAACTACGTGCACGGCTTTCCCTTCTATGCAGTCTCCCTGGCCCTGACCGTAGACGACGAGGTCGTCATGGGCGTGGTCGCCGACCCGCTGCGCGGTGAAACATTCTGGGCCTTGGTCGGTCGCGGGGCCTTCCTCGATGGCAATCCTATCACCGTCTCGAATGTGGGTTCGATGGAAAATGCGCTGGTGGGCACGGTGTTCCCGCCGCCATCTTGGTCGGGCCGGGACGCCTACCTGAAAAGATTTTGCACGGTGGCCTCGCACGCGGCCGGTGTCCGCCGGTCCGGGGCCGCAGCCCTCGACCTGGCCTACGTCGCGGCGGGCAGACTGGACGCTTTTTTCGTGGAAAGCCTCAAGGCCTGGGACATTGCAGCGGGAATGCTGCTTGTCACAGAAGCGGGGGGACAGGTCGCGGACATCTTCACGGCTAAACCGCCGCTCCATACAAACCGACTCGCCGCATCAAACGCGCATCTACTGCCCCCATTGCTCGAACTGCTTCGTCAGGAAGACTGAAAAATGCCCGCTCAGGTGCTGTCCGCGTGAGCACTACGCCCATTACCTTAGGCCACGAGTGCCCCATCCTTCTCTGACCCCATCCGCGCGCGCACCACACACTTGCCGTCCGGCTCTGGCGCTCTCCTTGTCGCACGCGGAATCGGACAGATGGGGGCCCTCCTTGCTTCCACGCCACCGCAACAGCATCCCATCCGGACGACAGATCAAACCCGAACCGTATAAAAAAAGATGAGGCGCCCCATTGGCATGAGGCGCCTCGATTTCAGACAGATTGTATCCAGCCTAGACGTAATGCTTTTCGAGCGCCGGACGCACGGCAATGACGGGGAACTGCACGTCAAAGCGCTCGAGCAGATAGCCGACGACCCACAGGGCATAGCCGACGAGGCTGATGGTCCACGGGCCAAGGATCATCAGGCCGGCCGCGATATAGATAATCCTTTCAAGTATGGTTGATGATTTGGTGAAGAAGCCCATCACACCAGCCTCAATGGCCAGCATGGCAGCAACTCCGGAAACAAAGGCATAGACGATCAGGATCGGTTCACCCTGCATCAGGTATTCGGGCATGAAGATGAAGTAAAAGGGAATGATGTAACCGCCGACACCCAAGCGCATCGAATACCAGGCCGTCTTGAGCCAGGGACTGCCTGCGATCGCCGCGGCGGTGAAAACAGTGATGCATACCGGGGGCGTCAACCCGGACTTGATAGCAAAATAAAAGATGAAGAGGTGGCTGGCCAGGGCAGGAAGTCCGATCTGCTCAAGGGCCGGGACCAGAACCGCAGCAGCAATGACATAGGCGGCGGTTGTGGTCATGCCCATGCCGAGGATCATGGAGATGAGCATCGTTGCGATCAGGGCCAGGAAGACGCTCGTTCCTGCCAGGCTGAGGATTCCGGCTGAAACCTTGACCCCGAAACCGGTCATGGAGATCATGGTTACCGCCATCTGGACACAACTCATCATGACCATCAGCCACGCCAGCGCCGATACCACCGCCCGGAAAAAGCCATCTTCCCAGATGGTCTTCATCCTTTGACGGACCGACACCAATGTCAGCGGTCCTCCAATAAGCAGATAGTTGACCATGGCAACGATCAGCGCGACGCCGGCAGCCTTCTCTGCGGGGAAGAACATGAACAGCATGGCCATCAATATGCCGACCGGAGCGAGAAAGGTGAACATCTGCCTGAAGTTGAAGACCTCTTTGAGCTTGGGCATCAGGTCATCGGGGAGCTTGCCGATCCCGTAGCGCCCCGCCTCCACCCATATGCCGGCGGACACCCCGACAAAATAAAGCAGACCGGGAATGATCCCGGCAATCATCACGGAGACGTAGGAGATATTCAGAAATTCTGCCATTATGAAACAGCCGGCCCCCATGATCGGCGGCATGATCTGTCCTCCAGAGGAGGCGGATGCCTCCACCGCACCGGCGAGGGCAGGGGGAAACTTGAGCCGCTTCATGGTGGGGATGGTGAAGGAACCGGTCGTGGCGACGTTGGCCACAGAGGAACCGGACAGCATTCCAAAAAATGAGCTGCCAACCACGGCGACATGTCCGGCGCCGCCACGAATGCGTCCGCCGAAGAGCATGGCGATGTCCATGAAGGTCTTGCCGACCCCGGTGGCGAACAGCACTGGCCCGAAGAGGACAAAGAGGGCAATCAGCTTGCTGGTCATGTCGGTCAGCAAGCCCCAGATGCCTTCCTGCATCAGAAAAAGCTGGTAGAGAATTTCGGTTCCCTGGAAGCCGGCATGCCCGAACATGCCGGGGATGTGTTCACCGAAAAGTGCATAGCCCAAGAAACAAAGCATAAGAATGGGAATGGAGTTTCCAAGAGAGCGCCGGGTTGCCTCAAGCAAGCCGATAATGAGAGCAAAGCCAAGAACCAATTGATAGTCTTCGTAGTACCCTGCACTGCGAGCAATCGATTCCCAGGAAAACATGATATAAAGGCATGGGAACACGCTAAACACAATACACACAACGTCCAAAACCGATGGACTCGTTTTGGAACCGTAAATCAATGTTTTCAACAAGTGTTTTTCTGAACTTTCATATAGACGAGCATTTTGTGAAAATGGATACATGAGAAAAACTATAGCTAATCCAAAACAGAGTGAAATAGATCCCTGCAAGATTGGATGCAGTGCAATTGTTATTGCAGTGTAGACAAGGAACACACTCCATATTCCTGCCATTATTGCTACACAAATTTTTGACCAGCCTTTTAAATTACGCATGGGCCACCTTGATTTGAACAAATGATAATCGAGGTTTCGAACCGCCAACCGAAACATCGAGGCGGATTCAGACACAAGGGCAGTGCAATGAGAAGCGTGTTGTAGCGGCACTCAACGCCCGCCCTTTATCCCGGGCAACAGCCGCTCGACTCACGCCCGGACTTACAGGCCGAGGCTCTTCCGTTCGACAGATAAGGGCCGCACCATGTACCGATCGTTTTCGGCGGTCCGGCAAAGAAATAGACATCTTTGCATGGAGAAGCCCAGGTCGATGGCGCAACACACCGAACAACCAGGGCTTCTCGTGATCCATCTTATCCGCTTGCCGTACTATTCGGTTACGACAATGCTCGTGCTGAACACGGACCCTTTACTGCCTTCCACATCGATAGGGTATGTACCCGGCTTGGCGTTCATCGGAATGGCCGACGGGACGGAAAACCCACCTTGGTCATCGGTCACGATCATCTCGACTTTTTCCGTTCCCAAACCGACTCTTTGTCCGGGGCCAAGGGTGATAACGACGTCAACCTCTTCCTGAGGCGCAAAGCCGGTCCCAGTTATCGTGATAACTGTAGCTTTTTTTCCGGACGGCGGGTCAATGGCAACCGCAGCCTTACTCCCCGCTGTGGCAATTTCTACGAGACTGAAACTCAAAACCAGAAACGACGCGGCGATCATCGCTAAAGCGGCCCTAGGCAACCATTTCTTCATCATCGTTATGTCCTCCAGTATGCATAAGGAAAGCACTCCAATTCAACCACTTGCCATATCTCACATCGTGAGGGATGCATCATTTAGGCGGCAGAAGTTTTTCCGGAATGGTAACGCCTAAAGTCTCTTGGTAGAATTTTGCTGCCGCAGGATGAAAGGGCACCGCCAGATTATATTCGATGGCGACATCATACATCTCGGCAAAACGTCCCTCACGGAGGGTTGCGATATTGCTGACCAATTCCTCACGTTTGTCATAAGTGGCCTTGAGAATCTTCTCGACAACCTCATCCGGGACATCCTTGTGGACAAAGTCGCTGACCACATAAGCGAAACTCAACTGCTCGGCGGTGACCGCATTGAAAAGTCCGGTCGGAATAGTCATCATTAGACCATGAGCGGGATACTTGGCATTCATCTTGTCGATCATTTCCTGAGTCACCGTCAGAACATTGATGTCCATGGTCGATTCGATATCCATGATTGCCGCGTCTTTAAACCCGGCCTTCATCCATCCCTCAACCACGCCGCCCTTCATGGCATCGACGCTGGCGCCAATGCCCATCATCTTGTAGTCAGGCTTGATATCCAACGCATCGAAAAGCAGTTCGATCAGTCGCCCGGAGGTGGTTCCGGGATTCATGGCAAAGCTGACGCCGTTCAGATCCTCGATACGGGTAACACCGCTCTTTTTGGAAGTGACGATGTGAATCGGAGTCACATATCCGCCCCACAGGGAACGAAGGTCGGCAAGCTGCTTCCCCTCATAGTCGATGATCCCGGCGTAGGCTGCGTAGGCGGCCGCGGCGCTGGCGGGGCCGAGATGAATGGTTTTCTTCTGGGTGCGCACCAGATTTTCGACATACCCCCCGGTTTCAACCACAGTAATCTCAATTTCAGGAAAAGTTTGATTCACAAGCGCAGCCTGGGCGACCGTGTTTGCATACAATCCAGAGCGGGTACTCGTCGCACCCCACTTGATTTTAGTGGCTTTTGCTTCCGCCAATCCGGAAAACAACAGGCATGCAATCAGCATTGAGCCCAATACGACGATTTTTTTCATTACCCACTCCTCATGATGTTTTTCAAAAAATGTAACGTTGATACATACCACTGTTGGTTTTCTCGTTCCCGACTTCACAAAAAACCCGTGCGGCACTAGGCCGCAATGGAATGTTCAAAAAAATTAAATACCCTCCAACG